>Ga0070664_100003598_pt1 | contig 12491 bp, 11 predicted proteins | sample KBSC73metaG_FD_65863 | JGI IMG/M metagenome (GOLD analysis project Ga0070664, IMG submission 65863) | Corn rhizosphere microbial communities from Kellogg Biological Station, Michigan, USA - KBS C7-3 metaG | ecosystem: Host-associated > Plants > Roots > Rhizosphere > Soil ... | reverse complement strand
GGGCGAAGCCCGGAGCTGCTGATCCAGGTGGATCTCGCCGGCGAAGCCACGAAATTCGGGGTGCCGCCTGCGGAGGTGCTGCGGCTCTTCGATGCCGCGGGCGCGTGCCGCGCTGCCTCGGTGGTCGGGCTGATGACGCTGCCGCCCGTGCCGGACACACCCGAAGACGCGCGCCCGTTCTTTCGACGGCTCCGCGGGCTGCGGGACGAGTGGCTGGCCGCCGGAGTCCCCGCACCCATGCTCCGCGAGCTGTCGATGGGCATGAGCGGCGACTTCGAGGTGGCCATCGAGGAAGGCGCCACGATTGTGCGGGTTGGGACGGCGATATTCGGGAGCCGCTAGGAATGTTGAAGTTCAACGAACCCGCCACCGAGACCACGACGCCGGAACTGGAACCCGCCACGGCGATCACGCCGCTCGAAATGCGGCAGACGACGTTTGCCTCCGGCTGGCGCGGCTACTCGCGCGAGGCGGTCCGCTCGTTCCTGGTGGATGCTTCGGAGAGCTACGAGCTGGCGCTGCGCGAGAACGAGCGCCTCCGGCAGGACATCGAGCGGCTGCAGGGTTCGATGCGCCAGTATCAGGACCTCGAGAGCGGACTGAAGAGCACGCTCCTGCACGCGCAGAGGGTGGCCGACGACGTCCGCGCCAACGCGGCGCAGGAAGCCGAGCGCCTGGTAAAGGAAGCACAGGGGCGCGCCGAGCTGATGATGATGGCGGCGCAGAACCGCGTCGAGGACGCGCAGCGGGAGATCGACGGTCTGAAGATGCGCCGCCGCGAGGCCGAGGCGAACGTCGAGTCGATCATCGCCTCCCTTCACGCCACGCTCGACTTCATCCGAGACCAGCAGCGCGAACCTCGCGTCGTGCCGCTCCGGTCGCGCATCGAAGCCGCCAGCTAGCTAGCTTCCCTCCAAGCCCTGCTGTAGTGCTAGCATCTGATGCACTCACAGCAGGAGGGCCGATGACAGGGCTCACAGCAACTTCGCGCCGGTGCCGGAACAGGCGCGTGTGATGGAGGCACTGCGATCCTTCAACTTCCGCCGGGCGACTACGTCCTGCCGCGCCCCTCGCACCAAAAAGAAGGGGCGGCGCCCGAGTTCACCGAGCTCGCCAAACGCGGACCCACAGTGATGATGACCGTTCTGCCAGGACAGGTCGTGATCGCGAAAAACCTCATCCTGTCCACGATCGACGGCCTGGTGTACGCGCTCGTCACCGCCGGAGTGTTTGCGTGGTGGTGGCCCCGATAGGCCGCGCGGCCGGCCTGGCCGCCGTCAATGCTCCACCCTGGCACGTGACCGGCTCGTATTTCGAGGCCTGCAACTGCGTGGCGATCTGCCCGTGCCGGCGGCGTAATGGCCAGAAAACCACCGCGAACTCCACCTACGGCGTGTGCGACTTTGCCTTGTCGTGGCAGGTCCTGCAGGGGGTCTTTGGGTCTCTCGCGCTCGACGGGCTCGGCGTCATCATGGCCGGCTCCTATCGCGACGACGAGGACGGACGGCCGTGGCGGGTGTGCCTCTACATCGACGAGCGCGCCACCACCGAGCAGTACACGGCCCTGGCCGAGATCTTCAGCGGCCGCGCCGGGGGCACGGCACTGCGCAACTACGCCTCGGTCATTGGCGAGGTCTACGCGATTCGGCGCGCACACATCGAACTCGACCACCGCCGCCAGCATTGGAGCATGCGGGCCGGCAACTACGTGGAGGTGCGCGGCGCAACGCCTGTCGAGTCGCCGCTGGCGATCTCGTGCGCCATTCCGGGCCATGATAGGCCCGGCGAAGAGCTACGGACCGAGGTGATGCAGGTGAACGACTCGCCGCTCATCTGGGGCGTGCAGGCGCGCTGCGGGTTTGCAACGAGCTTCGCATACCGCTCGGACAACTGATTTCGCTCCTCGCTCCGGAGGCTGACCACATGCGCCATCCATCAGGCGCCGTCCTCACGCTCGTGCTCGTGGCGGCCGCCCTTGGCGCGGCGCTCCTTGCCCAATCGCCGGTGCACTCCTGCAACGCCTCGCCGAAGCCGGCGTGGTGCAGCGCCGTGCCCGGCGACCGGACGCAGGGCTGGCTGCTGCAGCGCCGATCGGAAGTGATGGCGCGCAACGGCATCGTGGCCACCAGTCAGCCGCTCGCCGCGCAGGTGGGGCTCGACGTCTTGAAGAAGGGCGGTAACGCCATCGATGCGGCGGTGGCCACGGCGGCGGTCCTGAGCGTCGTCGAGCCGATGAACGTCGGCCCGGCCGGCGATCTTTTTCTCATCGTCTACATCGCGCGCGAGAAAAGGGTCTACGCGCTCAACGCCAGCGGCAAGGCACCGAGCGGCCAGACCGTCGCCCGCATGAACGGGCTCGGCTACCACTGGGACCCGAAGGATTGGGGCCCGGGCTCGGGCATGCCGGGGCACGGGATCCTCACGGTCACGGTGCCCGGCGCGGTGTGGGGCTGGGAAGAAGTGCTCCGCCGTTTCGGCACGATGACCTTCAAGGAGACGCTGCAGCCCGCGATCGACTACGCCGAGCAGGGCTTTCCCGTGTCGGAGCGCATCGCGTTCGACTGGACGGTGCCCAACGCCGTTGGCCCCGTCGCCAGTGACGCCCGCCGCTGCTGCACGGCCCGCGACGCCGATGCGGTGGCTACGTGGTACGTCAACGGACAGAAGCCGTCGGCCGGCCAGATCCTGCGCAATCCCGGTCTCGCGCGCACGTTCAAACTGCTGCAGCAGCAGGGCCGCGACGTCTTCTACCGCGGCGAGATCGCCCGCGCGATCGTGGACAAGTCCACGAGCCTCGGCGGCTCGATGACGATGGCAGATCTGGCGGCCTACTCCGGCGAGTGGGTCACGCCGGCCACCACCAACTACCACGGCTTCGACGTGGCCACGCTGCCGCCACCGGCGCAGACGTGGGCGACCGACGAGATCCTGAACGTCCTCGAAGTCTGCGTGCCGGTGTGGTCGCCGGGCCAGACGCTCGCGAGCCTCGGCCCCGCCAGCGCGAAGTACTGGCATTTCGTCGTGGAAGCCAAGAAGCTCGCCTTCCAGGACCTCTACGCGTTCAACGCCGACCCCAACTTCGCGAAGGTGCCGCTCGAGCGGCTGCTGTCCAAGGCGCACGCGAAGTCGCTCTGCGCGCGCGTCAATCCGGATCACGCATCCACGCCGGTGGCGGGCAATCCGGCCGATACCGGCGGCGACACCATCGTGCTCACCGCTGCGGATCGCGACGGAAACATGGTGGCGTGGGTGAACAGCCTGTTTTCCACGTTCGGCTCCGGTGTGACGGTGCCTGGTTACGGTCTCTCGCTGCACAACCGCGGCGGCCTCTTCACCCTCGACCCGAAGAGTCCCAACGCAATCGCGCCCCACAAGCGTCCGTACAACACGCTGTCTGCCGGCTTCGTCACCCGCAACGAGCAGCCGCTGATGGCGGTGACGCTGATGGGTGGCGACATGCAGGCGCAGGGGATCGCGCAGGTGCTGCTGAACGTGCTCGACCTCGGCGCCAACGTGCAGGCCGCAAGCGACATGGCGCGCTTCCGCCATCTGCAGGTGGCCAACACGCTCACCATGGAGTCACCGCTCGCGGCGCTGGTGGGCCCGGCTCTGCGAAGCATGGGGCACAACGTTCGATCGGTGAACGGCATCGATATGGGCGGCTATCAAGCCGTGATGTTCACACCCGACGACACACAGCCGCCCGCCGCTCCGGGTTCGCCGGTGCGCGGCTTCTATCGCGCCGGCTCCGATCACCGGAAGGACGGCGCCGCCGCCGGCTACTGATCGAAGGCGCGGCTCGCCTCGACGACGGACGCGGCCGTCGCGGCGGCGGGCTCGAGCCTCGGCTGAACGAATACCTCGTAAACCTTCAGCGCGAGCACCGCCACGTCCGCCGGCGCCGACGGCGCGGCCGCACCCGGAAAACTCGCGCGCTGCTCGCGAATGAATCGGGCCGCCGCGCGGACCGCCGCGTGGGCGCGCCGCTCCTCCTGGCTCTCGTAAGTGAACACCCACGCCGTCACGCGCTCGTTGATGACGTCCTTGCCGTCCCCGGCGTCGATGCCGGCCGCGGCGAACATCCGGCAGTCGTAGTCGCGGCACGTGCGGGGACGCTGAGCGTAGATGGAACAGGCGCGCGCCGTGAACATCGGGCAGGAGCCGGCCTCGGTAAAGCCCAGCAACCGGTGCCCGCGCGGCCGGCCCGGCGCGCGCACGAGCAGGCGTGCGGGAATCACCGCCAGCGTGGCCGATTCTTCGGGACGGACGTGAATGAACAGCGATGACGTGCAGCAGCCGACGCAGTCGCCGCACGGCACGTCGAGGCCATGGCCCTCGCCACGCAGCGATGCGCGCGCGGCCGCAAGCCATGCGCCGAAGGGTCCAGCGTGCATTCAGTGGGGCAGGTCGCGGAACAGCATAGCCCTTTGAGGCTAGTATCGGCGCGGCAGGCAGGCTTGGCATAATCCCCTGTCGCACGAATGCCGATCGACTCCGGAGGTGCAGGTGAATCGTTCTCAGGCTGATGCTGGCGCGGATTCCGCGGCCAACAAGACGTTGCTGGCCCTCGCGGCAGTACTGCTGTTGATTCCGGTCGTCGGTCTGTTGTGGGTGGGCAGCTACGCGAGCGTCGAACCGGTCGTGGCGGGCTTTCCCTTCTTCATCTGGTACCAGTTCGCGTGGGTCTTCCTGTGCTCGGCCTGCACGGCGACGGCCCTCCGCCTCATTCAGCTCGCGCGCCCGCGCCGGACGGGAGGCGTCCGATGAGCGCGGGAATCAACTACACCGCGCTCGGGGTGCTCGTCGCGCTGTTCGTGCTTGTCACCGCCTTGGGGTTCTGGGCGTCCAATTGGCGCCGCGGGGAGCACCTGGAGAGCCTCGACGAATGGGGGCTCGGCGGACGAACGTTCGGCGTGTGGATTACCTGGTTCCTGATCGGCGGGGACATCTACACCGCGTACACGTTCGTGGCTGTACCCGCCGCGATGTTCGCCACCGGAGCCGTCGCCGGCTTCTTCGCTGTTCCCTACACGATCATCTTGTATCCCATCATCTTCATCTACATGGCACGACTGTGGTCGGTCAGCTACCGGCACGGCTATGTGACCTCCGCCGACTTCGTCCGCGGCCGTTACGGTTCGCGGGAATTGTCGCTGGCGGTGTCGGTGACCGGGATCCTCGCCACCATGCCCTACATCGCGCTCCAGCTCGTGGGCATCCAGGCGGTCCTCGAGGTCGTGGGCGTGGGCGGTGCGGGTAGCTTCATTGCGAAAGCGTTGCCTCTGATCATCGCGTTTGCGTTGCTGGCCGCTTACACCCACTCGGCCGGGCTGCGCGCGCCCGCGATGATTGCCTTCGTGAAAGACACGCTCATCTACATCGTGATCCTCGCCGCGATTTTCTACTTGCCGGCGCAGGTCGGCGGATGGGCCCACGTGTTCGAGGCGGCGCGCGCAAAGATGACCGCCCTCAACCCCGCCACCGGCGCACCTGTCGGCGTGTTCATACCCGCCGCGCAGAGCTATTGGGCCTACGCCACGCTGGCGCTGGGCTCGGCGATGGCGCTGTTCATGTATCCGCACTCGATCACGGCAACGCTGTCCTCACGCAGCCGCAACACGATTCGTCACAACGCCACGATCCTGCCCGCCTACAGCTTCGTGCTGGGGCTGCTGGCGCTGCTCGGGTGGGTGGCAATCGCCGCGGGGACCAAACCAATTGGCCTCGACGGCAAGGTCAACGTACAGCTGGTGATTCCCCAGCTCTTCGAGGACTACTTTCCGCCGTGGTTTGCCGGGGTGGCCTTCGCCGCCGTAGCCATCGGCGCGCTGGTGCCGGCTGCCATCATGTCGATTGCCGCCTCGAACACCTTTACACGGAACATCTATCGCGAATGGATCAATCCGCACGCGACGCACGCGCAGGAAGCCAGCGTGTCGAAAGTCATCGCGCTGCTCGTGAAGGCGCTCGCCCTGGTGTTCGTCCTCGCGCTGGACAAACAGAACGCCATCAACTTTCAGCTGCTGGGAGGCATCTGGATTCTCCAGACGTTTCCGGCCATCGTCTTCGGTCTCTATACCCGGTGGTTTCACAGCTGGGGCCTGCTCGTCGGCTGGGCGGCGGGCATGGTCTACGGAACGGTCACCGCCTATAACCTGGTCAACCCGGCGACGGGTAACCATTTCGCGGGATCCCTGGCCATGATTCCGGTGATCGGACAGCTGGGATACATCGCGCTGACGGCGTTTGCGATCAACGCGCTCCTCGCCGCCGTCGTCACCGTCGTCCTGAATGTCGTGAAGGTGCCGCATGGCCGCGACGAAACCACGGCCATGGACTATCTCGCGGACGAGGGCGACGCGCGCGTTGAGAAGCGCGTCGAGCACACGCTGCCGGCGATCTGAATAGCGAACCGGCGTCAAGCCGGTTTGCCAGATACTGCGCGCGGTCGCGTTCTTGGCGCGCCGCGCTACTTGAACTGGAAGTACGCGAGCCCGTTGACGCCGGACTGCGTGAACCAGAGTCGATCGCCTAACCGCACGGGCGTCTGGCGATCGCTGCCCGCAGTCAGGCCGGTGGCCCCGGCAATGGGCACGCGCAGCGGAAACTCGGTGATCGTCCCGTCGGGAGTGACGCGCCCGAGCAGCCCGCCGCGCGTAAACCAGATGTTGCGATCGGGGCCGACGGCGATGTTGATCGGCGACCCGGTCTGCGTGGCCATCGGAAACTCGGTGATCGCGCCGCTCATCGTGATGCGGCCCACGCGGTTGCCATCGGGCTTGCGACCGTCCATGGTGCCCGAGAGCTCGACGAACCACATGTGACCATCGGCACCGGCGGTAATGTCGCCGGGACCGGCGTTGGGGCGCGTCAGCGGAAACTCCGTGATGACGCCGCCCGGCGTGATGCGCCCGATCTTGCTGGCGTTGAACTCCGAGAACCAGATGTTGCCGTCGGGCCCGGCGGCCAGTGCCCGCGGCCCGCTGTCGGGCGTGGGAATCGGGTACTCGGTGATGGCGCCCTCGGGCGTGATCTTGCCGATCTTCCCGCCGCCGAACTCCCCGAACCAGATGTTGCCGTCGGCGCCGAGGGCGATGGCGCGCGGAAACGAGTTCGGCGTCGGGATGCCAAACTCGGCCATCACCCCAGCGGGCGTAATGCGCCCGATCCGGTTGCCCGTGTGCTCCGAAAACCAGAGGTTGCCGTCGGCACCCAAGGCGATGATCCGGGGCCCGCTGTTGGGGTTGGGGAGCGCAAACTCGGTCAGGCCCGTGCCGTCGGGCCGCATGCGGCCGATGCGATTCCCCGCGCTCTCGGTAAACCAGACGGAGCCGTCCTGAGTAAGGGCGATCGTGGTCGGGCCGCTCCCGGGGTTGGGCAGCGGAAACTCGGTGGCGGCACCGTCGGTAGCCGGCAGAGTCTCGCCGGGCCGAAGCCAGCGTTGCTGCGCACTGCTCACGTTACCGGCCACGAGGGTCACCAAAACGGGTATCCCTAGCGTCCACAGCCATTTGCGCGTCATAATAGATGGTCGGGGCCAGCGGGCGGGCGCCCGCCCGGAGGGCGGGCGATAAACGGCGATAAACACTGCCTAGCGATGCGGAGCCTTCATGCTGTCGGTCCGAGGCGAAGCGTCGCTAGTTTACTTCCGCACCGTGAGGCATGCACTTACCCAATCGGTGGGCAGGCCGGAAGGCCTGCAGCCGCGTTCACCGGGTTTCGTGGAGGACGGATGCGCCAAGTCGCGCTCCTGATAGCAGCGCTGGCCGTACTTACTGTCGCCCACAGCCAGGCGAAGGGCGACGGCGGCGGTCAGACGGTCCGAGCGGCAGCCGCCGTTCAACCCGCGGCTTCCGCCGTTCACCCGGCGGCGCCCGACGGTGCGCTCGTTCAGAAATACTGCGTCACCTGCCACAGTGATCGGCTGAAGACCGGCGGGCTCTCGCTGCAGAACGTCGATCCGGCGGCGCCGGCGATCGACGGGCAGATCTGGGAGAAGGTCGTCCAGAAGCTGCACGGCGGAATGATGCCGCCGCAGGGGATGCCGCGGCCCGACGCCGCCACCCTCGAGACGTTCGTCAGCTCGCTCGAAACGGTGCTCGACCGCCAGGCCGCCGGCACCGCGAATCCGGGCCACAAGCCGGCGCACCGTCTGAATCGCACCGAGTACGGCAACGCCATCCGCGATTTGCTGGCTCTCGAGATCGATCCGTCGAGCCTGCTCCCCGCCGACGACGAGAGCCACGGCTTCGACAACATCGCCGGCGTGCTGCGCATCTCGCCGTCGCTGCTCGAGCAGTACCTCGGGGCGGCGCGCAAAGTGAGCAGCCTGGCGGTCGGCACCGACAAGGACGTCATCCGGCTCGCGTTCCGGGTTCCGCCGGACGACTCGCAGGAGGAACAGGTCGAGGGGCTGCCGCTCGGCACGCGCGGCGGGCTGTCGTTCGAGCACACCTTCCCGCAGGATGCCGAATACGAGTTCAGCGTGTTTCTGTTGCGCAACATCGTCGGCTACATGATCGGCCTCGAGTTCCCGCACCAGCTCGAAATCTCGATCGACGGCGAGCGCGTGTTCACCGCGCAGGTGGGCGGCGAGCAGGACAACCTGGCGTCGGACAAGAACATGTCCGAGACCGCCAACCTGATTGACCAGCGGCTGAAGGCGCGCGTCAAGGTCAAGGCCGGGCCCCGCACCGTGGCCATCACCTTCATCAAGCGCAACAATGCCGCGTCGGACGAGCCGCTGCAGCCGCACGAGCGCAATCACGACCTGCAGGACATGAACGGTCTGCCGCAGGTCGATCACGTGAATCTCACGGGCCCGTTCGATCCGACCGGCCCCGGTGACACGCCCAGCCGCCGGCGCATCTTCAACTGCCGGCCGTCCGGTGTCGCGGACGAATCCACCTGTGCGCGCAAGGTGTTGTCCACGCTGGCGCGTCGCGCCTATCGCCGCCCCCTGACCGCCGACGATATGACGCCGGTCATGGAGCAGTACGAGGCGGGCCGCAAGCTCGGCTCGTTCGACACCGGCATCGAGCACGGGCTGCGCCTGATCCTGGCCAACCCGAAGTTCCTGTTCCGCGTCGAGCGCACGGTAGACAAGCCGGCTCCGGCCACCGATCTCGAGCTCGCCTCGCGGCTGTCCTTCTTCTTGTGGAGCTCGATCCCCGACGACGCGCTGATCGACGCGGCCGTCAGCGGCCGCTTGAGCACGCCAGCCGGGCTTGAACGTCAGGTTACTCGCATGCTCGCGGACCCGAAGGCACGCGCGCTCACCGACAACTTCGCCAGCCAGTGGCTGCTGCTGCGCAATCTCAAGAGCCACGTGCCGACACCCGGCGACTATCCCAACTTCGACAACGAGCTGCGGCAGGCGTTTCGGCAGGAGACCGAGCTGTTCTTTGCGAGCGTCGTGAGAGACGACCGCAGCGTCCTCGACCTGATCAACGCCGACTACACCTACGTCAACGAGCGCCTCGCGCGTCACTACGGCATCCCCAACGTCTACGGCAGCAACTTCCGCCGCGTCGCCCTGACCAACGAGGCGCGGCGCGGCCTGCTCGGCCAGGGCAGCGTGCTCACGGTGACCTCGTACCCGAACCGCACGTCGCCGGTGCTGCGCGGCAAGTACATCCTCGAGAACATCCTCGGCACGCCGCCGCCGTCGCCCCCCGCCAACGTGCCGGCGCTGTCGGACAACGAGGCCGGCCAGGAGCCGAAATCGCTGCGCGAGCGCATGGAGCTGCACCGCAAGAATCCCACCTGCGCCACCTGCCACCGGGTGATGGATCCGCTCGGGTTCGCGCTCGAGAACTTCGACGGTATCGGAGCCTGGCGGGTGAAGGAACCGGGCGGCGCCATCGACCCGGCGGGCAAGCTGGCCGACGGCAGCGACGTGGATGGTCCGGTGGCGCTGCGAGCGGCTATCATGCGGCACCCGGATCAGTTCGTGCGGACGCTGACCGAAAAGCTGATGACCTACGGCCTGGGGCGCGGGCTCGAGTACTACGACATGCCGGTCGTCCGCTCCGTCGCGCGCGACGCGGCGAAGAAGAACTACCGGTTCTCGGCGATCGTGGCGGGCATCGTGAGCAGCCCGCCGTTCCGGCAGAAGGCGCCGCAAGCCGGCGGCGCGGCGCTTCTGGCCGCGTCGCACTGAGGGAGACAGGATGTTCATCACTCGAAAGCACCTGCCGCGGCGGACCTTCCTGAAGGGGATTGGCGTCACCATGGCGCTGCCGCTGCTCGACTCGATGGTGCCCGCCCGGACGCTGCTGGCGCAGACGGCGGCCAAACCGGTGTCGCGCCTCGGCTTCGTCTATGTGCCCCACGGCGCCATCATGGACAAGTGGACGCCGGCCACCGAAGGCGCCGGCTTCGAGTTCGCGCCCATCCTCAAGCCGCTCGAGCCGCACCGGAACTACGTCAACGTGGTGAGCGGTCTCGGCCAGAAGGCGGCAGACACCACCGCCGTGCATTCGCTGAGCCCGACGACGTGGCTGAGCGGCGTCCGCCCCAAGGCCACCCAGGGCGTCGACGCCTATGCCGGCATCACGGCCGACCAGATTGCCGCGCAGGCGATCGGCCAGGACAGTCCGCTGCCGTCGATGGAGCTGGCCACCGAGGATCACTCGGGGCTGATCGGCTCGTGCGACGTCGACTACGGCTGCATCTACATGAACACGCTGTCGTGGCGCACGCCCACCACGCCGCAGCCGATGGAGATCAATCCACGCAAGGTGTTCGAGCGCATGTTCGGCGAGGGTGGCACGGCCGCGCAGCGCGTGGCGCGCATCCGGGAAGACCGCAGCATCCTCGACGCCATCGCCAAGGAAGCGGCCGGCCTGCAGCTTCAGCTCGGGGCGTCCGATCGCCAGACGATGACGCAGTACCTCGAGAACGTGCGCGAGATCGAGCGCCGGATCCAGCGGGCCGAACAAAGCCAGGGCGATCAGGACCTGCTGCTCCCCTCGCGTCCGGCCGGCGTGCCGTTCGACTTCGAAGAGCACGTGCGGCTGATGTACGAGCTGATGACCTTGGCGTACCAAGCGCAGATCACGCGCGTCATCACGTTCATGGTGTCGCGCGAGGTGAGCAACCGCACCTACACCCAGGTGGGCGTCACCGACGGCCACCACGCCATCTCGCATCACCAGAACCGCGCCGAGAAGATGGAGAAGAACGTCCGCATCCAGACGTTCAACGTCAACATGTTCGGCGAGTTCCTGACCAAGCTGAAGGAGACGCCGGACGGCGACGGCTCGCTGCTGGATCACACGGTGCTGCTCTACGGCAGCAACATGAGCAACAGCAACGCGCACGATCATTTCCCGCTGCCGAACCTGGTGGTGGGCGGTGGCAACGGCGCGCTCAAGGGCGGCCGGCACCTGCGTTATCCCGATCACACGCCGATGACGAACCTGCTGGTGTCGATGCTCGACAAGGTGGGTGTACACCAGGACGCGCTCGGGGACAGCACCGGCCACCTGGCGAATCTCTGACGGCTTAGGGCTTAGGGCTCAAGGAAGAACACGGATGCGAACCAGCCTCGCTACGCTCGTCGCGGCCCTGTACCTGACTGGGACAGCTTTCGCGCAGACTGCGGCTCCGTCTCCAGCGTCCAGCGCCAAGCTGGTCGCGGCAGTCAAAGCCGGCGAGTCGGCCGCGGCGCTGTCGATGCTGCAGCGCAAGGCGGATCCCAACGCCGCCGAGGTGGACGGCACCACGGCGCTGCACTGGGCGGTGCGCAACGGCGACGCCACGCTCGTCGATCGCTTGCTGCGCGCCGGTGCCAGAGCCACGGCCGCCAATCGCTACGGCGTGACGCCGCTGCCGCTCGCCTGCGAACAAGGCGACCCGGCGATCGTCGAGCGACTGCTCAAGGCGGGCGTCAGCGCCAACCTCACCGGGCCGCAGGGCGAAACGGCGCTCCACACCTGCGCCCGCGCGGGCCACGTGGCCGCGGCCAAGATGCTGGTGACACACGGGGCGTCGCTGAACGCGGTCGAGAGCTGGCGCGGCCAGACGCCGATCATGTGGGCGGCGGCGCAAGGCCACGCGGAGATGGTCTCGATGCTGGCGGAGGCCGGTGCCGACGTGAACGCGCGCTCGGGCATCATCGCGTGGGAGCGGCAGCGCACGTCGGAGCCGCGCGACAAGTGGCTGCCGCCCGGCGGGTTCACGCCGCTGCTGTTCGCCGCGCGCGATGGCCGCGTCGATGCGGCCAAGGCACTCATCACCGCGGGGGCCGATGTCAGCGTGATCGATCCCGACCGGCAGTCCGCGCTGGTCATCGCGCTCATCAACGGCCACTTCGACGTCGCCAACCTGCTCATCGACCATGGCGCCGACGTGAACACGCCCGACAAGGTGGGCCGGACCGCGCTGTGGGCGGCCGTGGACTATCACACGCCGCCGCAGTCCAACCGCCCGGCTCCGAATCCGTTCGACGAGCAGACGACCAGCCTCGACGTGATCAAGAACCTGCT
>Ga0070664_100003592_pt1 | contig 12508 bp, 10 predicted proteins | sample KBSC73metaG_FD_65863 | JGI IMG/M metagenome (GOLD analysis project Ga0070664, IMG submission 65863) | Corn rhizosphere microbial communities from Kellogg Biological Station, Michigan, USA - KBS C7-3 metaG | ecosystem: Host-associated > Plants > Roots > Rhizosphere > Soil ... | reverse complement strand
ACATCGATGCGGCGACGGCTCGCGTGCTCGATCGACTCGGCATTTCAGCGATTGCCGTCGAAGGCGGACGCTGCTGCGGCGCTTTGTCGTATCACCTGTCCGAGCACGAGGAAGCGCGGGGCCTTGCGCGGCGGAACATCGACGCCTGGTGGCCGCATGTCGAGCGCGGTGCCGAAGCGATCGTCGTCACGGCCAGCGGCTGCGGCGTCATGGTCCGCGATTATGGTGCCGTGTTCGCGGACGATGCGCTCTACGCGGAGAAAGCACAGCGCATCGCGGCGCTTCTGCGCGACCCTGCGGAGATCATCAGCGCCGCGTGGAGTGGAGTCGACGAGCGCGTTGCCGCGACGAACACGCGGCGCACACTCGCCTTTCACCCGCCGTGCTCGCTGCAGCACGGGCTAAAGGTTCGCGGTGTGGTCGAGCCGCTGCTCGAAGCGATCGGCTTCACGCTCGTCCCGGTCACTGACGCACACCTTTGTTGCGGCTCGGCCGGCACGTATTCGATTCTGCAACCCGAGCTCGCCGATGCATTAAAGGTGCGCAAGTTGCAGGCGCTCGATGAATCGCATCCCGATGTGATAGCGACGGCAAACATTGGGTGCATCACGCATCTGCAGTCGGGAACGGACACGCCGATCCGGCATTGGATCGAGCTCGTCGACGCAGCAATGTCGGAGTCTGCCGCGAGCGCCGGGGGTGGCCGGCGATGAGCGCGGCGCTGGCGCCTTCGACGCGCGATGCGTACACCGCGTTCCTGGCAATCCCGACGCGCTGGATGGACAACGACACGTATGGCCACGTCAACAACGTGACGTACTACTCGTATTTCGATACCGTGGTGAACGAGCACCTGATTCGCGTCGGCGGGCTCGACATCCGCGAAGGTAATTCGATCGGCATCGTCGTCGAAACCGCGTGCCGCTTTCACAAGCCGCTGTCGTTTCCGGAAACGATCGACGCCGGACTGGCTGTCGCGCACATCGGACGCTCCTCCGTCGTCTACGAAATCGCGCTTTTTCGCCAGCGGGACGACGAAGCCGCCGCCACCGGGCGGTTCGTTCATGTGTGGGTCGATCGCGCCGAGCGTCGTCCCATCGATGTTCCCGCACCAATCCGCACCGCGGTCGAGGCGCTGCGGCGTTCGCCGGCACATGCATCCCATCGGGATTGAACAAGGCTCGCGCGCGACGGTGGTTTGCGCGCCGATGACCTCGGCAACCCGCGCGGGTGCTGCGCGGTTGCTGGGCGCTTTTCTCGGTGACGATGCGCACTACCGCGCTTCCGCGGCTGCGTACGGCGATGGCGGCGCAGGTGCGCTCGCGCGAGCACTCGACCTCTTTCTCGCGCGGCCGGAGCTGGGCTTCGTGTGGCTCGCGGCGGCTGGCGACGAGATCGTCGGCGCGTGCGTCATCTGCTATGCGATTTCGACATCGCGTGGCGGCATCGTGGCGAAGCTCGACGATGTGACGATCGATCGAGACTGGCAGGGTCGTGGCGTCGGCACGGCAATGCTCGACGCGCTGCGAGCGGAGCTGCGTCGCCTGGGCGTCGGCCGCATCGACACCGCGTGCCACCGCGCCAACGAAGGCGCGTGGAGGTTCTACGCACGGCAAGGCTTCCGGCCGCTCGACGAGGAGCGGATCGCGCTTTTACTGTAGGCTCGCAGTTCGTGAAGGTGGTTGAATCCACTCCGGCCAACGGCCGCATCCAACTGCATCGCCCAATTCTGCTGAGGAATAAATGAACCGATTGCTTCCGTTGGCTGGCCTGCTGCTGCTCAGCTGGGCTGGAGCCGCCGCGGCACAGTCCGCCGAACAGATTCCGATGCGGGACTTCTTCCGCAATCCCGATCGCGCGTACTACCGGATCTCGGGCGACGGCAAGACGCTGTCGTTCATGCAGCCATGGGAGCGGCGGATGAACGTCTTCATCCAGCCCGTCGGCAGCTCGCAGGATCCGGTTCGCATCACGTCCGAGAAGGATCGCGACATCACCGATTATTTCTGGAAAGGCGCGAACCGCGTCGTCTATCTCAAGGATGTTGGCGGCGACGAGAACGATCACGTCGTGGTGGTTGATCGGCGCGGCGGCGAGCCGCGCGACGTCACGCCGTTTCCCGGTGTGAAAGCGCAGGTGATCGACGCGCTCGTCGAGTTCCCGAACCGGATGCTGATCGGGCTCAACAAGCGCGTAAAGGAAGTGTTCGACGCGTACGAGCTCGATCTTGCAACGGGCGCGTTGACGCTCGTCGCCGAGAATCCCGGCAACATCACGTCGTGGGGCGCCGACCATACCGGTCGAATTCGTTATGCGATCGCTACCGACGGCGTAGAGAACACGTATCTGTATCGCGCGACGCCGACGACGCCCTTCAAGCCGGTGCTGAAGACGACGTACCGCGATCAGTTCGTTCCGCAATTCTTCACGGCGGACAACCGCAAGCTGTACGTCGCGTCGAACCTCGGCCGCGACAAGCTCGCGATCGTGCTCGTCGATCCGGCGACGGCGCGTGAGCAGCGCGTGGTCTACGTCCGTGACGACGTCGACGTTGGCGGGCTCGCGTGGTCGCGCGCACGCAAGCGCGCGTCGTTCATCAATTATCAGACCTGGAAGAACGAGCGGCGTTATCTCGATCCCGACGCGGCGCGGCTCTTTGGCACGCTCGAGCGGCGCCTGCCCGGATACGAGGTGACGCTGCAGTCGACCACCGACGACGAGTCACGGATGATCGTCGCGGCGACGAACGAGCGGACGCAGGGAACGCGTTACTTGTATGACCGCAAGGCCGATCGGCTGACGAAGCTCGGCGAAACGATGCCGTGGCTGCCCGAATCGAAGATGGCGTTCACGAAGCCGATCACATACACGACGCGCGACGGCATGACGGTCAACGGCTACCTGACGCTTCCCAATGGCGTCGAGCCTGCGAACCTGCCGGTGATCATGCATCCGCACGGTGGTCCGTGGGCGCGCGACGGCTGGGGCTTCAATCCGGAAGTCCAGTTCCTCGCAAGCCGCGGCTACGGCGTGCTGCAGGTGAATTTCCGCGGATCGACCGGCTATGGGCGCAAGTTCTGGGAGGCGTCGTTCAAGGAGTGGGGCTTGAAGATGCAGGACGACATCACCGACGGCGTTCAATGGCTCGTCAGACAGGGCATCGCCGATCCGAAACGCGTGTGCATCTACGGCGCGAGTTATGGCGGTTACGCGACGCTCGCGGGGCTTACGCAGACGCCGGATCTGTATGCGTGCGGTGTCGACTACGTCGGCGTCGCGAATCTCTTCACGTTCATGAAGACGATTCCGCCGTACTGGAAGCCCTATCTCGAGATGATTCATGAGATGGTCGGCGATCCGGAGCGTGACAAGGCGCTGCTGACGGCGGCGTCGCCCGCGCTCAATGCGGACAAGATCAAGTCGCCGCTATTGATCGCGCAGGGGGCGAACGATCCTCGCGTCAACAAGGCCGAGTCGGACCAGATGGTTGCTGCGTTGAAGAGCCGCGGCATCGACGTACCTTATATCGTCAAGGACAACGAAGGGCACGGTTTCCGCAACGAAGAAAACCAGTTCGACTTCTACTCGGCGATGGAGAAGTTCCTCGACCAGCACATCGGCAAGTCGGCGAACTGATCCCCCTATGACAGTTCGTCCGTCCGGACCGCAATAACTGCAGCGGATCGGCTAGTCCATTGGGCGGTTCTGCGCGAAAGGCGAACGGCCGCCCCGAGCTTTTCGCGGAAAACTTTCGAGAAAAAGTATCGTGGGAGGCCAAGCCGACCGAAACTTTTTCTCGCTGTATCAGCGGGCGTGAGCGACGGCCGACGGGAAGATTACGCGAGCGATCGTGCCGCCGCCGTCGCGCGGCAGGATATCGAAGCTGCCGCCATGAAGACGCGCGATCCGGTCGACGATCGCAAGGCCAAGGCCCGCACCTGCGGCGCCGTCGGCGCGTGCGCGTGACTCGGCGGCGCGCGTGAACGGCTGCTTCAATCGCTCCACATCGCCGAGATCGATGCCGCTGCCGCGATCGGCGACATCGACGATCGTTGCGCCGTCGCGCTGCGCCGTCGTGACCTCGAGCGGCGGCGATCCATACGCGAGCCCGTTGTCGATCAGGTTGCTGACGACGCGCGTGACGGCCGTCGGCTTGATCCGCACGAGCGCAGGTGGTCCCGGTTGCAGCCGCACGTCGCGTCCTGCCTGCGCGTAGCGCTCGACGCATTTCGCGAGCTCGCGATTGATGTCGATCGGATCGGTCGCAACGGCGACGTCGTCGCGCGCGAAATCGAGAAACTGATTGATGATTTGATCCATTTCCTCGATGTCCGCGACCATTCCCGCGCGCGCGCTCGGATCGGTTCCGCCGAGCTCAATGCCGAGGCGTAAGCGCGCGAGCGGTGTGCGCAGGTCGTGTGACACGCCAGCGAGCATGATCGTCCGATCGCGCTCGATCTGCCGCAGGTTGCCGAGCATCGCGTTGAACCCGCGATTCACGGCGGCGATTTCGGAGGTGCCCGATTCGGGCAACGGCGGCGGGGTCTCGCCGCGTCCGACGCGCTCGACCGCGTTGCTGAGCTCTCGCAACGGTCGCGCGAGATAGCGCGCGAATGCGAACGCAGCAAGCAGCACCATCGCGATGATCGCCGTCGCAAGCACGATCACACGCGTCGGAATGTCGTCGGTCTGCTGGCGCGGTGGCAGCGGAAATCCCACCCAGTAACCGTCGTCACCCGCCTGCATGTGAACGAACAACTGGCGCGCGCGTGGCGCGATCCTTACCTCCGTGCGCTCGCCGAGTCCATCGCTCAGCCGCTCCTGCAACCCCTTGAGCACCGGGCCATCCGCGGCAATGCCAATCGTTGGGCGCTCGCTTTCGGCGACGATCCGAACGCCGTACTCGCGACCAAGCCGCGCCAGCGTTTCGCGTCGCGACGGGCCATCGGCACCTTCGAGCGCCGCGCGGAGCGCTTTCATCTGCACGAGCTTCGTGTCGTTGAACTGGCTCGTCAGCAGCGCTGCGCGGTCGTGATTGAACAGCAGGAACGACGTCAGCGCAACGAGTCCGACCACCGTCACCAGGAGCAGGATCAACCGCCCGAACAGTGACCGGGGCCAGGGCATCATCCGCCGTCGCTGGTGCCGCGATCGTCCGCAGACGCCGTCGTCGGCTCGGCCGGGCGCGTACCCTCGGGCACGTAGACGTAACCGAATCCCCACACCGTCTGGATGTAACGCGGCGACGTGGGATCGGGCTCGACCAGCTTGCGCAATCGCGACACCTGCACGTCGATTGCGCGATCGAATACCTCGTGATCGCGACCACGCGCAAGCAGCATCAGTTTCTCGCGGGCCAGCGGCTGCCGCGGATGCTGGACGAATACCTTGATCAGCGAGAACTCGCCGGTCGTCAGTGTTTGCAACTCGCCGTCGCGTTCCAGCGTGCGCGCCGCGAGATCGAGCATATGACCGCCAAACGGGATGCGTCCTTCGGTCGTGGGCGCGCCGGGGGTCGGCCGCTCACCATGACGACGCAATACGGCGTGAATGCGCGCAACGAGCTCGCGTGGATTGAAGGGCTTCGGCAAGTAATCATCAGCGCCCATCTCGAGGCCGACGATACGATCGACTTCCTCGCCCTTGGCCGTCAGCATGATGATCGGCACCGTCTCGCCGGCGCCGCGCAATCGCCTGCACACCGACAGCCCATCCTCTCCGGGCAGCATCAAATCGAGGACGACGAGATGCGGCGGATCGCGCTGCAGCTTTTTGTCGAGCTGCGACGAATCGGCGAGGGCGGTGACGTGGAAGCCCTGCTCGGTCAGGTAACGCGACAGAAGGTCGCGCAGCCGCACGTCGTCGTCGACGACTAGAATCTTCGAAGCCGTTGCTTTGGTCATGCCGTTCGCTTTCGTGCCAAACAGGCGCCTGGAAGCGTTTGAGATGCGGGATTAGAGCGATTCTCTCCAGCATTCGTCGGCGGCGCGATGTAAGGAATTGTATCGTCGGCGCATCCGGCGCAACGTCCGGTTGCAAATGCCGCGCTTCGACTGTGAACGAGCGTCCGACAATGGGGCCGAAGCATCGAGTTCGCCGCGCAGGAAATGGGTCCTTCGTGACGAACGCACTGAACCACGAAAAGGAAAACTGATCATGACCACGCGTATTGCATCGCGTATCGCGGCCGTCGCGGCTGCAGCGCTCATCGGCGTCGCCAGCATCGCTTCCGCGCAACCGCATCACGGGCATGGCGGTCCCGGTGGCGGCGATCTGGTGATGAGCATCGCGGCGCTCCAGGGACAGCTCAATCTCAACACGTCGCAGCAGGCGATGTGGGACAACGCAGTGGCGGCGGGCAAGGCAGCCCGCGACAACGCACGCGCCAGCCATCAGCAGTTGCGGAACACGGTGACGGCCGAGCTCGCGAAGGCGGAGCCGGATCTCGCTGCCGTTGCGGCCGCGTCGGATGCGGCACGGGATGCCGCGGCGGCTTCGCACCGCCAGGTTCGCGCCGCATGGCTCAACCTGTACAGCACATTCACGCCGGATCAGAAGGCGGTGGTGAAGAACGCGATCCAGCAGCGGCTGACAAGGATGGAGCAGTTCCGCGAGAAAATGAAGCAGCGCCACGGTAGCTGATTCCGGACATGGCCTCGACCGAGGCCGTTCGATCTCCGTAATGCAAGCGGCCGGTCCCTCCGGCCGTCTGCGCTTCATGCCGGGCACCGCCCCGGTGTTGATATTGCGCGTCGAGGCGATTCGGCGATCGACTGCGCTGCCCTTGTACCGTCGACGAAGCTTACAACGCAGTAAACGCGAAGCGGCCAGGCATCGAAAACGCGCGCTGAAACAACCCTCTAGAGGCACGGGTCCGCATCCTGCATCCCGGGTGGTTCCATCACCTGGGAGGGGACTGCGATGGATGTCCGTAGATCGGTTGCGCTGCTCGGTGCGTGCGTGTTGTGCTCCGCCGTATCGGCTTCGCCCATATTGACGACGTTCGAGGGGACCGGGTCTACCCCCGCAGCGATTAACCCAGTCGTCGACGCCTTTCGCGTGGCGATCGGCGGGGGCACCGTCGCCGGCGCGAATGGGTCGTTCGGCGGTGAAAGGCGCGAGATCAACTGGGATGGCGTACCCGACGCAAGGGCCGATCCTAATTTGCTGCCCGCTGATTTCTTCAACGTCAACTCGCCAAGGGGCGTCGAATTCTCTACGCCGGGAACGGGGTTTCTCGTCAGCGCGGATGCCGGCGGCGCCACACCGGTACTGTTTGGCTTTCCCAACGACTTCCAGACCTTCAGCCCACAGCGCCTATTTACGGCGGTAGACAGCAACATAACGGATGTCTCCTTCTTCGAACCGGGCACGAATACCTCGGCGACGACTTCCGCGTTCGGATTGATATTCGTCGACGTGGAAGTGGCCGACCTGACAAAGATCGAATTCTTCGATAACAACAACATGTTGATCTACTCGCGTTACGCATTGGTCGGCGGCAATCAGGGACTGAGCTTCCTCGGCGCTACCGTTACGGGCGGAGCGATCAGTCGTGTCCGGATCACGGCCGGTCGTAACACGATCGTGTCGAACGGCGTGCTCGGCAATCCAAATGACGACATCGTGGTCATGGACGATTTCATCTATGCGGAACCGACCGCGGTTGCGCGCGTTCCGGAGCCCGCAACGCTTGCGCTGCTGGGCGCAGGTCTTGCGCTCATGACTGCCGTGCGTCGTCGCGCATGACGTTCGACGTCGCAGCTGCACGCTGCACGTTGCGCGGCTTCGAACGGTGGAGCGTCGTTGGCAAGGAGCCGGGGCATTCGTTGCCTGCGGGCTGACGAATGCAATCGCTGATCGCATCGAGCGCTGCAGCCTGCAACGTCGCGCCGACAACGGGTTTCGGCAGCAGCGTCAGGCCGGCATCGCGGACATCGCGTGCCGCGTGCGTACCAGTGTCTCCGGATACGATGATCGCCGGGACCGCAAAGCCCAGCTCGTGGCGCAAGCAGCGCACGGCATCTATGCCGCAACGATCGCGAGCGAGCCGCAAGTCGGCGACGATCAAGTCGGGATAGCGAGCGAGATCGCCGATGCCGGCGAGTAGCGCATCGGGCGTCGCACCACCGACGACCTTTGCGCCCCACGTTTCGAACAGCGTACGCATCGCATCGACGGTCGCCGGGTCGTCGTCGACAACGGCAACGAGCTGGCCGTCGAACGGGCGGACGTTTGACCGCGCCGGCGCCGCAGTCACGTTCGAGCGTGTGCGATTCGCGCGCACTTCGCGCCCGATGACTCGCGGCAGCAGAACACGAAAGCGGGAACCGAATCCCGGCTCCGACTCGAGCTCGATCGTGTGGCCAAGGAGTGCCGCGAAGCGCCGCACGATGGCAAGCCCAAGTCCCATGCCCCGATGCGCGGGCGACGTCGTCCGCTCGCTGCGCACCTGGAAAAACTCTTCGAACACACGCGCGCGATCCTCGCGCGCGATGCCGACGCCGGTGTCGACGACGTCGATTGCAACCCGCTCGCCGCGGCGACGGGCACCGACCAGCACGCCGCCTCGGTTCGTGTAGCGGATTGCGTTGGCGACGAGATTGCCGACGATCCGCTCGAGCAGTGATGGATCGGTGACGACGACAAGCCTCGTATCGACGACGTCGAACGTCAAGTTACGTTCTGCAGCCTGTGCCACGAATTCTGCGCGAATCTTCGCGAACAATGACGCGAGCGGGACGACTTTCCGCTCCGGCGATAGCATGCCGGCGTCGAGTCGCGAAAGATCGATGAGCTGGGCAAATTGCAACTCGAGCGCGGTCGCTGCCGTCTCGACGTGCTCGACGAGCGGTCGCCATTCGGCTTCGCGGGCGCGCGCCGACAGCGCGGCGACGTAGAGACCGAGTGCGTGCAGTGGCTGACGCAAGTCGTGACTCGCTGCCGCAAGGAGCTGGCTCTTCGCGCGATTGGCCGCCTCGGCGGACGCGCGTGCGTCGAGCGCGCTGCGCGTCTCGTGCTTGAGTTCGTCGATGAGGTCGACGTTCTCGTAGCGAATGACGAGCGATCGCGTCAACACGTCGTTCAACTGATGGCCAAACCCGATCACGAATGCGAGCACGACGCTCGTCACGCCGGCGATCAGCCAATGGACGGAGTCGCCGGCAAGTGCCACACGAACGATCAGCGGCACGAGCGCCGGCAATACGAAGCCATAGAACGACGGCTTGTAGACGGCCGTCAGGTTCAGTCCGCCGAGCGCTGCGCCGAACAGGCAAACGATCAGCAGCGCCTGGTGAGCAGGCGCCTGCGGAAACATCACCACCGCCGCCGCTCCCCACAGCGATCCTGCGACGGCTGATCCCGTTGCCCAATAGCGGCCCCAGCGCGGCGCCGCATCGGCGCCCGGCTGGATGCGGCGGTATGCGTGCACGAGCGCCGTACGCCACAGCTGATTGAGCGCGATCAGCGCGCACCAGCTCGCCATCCATCGAAACGGAACCTCGTTCCACATCGCCGCGCAGAGAATCAGCGCGCCGAGTCCCATCGACCACGACGTCAGGTGCCCATGCGCATAGAGCGTCGCGACCTGGTCGGTACGCGCCCGCGCGAGGAGGGCAGGCGCGATCGTCGCGAGCGTCGCCACGGGACGTGCTTGGAACTTATCGCGCCGCGATCAATGCCTCTCCGCGCGCGCGGCGCCATCGATGACGACACCGCGCCGACTCAACTCGGCGATCGCCTGTGCCCGTGAGCGAACGTTCAGCGCTTTCAGGATCGCACTCACATGCACCTTGACCGTGCCTTCCGACAGCTGCAAATCGCGACAAATGAGTTTGTTCGGCTTGCCTTGAAGCAGGAGCCGCAGCACATCGGCCTGGCGGTGCGTGAGGCCGAGCGCTTCGCCGGCGATGCCACCGACGACGGGTGCGAGTGCCGCGACGCGACTCGTCACGCTGCGGCCGCCCTCGAGCACCGTACGCACGGCGTCGAGCAATTCGTCCGGCGTCGACGTCTTCGCGATATAGCCCTGCGCTCCGGCAGCCATCGCCGCGCCGACCGTCGCGCGATCGTGGGTCGCGGACAGTACGACAACGGGCAGCAGCGGAAAATCGCGCCGAAGCTGCGCAAGGAGATCGAGTCCGTGCGCACCCGGCAGCGTCAGGTCGAGCAAGACCAGCGCGCAGTCGGGGTGGCGCGCAAGTGCCGTCAACGCTTCGTCGCGGTCGATGGCCGCAATGACATCGATCGCGCCGTGCAACGCGGGCAACGCGTGCGCGAGTGCCTGCTGGATAAGCGGATGGTCGTCGACGACGAGAATCTTCATGCGGTCTCCCCAAGGCTCGCGTGATGCGCATCGATTTGCGCACGATGCGAATCTACGGGGAGGCGGATGGGCGCAGGACTGGCAAATCTGGCAGCAACCGGACTGGCGATAATTGCTAGGCCGTCGATCGAGCTAAACGGCGGCGTGGCTTTCCGTTGGCCTTTCGACCTTGTGCGGCCGTCCAGCTTTTTTCCGTTCTCGCGGGAAGCGGCCGCCTTTGCTTTGCTTCGCCGTTTGCCGGCGTGCCTCGCAAGACTTGATGACCGATGTGCGATTTGATCCTTGGTTGCCATGAAGGCTTTTAATCTAACGGATGGGTTTCCGGCATCAGAACTTCACACTCGGTCCCTTCCATTCCACCGATCGCGGCGTTGCGCGCGCGATCGCCTCCGCCGCGTCGCACCAGCCATCACATCCATTGCGACCCGGCCGACGCCTCCATACGTTCAGCAGACCCTTGCAGCGCGCGTAGAAGCGAAAGAATTGCAGCACACCCTCGCGTTGCTGCATCGTCACGGGCTCGTCGCTGCAGATCAGCTTGTCATCCGACATGCCGCGATCGGTGAATGTGACCGCGCCCCACGCGCGTGTAGTCAGTTGCGTGCCATATGGACGGCGCGGGCCGAGCACCAGCGCGTCGAGCAGGTCGCCTTCGAGACCGATGTAGTCGGCCGCCGCGCCATAGTTGTAAGGGCAGGGCAGTGGCGAGATGAAGTCGATGCTGCCCGACGATCCGCGCTTGATGAAGCTGAAGCGTGGCACCTCGATCGTGACGTCGATCGCGATCGGCGAGGCGTTCACCGATGCTGGCTAGCCCTGCGAGTTGAACGCTGACTTGTCCTGATCGGCCACTTCGCGCTTCAACGCCTTGAGCCGCGTGTCGACGACCGATGCCTGATAGAAGTCGCCGTCGGTTTGCTTCGACGCGATCTCGAGCTGCTCGACCGCGCCCTTGAGATTGCCCTGCCAGGCGTAGTACTCGCCCTGATGGCGGTGCGCGAGCATCTGCTTGTTCTGCGATGAATACGCACGCGCTGCCAGCAGCTGCAATGGCCCGTCGTTGGGAAAGCGCGCGAGCTGCTTCTCGACGAACTGCGCCGCCTCGACGTCGCGACCCGCCTTGAGCAGCGCGTCAGGGTAGTCGTAGACGAGCTGCATCTTGTTCGGATAACGCACAACGCCGGCTTCAAAGCGCCTGATCGCACCCTGCACGTCACCCGAGTCGAGCAGCACGTGGCCGGCCATCGCGTCGATCATCGGATGCTCGGGCGCCATCTTCTCGAGCTTCGCGAGCTCGCGCTTCGCGCGCGTGAAACTCTCTGCGCGCAATAGCGACGCAACGAGCCCATATTGGGCTGCGATCTCGCTGTTGTACTTGTGCTCCGTCAGCGCTTCATCGAAAAAGGCAACCGCTTCCTTCGGCTCGCCCTGGTAGCTGCGCAGCAATGCACGAACGAGGTGGAAGTCGAGCGATGACGCGACCTGCCGGTAGGGATGTCCCTGTGCGCGCGCCTGCGCTTCGGCGATGCGCTCGTACGTGATCGGATGCGTGCGCAGGTACGAAGGCGCATTGCCCTCGGCGAAGCGGAACGCCCGCTGCATCCGCTCCATGAACGTCGCCATCGCCGTCACGTCGAAGCCCGCGGCATCGAGGCGCTGGAAACCGATCCGGTCAGCTTCGTACTCGTTCTCGCGCGTGAAGTTGAGCTGGTTCTGGATCGTCAGTGCCTGTGTCGCCGCGATGGCGGCGGAAGCGGTGTCGCCGCTCGACGCGCCTCCGCCACGCGCTGCGAGGATCGCGAGCGCGAGTCCTGCAAGCGTCATCAGCATCGAGTCCTTCTGCGCAGACAATGCCCGCGCGACGTGATGTTGCGTCACGTGCGTGATTTCGTGAGCGAGCACGGCGGCGAGCTCGGATTCGCTTTGCGTCAGCAGGATGAGTCCCGTATGCACGCCGATGTAGCCACCCGGCAACGCGAACGCGTTCACCTGCGGGTCGGGGACGCCGAAGAACTCGAAGTCCTGCTTGACGTCCTTCGACGCGGCGACCAGGCGGTGGCCGAGATCGTTCAGATAATCGTTGACCTCGGGGTCGTTGATGTACGCCCCGTTCGCGCGCAACTGGCGAATGATCGTCTCGCCGAGCTTGCGTTCCTGCGCCGCCGAGAAGTTCGCCTGCGA
>Ga0070664_100003591_pt1 | contig 12512 bp, 10 predicted proteins | sample KBSC73metaG_FD_65863 | JGI IMG/M metagenome (GOLD analysis project Ga0070664, IMG submission 65863) | Corn rhizosphere microbial communities from Kellogg Biological Station, Michigan, USA - KBS C7-3 metaG | ecosystem: Host-associated > Plants > Roots > Rhizosphere > Soil ... | reverse complement strand
CGTCTACACCCTGGCCACACCGGCGAAACAGACGACCCTGGCCGGAGGCGGCAGCTATACCGCAACCTATTACGCTCGCGCGGCCGGAGGAGCCAACACCGTCACATTCCGAACCGACGGATCCAACGGGCGGATGTCCATGGTGATCGCAGCATTTTCAGGGGTCAATACCATGGTCGCGGCCGAGAGTGCGATTTCCGCGGCAGGAAAGAATAAAACACCGTCGTCGGGTAATCTCACACCCTCGGTCGCCGGCGATCTCCTGATCGGCGCCGGCACCCACGATGCGACCACGCTAACGACGCCCGGGAGCGGCTTTACGATGGTGGCGATCGCTACGGAGAACAACACCACCTACCAGCCGCTCGCGATGGAGTACCGCATCCTCGCCGACACCACCGCGGCGGCGACTACCTTCAGCTTAGGAGCGCCGACGACATGGGCGCAGACTGGGGTGCTGTTCAAGCGTTAGCTCTTGACGAGTCTCGCGCCGGAAGAGTGGCGTCGCTACTTGCCGACGGAACGGCCGCGCCCTGACGTGTCAGAAGAAGTGACCCCGGCTCGACCTTGCGTGTTCCGTGTTCACAAGCCGAAGACGATAATCTTCGCGCTCGAGGCAGACCCAGGAAACACCCGTAACCTCGTGCCCACGACGAACGCGACGTACTGTTTCCTCCGACCGCGTAGGTGATGAGCCCGCCGCCGGGCGCGCCTGGCAGATCCGTGCGCCACAGAATCTTCCCCGTGGCGGCATCGAACGCATACGTCATATCGAAGCTCCCTGCCTCGTCAGTATGTTTCGCGTAAGCCCCGCCCCGCCCCACCAGCGCATGTCGTCTTCCATCCTCCGATTTCGATATCCAAAGTGTGGGGCTGATCACAGGGCTGCGCCGCACGAGCTCCACCGGCGCCCGGAGCCGGTGCGACGCGTATTTCACGACGGCGGAACTATTCCGATCCGTCAGGAGGTTGTCATGACCGTTCAAGGATCTCCCGCACGATTCACGTTTTCCATTGTCGGCATGCTCACCATCGCAAGCGTGCTCGCCATCACGGCGCAGGCCGCGGGCGAGCATGAACACGGCGGACCGGTTCCCGGCGGGCTGGTGAAATTCGTTCGCGAGATCACCACGCCGTACAAGTCGGTCAGTGCGGCTGAAGCGGCCGGCTACGCGCTCACGTTCGGATGCGTCAGCGGACCGGATGCGGGAGCCATGGGACTCCATTACGTCAACATGCCGCTCGTGCTCGACGGGGAAATCGATCCGATGCTCCCCGAGATCATTCTCTACGAGCCGATTGGCAACGGGCAGGTGCGCCTGACCGGCGCCGACTACCTGGTCTTCGCCGACGCCTGGGACAAGAAGCACTCGTCCTCGCCCGAACTCATGGGACAGAAGTTCCAGCAGTTCGAGGCGCCGAACCGGTTCGGGCTGCCGCGGTTCTACACGCTGCACGTGTGGGCGTGGAAGGACAACCCCACCGGCTCGTTCGTGAACTGGAACACGAACATCTCGTGTGACGCGTACACCGGTCCTACGCAGTAACGGCTCGCGGGTCGATCTCAGAGGTGACTTATGGATCGTATTCCGCAACGCCAGACAGGGCTGTCACGCCGGTTCACCACCGGCGTGACGCTCGTCACGGCCGCGACAGCGGCGCTCATCGCGACGGTGTTTGCCTCGTCTGACAAGCCGCACCTCGCGGGTGAGATGACTTTCCCCAATCCGTACGGCGCCGTGGGGATCGTCGGCATCGACAAACCGGACTCCGACAATCCGTTCTTCCAGGAGCTCGGAACCAACGGACGGACGTGCGTGACATGTCATCAGCCCGCGCAGGCCTGGAGCATCACTCCTGCGGAGCTGCGCGATCGCTTCGACCGCACCAACGGACTCGACGCGATCTTTCGCACCAACGACGGATCCAACTGTGAAAACGCCGACGTCTCGACGATCGGGAAACGGCGACAGGCATTCAGCCTCTTGTTGCAGAAGGGTCTGATTCGCGTCCCGATCGACGTGCCTGCCCGCGCGGAGTTCGACATCGTCGGGATGGACGATCCCTATCGCTGCACCGCGCCGGTGACGTCGGTATCGATGTACCGCCGGCCGCTCCCGTCCACCAACTTGAAATTCCTGAGCGCCGTGATGTGGGACGGACGCGCATCGGAGCCCGGTCAGGCGATCCGAGACGGTCTCATTCACCAGGTCATCGACGCGGTGACTCATCATGCGCAGGGCGTTCTACCTCCACCCGCGCAGATTCATTCGATCGTCGACTTCGAGCTCGGGCTGTTCGCGACGCAGGCCGTCGATGCTTCGGCGGGCAGTCTCGCCGGAGGCGCCGCACGCAGTGGCCCCGGCGCGCTCGTACACGAGTCGTTCTGCATCGGCATCAACGATCCTCTCGATATGCGCCCGTCGATGCCGGGCGCGTGCGGCGCATCGTCGGACGGTCTCAATCCGTTCGTGTTCACGCTCTATCGCGCATGGACGGACGCCAGCTCGCCTCAACGACAGGCGATCGCGCGCGGCGAGGCGATCTTCAACACGCGCCAGTTCGTGATCGACAACGTCCCTGGCCTGAATGGTCGCCTGGAGGATCCGGTTCGGCGGCCCCTCTTGAACGGCACGTGCACCGTCTGCCATGACACGCCGAATGTCGGCAATCACTCGGTGCCCATGGCGTTGAACATCGGCGTCGCCGATGGGTCGCGGCGCACGGCGGACCTCCCGCTCTATACGCTGCGCCGTCGAGCGACCGGGGAAACCATCCTCGTCACCGATCCGGGACGAGCGATGGTGACCGGCAAGTGGAACGACATCGGCAAGTTCAAGGGTCCCGTACTGCGCGCGTTGGCCGCGCGGCCGCCCTATTTCCACGACGGGTCCGCCGCCACGCTGGCCGACGTAATCAAGTTTTACGACACGCGATTCCAGGCTCGCTTCACCGAACAGGAGAAAGCGGACCTGCTCGCATTCCTGCAGGCACTCTGATGAAACCGCATATGCGTCTCCTCGGCGTGCTGATCGCGCTGGGCGATCGCGCTTCCGGCGGCGGCGCAAAGCGACGCGAAACTGATTTTCTGAACGATTCGGGTGACAGGGCTGGAAACGCGGCAGCACCGCAAGTGAAGCTGTTGTGACTCTCGTGGATTGAACGTGGACTGAACTCTCTTTAGCGCGATCTCTATCCTGCGATGACCTTTCGCGGAAAATGACTGGTGTTACAAATCGCTGAAATGATTGGGTTTAGACAGCCAGCTCCCGAGCCTCCGCCGGTTCATGGATTCGGTGTTGAAGGCACCGACTCGCCTACTTCTTGTTGATGTCCGTTGCGCCGCTCGGTAAGGTTCGAGCTGGCTGTCGTGTCTCTGGTCGGCACCTCTCTTCGCCATTACAAGATCGTCCGCAGCCTCGGACGGGGCGGGATGGGCGAGGTCTACGTCGCTGAAGACTCAAAGCTGCAGCGGCGCGTCGCGCTGAAGGTGCTCAGTCCCGAGCTGACGGGCGACCGAGAGTTCCTGCAGCGATTCGAACGCGAAGCGCGCGCAGCCGCCGCGCTCAACCATCCGAACATCGTCACTGTCCATTCGGTCGAGGAAGACAACGGCGTTCCGTTCCTGACGCTCGAGCTTCTCGACGGCCTTACGCTGGCCCACCTGATTGAGTTTGAGAGCCTGCGGCTCGAGCGGATTCTCGACATTGCGATCCCGCTCGCCGACGCGGTGAGCGCGGCGCACGAACGCGGCATTGTCCATCGCGATTTGAAACCGGCGAACGTGATGGTGACGCGCGACGGCCGCGTCAAAGTGCTCGACTTCGGTTTGGCCAAATTACGCGAGCCGATCCAGCCGATGACATCAACCTCGGCTACGCTCACCGGATCGCCGACAGTTTCTGGCCCTGCGACCGGCGCGGCGCGGATCTTAGGCACCGTCGCCTACATGTCGCCCGAACAGGCAGAAGCTCGTCCAGTCGACGGACGCAGTGACGTGTTCTCGCTCGGCATTCTGCTCTATGAGATGGCCACCGGTCGGAACCCATTCAAAGGCGAGACGCCCATTTCGACTCTGTCCGCAATCCTCAAAGACAAGCTGCCGCCCCTCGACGACCTTCGTGAGGATATCCCGCGCGACTTCGCGCGCATCGTCCGGCGCTGTCTTGAGAAGGATCCCGACGATCGCTATCAGAGCGCCAAGGATCTACGGAATGATTTGCGTGCGCTGCGTGACGATATCAGATCGGGTGAGCTGCCGCCGCTGACGCCACGTTCATCATCAACCGTGCCCGCGGCACGGCGGCATTCTGGTGCTGTTTTGGCGATCGTCGCCGCAGCAATGGTCGCCTCGCTCGGCGCCGCAGTAGCACTGTGGGCGCGCAAGGCGACGTCAGCAACGCCAGCGAAAACGGTGTCGCAACAGGCGTCAATGACGGTGACACGCTTAACCAACACCGGCGCCGCGAAGCTAGCGGCGATCTCTGGCGACGGCCGCTACGTCGCATTCGCAGCCGGGGACGCGGGCGGTCAGAGTCTGTGGGTGCGTCAGGTGTCGACGGCGGGCACAGTGCAGGTGGTCCCGCCGGAAGATCTCGCGTACGTCGGCGCGACGTTTTCCCCCGACGCCGATTATGTGTACTACGTCGTCTATCGGCGAGGAACGTCGTATAACTCAATGTACAAGGTCCCTGTCTTCGGCGGTGGACCGCGTAAGATTCTCGACGACATCGACTCGGCGCCGACGTTTTCACCCGATGGGAGGCAGCTCGCGTTCATTCGCAGCACGCCAGACGGTCGCGGGCTGCTCGCGACTGCTCCGGCCGACGGCGGCGCAGAGACGGTGATCGCAACCCACGCACGACCGCTGGGATTCCAGATTGACTACCAGACCGTTGCGTGGGCCCCGAATGGCCGCTCGATTGCGGCCATCGGCACCGATCGATCGTCGCTACTGGATCAAATCGTTCTGGTGGACGTGGCGACGGGAGCAGAACGTGTAATTGGCGCCAAGTGGCGGCAACTGTATAGCCTCGCATGGCTGCATGGCGGCACCGCTCTGGTCGCCAATGCTCAGGCCGTCGACGGCGATGCCGCACCGCAGTTATGGGTGGTTGAGATTCCCTCCGGCACGTCGCGACACCTGACCAACGATTTGGGTGACTATCTTGGCGTCGCGGCGTCACGCGACGGAGGCGCACTCGTCACCGTGCGCCAGGACGCGCGCACCAAAATCTGGACGCTGGCCGCGGATCGGCCGACAGATGCGCATGAGGTCGCGATCGATCCTGGTTCCGACGATGGTGCGCGGGGGCTGGCGTGGGCGCCGGACGGACGGCTCGTCTACGCGGCAAACACCAGCGGTAACGCCGACATCTGGAGCATGAATGCCGACGGGTCGCGCCGCGTGCAGTTGACGACGTCGCACTCCGAGGACATCCTGCCGCGGGTGACGGCCGACGGCCGTTTCGTCGTGTTCGTTTCGGAACGTGACGGCGGACGCGGTATTTGGCGGATGGACATAGGCGGAGGAGGCGAAGTGCGGCTGTCGCCGGAACGCCTCAACGCGACGCCAATAGGCCCGAATCTGTCGTTCGACGGCTCGAAGGTGTTGTTCACCAATCTGCAGAGAGTGAATCTCATAGTCCCGGTGGCCGGCGGTGACCCGACCCCGGTGTTCGGCGCGCCGCAGTCGAGCGACTCGATTCAGTTACCGAGCGCCTTTCACGACCCGCAGCCATCTCCGGACGGCTCGCTGATAATGGGTCACTACTCGGCGCCGGAAGAAGGTGGAGAACGCGTCGCGACTGTGTCGGCCGCCAACCCGGCGCAAGCGAGGCTCTAGCGCAATGTCCGCAACAATGCCCGTTGGTCGAACGACGGACGGGCGCTGATCTACTTCGTCAACACTCGCGGTGTCGGAAATCTGTGTCAGCAGCCGTTATCGGGCGAGGAACCGACGCAGCTCACGCATTTCAACGAAGCTGAGATTTTTTATTTCGCAATGTCCCCCGATGGGTCACATCTGGCAATCGTGCGCGGCACCACTGTTTCCGACGTCGTCCTGTTGACGAGCGCCGACGTCCCGAACCCGTAATGTCCGGTAACTCGATCCACCTCGTAATGTCCGACAACTCCAGAGAAGTCCTTTGGACTACGCGGCATCGTAGGAATACGTGATCAAGACACTCCTCCTTGATCGGTGGCCGTGCGGCTCGACTTGCGTGCCCGGTGTTCACAAGCCGAAGACGATAATCTTCGCGCTCGAGGCAGACACAGGAAACACGCGCGACCTCGTGCCCACTACGAACGCGACGTACTGTTTTCCTCCGACCGCGTAGGTGATGAGCCCGCCGCCGGGCGCGCCTGGCAGATCCGTGCGCCACAGAATCTTCCCCGTGGCGGCATCGAACGCGTACGCATGCTTGTCCATGTCTCCGGCAAACACGAGTCCACCCTTGGTCGGGGTGATACCGGATAACACTGGAGCGCCGGCACGAAAGCGCCATTTCACCTGGCCGCTGTCGGCGTCGACTGCCGTCATCCAACCTGCCCAATTGAGATCACGTGTGCCGAACTGCGCGGCGAGCTGAGTACCTGTCCAGGCCTGACCGGGCTTCTTCGCGAGCTCGGAGGGATCGAGCGTCACTGTCACGCACCAGTCCACGGTTCCGCTGTAGAAGAGATTCGTGTCGGGACTGTAGGCAGGCCCGTTCCACTCGGTCCCGCCGCCGGCACCCGGACAAAAATGGGTGGGTGTCGTCGAGAGCGGCTTCTCCTCGTTCTCACGCGTTGTGACCGGCGTGGCGTACAGCTTCTTGTCCGTGGCCAGATCGTAGACATGGAGGAGCCCGTCCTTTGGTGCCCCCGCAACAACGCGCTTGCCGCCCTTGGTGGTCACGAGGACTGGCGCGGCAGAAAGGTCCCAGTCGTGGAAGTCAGCAGGTACCAACGAGTAGTGATTGCGGTAGATGCCGGTCCGGGCATCTAGGACCAGCACCGAGTTGGTGTACAGGTTGTCACCGGGGCGAACATCGTTCGTGAAATCGGGACCGGGATTGCCGGTCGGAATGTACAGCAGGCCCCGCTGCGCATCGAGCGAGTAAGTGGACCAGGTTCCGCCGCCGGTAACAGGGATGCCGTTCTCGTTTCCCCAGGTCACCTTCGCTTGCGCCTGCATCTTCTCGTTGCCGGGCTGCGGCGCATCGGTCGGCACGGTGTAGGTTTCCCACACGACCTTGCCAGTTGCGGCCTCGATGCCGTATATGCGGCCCTTGACCCCGTACACGTCGCTCCCAGCCGTGCCGACGAAAACGAGACCGTTCCACGCGAGAGGAGCTGACGGCACGCTCTCGCCCTTCTCCCGATCTGCCAGTCGCGTGCTCCAGATCTTCTTACCGGTTTCCGCGTCGTACGCGGCGACGCTACCGTCCGACGTTCCTCGAAATAGCCGTCCGTCCAGATACGCGGCACCACGATTGACTCCCAGCCCGCCGGCAGGGCCGTCTTCGCGCACGCGCCACTTCTGCTGACACGTCTCCGCGTCGAGTGCAACCAGCTCCTTGTCGGTCGTCGCGTAGAGCGTGCGGCCGACCACGATTGGGCCAGTTTGAAAGTTGTTGTCGACGTTGAGGTCGTAGACACACACCTGCCGCAGGCTGGCAACGTTGTTCTTGTCGATCTGATCGAGCGGGGCGTAGCGCTCGGAGGTGAGCGTGCGGTTGTAGCTCGGCCAGTCGGTCGTTGCGGATTGGCCAGCGAGCCGGCCAGCGGCGCACAAACTCAAGACGACGGCGGCAGTGGCGAGGTGGATGAACCTGGTCTGACGGACATTCATAGCGCTCATCGATGCTCCCATTCCTCTGGCGTAGCGTTCAGCCGTGTCACTGGCATTGAGCCGAAGCTACTTCGGTGGGTCGACATTGGTAGTCGCCGTCGGCCCGACGCCGGCAATCTGAATCCACATGGGATCGTTCCCTGATCCATCGTAGTGAATACCCTGCGCGATATCACGGATGAACCCGCCTTTCGGCACCGCGACCGTCCTGGTCCTGTCGCCGCTCGGTTCCGTGCCGATCCACATGGTGCCGCCCAGCACCATGACGACACGGTCGATCGAGTGATAGTGCGGGCGGCTCCAGTTGTTCGGGGCGCGTCGCTGGTACTGAACGTAGAGGCCGGGTTTGCTCGAGTCCCCATAAAGGACGAACGATTCCTTCGGCATCTCCTCGGCCCGCTGAACCTGCCTGACCGCCGGATCGATCACGTCGGCTAAAGATCCGATGGTGGTAGTCGTACTGGCCTCCGCCGGATGGTTTAGCGACGGCCCTATTCCGATGAAATACAGCGTCGCGCCGTCGTCTTTCGTTCCTTCGAAGTGAATGCCGCCCGCGATGTCTCTGACGAACGAACCCGCCTTCAACGGCGCCGTGCGTTGCGGATCGAATTTCCCGGTGCCCACCCACAACGTGCCGTCGAGCACCGTCACGAACCGGTCATTGTCGTGAAAGTGCGGCTTGCTCCACACGTTTGGGCCGCGCTTCACGATGTAGGCGTACAGCCCCGGCTTGGAGGGATCGCCGTACAGACTCGAGGTCGTGCCATCCTCGGTGGCTCTCCACTGCATCTGGTCAGGCAGCGTGTAGTCCCGGCTGCCCCGATCTATCACGACCGCCTGCGCGCCAAACGAGTGCTGTATCGAGAGAGAAGCCCCAGCCAGGGTTACAACAACGGTGGCCGCGCAGACCGGCAACGTGCCTCGCGTGCGGATGGTCATCGGCGTCCTCCACGTCGGACTCACCTTACTCCATTTCACATTACGAGTGACGGCCGCAGCCTTCCTCGCGTCCACCTCGACAAACAGCCGACCGTCGCAGGACCGGGCGCAACGGACCGTATAATGCGTCGAAGCGCGCGACGCGCCTGGCAGCCGTCGCGCGGGATTGGCGCCATCTCGGGCTCGGGAGGGTTCGATGATACGGGGAGTTGCGGTGTTGGTCGCGATCGCGGTCGGCGTCGGTACAACTGTCTCGATCGGTCGCGCCCAGCCCTCGGCGGCGATCGCCGGTCGCGTCACGTCGATGCAGGAAGGCCCGATGGAAGGCGTGCTCGTGAGCGCCAAGCGAGCGGGCTCGACGATCACCGTCACCGTCGTCAGCGATGCGCAGGGCCGCTATCGTTTCCCCGTCGACCGGTTGCAGCCGGCCACCTACGCCCTTCGCATTCGAGCGGTGGGCTACGACCTGGATGCGCCTCGGAATGTCGAGGTCACTGGCAAGGGGACGACGACCGTCGATCTGCAGCTGACGCCCGCCGCCGATCTCGCGGCGCAGCTGTCTAACTCGGAATGGCTCGCCAGCTTTCCCGGCACCGAGGCCGAGAAGGCCTCTATCCGTGCGTGCGCCCATTGCCACACGCTGGAGCGGGTCGCACGGTCCCGGTACGACGTCGACGCGATGGCGAAGGTGATCGAGCGGATGTCGACGTATCCGCAGCTCTCGTTCCCTTTCAAGGTGCAGAAGCTCGTCGCAACGCGCATCGGCGGTGGCGAGGATCCCTTGGAGCGGCGACAGGCGGGATGGCGCCGGCAAGCGCAGTATCTGACTACGGTCAACTTGAGCAAAAGCGACCATTGGAGTTACGCGTTCAAGACCCACCCCCGTCCGACCGGCCGCGCGACTCGCGTGATCTACACCGAATACGATCTCCCGCAGCGCACGAGACAGCCGCACGATGTGATCGTGGACTCGCACGGCCTCGCCTGGTACGCGAGCTTCGGCGAACAAATCCTCGGGAGACTCGATCCCAGGACCGGAACGGTGACCGAGTTCGACGTGCCGCTGCTCAAGCCGAAGATGCCGACGGGCATTCTGGCAGTGCGCTTCGACGAAGACGAGAACGTGTGGCTCGGCATGCAGTTCCAGGGCGGTGTTGCCAGATTCGATCGGAAGACGGAAAGTTTCCAGACGTGGAGCCTGCCGCCGGAGCTGAACGGAGACCACGTGCAGATCAATCAGATCAGCGCCGATCACCACAAGGTTGATGGCAAGGTCTGGCTGCAGGATGCCGGCACGTACACCGTGCTACGCCTCGATCCGGCGTCCGGGAAATTCGACGTCTACGAGCCGTTCCCGATCCCGAGGCCGAACATCTACGATGTCGTGTCAGACGCGCAGAACAACGTGTACTTCACGGTCTTCGGGCGCGAGCATATCGGGAGAATCGACGCGAAAACGGGCGCGATTACGGTGTGGCAGACGCCGACGAAGGGCTCGGCGCCGCGCCGCGGCATGATCGACGGGCAGGCGCGGCTGTGGTTCGGCGAGAATCGCGCCGAACGGATCGGGATGTTCGATACGCGCACCGAGACCTTCCGCGAATGGGTGGCGCCGACGCCCGAATCGTGGCCCTACGACGTAACGGCCGATACGCACGGCAACGTGTGGGCCGGCGGCGAGTACACTGATCGCGTGATGAGGCTCGATCCGAAAACCGGCGCGATCACGGAGTACCTGCTGCCTCAGTTCACCAACATCCGGCGCGTGTTCGTCGATAGCTTGACGACGCCGTCGACGTTCTGGGTCGGGAACAATCACGGCGCCTCGATTGTGAAACTCGAGCCCCAGGACTGAACGGCCGGCAGGGACCCGCGATACGTTACACTCGGCCCCAATGCCCGAGACGTCAGTCCTGCCGCCAGCGAAGAGCCCGCTGCCCATCCCAGCCCACAACGCTAAAACGTACGCAAGGTTGTACGACTACGTCGCGGCGAAGTGCCTGGGTCCGACTGACGTCCTCGCTGGATTCCTCTCACATCTGGACCTGATCCGCAGAACACCGTTGACCGAACTCGTCGGTCGCTACGAGACGCATTCGTGGCCGGGGTATATGTGGCGTAACAGGCGCCGGCTGATGCAACTGCTATCCTCACAGGCCGAGACCACGACGGAAGGGATCCGGGCCCGCTACAACGACCACTGGTCCGCAGAGGATGTCCGCCGCGGGAGAAAGCGGCTCCGCGACTATTTAGTCGGCGGCCGTCTGTACCAAATGCCGGAGCTTGCCTACACCCCGCCCCTGATGCAGTACCTCTCCGGGCTGTACATGCGGCATATCCGGCCGGACGACCATGTCGTCGAATTCGGATGCGGCGCCGGCCGCAACCTGATGATGCTTCGGCAGCTCATCCCGGAGATCAGGTGCGAAGGATTCGACCAGTCGGCGGAGGGAATCTCGGCTTGTCGCGACTTGGCGACGTGCCTTCGGATGCCCGAGCTCCACTTCGGCGTGCTGGATCTGACCAACGATGACGACTTCGCTACGGCGACCGCGCATATCGCTCCTGGCGCCGTGCTGATGACGATGGGTTGTCTCGAGTGCGTGCCCGGGACCGCAGACGTCGTCCGACGCCTGCACCGCCTTCGCCCGCGGCTCATTCTGCACTTCGAACCGATCGCCGAGCTGTATCAATCAGCGTTCCCGAGCCGCGACTTCTTCATTCGCCGGCACCTGCAACGCGTCGGCTACATGACGACACTCCTGACCACCGTCCGCGAATATGAGCAAAGCGGCCAAGCGACTATTCGCGAGCTCGCGCGGCCGGGATTCGGGAAGGCGTTGGTCGAGTATGCGACGCTCGTCTGGGCATTGAAAGCTTACTCCACCGAAGGCGGATAAAGCGGGATGAGACGCATCGGGTTGTTGTGGTTGTCGAAAACTCGATAGTTGGGGTAGCAACCTTTGCAGGACTTACTTTGCCGATTTCTTTTGGGTGAGAGCCTCGCGATCACCGACATCGCCGGTCACGATGCCCGCCTTTGCCAGCTGTGACGCCAGCACGTCGAGTTCGCGCCGAATATCGTGCATTTGCTGACGCAACTCCGCTGCCCGTTGCAGCAGAGCGCGTAATTGGCCTCGTGTAACTTCCGACATGACGTGGGGATCTGGCGATGCCCCGAGCACGCGCTGTGCCAGTTCCGACTCGCCGGCCGACACGACGGCTACTAGGCGACTCAAGCATCCTCGACAGCTTCGCAGAGTTTGAGAGGAAGCGGATCTCTTTTCGTGCATGATGTCACTGGCTCCGGCTCAGCCCCGCGAGCGAGAATTGCGATCGGAAAGGGGGGCAAAATGCCCAGAGTGATCGTTACAGCAGAAGTTGAGAATACGGAGAAGTGGGAAAAGAGCTTTCGGACACACGGTGACCTGTTTCGACAGATGGGTGTGTCACGGATGGAGTTCGCCACCGGTCCCGGCAACCGAGTTGCGGTGTGCGGAGATACCGCCAACCTCGATGCCTACATGAAGATTTTCAATTCGCCAGCGACTGCGGAGGCGATGGCGTCTGATGGCGTCAAGCGTGAGACTGTCGAGACGTTCGTCCTCGATAAGGAAGTGACGACGTAGACGACGAGCGGCAGCGGGACGCGCTGCCGCTTCGAACCCTACAACAGCTTCAGGAAGGCCACCATGTCCGCCTGATCCTGGGCCGTCAGAATAATGCCTTCGATCGG
>Ga0070664_100003589_pt1 | contig 12514 bp, 12 predicted proteins | sample KBSC73metaG_FD_65863 | JGI IMG/M metagenome (GOLD analysis project Ga0070664, IMG submission 65863) | Corn rhizosphere microbial communities from Kellogg Biological Station, Michigan, USA - KBS C7-3 metaG | ecosystem: Host-associated > Plants > Roots > Rhizosphere > Soil ... | reverse complement strand
CGGAAGTTGTTGGCATCGCCGCGCTCGGTGATCTGCTCCGTCGCCTGAAGGTCGAGGCCGGCGAAGTTCTTCTTGGTGATGAAGTTGACGACACCCGTCACGGCGTCGGCGCCGTAGGTCGTTGACGCACCGCCGGTCAGCACGTCGACGCGGTCGATCAGTGCAATCGGAACGTTGTTCAAGTCGGTAAGGCCCGTGCTCGTCGCGGGAACGATGCGGGTCGAATCGAGCATGACGAGGTTGCGCTTCGCGCCGAGGCCGCGAAGGTCGACCGTCGCCTGACCGGTGGCGCCGTTGTTGACGTTCTGGCCCAGGCCCGGGGTCACGCCCGGAATGGTGCGCAGGATCTGCTCGGCCGAGTTGGGCGAACGGAGCTGGATTTCCTGTTGGCCGACCACCGCAACCGGCGAGGACGATGTGAGGTTGGGGTTACGGATCAAGGTACCGGTGACGATGATCTCACCACCTTGGCCTTGCGCCGGAGGAACCGCTTCCTGCGGCTGCGCGCCAGGTCCGACGTCGGGGGTCGTACCCTCTTGCGAAGCGGTTGCGTCGGTCGCCTCCGCCGCCGGAGCCGGCGCCGCGTCCTGTGCATAGGCCGGCGCTCCCGCCGCCGCGAATCCGGCAATCACGGTCGTCGCCAACAGTGACGCCGCAAAGTTCTTCTTCGACATTCTGATCCCCTTGCTCTCAATTTGCCTGAGGGCGTCGCTGCGCACAGCTGGCCTTCGCCAATCGCGACAGCATCCCCGAGATGGAGGATCATTAGTACGACTCGAACTAAAAACGCTACCCCGGGGTCGTAATATTCGCGCCAACTGTGGTGTTCGTGCCACAACGGAAAGCCGTAAAGAATGCCGGAGGCAATATGGTTCTTCGCGCACTTCCAAGTGTGCACCCGGGTCGTCTTAGGGACGGCTAGGCCCTGGCTGGGGCGGCAGGATTCGAACCTGCGAATGCCGGTACCAAAAACCGGTGCCTTACCACTTGGCGACGCCCCAGCAGGCGCATCCGCATATGCGGGAGAGCGGCGCTTATAACCGCGAGGACGCGCGAAGGAAGGGGCCCCCGCTCGGCCATTCGTCGAATGATGAATTGCGCGCGGGCTCCGGCACGCTAACCCTTGCCCGCTTTTTCAGTGGTGGGGTTCTCATGAAGATTCGCTTGATCGCAGTATCGCTGATGGCGTCGGCGATTGCCGGATCGGCATTCGCGCAACGGAGCGGTGCTTATTATCCGCCGTCCGGCTTCGATCTCACAGCGATCGATTCCTCCACGAAGCCAGGAAACGACTTCTTCCAATATGCGAACGGCAAGTATCTCGAGCGCGCGATCATTCCGGCGGATCGCCCGACCGTTTCGCGGCGCTTCGAAATGACCGACCGGATGGAAGCCAACGTCCATGATTTGCTGCAACAGGCGGCGTCGGGGGTTGTCGATCAGCCGACCGATGTCCGGGGAAAAGCCGGCGCCTTCTACGCGTCCTATATGGACGAGCCGCAGATCGACCGCGTCGGCATCGCTGCCATTGCTCCGGAGCTCGATGCGATCCGCGGCGCCACGAGTCCTGGCGAGCTCGCGGCACTGATGGGACAAGCCGTGTACGGTTTCTACCCCGCGATCGCGACGCCTTACATCGACAGTGATTTGAAGGCTCCGGAGCGCTACGCAATCTACCTCAGCCAATCCGGCCTCGGAATGCCCGACCGCGACTATTACCTCGAGCCGCAGTTCGCGGAGCAGCGTCAGGCCTACGCGACCTACGCGACGCAGCTCCTGACTTTGATCGGCTGGCAGGACCCCGCCGGCGCGGCAGCGCGTGCAATCGCCTTCGAGACAAAGCTCGCGGAAGGGAGCTGGGACAAGATCAAGCTTCGCGATCCGACGACGCAATACAATCCCCACTCCCCTGCCGAACTGGCTTCGCTGGCTCCCGGCGTCGATTGGGCCGCGCTTCTAAGGGGAACGAAGCTCGGTGACCGTGATCGCCTGATCGTCGGGCAACCTGACGCCCTCACCCGGCTTGCTGCGGCTTATGCGGCGACGCCGCTCGACACGCTGAAGGCGTGGATGGCGTTCCGCGTCGCGGATGGGGCGGCGCCATACCTGCCGAAGGCTTTCGCGGACGCGCGTTTCGCATTCCGCGGCAAGACTCTGCTCGGCCAGGCGGAAATGCCGGTGCGTTGGAAGCGGGGAATGCTCGCAGTCGCCGGCGGCGACTGTGGAGCCGATCCTGCAAGCTGCTTCGGAACGTTCAACTGGGGCGTCGGGCAGCTTTATTCGGAGCGCTATTTTCCTGCGGAGACCAAGCGGCAAATCGAGGCGCTCGTGAAGAACCTCATGACCGCGTACCACAAGCGGATCGAGCATCTCGACTGGATGAGCCCGGCGACCAAGGCCGAGGCCCTGAAGAAGCTCGACACCTACACGGTGAAGGTGGGTTATCCGGATAATCCGAGAGACTATTCCAACCTCGTCATTCGCCGCGACGATCTGGTCGGCAATGTCCGCCGCGCCGCGGCCGCCGACTGGCAATTCTATGTGGACCGCAGCACGGGGGCGGTTGACAAGGCCGACTGGTTGATGACGCCGCAGACCAATGACGCGTACAACGGCTCGCTCCGCGATATCGTCTTCCCTGCCGGCATCCTGCAGGCGCCGATCTTCGACGCAAACGCCGATCCAGCCTACAATTATGGCGCGATCGGCGGAGTGATCGGGCATGAGCTGACGCACGGTTTCGACGACCAGGGTCGGACGATCGACGCCGCCGGTGCGCTGCGCGACTGGTGGACACCGAAGGACGCCGCCGAGTTCAAGCGGCGCGCCAAGATCCTCGGCGATCAATATGCGCAATTCGAGCCCGTGCCAGGAGTACACATCAAACCCGACCTAACGATGGGCGAGAACATCGCGGACCTCGGCGGCCTGACGCTCGCGCTCGACGCCTATCATGAGTCCCTCAACGGAGCGAAAGCGCCGGTAATCGACGGCTTCACTGGCGATCAGCGCGTGTTCCTCGGCTGGGCGCAGGCCTGGGCCGGGAAGATGACTCCCGAGGCGATCCGCAACCTCACGACGAGCGACCCGCACAGCTATCGCAAATATCGGGTCAACGGCGTCGTTCGAAATATCGACGCCTGGTACGCGGCTTTCGGCGTGAAGCCGGGCGACGCAATGTACGTACCACCCGCAAAGCGCGCGCGTATCTGGTAGTCTCGCCGGCATGACCGAGCCCGCGATTCGCGACTTCCACGCGCACATCTACTTCGACGCCGAGGAGCTCGCTCGGGCCCAGACGTTGGCTGCGGCCGCGCAGGCAAAGTTCGGCGTACCGGTAGGGCATTTCCACACCCGGCCCGTCGGCCCGCACCCGCGCGGAAGTTGCCAGCTGACTGTCCCGCGCGATCAGTTCGGCGACTTTGCGCAATGGATTGCGCTCAACCGCAATGGCCTGACGATCTTTGCCCACACCAGCACCGGCGAAGACCTCGCCGATCATACCCAGCACGTCATTTGGTTCGGCGAGAGCGAGCCGCTCGACCTCGCGATCTTCGACTAGGGTCTGGGCGCGGTCCTGCGCCGCGCAAGAACGCCGCCGAGGCCCGTCAAAGGAACGATCGGCACCAGGAACGTAAGGTGGTACCAGACCGGGAACTTGCTCCAGATGCCGGCGTGCACCGGCAGGAACATTGCCAGCACGATCCCGCCGACGAGCCACGGCGCCCATTTCACCGATGGAGCGATCCAGCCGGCAGCGGCGCCCGCCGCGATCGACGCGAGCGCGGCCTCAATCAGCCGGCCAGCCTTCATCGCGGGCGTAAACAGCAAGGTCGCTTCGGCGGCATGATAACCCGGAATCGCCGCCCGCAAGCCGAAGTTCAAGATGGTGACGACGACGGCCCACGCGACAAGCCCGCAAATGATGCTTGCGATCGTGCGCCACATGGTCCCCCCTTGCCTGACTAGCTGTTCGGAATCCGTCCGTTGACGAGGTCGTCATAATCTTTGGCGAGCTGGCGCGACAAATCGCCAACCTCGAAATTCCACGGGCCCGCTTCGCGGATGAACGTCACTTCGGCAGCGCTGCCGGTGATGAACATCTGCTCGAAGCTCTCGATCTCCTCCGGCCAGATCGAGCGCTCGACGACCTCGATCCCGCGCTTGCGGGCAAGGTCCATAACCGTCCGCCGAGTAATGCCATCGAGGAAGCAATCGGGCGTCGGCGTGTGCAGCTGCCCGTCGCGGACGAAGAAGGCGTTGGCGCCGGTCGCCTCCGCCACCTGCCCGCGCCAGTCGAACATCAGCGCGTCGTCATAACCCCGCGCCTCGGCCTGCTGACGCGCAAGCGTGCAGATCATGTACAGACCCGACGCCTTGCTGTGCACGGGCGCCGTGTACGGCGCAGGCCGTCGGTAGGGCGCGATATCCAACCGCAGGCCCTTCTCCGCAATGTCCGGCTCGAAATATTTGCCCCAATCCCAGGCGGCGATGGCGACGTGGCACGCGGTGCCGCGCGCCGTCACTCCCATCTGCTCGGACCCGCGCCAGGCAACCGGCCGCATATAGGCGTCGACGAGATTGTTGGCCTTGAGGACGTCGATGCATGCTTCGTTGAGCTGATCGACGCTGAAGGGAATCTCCATGCCAAGAATGCGTGCGCTCTTGTGCAACCGCTCGCTATGTTCCCGCAGCTTGAAGATCTCGCCGTTATAAGCGCGCTGACCTTCGAACACCGACGAGGCGTAGTGAAGGGCGTGCGTCAGCACGTGAACCTGAGCGTCGCGCCACGGAACGAGCTTGCCGTCCATCCAGATCCAGCCGTCACGGTCGTCGAATGGGCGCTGCTCCGCCATCACTTGTCCTGTCAGGAATAGGTGACGGCGCGCCTAGTGCAGGCGCACGGGTTCGGCAAGCGACGCGGCTTTCGCTTCGGCGGCGAGCTCTTTCCCGCGCCGAGCCGCCGCATCGATGGTGAGCGCGATCAGCTGGTCGAGCACTTTATCCTTATCGAGCACGCGAAGGCCGGCCTCGGTCGTGCCCTTGGGACTTGCGACGCGGCCGGCGATCGCATCCATGCTTTCGCGGGTGGCGGCGGCCATCCACGCCGTCCCGAGCACGGTTTCCAGCGCGATCGTCGACGCAATCTCGCGGCTCAATCCTTGTTGTTCGCCCGCATTGATCAGTGCGGCGATGAACCTCGCGACATAGGCCGGCCCTGCGCCGGCAACTGAGCCGACGGCAGCCAGCTTCGCCTCATCGGCCATCCAGGGCGCAAATCCGAGCGGCGCGAACAGGTCTGCTAGCTGCTGGCGCACAGCGTCGTCAGCGTCTTCGGTGTAGAGCGCGATCACACCGCGGCGAACCGCTACCGGCAGGTTCGGCAAAGCGCGTACGATCGCCCCGGCCTTGGCGAAACGCTCCCTGAGGCTCGCCACTTCGACACCCACGAGCAATGACACGATCAGTGTCTTGGAAGTCAGCCACGTTTTCAATTGCTCGGCGACCTCGTCGAGCTTCTGCGGCTTGCATCCGAGGATAACGAGCTTCGGCGGCGCGCCGGCCTCGGCGGGTGCGGCAACCGTGCGGACTCCCTCGACCACCGGCATTGCCGGATCGATTGCCACCGTCGCGGACAGGTCGATGCCCGCGCCGCGCCAGCCTTCGAGGATCGAGCGGCCCATGTTGCCGCAGCCGACTAACCACGTCGGCGCCGGGAGTTGAGGAACTTGGGTCATGCTTCTCCGTGCGTATCGATGAGAGCCGCGGCGATGGCTTCGCCTGGGGCCTTCCCGCCCCACAGGACGAATTGGAAGACTGGGTAAAAGCGCTCGCACTCTTCCACTGCCGCCTCCGCGATGGCTTCCGCCTGCTCGAGGCTGAGCCCTTCGTCCTCGCGCGTATCTAGGATGGTGGAATGGCGGAACACGACCAGCCCCGATCCCGACCACATTTCGAAATGGCCGAGCCAAAGTTGCTCGTTGATCAGGCTCAGCGCTTCGAAGATCGCGGTGCGCTTCTCGGGTGCGACCTTGATGTCTGGGAAAGCGAGGAATTGCAGCACCTGATCCTCGGGCCGCCAAACGCCGCGTAGCTCATACTGCGCCCAGCTTCCCGTGGCCGAAGCGACGATCTCACCCTCGGCAGTGCGCTCGCACGCCCAGCCCCGCGCCTCGAAATAGGCTTCGAGCACTTCGATCGGAGCGCCGTCGTCGCGCTCTTCCTGGATTTCCTCGTCGCTCAGGATGCAGCTCCCGGCTTTGCCTTTGTTGCGCGCTTCGTCGTTCCGGCGGCGGGGCCAGCAACCTTCGCCTCCAAAGCGGCAATCCTGGCCTTCAGGATCTCGTTCTCATCGCGGGCGGCCGCCGCCATCGCCTTCACCGCTTCGAATTCGTCCCGGCCGACGAAATCGGCGCCGCCCATCCATTCTTTGAACTTCTCGCGCGCCGACGCTTCGGCTTCGCGGCCCATGCCGGCGAAGGTCCCGGCCATGCCGTTCACCATCTTCACGAAGTCGTCGAACAGCCGGTTCTCGGACTGCATTGGTCATCTCCCTTTCGTCGCGCAAATAGGGAGTCGGCCGGAATTTCGCCAGCCTGAGCGGAAAACCTATCCCCAACAGCCTGAGATATCCCCAAATTATTGAGCGGCCCCGCGGGCTAAGGGTTGAGCGCTTCGATGCTCGCGGTCAGGCCCGCCGCGAAGATCAGCCAGACGAGGTAAGGCAGCATCAGGAGCCCCGCCGTCTTGCGCAACCGATAGAATTGCCCTGCGGCCGCGGCGGCCAGGAGCGCCATGATAAAAATCACATATTTCGCCAGCGTGATTTGGTGTGCCGCGAAAAAGATCGGGGACCAGGCAAAATTGAGAAGCAGCTGGACGACGAACGAACTCAATCCCAGCTTCCGCCGGTCGGAGGTCCGCTCCGCGACAATCAAGGCCACGGCGATGCCCAGCAATCCGTATAGGATTGGCCACACCACACCGAAGACCCACCCCGGTGGCATAAAAGGCGGCTTTTGCAGTGCGTCGAACCATGCGTTCCCGTAGCCGCTGTTCGACAGCCAGCCGCTTGCGCCGCCCAGCAGCTCGATGGCGACAACGGATGCGATCGCGATCTTCCACGTGTTCGCGCGATCGAGCAGCTCAGCCATTCTTTTCTGCTCCCAGGAGGAATTCGATATTGCCTTCGGGCCCGGTGATCGGGCTCGCGACAATCCCCAGCACGGTCCAGCCCTGCGATTCAACCCAGCCTTTGGCCTCGGCGCACACCCGATCGTGGACGACCGGATCGCGGACGACCCCGCCCTTCCCGACTTCCTCCCGTCCGGCCTCGAACTGCGGCTTGATGAGCGCAACGAGCTTCGCGCCGGGTTTACCGAGCTTGAGCGCCGCCTCCAGGACCTTCGAAAGCGAAATGAAGCTCGCGTCACAGACGATGATATCTAGGGGCTCAGGAACGATATCCTGGTCTAGGCTTCGCGCGTTGGTTTGCTCGTGCGCTACGACACGCGGGTCCTGCCGCAGCTTCCACGCAAGCTGGTTGGTGCCGACGTCGACTGCATAGACCTTCGCCGCACCGCGCGTAAGCAGCACGTCGGTGAACCCGCCGGTCGAGCTGCCGACGTCGAGCGCAATCGCGCCCGTCACATCGAAACCGAAATGCGCAAGGCCGTGGTCGAGCTTGATCCCCCCGCGCGACACCCAGGGATGGTCCTTGCCGCGGACGTCGAGGGGAGCGTCCTCCGCCAGCATGTCGCCGGGCTTGGCGAGCTTCTTCTCGGCGCTGAACACCGCGCCCGCCATGATGAGTGCCTGCGCCCGCGTCCGACTTTCCGCGAGCCCTCGCGCGACAAGTAACTGATCAGCCCTGAGCTTCTTCATTGTTCACACGAAGACACGAAGGCACGTCAATCGCCTCAGGTGCAAGCCCTTCAAGATCCTTCATGCTCTTCGTGTTCTTCGTGGCTCCGCGTGAACAAGAAAGACCCAGCAGTCTGCACATGGGATGAGTTAAGCGCGGACCTCCTCGACGCCGGCGCTGTTGATGCGCAGCGCCTTCAGGACGGTCTCGACGATATGCGGCGCGTTGAGGCGCGCCTCGTCATATTGCTTCTCCGGCTTGTCGTGATCCTGAAAGCGGTCGGGCAAACGCATCGTGCGGATCTTCAGACCCGCATCGAGCAAGCCTTCATCACTGGCGAGCGTGAGCACGTGCGCGCCAACACCGCCGATCGAAGCTTCCTCAACGGTGACCACCACCTCATGCGTCGTCATGAGCCGCCGGATCAACTCTCTGTCGAGCGGCTTTGCGAAGCGGAGGTCCGCCACACTCGTCGAAAGGCCTTTCGCCTCCAGCTCGTCGGCGGCCTTCTCCGCCTCGGCCAGCCGGGCGCCGAGCGACAGGATGGCGACCGTCTTGCCCTCACGGACTATGCGGCCTGTGCCGATCTGAAGGACCTGCGGCTGATCGGGCAGCGGCACGCCCCTGCCCTCGCCTCGCGGATAACGCACAGCGATCGGCCCCGAGTCATGGACTGCCATGGTGTGAACCATGTGGCAAAGCTCAGCCTCGTCGGCCGCGGCCATCACCACGAAGTTCGGCAGCGTGCACAGGTACGCGAGGTCGAACGAGCCGGCATGTGTGGCTCCGTCCGCTCCGACGAGTCCGGCCCGGTCCATCGCGAACCTCACCGGCAGGTTCTGGATTGCGACGTCGTGGACAACCTGGTCGTAAGCCCGCTGCAGAAAGGTCGAGTAGATGGTCGCGAAAGGCCGGTATCCTTGCGCTGCGAGGCCGGCCGCGAAAGTCACCGCATGCTGCTCCGCGATGCCGACGTCGAACGTTCGCTCGGGGAACGCCTCCGCGACCTTGTCGAGACCAGTCCCGGAGGGCATCGCTGCAGTGATCGCGACCACCTTTTCGTCGCGCGCCATCTCCGTGCTCAGCGCCTTGGCGTAGACGCTCGTGTAGCTCGGCGCTCCAGCGGCGGCCTTGGCTTGTACTCCGGACACCACGTCGAACTTCACCACGCCGTGATACTTGTCAGCACTATTCTCGGCGGGCGCATAGCCCTTGCCCTTTTGCGTCACGACATGGACCAGCATCGGACCGATCTCGGCGTCGCGCACGTTCTCGAGCACCTCGACCAGCGCCCGCACATCATGGCCGTCGACGGGCCCCACATAATAGAAGCCCAATTCCTCGAAGAGCGTACCGCCGGTGATCCACCCGCGGGTATATTCCTCCACCTTCTTCGCCCAGTCGTGGATCGCGTCGGGCATCGCCCGGGCGATCCTTTGTGCGACCTTGCGCGGCGCGAGATATTTGTTCGAGCTGACCAGCCGCGCGAGCGCGTTGCGCATCGATCCCACCGGCGGCGCGATCGACATGTCGTTATCGTTTAGGATGACGATAAGGCGATTTCCGGCCGCCTCGGCATTGTTCATCGCCTCATAGGCCATCCCGGCGCTAAGCGCGCCGTCGCCGATGACCGCGATCGCCTTGCCCGGGTCGCCGGAAAGCTTGTTGGCGATCGCGAAACCAAGAGCGCTCGAGATCGACGTTGAGCTGTGCGCCGCGCCGAACGGGTCGTATTCGCTTTCGCTTCGCTTGGTGAAACCGCTCAGGCCTCCCCCCTGCCGAAGCGTGCGGATGCGATCGCGACGCCCGGTGACGATCTTATGCGGATAGGCCTGGTGGCCTACGTCCCAGATCAAGCGGTCATGGGGCGTATCGAATACATAATGGAGCGCGACGGTCAGCTCGACGACGCCGAGACCGGCGCCAAGATGACCTCCGGTTACCGATACGGCCGAAATCGTCTCCTGCCGCAGCTCGTCGGACAGCTGCGGCAGCTGGTCCTTGGCTAAAGCGCGGATATCGGCCGGATATTCGACCGTATCGAGCAATGGGGTTTCAGGACGATCACTCATTGGGCCGGGCACTTACGCGGGGAAACGCTGGAAGTCACGAACGCGGCCCGACTGCATGGGTTATTTCAGCGATTGCTCAGGAAATGCTCAGGCAGGCATGGATATCGGCGCATCTGCGCCGAGTATGGCGCCGCAGCTCCGCGCAAGGAATTCCGGATGGCTGGGCATCGTCTCGACTCCGCGCGCGATCATCTTGCGGTTATAGGCCAGCACCTCTTCGATCCGGTCGAGCGGCGTCCCCAAGGTCAAGGGGTCGGGCTTCGCGGGGTGCACATTCTGGCCTTCGAACACCGCCGTCCAGCTTACCTCGCTGAACAAGTCGTCGTCCCGACGAAACACGCGGCCATAACCCTCGAAGAGCTCGATCCGCGCCGACAAGGTCGTCGGCGGCTTCATCGCCCGGCAAGCCCGCCAGAACTCCGTGTCGGAGCGTCCGTTCGCTAGATAATGGAAGACGATCAGGTCCCGGGCCTGCTCATATTCGAGAGCGGTGATCTGGTTGTAGAGGTCGATATCCTGTCGACGGAAGCTCTGGTCCGGGAACAGCTTCAGGAGTTTCTCAATGCCTGTCTGGATGAGGTGGATGCTGGTCGACTCGAGCGGCTCCAGGAATCCGCTTGCGAGGCCGAGGGCCACCACATTCTTGTTCCAGAACAGCTTTCGCCTGCCGGTCTTGAACCGCAGGAAACGCGGGTCGCCGACAGCCGCTGTCGGCAGGTTACCCGTCAGGATGGCCGCCGCCTCATCCTCGCTCATGAACGTACTGCAATAGACCAGGCCGTTGCCGGTGCGGTGCTGAAGCGGGATCCGCCACTGCCATCCCGCGCTTCGCGCGGTCGACCTCGTGAAGGGCGGGATGTCGGGCATGAACTCTGACGGCATCGCGACGGCCCGATCGCAAGGGAGCCATTGCGTCCAATCCTCGTAGCCGGTGTTGAGCGCCTCTTCGATCAGCAGGCCGCGAAATCCCGAGCAATCGATGAAGAAGTCGGCTTCCATGCTGCTGCCGTCTTCGAGCACGACGGCCTCGACAAAGCCTTCGCTGTCGAGGCGGTGGCCGCTTATCTTGCGGTCGTGCCGGATGACGCCGTTCGCCTCGGCGATCTCGCGGAGGAAGCGCGCATAGAGGGAGGCATCGAAGTGGAAGGCGTAGGCGATGTTGCCCTGAAAGTTCGAGAAAGGGAGCCTGCGCTGGAACTTGCCGGCGAGCGCAGCCTGCGATGTCAGGGAATAATCCCAGAGCGTTCCCGCCTCATCGCCGCGTTCCGCCCGTAAGCGCCGCCAGTAGTGCGCGGTTGCAAGCTGGAATCCGCCGAAACCGATCTGGCCGAACGGATGGAGATAGCGCGTATCGGAGCCCATCCAGTCGACGAACTGTATGGCGAGCTTGAACGTCGCCCGCGTCTTCCGGATGAACTCGTCCTCGTCGATCCCGAGAAGCCGATTCATCGTCAGGATGGGCGGGATCGTCGCCTCGCCTACGCCAACGATGCCGATCTCGCTCGACTCGATCACATGGATCTCGAGCGCGCGATCCTGATAGACCTTGGCGATCGCGGCGGCCGCCATCCAGCCAGCGGTCCCTCCGCCGACGATTATGATCTTGCGCAGGGGCTCTGGAGGTCCTCGCATCCAGTGCGGGTCGTCAGGCTTCGCCGCAGTCGCCGCAGGTGCCGCGCACCTCGATCACCGGACGAGGCGCGGAGAAGCCGGCGGTTTTCGCCGCCTGACGGACACCGCCCGACAGGCTGTCGTCGTCGATATGCACGGTTTGCCCGCAGGTGTCGCAGATGAGGAAGATGCAATCGTGCAGGCAGTCCGGGTGCTGGTTGGCGATGTACGCGTTCGCGCTCTCCACACGCCGCGCCAGGTTGGCGCCGACGAACAGGTCGAGGATTCGGTAGACGCTGTTCGCTGCAACCCGGCGTCCCTGCGCCTTCGAGACCGCCTCCGCGACATCGTAAGCGCTCGCCGGCTTATCGAAGCTTGCCAACGCCTCGAACACCGATGCTCGCATCTCCGTCCACTGCTCGCCTTCCCTGGTCAGCCGGTCGCGCGCGGCAGCGGTAAGCGCATCACCTTCGTGGAGCTGATGATCGTGGCTGGTCATTTCGCGTGTTGTCCAAATAGACCTCGCCCGGCGGTCGGGCAAGCAATGCGGATCAGTCCGCCGCCATGACGTTCAAACGATGGCCGAGCGCGACAATCATCACGCCTGCAACGGTGTATGCGGCTTCCGTGCCGTCGTGCGGCAGGGTCAATGCACCGCCCATGACGCCCAAGCCGAGTCCGCCGATCGCGCTCGGCATCATGAACCCATGCTCGAAGATCCCGCGAACAAGCGCGATCGAACCAAAGACCATCGCGAGCGACAAGCCGACCTCATGGATGATCGGCGCGCCCAGGAACCCTCCGGCCGAGGCGAGGAGGCCCAGCAGCACGGCGGTCGCCAGGCAATGGACGAGGCACAGGCCCGACAAGCCCATGGCAATCCGGTCCAGCCGGTAGGTTGGCATGGAGAGCTGCAGCATCGGATCGGGATATAGGACAACATCGCCAAAGATACAACATAACATTC
>Ga0070664_100003587_pt1 | contig 12519 bp, 8 predicted proteins | sample KBSC73metaG_FD_65863 | JGI IMG/M metagenome (GOLD analysis project Ga0070664, IMG submission 65863) | Corn rhizosphere microbial communities from Kellogg Biological Station, Michigan, USA - KBS C7-3 metaG | ecosystem: Host-associated > Plants > Roots > Rhizosphere > Soil ... | reverse complement strand
TCGGACGGCACTGCCCAGCCCTTCCTGGACGAACTGGCCGCGAACCTGCCCTGACGCGCATTTATGCCGTTTCAGCCGAGCTGAAACGGGAACGGCGCCGGCCCGCTCCCCCACCCGGCCTCCCAATCAGAATATTCTATGGGAGGCCGGGTGGGGGAGCGGGCCGGCACCGCAACCGAAATTACAGCCCGATCTGCAGCGTCGCGCGCAGCGAGAGCGCGGCGCGGTTGTTCTGCTGCTCGGCGCCGACCTCGCCGCCGACGCGGAAACCGGGCGAGCCGCCCGAGGCGCGGAAGCGGCCGACCCAGCCGTCGGTGCGCTTGTCCGGGATCAAAGTGAAGGCCTGGCCGCCCGTGAAGCTCGCCGTGGTCGACCCCAATTGCCCGCCGATGATCTGGCGGCGTCCGCCCTCTATCTCGGTATGGAACCAGCCGTCCTCGGTCGAGCCGAAAGTGAGGCCCACCGCCATGGTGGCATTGGCCGCGAATTCGTCGCTGGTGCGCTTGGCGATCGACAGGTCGAACGCCTTACCGCCGCCGCTTTCGGTATGGGCATCCTCGTCCAGCCGGTAATAGTCGACCGACAGGATCGGGCGGAAGGTCAGGTGACCGACCGCGCCTTCGTATGAGGCGCCGCCGGTGGCCGACAGCATATTGCCGCTCCACTTCGAGCTGTTGCTCAGCGCGACCGGAGTGCTGGTGCCGTCATTGCCGTTGAAGCTGCGTGAGCTCGAGAAATTGACCTTGGCGGCCGACACGCGGGCGAACGGACGCAGCCCGCCGAATTCGGCGCGCCAGTAGCCGCCGATTTCATACTGGTCCGACGACACCGTATTGTCGGTGCCATTGTCGTTGTCGTTACCGTGGATATAGGCGAGCGACAGGCCGAAATTGCCGAGCTTGGTCTTGTATTCGGCGCCGCCCGACGTGCCCCAGCCGTTGATGTCGTAGGAAGCGGTGTTGAGGAAACCCTTCGACCCGCCATAGGCGATTTCCTCGATCCAATAGCCCCATTTGCCCTTGTCGACATAGGGCGCGCCGCCGTCGGTCAGCATGCGGCCGATCGCCCGCGAGCCCGCGCTGACCGCGGCGAAGGTGCCGCCGGCATGGTCCGGCAGCATTTGGCGGATCGCGGTCTGGAAGGTGGTGCTGTCGGTAATGTTGAGGAACGAATTCGCGACCTTGCTGTCCTGGCTCAGCGCGGCATAGATCGCGCTATAAGCGGCGGATCCGGAGCGGTTGAGCCCCAACTCGCTCGCGGTCTTGGCCGCGATGTCGATCGCGATCTGGTTGGCGGGACCGCCGGTCGCGATGCTGGTCTTGTACATGTAAGGCAGCGCCACCGACGATGTCGTCAGATTGTTCGCACCGGTGATCGTGCCGGCGGTCAGGATCGTATAATGGCCGGTCCCGGTGACGAGGCCAGTCAGCTTGATCGCCAGCTTCGAATTGGCGTCGAAGCTCGCCGTCCCGGCGACATTGTACTGTGTGGCGGTGTTGGTGGTCGTGTTGACCGTGACGCCCAGCGTGCCGCCGCCGGTCACCGCCAGCGATCCGATCGACACCGGCGCCGTGCCAGTGTTGGTGAAGGTGCCGCCATTGACCGCGACGGCGAGCCCGGAGGCGTTGGCGAGCGTGCCGGCGAAAGTCGAGGTGCCACCGATCGTCAACGTGTCGGTGCCGCCGCCGAAATCGACCGCTCCCTTGTAAACCGCCGTGCCGGCCAGGGTCATCGCGTCGTTGCCCGCGCCGAACGTGGCGTTGCCAGACATCGTCGCATCACCCGACATCGTGAGCAGATTGTTGCCCGCACCGAACGTGACATTGCCGGCAAGCGAGCCGTCGCCGAGATCGAGCGTGTCGTTACCGCTGCCGAAACGGACGTCGCCAGCGATCGACGGCGCGGTCCCGCTGGCGACGACGATCTGTTTGACCGTCGCGCCGGTCGTGTTGGCGCTGAGATCGACAGCGATGTTGCGAGTCGATGTCGTGTCGGCACCGCTGGCAGTGATCGCGCCGGCATTTTCGACCAGGGTCACGCTGCCCGATTTGTCGACGATCGCGGTCGCGCCGGCAGCAGTCCCGGCAGTCGCCGAGATCGTCCCGGTGTTCCGGATCGACGTCACATTGGCACCGGCATCGACCACGACGGCTTGCGACAGCTGGCCGGCGGTCGACGCGCCGGTCGCGGTGATCTTGCCCGAGTTGACGATGGTCGGAACAGTCGCGCCGGTGCCAATGCGCAACGCCGTCGCGTTCGCCGCATTGGCGGTCGCTGTAATCGCGCCGGTGACCTGCATGCCGTTGGTAACGGTGACCGCGCCGCCCAGCCCGCCGATCACGACGCCATTGGCATTGACCCCGGCATAGATGCCGTTGCCGGTCGCCGTGCCATTGACGATGAGGCCATAGCCCGCGCTATTCGCCACGGGTCCCAGGGTCACCGAATTGCCGGCCGCGCCGATCTGGAGCGCGGCGGCCGAGCCATAAGAGGTGATCGCCGCCGACCCTTCGTCGGCATCGGGGATTCCGTCCTTGTCGGTATCCGGATCGGTGGTGCTGGTCGTCGGTGCGATGGCGAGGACGACGCCACCGCCAACATTGCCGGTGATCGAGACTGCAGGACCTCCCTGGAGCAAGTCGTCGGCGTCGAGCTTGCTGGGGTCGGCCGGCACTGTCGTGTAGCGATAACCCGTGCTGGAAATCGCGCCCTGCAAGGTCAGCGCGCCCGAGACATTGCCGTTGATCAGTACCGCGCTCGACCCACCGCCTTGCGCGGTGATCGTGCCGGCGATGCGCGCATTGCCGTTAATGTCGCCGGTCTTGACGCCGGCCGAGTTGTTGCCCGTGACCGTGATCGTGCCGTCGGTCGACAAATTGCCGTTGAGCGTCCCACCGAGCAGGATGCCGTAGGAATTGTTGCCCTCGACCGTGATCGACGCGCCCTTGGCGTTGGTGATCGCGCCAGTGAAGGCGCCGGCGGGGCGGATGCCGGCACGCCCGGTACCCGCGGCGAACGGACCGTCGAGGTCGCCGTCATTGTCGGTGTCAGTCGGCGTATAGGTTTCATCGACGATGATCTTGCCGGTATTGTTGATCGAGCCGGTCACGCCGGCCGCCGCGCCGATGCCGGTCGCATTGTCCGAATTGGTGATCTGGATCGTACCGGCATTGCTGACGCCGTTATTGCTGTCGATGGTGACCGCGGTACCGCTGGTGACCGTCACCGATCCGGCCGAGGTGATGCTGACGTCCGATGGCGCGCCGTTATTCGCGGTCGATGTCTTCACCGGCGTGGTGATCGCGGTGGAGATCGAGCTTTGTGCCGCGGCGGGGGTGGCGGCGAACAGGATGACGGGGGTCAGGCAAGTCGAAGCAAGCAATACGCGCATCTGCAATCCCTTTTTCGGATGCCCGTTGGGGAGGGTGGCACCCGTTCAAAGGCGATGACGGCGCGGACGCGGCGCAACCTTGAGATTGGGTGAATTTTCCTAGAAAGCGGCGTCGAACCCGATCCGAACGGTACGTGGACGCAGCGGCGTGATCTGCTGGTCGCTGGACATCGCGAACGGCGTGCCCAACGCGAAACGATTGCCGACCTCATCGGCCAGGTTGGTGACGCTGGCGGTCAGCGCGAAACGCTCGAACGACAATCGGGCGGATAGTCGCGTGTCGAGATAGTCGCCTTGCTCCGCCCCCAGGATCGGGCCGACGCCCAATCGCGACCGGCCGGTATATCGCGCCGACGCCGCGAGCGAGATCTGCGCCGTGTCGGACAATGCGAACTCGTATTTGACCGCCGCGCGCGCGACGACATTGGCGATGTTGGGCACGCGACCATAGGTCACCGCGTCGGCGGCGACCGCGTTGACGATGTGCGACGTGGTCGGTTGGCTGTTCGGGCCGGGGATGACGAAGCTGAGGAAGAACGGGCTGGGATTGACTACCTTGCTGTCGTTGAGCGAGATGCCGCCCTCCAGGCTCAGCCCCGGCGCCGGACGCCAATCCGCCGATGCGGAGACCGTCCAGATTCGTCCGTCGCCGATATTGGCCGTGCTCGGCAACCCGCGGCCATCGATGAAGTCCGCCTGGATGTTGCGCCACAAGGTTCGCGACACGCTGAGCGAGACGCCGACTGGGTCGACGCCCGGCACGCCATGCCGCATGCCGAATTCGAACGTCTCGGCGCGGTCGTTGCGGAACCGTCGGACGAAATCTCCCTCGATCGCCAGGCCGCCGGGCCGGAAACTCTGCTGGTAGCGGGCGTAGAGCGTCAGCCGATCGAGCGGCGTCGCGGACAGTGCGAACGACGGCAGGAATGCGCTTTCCTCGCGTTCGGCCGTCACGTCCGCATTGAGCCGCGCGATCAGCGGAACGACGTCGGCCCCCTCGCCCGTCAGCCAGACATGGCTGTAGCGCCCGCCCCCGGTGAGCGTGAGCTTGGGCAGCAATTCGACCGAGACTTCGCCATAGCCGGTCGCCTCGGTAATGCGATTGACGACGCCGGTGGCAGGCAGCGGCATGTCGGGGTCGCCCATGGCACGGCTGAGCTTGGTCGTGTTGCGCACGACGCTGGCACCGAACACCCAGCCCAGGCCATCGGTCATCGGCCGCGACAGGCGGTTTTCGAACGAGAAGAGGTCGGTATGGTTGTTTTGCTTGAACAGCCGTTCGGGCCCATTGGGCTCGGTCGCGTCGTAGCGCTCATTCAGCCGCTGGCGAGCGATGCCGAGCGAAGAGACGAACAGCAGACCGCTATCGAAGCGACGGCTCGCCACCAACTCGCCCAGCGCATAGGTCGCGTCGCTGCCCTGTGGGAGCTTGCTGTTGCGCGTAAGTGGCGGCGCGTCGCGATCGGCATATTGGCTGTCGAGGTTGCGCGTCTTCTGAAACGTGCCGCCCAGGTCAATCGTCCAGCCGCCGACCTTGCCGCGCAGCGTCGCACGCCCGCCAAAGATGTTGGAGCGGTTGACATCGTTCTTTCCGAGCAACGGATTGTCGATATAGCCGCCCTCGGTAATCCCGTAGCCGAGCACGCGGATGCCCAGCGCATCCTCGGCGATCGGCAGGTTGAGCACGCCGGCGAGATCCCCCCCGGGCGCGCCGTGCCATGTCGCCGAGACGCCACCGGTCAGCGACCCGCCCACCGTCGTGAGGTCGGGCGTGTTGCGGACGACACGGATGATGCCGCCGAGCGACCCGGCACCGTATAGCGTCCCCTGCGGCCCCTCGAGCACTTCGACCGATCCGACGTCGTAGAGCCTGAGATCGGGATCGGGCGCATTGTAGGTCAGGCGCACGTCGCCAAAATATTGGCCGACGGTCGCCTGGGTCGGTCCGGTGAAGCTCGAATCGGCGATGCCGCGGATGAATAGCTTATTGCGGCCGGCGCCGAGATAGGTCGACGACACGGTGGCAACGCGCGAGATTATCGCATCGGTGCCATTATCGGAGTCGCGACCCAGATCGAGGCCGCCGATCACGGTGACCGCGCCGGGAAAGTTCTGCAGCCGCGTGTCGCGCTTGCTCGCCGTTACGACGATATCGTCCGCCGCCTGCGGCTGCGGCGTTGGTGTTGGCGACGCCGCACGCCTGGCGGCGATGGCGCGAGCGATCGGCTTAGGCTTGGGGGGCGGCGCTGGGACGATCCGCCAGACGCCGGGCACCGGCGATACCGCTCGTGCGGCCGTTCCTTTCAACAGAATCGAGAGTGCGCGTCCGGCACCCATCGTACCGCGCACCGCACCGACCGGGCGGCGAAGCAAGCCGGGATCGTTCACCGCGACGACGATGCTGATGCGCGCCTGCGCGCCGAGTGCCGCGATCGCCTGGCCGAGCGTCCCAGCGGGAATGTCGATCGCCTGATCCTTCGCCTCGGCCGGCGACGCGATCAGGCAGAGCCCCGCCAACGCCGCGGGGCCGGCGAAACCCCTCATGGTCCGGCGATCACCCACCCTTTGCCCGAACGGCGCACATTCGCGCCGAGAAGGATACCAAGCCGCGCCATGGTCGGCTCGACGCCGCCGTCGAGCCGCACGACGCCGCGGAACGGCCGCGCGGCAACCACGTCGTTCACGCTGACCGGCACGCCGAGATTGCGCTGCAGGTCGGCGGCAACGCGCGACAGCGGCGCTCCGTCATAGAAGAGCTGGCCGCTACGCCATGCGCCGACATCGGCCGGCCTGACCGCGCTCAGCCGCCCGGTCCGCTGTCCCTTGGCGAGCGTGAAACGCTGGCCGGCGGGCACGTCGATGCCGGCCTTGCCGGGGTCGACCACGACCATCCCTTCGCTCACCGCTAAGTCGAGCGCACCACCGCCGCTCGTGACTTCGAACGTCGTGCCGGCGTCGACCAAGGTGGCGTCGGCGGTCTCCAGCCGGAACGGATGCGCGGGATCGTGCCTTACGGTGAACAGCGCTTGGCCCTGGTCCATCCGCGCAAAGCGCTGATCCTTGCGATCGAGCTGGATCCTGGTCTCGCCATTGAGTTCCAGCTTGGTGTCTGCAAGCACTACAGTGCGGCGTTCGCCGGCGGCGGTCTGCACCGAATAGAGGTCGCGCGACGGCCAGGCGAGCCAGGAACCGGCAGCGACCGCCAGCGCGACGGAGGCCGCCAACGCACCACCGAGCCAGCGGCGACGCGACGGGACGATCGGCTCGTCGAAATCGGCCTCGGCCTCGGCAGGCCAGCTGATGCCGGTAAGCAGCTCATTGAGATCGCGATCGGCGGCGGCGGTTTCGGCATAAGCGCGCGCGTGCGCGGCGTCCGCGGCAAGCCATGCCTCGAACGTTTCCCAGTCATCGAAAGAAGGATCGCGCTGGCGGATCAGCCAAGCGATGGCTTCCTCCTCCATCTCGCGCGTCCAGTCGGTCATGTCCGCCTCCTATTTGCGAAGACGGACTCGGTTGGGTCAAACCTCATCGATCGACCTCCGATAGTCGAGTAGCGCACGATAGGCTCGCCTGAGATCGGCTTCCACGGTGCTCAGGCTGACTCCCAATTCGCGCGCGATGTCGCGTTGCTGGACGCCATCGATGCGATGACGGCGAAAGATCGTCGCGGTGCGCGCGCCCAATCCGTCCAACACCGCCTGCACGCCAGCGAGCGTCTCGCGCGCCACCAGGCTGCGGTCCGGCGGCGGATCGTCGGACCGGTCGGGCTCCGTCGGCCCGGCGGCATCGCTCCAATCCTGCTCGCGCCGCTCGGTCTGACGCCGCGAACGGAAGCGATCGACCATCAGATTGTTCGCCGCGCGGTAGAGATAGGACAAAGGCTGGGCGACGGGTCCGGCATCAGCCGTCGCGACACGCACATAGAGGTCCTGAAGCACGTCTTCGGCCGCGTCCCCCGCCCCGCGCGCGATCAGGAATCGCAACAGCTTCTCCCTGTTCGCGAGGATGACGGCTTGGAGGCCGGAGGGAGGGGCATCGTCCATAAGCGGCGAAAAGGCATGAACCCGAAAGGGATGGCGACGCCCAGTACGGCTTGCGGCGCCGCTTATCCAGCCCCATCGCAGGGGGCCGCAACCAATCGATCCGCTACCCCAGTGCCAACTGCCGGGGGCAACTACGCTACGGGGATTGGCTGAACAGGCTGGCAGAGGGCAGCACCTCGGTCGCGCCGGAATGCCGCGTCACCGCATAAGTAAATCCGGGAAGCAGCGCATAAGCGCCGACCCGGCCATCTTGCCCAAGTGCGAGAAAACCAACCTGGAGCCCCTTGATCGCATCGCCGCGCAACTGCGCGATATGCTTGACCGCTTCCTCGCACGCCGCCTGGGGCGACAGCCCGGCACGCATCGAGGCGACGACGCGCGCGGTTCCGGCGATCCGCGTCACTTCCTCACCGACTCCGGTGGACGCAGCCGCGCCTATCCCCTTTTCGAGGAACAGCCCGCATCCCGCCTGGGGCGAATCTCCGACCCGCCCGCGCATCTTGAAGGCCATGCCCGACGTCGTGCAGGCCGCGGCCATCGCGCCGTCCAGGCCGCGCGCCATGATCCCGATCGTATCGTGATTGAGCTTCGATCCCGGCGGTCCCGGCAGCTGGTTCTCGATATTGGCGATCGGCCGGTAGTTCGCGGTCTTGATCCATTCGCGCCAGCCCTTCTCGGCCTCGGGCGTAAGCAGCTTCGTGCGTTTCATGCCCTGATCGAGCCCGAAGCGGGTCGCCCCCTCCCCGACCAGCAGCGTATGGGGCGTCTTTTCCATGACCAGCCGGGCGACCGAGATGGCGTGGACGATATCCTCCAGCGCGGCGACCGCGCCGACGCCACCGCGATCGTCCATGATGATCGCATCGAGCGTCACGTGCCCGTCGCGATCGGGATAGCCGCCATAGCCCACCGAGTGATTGGTCGGATCGGCCTCGGGCACCTTCGCCCCGGCCTCGACCGCATCGAGCACCGAGCCGCCGGCCTTGAGGCTCGCGAGCGCGGCTTCGTTCGCGGCCTTGCCGAAATCCCAGGTAGAAAGGACGGCGACCGGATCGGCCGTTTCCGCCGCGGCGCTAGCGCTTGCCGCGAACACCGTCGCCGCGCCGATCCCCAATGCCCCGCGCCGTGAAATGCCGTCGTTCATACTTCGCTCCCATTTTTTTTGATTGCGGCACGCAACCGTTGCACGATCGTCTGATCGGTCGCACGCCGCGGCCCGGTCGCGAAGCCGAGCCGCAACGTGGCGGCATCGGGTTCGGGACCAGGGCTGCTCGCCGATCCATGGACTTCGCGTACGCCAGTGCCGGCAATGATCCGCGCGACATTGTCAGGTCGCACGCCTGCCCCGGCGATGATCGACAACCGCTCCCCGGCGGCGGCGACCATCGCCGCAAGCGTTACCATGCCTTCGACCGCGCTCGATGCGCCGCCCGAACTCAGGATTTTGTCGTAACCAAGCGCGATCGCCTCGCTCACCGCAACGACCGGGTCGGGGACCAGATCGATCGCGCGGTGCAACACGATCGTCGCATCGCGCGCGGCATCACGGAAACGCCCCAGCGCCACGCGGTCGAGCTCGCCGTCGGGCCGCAGCGCACCGACCACCACGCCGGCTGCGCCACGCGCGACGGCGGCGTCGATCTCCTCGACCATCAATGTCAGATCGTCTTCGCCATAAACGAAGCCGCCGGCGCGTGGGCGAATCATCGTGTGGATCGGACAACCGGCCCGAAGCGCATGATCGAGCAAGGCGGCGGACGGTGTCAGACCGCCCAGTTCGAGCGCCGAGCAAAGCTCGATCCGATCCGCCCCACCGGCAACCGCGGCGTCGACCCCGGCCGCATCATCCACGCAGATTTCCAGGATAGCGCTCACAGACTCGCTCCTAAGCGGCTTCGCCGCATCTTGCCAGCGTGGCGCACCGCGTTCGCCTTCCGACGCGGTGCCGACGAAAAAGGCATTCGACCTTGCCTCTTAGCGGGCGAGCAGTGCGACAGCGAGTGAACCTTTCAGCACGTTCGCGCGATTCAAACGGCGATGAATACGACCGTGGCTACTTCCAGGGACGTGACCGACGCGAAGCCGGTGACGGGCTTTGCGTCGAATTTGGCGGTCGATCGTTCACGCATGAGTTGAAGCTGTATGGGAGCAGAGACACATGGGCGGCGACGTGAACGCGGAAGGCGAGGACACGCATGCTGAGCGTGCCGAGGTGCATTTCCTGGCCGCATTAACCGACGAATTGATGCGTGGGCTGCTGCTGGCCGGCGTCTTGTCGCAAGCGCAATTGAACGAGATCGAGGCAGCGGTCGCTGCGCGCGTGGGATCTGCGCCACGGGCGTGGTGACGCGGACGAGGCCGACGAGCTACCGTCGACCGGCTGGGCCGGTTACGGCATCTCATCCGACCTAGGCTGACAGAAACACCACGCCGGGAATCGCCGTGCCGTACGCGGCGGTGCCGAGGCGTCCGTCCTTGCCTAGCGCTAACCGCGAAACATTCCCCGACCGTTGGTTGGCAACCAGCATCTCCCCGCGCTCCTCGAGCAACAGGAACAGGCGTGGGCCCCGCCCCCCGGAGCCGACATGCTGAAGGAGGTTCAATCCGCCGTCCGCGTCGATCGCGAACACCGCAATGCTGTCGTGACCGCGATTGGAGACGTAAAGTCGCGTGCCGCTGCGATTGACTGCTATGTGAGCGGCCGTGGAGGTCTCGGAGAACTCTGCCGGCAAGGTGGAAACAGACCCCTTCGCGGCAAATGTGCCATCCGGACGCTCCTCAAGGATCGTCACCGTGTTAGCCAATTCGGAGACCAGATAGGCGATCCGCAGCCGCGGGTGGCGCGCGAGATGGCGCGGACCCGACCCCGCCGGCGCCCGGTAGGCGATCGAACTGGATAGGATTTCACCCGATCGTGGATCCAGTACGTGCGCGAAGATTGCATCCGCGCCCAGGTCCACCGCGTGGAGCAGCTTCCCGCCCATCGCAAAACCCACCCAATGCGCGTGGGGGCCTGCCTGCCGCGCGCGGTTGGGACCGCCGCCCGCATGTATCGCGAGTTGCGCTTCGCCCATTGGCCGACCGGTGGCGCGATCGATCCGCCAAACGGCGACACTTCCGCTCGAATAATTGGCTACGGCCAACATGCCGCCGTCCGGACTAAGGGCCGCGTGGCAGGGATCGGACCCGAGCGTGGAGAAATCCCCCAGAGGCTGCAATCCGCGATCGTAAACGCCGACCCGCCCCTTTGCCTGTTCATCGAGCAAATATCGAATGCCGTTCGCGCTCGCACGTACGCCAAACGACGCGTTACGGATCGTGTCCAACGGACGACCCGCTACCCAGCCGCTCGGACGTGCCGCCAGTGGCACAAGGCCGGGCCCGCCTTCCCGCGCATAGGTTCCAGCGATCAGTTCGACTGCGTTGCGCGCGAAAAGCCTGGAAGGAAGCGCCCCGAACGCCATTGCGGTTCCGACGAATGCGCGCCGGGAAAAGAGCAATGCGGGAGCAGTCATAGGTCGTACATCAAGTTGGATCCTTGCCAGTTGCAGCCAGTTTTTTCCGGATGCCCGCGCCCCCTCTCATGTTGGACCCAGGGCAGTCCCGAGCAGGGAAATCCGTAATTGGTTGGACAGATGTTACCTATTTGCCGCGATATTGGTGGTAAACAGTCTCTTTCAGTAGCGATCAAGCAATATCTGTCATACAGCAATTGTCGATCGAAGCTGGCGGCACCGACCAGCCTCCAATGAGGGGAAGAGGCAGATGCCGGAAGACATTGCCCGCGCGAGGGCGGGCGGCAGCACGTCGACCCGATACAGGCACCCGCCACAATGACCCCTGAGGATATCCGCCTGATCCTATCGGCTGCGTTCGGGATCGGTCTGTCCGTCGTCCTGATCGTCAAGGGTCGCCTCCACCCCTTCGTTGCGCTGCTATGCGGCGCGTTCGCCGCCGGCTTGTGCGCCGGCATGTCGCCTGTCGCCACGGCTGCGGCGGTGCAGAAGGGCGGTGGCGATATTCTCGGCGGAACGGGTCTGGTGGTAGCACTCGGCCTGTCCTTGGGCGCGATGCTTCAGCTGTCGGATGGCGCTGCGTCTTTGGCGCGGCACGGTCTGAAGCTCGCGGGCAATGCCGGCGCGCCCTGGGCAAGCCTGTTGGTGGCATTGGTCATCGGACTACCGCTGTTTTTCGAAACGGGCCTGGTGCTTCTGCTGCCCATCCTTGCAACCGCCGCGGCGAACCTTCCCACCGACAAGAACGGCGATGCCGGAAAACTGCGGCTGATGCTCCCTGCCCTGGCGGGTCTTTCCGTGGTTCACGCGCTGGTGCCGCCACATCCCGGGCCGCTTCTCGCCGTCGCCGCACTCAACGCCAATCTCGGCCGGACGATTCTCTATGGCCTTGTCGTCGCGATCCCGACGGCGATCATCGCCGGGCCGTTGCTGTCGCGGTTGACCTCGCGGGGTATCGCGCTGGCCGCACCGTCGATCGAGCTCAGCGAACCGCTGCAAGTCGCGCCCGCATTGGGAATATCGCTCGCGATCATCCTGATGCCGGTGGTGCTGATTGCGGCGGGCCAGATACCGGCCTTGCTGCCGACCAATGCCGCCGCATCCGTCGGCTGGCTCACCTTTGCGAGCAACCCGGTCTTCGCGCTGCTGCTGACCAATCTCGTCGCGTTGCCGCTTCTGTTCGGCCGACGAGTCGGCGACGCAACGGTGCAAGCGACGATCTGGACCGACGCGATGAAGCCGGCGGGTACGATCCTGTTATCGATCGGGGCGGGCGGCGCGCTCAAGCAAGTGCTGGTAAGCGCCGGATTGTCGGACTTGCTGGCCAGGGTCGCGGCGGGCGGCGCCTTTTCGCCTATCGTGCTCGCCTGGCTCGTCGCGGTGGGCATTCGGCTGGCGACAGGCTCCGCCACCGTGGCGACGATCACGACCGCCGGCATCATGGTCGGGGTCGTCGCGAAAAGCGGCGCGTCGCCGGAGTGGGTGGTGCTCGCGATCGGTGCCGGATCGGTATTCTTCTCGCACGTCAACGATCCGGGCTTCTGGTTGGTAAAGGGGTATCTCGGCACCA
>Ga0070664_100003583_pt1 | contig 12531 bp, 12 predicted proteins | sample KBSC73metaG_FD_65863 | JGI IMG/M metagenome (GOLD analysis project Ga0070664, IMG submission 65863) | Corn rhizosphere microbial communities from Kellogg Biological Station, Michigan, USA - KBS C7-3 metaG | ecosystem: Host-associated > Plants > Roots > Rhizosphere > Soil ... | reverse complement strand
GCGGACGTGCCCTCCGGAATATGACGCCACTCCTAACACGCTGCGTTCTTTCCCCCCGGCCAGCGGTCAGTTGATGAGGATGACGCGCGCGTCGGCGATCCGCCTGTGGACGATCGTCGCGATCATCGTGGGACTCGAGATCGTCTGCCGCATGCATTGGGTGCGCCCGGGCCTGATCGTCGCGCCGAGCGTGATGGTCATCGAGATCGTGAGGCTCATGGGCACCGCGGCGTTCTGGTCGAGCGTGTGGATCAGCACGCGTTCGTTCCTGATCGCGTTCGTGCTCGCGATGATCGCGGGTTGCATCATCGGCCTCGTCCTGCACGCCTTTCCGCGCGTGCGTTCCACGGTCGAGCCGCTGATCTCGTCGTGGTATGCGCTGCCGTTCTTCGTCGTCTACCCGCTCTTGATCGTGCTCTTCGGGATGAACGAGAAGCCGATCATCCTCATCGGTTTCCTCTACGCCGTGATGGCCGTGATCATTGGCGTGCTGAATGGTCTCGATCGCATTCCAGCGGTATTCACGCGCACCGGCAGACTTCTCCGCATCAACGACATTCAACAGGCGTGGTTCGTGTCCCTTCCGGCCGCAGCGCCCTACGTCTTTACCGGCGCGAAGCTCGCCTTCGGCTATGCGATCACGGGCGTGCTCGGGTCCGAATTCATTCTCGCCAATGCCGGCTATGGCTACGACATCGCCTTCGCGTACAACAATTTCGCCGACAAAACGATGTACGCGCTGCTCTTGTTCCTGCTCGTGGCCGTGGCGCTGATCACGATCGGCCTCGAGCGCGCAAGCCGCGCAGTCGAGCATCGCTCCGGCGCGCCGCGCGTGAGCGATGTGCAGAAGCCGGTCACGATGGCGTCGCGTCTGGCGGCGAGCGTCATCATCACCGCGGTTCTCTTGAGCGCGTGGCAGATCACCCACTTCGTCGTTGGCCAGGAAGCGCTCGCTTCGCCCTGGGTGACCTTGCAGCGCCTGGTGCCGCTGCTGACCGGCGAAGAGTTCTGGACCCACGTGCGTGAAACTTTTCTCGCGCTCGGGTTTTCGCTGCTGCTGTCGTGCGTGCTGGGTGCGATCCTCGGCGCGCTCGTCGGAATGAGCGCAACCGCAACGGCGGCCGTGACGCCTGTGATCGTGACGCTGTACGCGCTGCCGAAGATTGCGCTCTACCCCGTCGTGCTGCTGTTCTTCGGCGTGAGCTTCGCCGCGAAGGTCGTGTTCGGCGCGATGTACGGATTCATCCCGATGATGCTGATCGTGATCAACGCGATCCAGAGCATGAATCCCGCACTGCGCAAGACCGCGCGCGTGATGTGCCTCTCGCACGTGCAGACGCTCGGCACGGTGGTGCTACCCGCGATGGTGCCGGAGGTCGTCACCGGCGTCCGGGTGAGTTTTTCGATCACGTTTCTCGGCGTGATGATCGGGGAGATGTTCGGGTCGCCCCGCGGCCTCGGCTACGTGCTGATGAGAAGCATCACGATCAACGACACTGCAACGATCATGGGCGTCACCGTGCTGGTCGGCATCTTCGCCGTGGTCGTCAATGCGTCGCTCGTGGCGCTCGATAACGCGGCGCATCACGCCTGACGCAGCGCGAGGCGTTCTCAATCGTTCTTCACACGTACTGACGCATGTCCAGTCCTTCCAACGGTACCGACCTTCCGCTCTTTCCATTCACGCGCGATCGCCAGCTCGAGCTGCCGCGCGAATACGAGCAGGTGAGCGGCGGTTGCCCGGTCCCTGTGCGCCTGTGGAACGATCAGCGCGCGTGGCTGATCGGCAACTTCGACGATTTCCGGTCGGTGCTCGTAGACGAGCGCTTCAGCGGGCAGTTTGCGCGCGACGATTTTCCGTGCGTGACGGAAGCGAGGGAAGCGATCGACAAGGCCGAGAAGTCGTTCGTTGGCATGGACAATCCGCGCCACGATCAGTACCGCCGCATGCTGATGAAGGAGTTCACGGCGCGGCGCATGCTGGCGCTCCGGCCGCAGATCGAGGCGCTCACCGACGATCTCTTGAACGCGATGGAGCGCCAGGGTCCGCCTTGCGATCTCGTCTTGGCGCTTGCCGTGGAGCTGCCTGCGCTCGTCATGTGCGCGCTGTTCGGCTCGCCTTACGAGGACCATCAATACATCGCGCGGCTTGCCGCAGGCCGGCACGGGTTGACGCAATCGCCCGAAGAAGCGGCCGCCTCCGCCGCCGAGCTCGTCGCGTATTGCGCTAAGCTGATCGCGCGCAAGGAAGCAGCGCCCGAAGACGACATGATCAGCCGCGTGATCCAGGAGTGGGTCGTTCCCGGACATTTGCGTCGCGATGAATTCGCGGACATGTGCTCGATGATCCTGCGCGCCGGCCATGACACCACCACCAACATGATCGGTCTCGGAACGCTCACGCTGCTGCAGCATGGGGATCAGCTTGCACGATTGAAAGCCGAGCCGCAGCTCGTCGATTCGGCGGTCGATGAGCTGCTGCGCTACCTTTCGCCGGTGCAGTTCGCGCCACGGCGCGTTGCGCTGGAGGATGCCGAAATTCGCGGCGCGCACATCCGGCAGGGCGATGGCGTGTTCGCGGTGAACCCCGCTGCCAATCGGGATCCGGCCGAGTTCGCCGAGCCCGATAAGCTCGATATCGGCCGCGATGCGAGCAATCACGTCGCGTTCGGCTACGGCATTCATCGCTGCCTGGGCCAGGGCCTCGCGCGCATCGAGCTCTCAGTGGTGTTCACCAGGCTCTTCCAGCGGTTCCCGAATCTGCGGCTCGCGGAGCCCTACGAAGCGATCGCGTTCAAGTACGACTCGCAGATCTACGGCCTCAAGAAGCTGATGGTGGCGTGGTGATCAGGTTACGTCGTGCAGCACGACGGTGCGCGTCAGCACGAGCCGCGGCTCCTCGCGCTCGATTCCATTTCCATCGTTGCCACGCTGCGCGACGTCCAGCGCGTCGGCAACGCGCGCGGCGAGTGCACACAAGGGCTCGATCGTCGCACTCGAGAGCTCATCGACACGCGGACAGTCCCATGCGCCCATCCGCTCGGTAGCCTCGTTGCGAGTCCAGCCGACGTCGGCTCGTTGCAGCAGATTGCCGTAACGGGCGAGTGAGTGATCCGTTGGTCCGGTGGGCCAGAACACGAACAGCCGGAATCCGTCGAGTGGAGCGGGGCGCTCGACGTGCTCGATGAGCAGCACCGCCATGTTCGCGACCGGCTGCGCGAACGTGTCGAGCTCGTCCTGTTTCATCGTGCGTCGCGCAGATTCGTCGGCGATATGCGCCTGCCGCGCTGTTTCGCTGCGGTAGACAACCACCGCGATGCCATCGCAATCGATCGTTGGCACCGACGCCGATAATCCGTCGATGCGATCGCAATGCAGGTACCGCGCGACGTTGCGCCAGCGCGGTTGGCGCATGCCGAGCGCGGCGTGCTCGCGCCATCGCTTGATGAAGGTTTCGTGGCTGTAACGCGGATGTCGCATGGCCACGTAAATGAGCTTCGGGCTTTCACTGGCGGTCATGGCGACAGCTCATGTTCAATCGTTGCCGACGTGTGTCGCTCGCGCGCGCAACCACCACGCGTATTGCTCGGGCCACGCACTGAATTCCTCGCGTCCCAACGCTTCTGACGCATGGGCGGCCCAGAACGGATCGCGCAGCGCCTCGCGCGCGATGGCGATCAGGTCGGCCGATCCGCTGCTGACGATCGCATTCGCCTGTGTTGCATCGGTGATCAGACCGACGACCTGCGTGATCGCGCCCGTCGCTTCGCGGATGCGGGCAGCGATCGGGACGTGATACCCCGGCACGCGCGTGTGCGGCGCTGCATTCGACGACGTACCGCCCAATCCTCCCGACGAAACATCGATCACGTCGACACCGTGACGCCGCAGCTCGCGCACGAGCGCGATGGTGTCGTCGATTTCCCAACCGGCCGGAACGCCGTCGAACGCGGAAACGCGAAAGAAAAGCGGCTTTTCTTCCGGCCACGCCTGCCGAACCCGCTCGACCACTTCGAGCACAAAGCGCATGCGATTCTCGCGACTGCCGCCGTAGCGATCGCCGCGATGGTTCGACAACGGCGATAAGAACGAATGCAGCAGGTAGCCGTGGCCTCCATGGAGCTCCAGCGCATCGAATCCCGCAGCGTGCGCCAACGCGGCAGTGCGCGCATATTCGTCGCGCACCTGCTCGATGCGTGTCCTGTCCATCTCACGCGGCAACTGCGCGTCTGCGCGCGAGGCGATTGCGCTCGGCGCCCACAACGGCCACGGTGGCTGGCCGCGAGCGGCATCACTTGCCACCAGCGGCCGCTTGCCGTCCCACGGAGCGGTCGTAGCGCCGCGACGACCTGCATGCGAGATCTGTGCGGCGGGCACAGCACCCATGCTTCGCATGAATTCAGTCAGTGGCCGCAGCGCCTCTGCCTGCTCGTCCGACCAGAGGCCCATGTCGCCATACGAGATGCGACCATCCGCACTCACGGCCATCGCTTCGGTGAAGACGATGGCCGCGCCGCCCATCGCGAACTGACCCAGGTGCACGCGATGCCATTCCGAAAGAAAACCATCCTTCGCCATGAACTGCTGCATCGGCGAGATGGTGATGCGGTTTCGCGCCGTCACGCCACGCAATTCGAGCGGCGCGAACAGGTGCGGTGACTCGGCCATTCAGCCGTCCGACGCCGCGACGCCGACCTTCACGCCGGCGATGTCCTCCATCGGCAGGATCACGGCAGCGATATCGTCGTCGGCATGGCCGCGTCCGGCTGCGTCGACATAGCACTGCAACGCGACGGCCGGCAGCAGCAAGCGAACGCCGAGCCGGCGCGCCGTCACGAGCGCGCAGTCGAGATCCTTCATGACCGTCGTCACGTTGCTGGCGGCATCGAAGTTTCGGTTCAGGAAATGATTCGGTACCACGCGCTCGAGACTCCTGCTGTAAGCCGAGCTTGCACTCAACACTTCGTACAGGCGTTTCGCATCGATGCCCGCTTTCACGCCGAACACCATCGCCTCCGCGATGAGCGCATGAGTCGTGATCGTGATCATGTTGTTGCAGAGCTTGGTCGCGACGCCGCAGCCGACAGGACCCATGTGAAACGTTTTCTTGCCGAGCAGATTGAAGAGCGGCATCGCGCGCTCGACGTGTTCGGCCGTTCCTCCGACGATGATGCTGAGCGTTTGCGCCCTGGCGCCGTCGGGCCCGCCGCTGATGGGAGCATCGAGATATCCGATTTCGCGTTCTGCAAGTCGCGCGGCGATGTCGATCGACGTTGCTGGATCGAGGGTTGCAAGGTCGACGCACAAAAGCCCGCGTGTGCCCGATGCGATCACGCCATCCGCGCCGAGAAATGTCTCGCGCGAATGCTCGGGCGTGATCCGGCACGAGAAAAAAATCTCGACCTGCGGCGCGATCTCGCGCGGTGACCCGCAGACGGTAGCACCCAGCGCCGACAGTTCATCCACGGATCGTCGATTTCCACTGGCGACGAACAGCTCGTGCCCTGCGGCGACGAGATGCCGCACCATCGGCAATCCCATCAAACCAAGACCTACGAATCCGATGCGCATGCTGACAGGCCCTCAGGTGAGAATCTCGAGCATGTCCGGTCGCAGCGCATTGAGCGCCGACACGTCACCGTTGCGCACCTTGTCGGCCCACTGCGGATCGGCTAGCATGCCGCGCCCGACCGCGACGAGGTCGAAGTCATCGCGTGCGAGGCATTCGGCAAGGCGCGTCAGATCCGCCACTTCGGAGCCGACGTTGTCTCGCGTCCTGAGTCTCCGCGTCTCGTGCTGCTGGGCGAGGCCGATGCTCCCCACTGCGATGACCGGTTTGCCGGAGACACGGCGCGCGCACGCGGCGAGATTTTCGTCGCTCCCCTCGAATGCCGGCTCCCAGAACCGGCGCGTGCTGACGTGAAACATATCGACGCCGGCCACCGCGAGCGGATGCAGCAATTCGCGGAGCTCGTCAGGATCGTTTGCAACGCGCGCCTTGTAATCGGTCATCTTCCACTGCGAGAAGCGGAACACGATCGGGAAATCGGCCGGCACGGCCGCGCGCATCGCAGCCACCACTCCCGCACCAAGACGCGCGCGCGCCGCGATCGATCCGCCGTACTCGTCGTCACGCCGGTTGCTCTGCGTCCAGAAGAATTGGTCGAGCAGATAGCCATGCGCGCCGTGGATTTCCACGGCATCGCACCCGAGCTCGACCGCATGCCGTGCCGCCCGCGCGTACGACCCAGCGACCGCCGCGATATCGGCATGCGTCATGGCGAGAACGACGCGCTCGCCGTTCTCGAATACATCCATCGGTCCCATGCCCGGAACGGCCGGATCTGGCTCCATGCCGGGACGGCGCACGGCGCCCACGTGCCAGAGTTGCGGCATGATGGAAGCACCCTCGGCATGCACGGCGCGAACAACGCGCGACCATCCATCGAGACCAGCCCCGAAGAACGCGGGCACGTCGACATAGCCGTTGGCAGCGGGATGATCGATGCACGTGCCTTCGGTGACGATGAGGCCCGCGCCGCCCGATGCACGTCGCGCGTAATAGGCCGCCACCGCTTCGGTAGGTATGCCACCCGGAGAGCTGTTGCGCGTCATTGGCGCCATGACGATGCGATTGCGCAGCATCGTGCGGCCCAATGCAAACGGCTGGTACAGCTTGGCGAGGGCAGACGTCGAAGGATTGGACATCGGTTGCCGGAGCGTTGCGCTCAAGCAGCGATCATGGTCGCGGCACTGAGCACGTCGATCCTCTTACCGACCAGCGGAGCGAGGCTGCGAACCTTGCGTGCCGCATTCCAGCCCAGCACTGCGGTGATCATCTCGTCGCGATGGTACGCCGCGGTGAAGCAGCGTGCGCCGATCTCTCCCGCGATGACTTTCATTTCGTCGTTCGCATCGATACGGCCGAACGCCTGGATCTTGACGTCATAGAAATCGGTCCAGAAATACGGCATTGGCGCGAACGGCACGCGCGCGCCCAGCAGGTTTTTCGCCGCAGCAATGCCTTGTTCGGTGGCATGCATTCGATGCTCGATGCGAAGCGACGCTCCCAACTCCGGGTGAAACCAGCGCGCCACATCGCCCGCCGCGTAAACACCGTCGGCGGCGCGGCAATATTCGTCGCAGACGACGCCATCGTCGACGTCGAGGCCACTGCCTGCGAGCCACTCGGTATTGGGCAGCGCACCGATTGCAACGACGACGACATCGGCCTCGAGATGCTCGCCATCATCGAACGAGATGCCGGTCACGCGACCTTCGCGTTCATGGAAGCTTTGGACGGTACGACGAACGCGCACCTCGACACCGTGATCGACGTGCGTTTTCATCACCGCCGTGCCGATGTCGCGCCCGAGCTGGCGCAGCATCGGGACGTCGAGCGCGTCGATCAACGTTACGTGCAGTCCGAGCTCGCGCGCAGTGGCGGTCACTTCGGATCCCAGGAATCCCGCACCCACCACAATGACTCGCGACGCTTCGAGCAGGTCCGCGCGAAGTGCGAGGGCATCATCGAGCGTGCGCAGCATATGAATGCCGCGCAGCGCAGGCTGCCCGGGCAACGGGCGCGGCCGCAACCCGGTGGCAATCAGCAAGCCATCGTATGTGACGCGCTCGCCCGAATCGAGCAAGACGTTTCGCCGATCCGCATCGAGGCCTGCAGCGCGTACGCCGATGCGATGTTCCACGCGATTCTGGGCGTAGAAATCGATGGGCCGCAGCATCACATCGGAAACCTGCGTGCGGCCGCCCAACACGTGCTTCGAAAGCGGTGGACGGTCGTAGCCCGCGTGACTTTCGCCGTTGATGAGCACGAGCTCACCCGCGAATCCGTCCTCGCGTAACGTCTCCGCGGCGGTGAGCCCCGCCGCCGAGCCGCCCACGATGACGACGCGCTCCATGCGCGCTCAGGCCTCTTCGACGCGAATGGCGAGTGCCGGGCAGAGCTTGGCGGCCTTGCGCACCGCGGGCTCGAGAGCATTTTCGGCATGATCCTGCAGCAGGATCACGACGCCATCCTCTTCACGTTGGTCGAAAACTTCCGGCGCCGTCATCACGCATTGCCCGGCGCCGACACACTTGTGCTCGTCGACATGTATCTTGATCACGATTTGTTCCCTGAACCTCTTCACCAGTTGCCGTTGATCAACGCGCCCCCGTCGATGACAAGGCTCTGCCCGGTCATGTAACTCGATTGCGCGGACAACAGAAATGTCACCACGTTGGCGACTTCCCCGGGCTCACCGAATCGTGCCATCGGAATCGCCTTCAGCACGCTTTCAGCGCTCGTATTGCCGCTCGCGATGTTCTGCCGGTTGAGCCGGGTGTTGATCCAGCCGGGTACGACGGCGTTGATGCGGATGTTGTGCGGAGCCCACTCGATGGCCATGGTTCGCGTCGCGGCTTCGATCCCCGCCTTCGCGGCGGAATACGGTGCGCGGTTCGCACGTCCGCGGCGCCCGGCGACGGAGGAGAAGTTCACCACGGCGCCGCGACCGCTGTCGCGCAGGAATGGAAACGCGCTGCGGCAGCACCGCAGCGTGCCGCCAAGATGCACGTCGAGCAAACGCTTCCAGGTTTCATCCTGCAAATCAGCGACGCCCTGGTGACGGTTGTAGCCGGCAGCATTCACGAGACCGCAAAGCCGGCCAAAGCGCTCCACCACCGCCCGGATTCCTGCATCGACCGACTCGCTGTCGGCCACGTCCATGCGGATCGGATGGAATTGCGCAAGCCGCGGATCGTCGGCACGCTCGGCGTCGTCGGGCAATTGCAGGTCGGCGATGGCGACGTTCCAGCCGGCTTCGTGAAGCTGGCTCGCAACCTCGCGTCCGATCCCGCGTGCCCCGCCGGTAACGAGCGCGGTCCTGCTGCGCGGCGCGGGCCCGTCTGCTGAATTTTCACTCATACCGTTGACGCAAAAGGGTGCAGGCGAGTGTCGAAAATTTCCTCGCGCACGACATACGTGCTCACCCACGCTGCAAAGTTTTGTACATCCGCTCGCATCGCCTTGCCGGCGTCGGTCTCATAGTCCGCCTGCATGCCTGCCAAGTCCGTGATCCGGAATTCGGCCAGCCCATCGATTGGGGCGTCCGGCGATGCGTCGACGAGCACGTGGTTCTGCACGTAACGCGCGACGTGGCGGTGACACTGCGCCATCGGCGCGTGCACGTCGTGCCAGTACGACCCGAATTGCGTTCGTGACAGCCCGGGCTTGCGTCGCAGGATGCTCAGGCGCTTCACGGACGTGGCGCCATCATCTTGCCTTCCGTAGATCGTTCGCTCGCGCACGAGCGACAGCTGCAGCACCGGTCGTGTTGCATAGGCCGCGCGCAGCGCGCCGAGCGCGTGCTCGGCGGTCGCGCCACAGCACCAGATCTCGTCGATCGCTGCGACTGCTTCCCCTGCGGCGGCAACATGTTCGCGCCTGACTACCTGCACCACCTCGTTGTGCACGACGCGAACGGATTCCACTTCGTTGCGCAGTTGATTCACGGATGTGTCTTGCTCCTCGTCGTCGAGCGCTTGCAGAACGATCACGAACTTGTGCATGAGGGCAAGCTCACTGGGCGCGGCTCTCGTCGCGGTATTGGTTCCGGTGGCTTCCATCACAGGAAAGAACGATACGTTCGTCGAGAGAAGATCGGCTGCATTGTAGGTTCCCGCAGGCCGCGTCTCGATTCCAAGTTGGAATGCCCCGATGACACGGCGGCCGCTCCGCGTGCGCGATCCTGCTCGTAATCCGGCCATTCCAATTCGGAATTGGAAGCCGTCCCGGTTCGCGCATACAGTCGGCAGCAATCACGATCGAGGGAAGTTGCGCGATGAAGCTCGGCACCTTTGCCGCTGCGGGAAGCCGCGCGTGGCGCGCGGCGTTGTTCGACGCCAACGACCGCGTCGTTGATCTCGACGCGGCGCTGCAGCTCGCCGATCCTGCTTTGCGCGAACCGCTCGCAGCGGATCGGGAGTTCATGCCCGTCGACCCTCGGTTCTGGCTCGATCCCGCCCTTCGTGCAGTCATCGAGAGGCTCGCCACTACGAGCAGCAGCAAGTGCGTGCATCGCCTCGCCGACGTCACCGTCGGACCTCCCGTGCCGCAGCCCGGCAAGGTCATTGCGGTGGGACGCAACTACATGACCCACGTGAAGGAGGGCCAGCAGATCTGGGCTGCCAGGGGCAAGAAGGTCGAGCTGCCCACATTTCCCGCAGCGTTCGCGAAGTTCGTGTCGGCATTGACCGCAACCGATTCGGACATCCGCATTCCCACGGGAGTGCGCGCCGTGGATTACGAGATCGAGCTTGCAATCGTGATCGGTCGGCACGCATTCAACGTGACCGAAGCGGACGCGCTGTCGTTCGTTGCCGGCTACACGATCTGCAACGATATCGGCGCACGCGAATTGCAGCGTCTCGAGATGGAGTCGCAGATTGGCATCACGCTGTCGAAGAACTTCCCGACGTTTGGTCCGATGGGACCGTGGATGGTGACAGCCGACGAGATCGACGACCCGCAAGCGCTCACGATGGAGCTTCGCGTCAACGGCAAACGCCGGCAGCACGCATCGACTGCGGACATGATCTTCACGGTCCGGCAGATCGTTGCGTACTGGTCACGCATCGGCTTGCAGCCCGGGGACATCATCAGTACGGGCACGCCTTCGGGTGTAGCACTTGCGATGCCCGATCCCGAGAACTACTACCTCAAGAACGGCGACGTCGTCGAAGCCGAGATCGGTCGCATCGGCCGGCTCGTCAATCGCGTCGTCGAGGCGGTGCCCGCGCAGGCGGATACGCGGTGATGAAGCCTTTTCACGTGCTGACCGCGGTTGCTGCGCCGCTGCCATACTCGGATTTTGTCCGCGACGGCGCGGCGTACAGGCACGCGCAGATCCTGGTATCTGAAGTCAATCCCGCTGCCGATCCAGCGAGCGAGCATGCAGCCCGGGTGCTGGCCGGGCACGGCATCCGTTGCGTCATCTCCTCGTCCATGCCTGCCCTGTTCTCGACCAGTTGCATCCGCTCGGGCATCCTCCCGATCAAGCTCGCCGATCCCGAGGTTCGGATGCTGCTCGACGATGCGGCCAGGCCGGAAAGTGCGCTGATGACGATCGATCTTCCGCACGAGGAGATCGTTCGCGCCGGCGGGCTCGTACTCAAGTTTCACGTCCAACGCTCGGTCAAGGAGCGTTTGTTGCAAGGATCGATGGTTGAATCACACCGGTCCGGAAAGGAATCACGATGAACCCCATTGCTGCATCCACCTCATCCTCCGAACCGCTGAAGGTCTATTGGCAACCCGGTTGCACGGGGTGCCTCCGCATGAAGGAGTTCCTCACCAAGCACGGTGTCGAGTTCATCTCGGTCAACGTGCTCGCCGACAAGGAAGGTCTCGACGAGCTCGTGAAGCTCGCCGGCCGTCACGTGCCGATCGCGCGGCGCGGAAACGAGTGGGTGGACGGCCAGGTTCTCGCCGATCTCGCACGCATCGCGGGGATCGAGCTCGCGCGCACGACGATGCTCGCACCCGCGGAGCTTGCCGAGCGCGTGCAGGTGCTTCTCGCGACGGCGCGGCGACTGGCGGCACAGATTCCGGAGGACGCGCTCGATACGCTGCTGCCCGACCGTCCCCGGTCGTATCGCCAGCTCGTCGCGCATATCGCGCAAATCATCGAGGCGCTGCTCGATCTCGTCGAGCACGGCAAACGACTCGAATACGCCGCGTACAACCAGGATGTTCCGCCAGAGGTCAGGTCGAAGGAAGACCTGCTGGCATTCGTCGACGGCGTGCGAGCGCGGTTTGGCGTGTGGTGGCTCGAGCGCGGCCACGCGTTCGATTTTTCACGCGCTGCAGATGTCTACTACGGGACGCAGTCGCTGCACGAATTCCTCGAGCGCAGCACGTGGCACAGCGCGCAACACACGCGGCAGCTGGCGCTCGTCGTGGAGAAGCTCGGGCTCACGCCGGATCGTCCGCTCGGGCCCGCCGAACTGGCGGGATTGCCGCTGCCGGACCACGCCTGGGACGACAAGCTCGCGTTCGCCTGATCCATGGATACCACGCAAGCGATTGACTTCCGCGTTCGTCGTCTGTCGTCAATGGTGGGTGCAGAAGTCGACGGTGTCGATGTGCGCGTGTTGACACCCGCGGACATCGCGCGAATCAAGCACCTCTTTCTGCAGCATCATTTGCTGGTGTTTCCAGACCAGCATCTCACCGATGTCGATATTCAGCGCTTCGCCGAGCATTTCGGTCCACTCGAAGAGAACAAGGTGCGCGGCGTCGATGGCGCGGTGCTCCCCCCTGTGCACCGCATCTCGAATGTCGATCTGCAGGGAAGGCCCTCGGCCAATCCACTGCTGAAGTCGAACTACACGTGGCACACGGACAAGGCCTATCTGCCGACTCCATCGCTGATGACGCTTTTGTGGGGCGAGGAGATTCCACGGTTTGGAGGCGACACGGAGTTCGTGAGCACCGAAGAGGCGTACGACACGCTGCCCGCGGCGACGAAA
>Ga0070664_100003575_pt1 | contig 12547 bp, 8 predicted proteins | sample KBSC73metaG_FD_65863 | JGI IMG/M metagenome (GOLD analysis project Ga0070664, IMG submission 65863) | Corn rhizosphere microbial communities from Kellogg Biological Station, Michigan, USA - KBS C7-3 metaG | ecosystem: Host-associated > Plants > Roots > Rhizosphere > Soil ... | reverse complement strand
AAGCGCAGCGCGGCCGACGGCACCCGCAGCACGTCGTCGGCACGGGCGATCTCGATACTGACGCTGGCGGTCATGCCCGGCTTGAGCTTCATGCTGGGGTTGGGTACGTCGATGACCGTCGTGTAACTGACGACGTTCTGCTCGACGGTGGGCTGCAGCCGCACCTGCGAGACGGTGCCGGTAAAGATCTCGCCGGGATAGGCATCGACCGCGAACGACACCGGCTGCCCCGGTTGCACGCGGCCGATGTCGGACTCGTCCACGCTCGCCAGTACCTGCATGCGGGTCAGATCGCCGGCGATGACGAAGAGCGTCGGCGCCTGCATGCTGGCTGCGACCGTCTGTCCGACGTCCACGCTGCGCGCGACGACGATGCCGTCGATCGGGGCGGTGATGATCGTGTGCCCCAGGTTTACCTGCGCCTGCTCGAGCTGCGCCTTCGCCTGGACGATCTGCGCCTGGGCCGACTTGACCTGCGCGGCGGCCTGGCTGGCCGCGGTGGCCGCGGTGTCCAGATCGGATGCCGAGATCAGCTGCTTGTCGCTCAGCTCGCGAGCCCGTTTGAGCTTGGCCTGCGTATCGCTCACCTCCACGGTGGCGCGTTCGGCATCGGCCTGGAGCTTCGCCACCGTGGCCTTGGCCTGTTCGACCTGGGTCTGGAAAAGTGACGGCTCCAGCACGGCAATCACTTGGCCGCGCCGCACCCTCGTGTTGAAATCGGCGGCGAGCGACTTGATGGTGCCCGAGACCTGCGTGCCCACCTGCACCGTATTGACCGGCTGAATCGTGCCGGTGGCGTCCACCGTGTCGACGATCGATCCACGCGTCACGCGCGCGGTGACCGGCGCGGGCGTCGAGTCGGATCGCGCGATCTGCGTGTAGGCGACGATCCCTACGACTACCGCGACCGTCAGGCTGATGAGTCCGAGATGTCTCCTCATGTTGCCCCCTGTGTCGTAGGACGTAAGGGGCGCGCATTCGGTGTTAACTGCCCGCTAAATCGGAGCTAAGGATGTAAAAGCGACGGGCCCGGAGGGGAGGCACGCCTCCGAGCCCGTCCGTGCACGTTAGCCCGGCCGGCAGTTCCGGGCAGCGCGCAACGTCAGGAGTGACAACACCTCATTGGACGCCGGGTCTCCTGATGCGGACGTGAGGCGCGGATTAACTTTCGTTAATCGACGACCCGTCCTACCTGTCCTGGTTAACTCCATTTAATCCCCCGATCACCACCGGCTCACGTCCAGCGGTCGTAATACCTCCAGGACGATCGGGGGAAGCTCCATGGTGCAGATCGAGGAACGCGTGGCGGGACAGGCGGCCATCCTGGCGGTGAGCGGCGACATCACGATGGGCGGCGGCAGCCGGGTGTCGGACGCGGTGCGGACGCTCCTGCGCGACGGCCGCTACCACTTCGTCCTCGACATGACGCGGGTGCGCTACGTGGACAGCGTCGGCCTCGGCGAACTGGTCGAGGCCTACGCGGCGGTGAAGAACCGTGGCGGCGCGCTCAAGCTGGTGCACGTGGGGCGCCGGCTCCGGGATCTGCTGGTGGTGTCCCGCATGCTCACCGTCTTCGACGCCTACGACAGCGAAGCCGACGCCCTCGCCAGCTTCACCCGCCACCCACTGCCGCGGTAGATCTGTCTGGAATAGCGAACCGGCGTTAAGCCGGTTTGCCAGATACTGCCGCGCGGTCCGCGCTCTTCGCGGGCCGCGCCCGAACCGGCGTTAAGCCGGTTTGCCCGACACTGCGCGCGACCCGCGACCGGTACCGGTCGCGCCATTCCAGGCGCCGGCCCCACGCAACTACGTCAGAGGTCTGCCGATAACTACGGTGGGTCCGGGTTCTGCCGCCACGCATGTTGGCCACCGGTGCACGGACCTGCCCGTTTCCGCCCGCGCCAAGCGCGGGCTAGAGATACTGCCTGGCGAAGCTGAGCCTCGTCCAGGCGCTGCGGGTCCGAGGGTCGGCTTCGCATGGACGAGAAGAACAGCTCGCGGCGCGCCACGCCGCTGGTCGACGTCGTCATCTACGCCGGCGCGGCGGTCGGGGCGTTCTCCGTCTGGGAGGTGGCCACCGGGCCGGTCTCGTACGCGCTGATCGCCATGCTCGTGCTCACCGCCACCGCCGGGTGGCTGGCGCTTCGCGTTCCGTCGATGGAGATCAGCTTTTCCATCTCGGACACCTTCAGCACGGCCGCGGCCCTGCTCATCGGTCCGGCGGCTGGCGTGTTCACGGCGGCGCTCGACGGCCTGATGCTGTCGTTCCGCATGCAGAGCTCCAGCCGCACGGCGCGGCGAGTGCTGTTCAACACGGCCGCGCCGGCCGTCGGCATCTGGATCGCCTCGCAGGCCTTCGTCGCGGTGGCCGGCACGCAGGTGTTCGTCGACGGACCGTTCCGCGTGCCGCGGCTCTTCGCGCTGCTCCTCCTCTTCAGCATCCTCAACTTCGGGATCAGCACCGGGCTCGTCGCCGCGGCCATGGGCCTCGACGCCCACAAGTCGCCGATCGGCATCTGGAAAGAGCATTTCCTCGGGTTGTGGCTCACCTACCTGGGCGCCACCTTCGCCTCGATGCTGATGCTCGTGCTCTCGCACGACTGGCATGGCCGGCCGATGCACCCAGTGGAGGTCCTGCTGCTCATTACGCCGCTGCCGGTCATCCTGTATGTGACCTTCACGCACGCCGTCGGGCGGGCCCAGGATCAGATCGAGCACCTCGGCGGCATGAACCGCGTCTACGTGGCCACCATCGAGGCGCTGGCGCAGACCATCGACGCCAAGGACCAGGTGACGCACGACCACATCCGGCGCGTGCAGGACAACTCGGTACGGCTGGCGCGCGCGCTCGGCGTCAACGGCGAGGAGGAGATCCAGGCGCTCAAGGCGGCGTCACTGCTGCACGACGTCGGCAAGATCAGCGTGCCCGAGCACATCCTCAACAAGCCGGGGCGCCTCACGCCGTCCGAGCTCGAGATCATGCGGCGCCATGCGCCGGTGGGGGCCGACATCCTCTCGGTGATCGGCTTCCCGTATCCGGTGGTGCCGATCGTGCGGCATCACCACGAGAACTGGGACGGCACCGGCTATCCCGACGGCCTGGCGGCCGAGGCGATTCCGATCGGCGCCCGCATCCTGATGGTGGTGGACTGCTTCGACGCGCTGACCTCCGATCGCCCCTACCGCCCGCGGTTCGAGACCGCCGCCGCGCTGCAGGTGCTCATCGATCGCAAGGGCACCATGTACGACCCGCAGGTCGTGGACGGCTTTCTGGCGCTGCACGAAGCGGGGTTGAACGAAGTACCGCCGCCCGGCCGCGCGCCGGTGGCCGATCCGCACGCCACGCCGGTGGCCGCCGCACCGGTCGAGCAGGACCCGACGCCGCGCGACCTGGCTGCCTTCTACACCCTCGGGCGCGAGCTGGCCGTACCAGGTGACGTGGCGCACATCGGCGAAGCGGTGTGGAACACGCTGCGGACCGAGCTCGGGGCCGCGTCGTGCGTCCTCTTCGTCTACGACGAGAGCGGCGATGCGCTGGCGCCCGCGTTCCGCGGCGGCGTGGAAACGGTGCCGCCAGACGCGCGGATCTCGCTCGGAGATCGGCTGAGCGGCTGGGTGGCGGCGACGCGCACGCCGATCGTCAACTCCGATGCCCGTCTCGACGTCGACCCCGTCCTGCGCGATCTCAGCCCGCTGCAGAGCGCGCTGGCCGTCCCGATCAGTAACGGCGAACAGCTCGCGGGCGTGCTGGCGTTCTACTCCGAGCAGCAGGGCGCCTTCACGCCGGTGCACCAGCGGATGGCCGAAGCGGTCGCGGCGCTCGTCGCCGAGCGCGTGCGCGCAGCGCGCGCCGACGTGGTGGGCGTGCGTTCGAGCGTGCCTCGAAACAGCACCCCCGTGTCTCACGGTTAGCCACACCCGCAACCCGCACAGGCGCAAGCACTCACGGCCACGCCGCACGCGATTGCGCACGGGCGCGTGTCGCGCCCCGGCACACGCGACGGGAATCGTGATCCGTCTCACCGAACCGTAACCGACTGACTGCGAATTACTTCACGGTGCGGGGCGGGCCCCGCGGATATGGCCGGGCTCTTGCGCTTGGAGCCGGTGATGAAACTGCGTCTTCTCCGTTCCAGGTGGGTGCGCGGAGTGCTTGCGACGGCACTCGCGCTGCTGATGGTGGCCGACCATCGCACGCACGCCCAGGGTCTCCAGGTTGCCCAGCATCTGAAGAAGCTCGATGGGCTCTTGCGGTTGGACGTCGATCAGCAGGCCGGCGGCGCACGCCGCGTGCTGATCCGCACGACGGCCGCCGACAAGGAGGCGCTGCGGGGCCTGCTGGCCGCCCAGGGGAACGAGATTCTCCCTGATCTGGACGGGGACGACACCCTCAACGTCGTGGTCCCGGCCGAGTCGCTCGAGGCGCTGGCCAAGTCGGGCAAGGTCCTCGGGATCTCCGCCGACGCCATCGTGCGGCCGCACGGCCTGCTCGACGGCCTGCTCGGAACCGTCACCAAGGTTCTGACGGGTACGGTCGACACGCTGCTCGGTACCATCGGCAACGTCCTCGACCCGTCGCTCGATGACGCGAGCGCGGGCGACCCGGTGCCTCCGGCGGTTCTCCGCGCCACCCTCGGCCTGCAGGAGTCGTGGACGGGCAAGGGCGTCACGGTGGCCGTCATCGACTCCGGCCTCGAGATGTCCAGCGAGTTCCAGGGGCGCGTGAAGGCCTTCTACGACTTCACCAATGGCAAGACGCAGAGCACCTCGCCCTTCGACGACTACGGGCACGGCACGCACGTGGCCGGCACGATTGCCGGCAACGGCGCCCTGTCCACCAACAAGACGTACCACGGGCTCGCGGTGAACGTGCAGCTGGTCGTGCTCAAGGTGCTGGACGGCACCGGCGCCGGCTACACGAGCGACGTCGTCCGCGCCATCGATTTTGCGGTGGCCAACAAGAGCAAATTCGGCATCGACGTCATCAACCTGTCGCTTGGCCACCCGATTTACGAGCCGGCGTCTACCGATCCGCTCGTGCAGGCGGTGGAGCGCGCGTCGAAGGCGGGCATCGTCGTCCTGGCCGCGGCGGGCAACAACGGCATCAACCCGACGACGGGGCAACCCGGATATGCGGGCATCAACTCGCCGGGCAACGCCCCGTCGGCGATCACGGTGGGGGCCGTGTCCACCAGCAACACGGTGACGCGGAAGGACGACCGCATCCCGGATTACAGCTCGTCGGGCCCGACCTGGTACGACGCGCTCGTGAAGCCGGACCTGCTGGCGCCCGGCCATCGCATCATCGCCGTCGGTGCGAAGAAGAGCACGATCTACACGCAGTATCCGGAGCTGCGCGCGCCCGACACCGACTACATCCGCCTGAGCGGCACCAGCATGGCCACCGCCGTCGGGTCGGGTGTGGTGGCGCTGATGATCGAAGCCCATCGCGCCGCGCACCCGTATACGCCGGGGCTGACGCCGAACATGGTGAAGGCGATGCTGCAGTACTCGGCCTTCGAGGTCCGCAACGACCTCGGCATCGAGTACGACCCGCTGCGGCAGGGCGCCGGCGCGTTGAACGGCGCCGGGTCGGTGGCGCTCGCGCGATCGGTGGACACCACGGCGAAGACCGGGAGCTATTGGCTGCAGCCGCAGCCCTCGCCGTGGACGGCCATCGGCAGCGAGAACGTGTCCTGGGGGCAGGCGGTCATCTGGGGCAACGCGGTCATCTGGGGCAGCGGCACGCTGCCGACGAGCCAGACGGCCTGGGGCAATGCGGTGATCTGGGGCTCGGGCACCAATTGGGCCAATGCCACCGCGGTCATCTGGGGCAGCAACGTCGTGTGGACCGATCCCCAGTCGTGGGGCTCTGCGGTCATCTGGGGCTCAGGGTCCATCGGCACGACCGACGGCACCGCGGTGATCTGGGGGAGTACCGGCGGCATGACTGCGCAGAACACCGCGTGGAAGGACATCGAGCCGACCAGCACCGCTGCTCAATAGGGCAGGTAAGGCGGGTGGGGCCGCGCCTGCGGCGCGGGAGGGCGGGTGGGAAGTTAATTTCCGTCCGCCCTCCCGCTCCTCGAACCCAGGGGCGTGCCGGTGGCGGGCCGGCACGCGCCCTCTCATGTCTGCACGAAGCGACCTCGCAGTCTCGCTCCGTTGAGCCTCCAGCTCTGACGGCGCTTGCCGATTACTGCAGCCAGTTATGGTCAGTCCGGAGCAGCCCAGGGCAGCGGCCGCGCCGCGCGCGACGCGCGCGCACGCGCCGATTCTCCTGATCGACGACCAGCGGTTCGTCGGCCTGGCGCTCGCACGGCTGCTCGACGGCGAGCCGGGGTTCGAGCTGCACTGCTGCGAACGCGGCTCGGACGCAGAGGCGGCCGCCGACCGCATCAAACCCGCGCTCATCCTGCAGGATCTCGTGATGCCCGACGTGGACGGCCTGGCGCTCGTGCGCGCGTTCCGGGTCCGGACCTCCACGGCGCGCACTCCGGTCATCGTGCTGTCGGGTAACGACGACGAGGGCACGCGCGCCCGCGCGCTGGCGGCGGGTGCCAACGACTACCTCGTAAAGCTGCCGACGAAGGACGTGCTGCTCGCGTGCCTCGACCGTCACCTGTCGGTGCGAGAGCCCGCGCCGGCGACGGTACAGCCCGAGGCGCATGACGCCGGCGACGGCGAACCGCTCGACAGCGAGTTCCTCGCGGCCTATCGCGACGAGGGTGCCGTCGATCCCGACGAAACGCTCCGCGAGCTCCTCGAGGTGTTCTTCCGTGATGCCGAGCGTCTGATGGACGACCTTCGCCGCGCCGCGGCCGCCGGCTTCGGCGCGGCGGTGCCGCGGCTCGCGCACGCGCTCAAGGGGTGCGCTCTCGCGGCGGGAGCCCGGGCACTTGCCGCCGTGTGCGCCCAGATCGAAACCGGGACGCTCGCCGCCGGCGAGGGCGTGATGCGGCTCGAGGCAGAGCTCGCGCGCGTGAAGGACGCCGTCGCGAGCCGCCCGCCCGGAGGGCGGGCAATCAAACATTGTTCTAGCGAGGCGGAGCGTGGTTCGCCGGTCCGAGGCGGAGCCTCGCTAGCGTGAGGCAGCAATGCGCAATCTGAAGGTGTGGCAGAAGCTGGCGCTGTTGGGGGTGATCTTTCTGATCCCCTTTGCGTTCGTCACGATGAAGATGGTGTCGGCCATCGACACCCTCGGCGTCGATTTCGCGGCCCAGGAGCTGCGCGGCCTGGAGTTCACGCGTCCCGCGCTGACGCTCGTCAAGGATCTGCAGCAGCACCGGGACGTGGCCAGCATCGTGCTCAACGGCGAGGCCGGCTACCGGGGACGCCTCGAGGGCGTTCGCGCCGATGTCGAGAAAGATCTGACCGCGATCGACGAGATCGACCAGCGCCTCGGCGACCGGCTGCGGACGACCACTCGCTGGAAGACGATGCGGGTGGCCTGCACGGACCTGCTGTCGAAGTCGGCCGGGCTGCCGGCGGACGAAAGCTTTGCCCGGCACTCGCGGCTGATCGCGGACGTGATCGCGCTCGTCGCCGAAGTGGGCCGCGCCTCGAACCTCACCCTCGATCCCGACGCCGGGCGCGCGCACCTCGTCACCGTGCTCGTGGCCAGCGGCCCCGAGCTGAGCGAGCTGCTGGCCCGGGCCCGCGGCGTGGGCGCCGGCATGGCAGCCAGCCAGGCGCGGCGGCCCGATCAGGTCGAGCAGCTGAACCGCCAGTCGATCCTCATGGAATCGGCCGGGGCCAAGCTCGATGCGGCCATAGCGGCCGCGCTCGATCTCACTCCCGGCCTGAAGGCGCAGCTCGAAGCGAGCGCCACCGCCAGCAGCGACGCGGTGATCGACGCCCAGGGCGAGATCGTCAAGTTGACCGGGCGGGCGTCGGGCCAGAGCACGACGCCCGACGCCTACTTCTCGTCGATGAGCCGCGGCATCCAGGCGATCGACGGCCTCGAGCACAAGCTTGCCGGGTCGCTGCAGACGCTCTTGACCGCGCACGTGGCCAGCCTCCAGCAGGACATGCGTGAAACGCTGGCGTGGGCGCTCGTCGGCCTGCTGCTCGTGTCGCTCTTCGGCATCTACGTCATGCGCGACGTCACCGTGACCCTGCGCGACGTCGTCATCGTCGCCAACCACATCGCCGCCGGCGATCTGTCGGTCCGCGTACAGGCGCGTGAGCGCCGCGACGAGCTGGGCGTGCTCGGACGGTCGTTCGATCAGATGGTGGCGTCGTTCAAGGACATGGTTGCGGCCGCGGAGCGGATTGCCGCCGGCGATCTGGCCGTCACCGTGACGCCGCGCAGCGAGCGCGACGCGCTGGGTCACGCGCTGTCCAACATGGCCGGCCGCCTCTCGGGCCTGCTCTCGGACGTGCACCGGTCGGGCATCCAGGTGAACACGTCGGTCAACGAGATCGCCGCGTCGGCGCGCGAACAGGAAGCCACCGCCACCGAAGTGGCGGCCGCCACCACCGAGATTGCGGCGACGTCGCGGGAGATTGCCGCCACGTCCCAGGAACTCGTCCGCACGATGAGCGAGGTGTTCACGGCGGCTGAAGAGTCGGCAACGCTGGCCGGACAGGGACAGGCGGGCTTGAACCGTATGGAAGCCACCATGCAGCAGGTCATGGACGCCTCGAGCTCGATCAACAACAAGCTCGCGGTGCTCAACGAGAAGGCCGGCAACATCAACCAGGTGGTGACCACCATCACCAAGGTGGCGGATCAAACGAACCTGCTGTCGCTCAATGCCGCGATCGAGGCCGAGAAGGCCGGCGAGTACGGCCGCGGCTTCGCCGTGGTCGCCACCGAGATCCGGCGCCTTGCCGATCAGACGGCAGTGGCGACCTACGACATCGACCGGATGGTCAAGGAGATCCAGTCGGCCGTCGCCGCCGGCGTCATGGGCATGGACAAGTTCTCCGACGAGGTCCGCCGCGGAATGCACGAGATCGAAGCGGTGAGCGGCCAGCTCACCCAGATCATCCACCAGGTGCAGGCGCTCGCGCCGCGGTGCGAGGTGGTCAGCGACGGCATGCAGGCTCAAGCCACCGGCGCCGGTCAGATCACCGAGGCGCTGGCGCAGCTGAGCGATGCGGCGCAGCAGACGATCCAGTCGCTGCGTCAGTCCACGGTCGCGATCGACGGGCTGAACCAGGCGGCGACGAGCATGCACGGCGGCGTCTCGCGCTTCAAGCTGGCCGCGGCGTGACATGCTCTACCTCCTGCTCGAGGTCGCCGGCCAGCAGTACGCCGTCGAGGCCACACGCGTCGTCGAGGTGCTGCCGCTCGTTCAGGTGACGGTCATTCCGCGCGCACCGACCGAGGTGGCCGGCATCTTCAGCTTCCGCGGCCGCCCGGTGCCGCTGATCGATCTCCGCCGCCTGACGCTGCGGCGTCCGGCGCGTCCGAAGTTCAGCACTCGCATCATCCTCGTGGTCGATCACGCCGCCGACGGCGCCGAGCATCTGATCGGCATCATCGCCGAGCGCGTGACCGAGATCACGCGCCGCGCGCCCGGGGACTTCAAGGACACCGGCTTCACGAACCCTGCGACACCCTATCTCGGCGGCGTAGCCACCACTGCCGAGGGATTGGTGCAGCGTCTCGACGTGCACCGGCTTCTTCCGCCTGCGACGCGGGAGATGCTCTTCGCCTCTGCCTGACCCTTCATGGCCGCTGCCGAGATCGTGCAGCTCCTGCGGGAGACGATCGGCCTGGACCCCGACTCGATCGGGCAGCCGACCGTCGATCGGGCGATCCAGGAGCGGCAGGCCGCAAGCGGCCTGAGCGACGCGCGTGCGTACTGCGCCCGGGTGCTGACGTCGAAGGACGAACTGCAGGCGCTCGTCGAGTCGGTCGTCGTGCCCGAGACCTGGTTCTTCCGCGACCCGGGCGCATTCGACGCGCTGTCGGCGGTCGTCCGCCACGGCGCCCTGCCGATGGCCACCGAGCCGCTCAGACTGCTGAGCGTGCCGTCGTCCACCGGCGAGGAGCCGTACTCGATGGCGATGGCGCTGCTCGATGCGGGCGTCCCGTCGGCGCGGTTTCAGGTGGACGCCATGGACGTGAGCCGGCTGGCGCTCCAGCGCGCGGCTGCCGCGGTGTACGGCCGCAACTCGTTCCGCGGCCCCGGCACGCTCGGGCGTGACCACCACTTCGAGACGGTGCCCGGCGGGCGCCGCGTGTGCGAGCGGGTGCGGCGGCAGGTGCGGTTCCGGCACGGCAACCTGCTGGCGTCGCCGTTCATCGCCGGACGCGACCGGTTCGATATCGTCTTCTGCCGCAATCTGCTGATCTATTTCGATCGGCCGACGCAGGATCGTGTCATCGACGGGGTGGGCGCGCTGCTCAAGCCGGACGGGCTGCTGTTCGTGGGCTCGTCGGAGGGCGGGCTGGCCCTGTCGCATGGCTACGTCTCGGCCAAGCTGCCGATGGCGTTTGCGTTCCGCCGTCCGCATGCCGCGCGCGCGCCGCGACCGACCCCGTTGCGGCCGCCGCCGGTTCAGACGCCGGTGCCGCCCGCGTCGAACCCGCCGGTGCCGGCGATCGAGATGCCCGAGCTGTCGGCGGACGCGTTCTGCCGGCTCGGCGTCGAGCACGAGGCGCAGGGCAACGCCGACGAGGCCGAGGCGTCCTTTCGCAAGGCCCTGTATCTGGATCCGCGGCATCACGAGGCGGTGACCCGCCTGGCGCGGCTGGTCGAACGGCGCGGCGCCGCAGCCGAAGCCAAGGTGCTGTGGAGCCGGGCGCGCCGGCTGGAAGCGGGAGGCGCGCGATGAGCGAGCAGCCCGTGCACGACTGCTGGAACCGCATCGGTGTGCGGGGCGACGTCTCGTGCCCGCAGCTGCAGCAGTACGTGCACTGCCACAACTGCCCGGTGCACGCCGCGGCGGCGCTCGCGCTGCTCGATCGGGAGCCGCCAGCCGGCACCCATGCGGGCTGGACCGCGCACTTCGCCGAACCGCCTGCCGCGGACATCGGCGGCACGGTACCGCTCTTCGTGTTCCGGATTGGCCACGACTGGCTGGCAATGCCGACCGGTCTGGTGGCTGAAGTGGCTCCCCAACGCACGGTTCACACGCTGCCGCACCGGCGCCGGGGCGCCGTCCTCGGCGTCGTCAACGTGCACGGGGCGCTGGTCATGTGCCTGTCCCTCGCGTCGGTGCTCGGCCTCGACGCGCCGGTCTCGGCGCTGACCGAGCGTCAGTTCGAGCGCGCGCGCATGCTGATGCTTCGTCACGGGGACTTGCGGGCCGCCTGCCCGGTGGACGAGGTCAGCGGCATCCATCGCGTCGATCCGGCGGCGCTCGCCGAAACGCCGGCCGCGGTCGCCGCCGCGCGCGCCTGCGTCACCCGCGTCTGGACCCGGCGCGACGACACCGTGGGCGTGCTCGACGAGTCGCTGCTCGTGCAGGCCGTCCAGCGGAGCGTGGCATGAGCGCCGACCTGTCGATGCTCGATCTCTTCCGCCTCGAAGCCGAGGGGCAGGGCCAGGCGCTGGTGTCGGGCCTGTTGGCACTCGAGCATGATCACGGAGCGCCCGAGCATCTGGACGCCTGCATGCGGGCCGCCCACTCGCTCAAGGGCGCGGCGCGCATCGTCGGCTTGAACGCCGGCGTCGAGGTGGCGCACGCGCTCGAGGACTGCTTCGTGGCGGCGCAGGCGGGCACCATCGTGCTCGGGCAGGCGCAGATCGACCGGCTGCTCGAGGGGGTCGAGCTGCTTCTGCGCATCGCCAAGAGCGAAGACGACGAGGTCGACTCGTGGGAAGGGACGCGTCAGGGCGAGATCGAGGCGTGCCGGACGTCGCTGCTGACGGTGCTCGAACCGAACGCCGCCGAGCAGCCGCTGCCGGCCGCGGCGGCGCCGGGCGCGACCGTCGTGGCGGCCGCCGCGACCGCGGACGAGCGCATCGTGCGCGTCACCGCCGAGAGCTTCAACCGCTTGTTCAGCCTGGCCAGCGACTCGCTCGTCAAGGGCCGGTGGGTGGGCCCATTCTCGCAGTCGTTGACCCGCTTGAAGCGGCTGCACCAGGAAGCGAACAAGACCGTCGATCGCGTGCGCGACAGCCTGCCCGCCACGGCCGACGAGGACACGCGGGCCGCGCTCGCCGAGGCCCAGCGCCAGCTCTCCGAGTGCCAGCAGCTGCTCGCGGATCGGCTGGTGGCGCTCGACTGGTTCGATCGCCGGGCCCAGAACGGTCTGCAGCGCCTGTACGACGAAGCGCTGGCCTGCCGGATGCGGCCGTTCCGGGACGGCACGCAGCCGCTGCCGCTGCTCACGCGTACGGTGGCGCGATCGCTCGGCAAGCGGGTGACGCTGCGCGTCGAGGGCGAGAGCACGCAGGTGGATCGCGATCTCCTGAGCCGCCTCGACGCCCCGCTCGGCCACCTGCTGCGCAACGCCATCGACCACGGCATCGAGCCGCCCGAAGAGCGCCGCGCGGCAGGTAAACCCGAAGAGGGGACGCTGCGTCTCGAGGCCCGCCACAGCGCGGGCCGGCTGCACATCACGCTCAGCGACGACGGCCGCGGC
>Ga0070664_100003571_pt1 | contig 12555 bp, 6 predicted proteins | sample KBSC73metaG_FD_65863 | JGI IMG/M metagenome (GOLD analysis project Ga0070664, IMG submission 65863) | Corn rhizosphere microbial communities from Kellogg Biological Station, Michigan, USA - KBS C7-3 metaG | ecosystem: Host-associated > Plants > Roots > Rhizosphere > Soil ... | reverse complement strand
CGAGGTGCCGGTGAATCTTGAGCCGCTACCTGTAGTCTGGCCGGGCTGCATCATCATGGGAAGTAGGTAGAGTGTGATCACTCCCATGAAGATGGCGAGGAATAGTCCAAGTGCCAGTTGCAGCACTCCATAGACACGGACGCTGTTAGCAGTCCTCATTTTTCTTCCACACTTGGGACATACTTCAATAGGTTCGTCACTCGTGAAACCACAGCGAAGGGCATAACAAACTCGTTGATGGGCCATCAGCACCTCCTGAATTGTGAGAACTCAACCTGAGGAAACCGGATCATTTGTCATATCATTTTCCATTTTTCATTTTCCATTTGCAGAAAGCGGAACAGAGTGCATCAGCGGACGTTAGTCTTGGCGCACGTTCAGGTAACTCTATTGAATCGGCGAAATGAAAAATGGAAAATGGAAAATGATATATGAAAAATAGAATCACAGCTTCCCTCCTACGGGCCAAACCTCTGACGGTACTCAGTCGAGATAATAAACGCTTTCACCATCTCAGCGTTCACAAAATTCCCACCAAACTGATTGAGCTTTGTCAGCCAGAAATCGTAGCCGCTGAAGTCCGTATTCGGCGCGTCGTTAGGATTTCGTCGCAGATAGCCGAAGTACTGCATCAACACAAAGGCGTTGTTGAACTCTGCGGTCCTTAGAGTCGCGTCTTCGCTTACCAACCTGAGGACCTGGGCCCGTTTTGCAGGGTCTCCGGGAGTTGCGCCAAGTAAATTGACCAACTCGGTCTGTCGCGCGGCTGAGAGCACATTGCCCGCATTGGCGTTCAGTTGGGTCACAAACGCAGTGGCCGATAAACCAATTGGAAATGCGTTAATAAATTGAGGTCGTTGCACAAACTCCAGATCGTAAGCCTGCTTGTTATTTTCCAGTTGTGTTTGCCAGTCACCTATTCCTACTTGAACGCCTCGCGACAGCTGCTGAGTGTCCTTCAGAAAATTGTTAAATGTCACCGGCACCGGCGCACCGGGCAAATTGCCAAATGAGACCTTGTGAGTTCGATAGCTCAAATAACCTGTCTCTTGAAACTCGGTCGACAGAAAGAACGCCGCCGACACATTGATCCGTTTCACCTCGATACAAGGAGCATCAGCACCACACACGGTTATCTCATTCGTCCAGAAAGCGAGTCCGTCGGCGTCGGGTTCGCGGTTCAAAAAGTCGATGTAGTGTTGTCTGACAAAAAAGCTGGCCTGCTCTATCGGATTCGTTCCGGTAGTGACTTCGTTATCTGTAATGGTCAAGGTCGCAGATGCCGGTGACCCGACTGCAACTCCCGTGGCTGCGACTAAACTGATCTGAAAGCTTTCGGATCCTTCAGCATAAACATCATCGATAATGGGGATCGAAATAGTCTTCGTCGCCTCGCCCGGCGCAAATGTGATCTGGCCGACGGAACTGAGGTAATCGCATCTAGACGAGGCCAGTCCGCTAACAGCGCTGCAGTTACTTGAGCCGGCTGTATCAGTGGTACTGAAGTCGACGGTCGCTCCAGAACTTGTATCGCCGCTCCGGGAGACGACGATCGAAACATGACCAGCGCTTTCGAGAGCACTCGCAGTACTGGCGGCAAATTGGACTGTTGGTCCAACAACTTGAGTTAGCAATCCCGTGCTCGCAGCAAACGTTGTATTCGAAGCGTAAGTGGCCTTTATCGAGTGGGTACCGGCGAGCAGGTTCGCTCGAGTGATGGACGCAACCCCACTACTGTTCAACGGGACCTGGCCGATCACTGTCTGGCCATCTTCGAAGGTCACCATTCCGGTTGGCACGCCCGGTCCGGCAGGGGCGGGACTAACGGTTGCCGTAAACGTGATTGGCGCACCTGACGCGGCAAACGGTGCTGAAGAAACGAGTGTGGTACTGGATGCGCTGGCGTGTATTTTTTGAACCATGGTCACGGCGGCAGTTGAGTGGGTGCCATCTCCACCGTAAGTTGCGGTGACGAAATGATTGCCGCGATTGATGGCGTTGGCAGCCAGTGTCGAGGTAGTGACTTCGGCTTTGCCGTTTATGTCGAGAGGCACATTGCTGGCGAGCGTGGTACTTACAGGAGTCAGACCATCAAAGCTGACATCCGTGAAGGTAACGTTACCGACAGGCGTTGGACCAAGGCCCGTAACTGTCGCAGTAAAGGTTACGAAAGTTCCGGCGACAGTCGTTCGAACATCCGGTGCGGAAGAAGTTATTTTGACAGTCACGTCAGCCTTACTTCCCACCGCGAATAGATTTCCACCATTTAATGTATAAAGAGTGCCATCCGGTCCGATCACGGTTGGTACATATGGTTGACCAATTCCTGGCGACAGAGCGACGGCTTCGGCGAAAGAATTTGTCGCCAGATTCCATCGGTATAAATGCCCATCCTCACTATCGAAAAAGACGCTGTTTGTCGCCGGGTTAACTGCCGGTGCGTTAATACAAAACTCCTGAACTGCAAACGGGAACGATGGTCCGGCATCATCCGGGGTTGGTCCAATCAAAGTTAAGACCTCGCGCATCTCCACTAGACCCGGCGCACTGGTATGCGGATCCAACTGCGTATCATTGGGATCGAGTATCGCAACTCGATTTACTCCCGAACCGTCCTGGAAAGCATAGTCGTTATACTTGGTAAACAGCAGATACGAGGATGGACCATGATACGACGGCACCATTGTTGCCGGAACGACTCCCGGGGTGTAATCCCAACCAAATCCACCAGGCGTTTTGGTGACAGTCAAATCGCCGCTGAAGCGTAGCAGGAAACCTCGGGAACCATTGCTGGGATTTCCAAGCACTCCAAAGTAGACGTCGCCATCCGGCGCAACCATTGGTGACGAGGTTCCATCGTCGGGAACGCGGGCACCATTTCCGTTACGAGGATCCCGAAGAAAGACCTTGTACTTCGTGGCTAGGGTTGTCGAGTTAAGACCGAGGAGATAGGAGTAATTGATGTTTGAAGAAGCTTTGACTCCGAAATAAACGGTCGATTCGTCGATGCTCAAAGCGGGCGCAAGGTTATGACTGTCCCAATCTATCAGCGGATCCCCTGCTGCCGTGCCAACCAAAACATAGTTCGCGTTGCCGTTCGCGTCGATCCTGGCAATACCACTTTGATTTGTGCTCATCGGTTCGGGCGCGAAGCCTTGTACTCTAAAACCAAAATAGATGGTGCCATTTGAGTCAGCGGTTATAGGCGTATTTATAAAAATACTGTTATTGAACGCCGTTTGGTTGGCCACGTAGATATCCAGGGACGTGTAAAAAACCTCGCGCACGAAAGCTCCCGGCGAGTTCGAGTCAATATTGTCCACGTGCCAGATGGTTCCACCTGCGCCTGCGAAGTAGACGCGATTGCCGAATGCGCCACTTGTCAGGCACAGGTTATAAGCTGGTGTCCAATTGTGAGTGGGCAGGATGTAATCGCCCGTCAGCGTGTATTTTGGAAATCCTGTGTTGCCGTTGTAGCCAAGTACTCGGAAACCATCTGTCGCAGTTTTCACTGGAAAAAGCACCGTGTTGGCCGGAGTAACTACTGGCGAACCATAGTGGACGAGACCGCCGGTATTGTTCTGATCAATATCCGCTTGCCAGCGAATGAGGTTCAGATTTTGTGCAGGCGCCGAGAAGATGCCCGTGTGTTGGGCATTACCACCAAACGTGCTCGCTTGGCCCATAACAGTTGGGCCGGCGTTACCACAAATGAGGGCTAAAATTATGGCTACGAAAAAATGGTTTTTTGACATGAGTATGTGATGAGCTGACATCCTTGGTTATTCGTTGAGGCCAAATTCAGAAGAGGAGACTAACATACAAGGGTGTGAGCTTTGAACTTCGAGGTTTGAGCCCTCTCAGCGTCCCTCTGCGCGATCTCAGCGTGCTCTGCGTTGCTGCTTGGGGTTTCTCAAATCAAAGCAACGGCAGAGCACGCTGAGATAACGCAAAGAGCGCCGAGCGTCTTAACTACACTTATGGCCCAAAGCGCTGCCGGTACTCTGTCGAGATGATGAACGCCTTCACCATCTCTGCATTCACAAAGTTCCCGCCAAATGAGTTCAACTTCGTCAGCCAGAAATTGTAGCCACTGAAATCTGTGTCCGGAGCTTCGTTCGGCCCGCGTCGCAAATACCCAAAGTACTGCATCAACACAAACGCCTTGTTGAATTCCGCATCTCGTAACGTCTGGTCCTCTGCCACTGCTCGCAACACCTGCGCGCGCTTCGTCGCGTCCGCCGGCGTCGCCCCAAGGATATTTACCAGGTTCGTTTGCTCCGCCGCTGACAACGCATTTCCCGCATTCGTGTTCAGCTGCGCCACAAACTCCGTCGCTGACTTATTGAGAAACGCCGCCACAAACTCAGGCCGCTGCACAAACTCCAGCGCATACGCCTGCTTGTTGTTCTCCAACACTATTTCCCAATTCACCGCTCCTACCTGCAAGCCCTTCCCGATCTCTTGCGTGTCGCGCAGGAAATTGTTGAAGGTCACCGGCACCGGCGCGCCCGGCAGATTGCCAAACCCACTCTTGTACATCCGGTAGACCAGGTAACCTGTCTCCTGGAATTCGGTCGAGAGAAAGAACGCGGCGGAAACGTTGATTCGCTTTACCTGGAGACACTGGGGATCTGCTCCACAGACAGTGAACTCGTTGGTCCAAAAGTTTAAACCACCAGCATCCGGTTCCCGGTTCAAAAAGTCGATATAGTGCTGCCGCACAAAGAACGAGGGTGTATCGATTGGGTTGACGCCGTTGGTTGCCTCGTTGTCGTTGATCGTTAAGGTGGCAGTCGCCGGTGAACCCAATGAAGCCCCACTCGGATTACTCAAGGTAATCTGGAACGTCTCTGGCCCTTCCGCATAGACGTCATCGACAATCGGGATCACTATCGCCTTGCTCGTTTCCCCTGCCACAAACGTTAGCTCTCCGACTCCCGTCAGATAATCACAGCGCGACGACGCCTGACCCGTAATTAGATTGCAAACATTGGATCCGGAATTATCGCTCGTGGCGTAATCGACGGACACTACTCCTGACGTGTCACCTGTGCGAGTAACCCCTACATTCAACGAAGTGCCATTTTCATTGGCGTTAAAAGTAGTCGCGGACAATTGAATGGTGGCCGGATTCGAAGCCGTGTTCCAGCCAATATCGCGCAAGAGCGAAAAGGTAAGATCATTTGGAAGATTGACGCTGTGAGTCAGATCGCCATTGATGTTTGGCTCCATCAATTGGTTTGGAAACATGCTCGTATCGAAGTGTGAAACTGAAGATCCATCGTCTATCTGGGGAGGCGCATACAACTTCGCCCTGTTAGAGGAGTCAGCACCTGCCAGAACACTTGGGTCCTGGAAGACTGAGGCGTTGATTGGACCACCGAGTTGAGCTCTGATTGCGTTGGCGTCGCTGAGATTCAAGCTGACTGACGGAATCACGATCGTTGGATCCGTGCCGGCCATCCCCGGGGGAATGCTTGGATCCTGACTTGTGCTTACGTTTCCAATTACCACCGCCAACGCACCTGCATTTTGAGCATTCTTCACCTTATCTACAAATAGACAATTGCCGCGATCGATAAATGCGATCTGCCCGGTGACGCCGGTCATGGCCGAGCACCCGTCTATGACTGAAGGTCTGACTAACGACGCAGTGACTCCGGGAAATGAAACCTGTGGTCCAAATTCAGCGGTACCGATGGCGTAGTTCCTTGCAATAACTGGTGGAGAATTAATCTTCAGCGTCGGCTCGCCCTCGAGCACTGTCGGGACGGCAGCGGTAACCTGAGACCCTGTCCAAACCAGATTTCCATCATTTTTTGCTGAAGCTAATCGTTCAGCGTCAGTCATGTTGATCCAACGTTTCCCAGAAGTGTTGTCACGCAGGAACTGATCGAAGACTGAAGGAAAACCAGTATCAAAAGCGCCGGTAGTGACGTCTGTAAAACTCTGAAAACCCAGGCCGTGACCAAACTCATGAAGCAAGACTGAAACAAGATCAGGCCCATCACCATGATTGTTGTCAAAGCCGAGATACCACGGAGTTCCGGAAAAGCAGGACGCTGATCCAATGTTGAGGTTGACCAGTGCATCAATTTCAGCGGTGCTGCCATTGCGGTCGGATCCAGCTATGGCATTAGCGAGCGCAGCGCCATACCAGGTATCCGCGAAAGGTGCATTCGGGAAATTTCGATGAACCGTAATTGTCCCGGCAGATGCCAGTACGGCGCTGTCAGCAGTACACGACAATGTAGTCCAGCGCGCACGGATGATGATCTTCGGAACACTATTGATGGTTGCTCCCCAGATATCGGCAGCGAACCGAAACGCGTTCATTCGCTGTTCGCCCAGAGTGGTTCCTCCGTTGCCTCCAACTGCCGAAACTGGTGTTGAATCATTGAAGCCTACGCCGGGCAAATCCGCGTTCTGGATTTCGACGGTGGCAGCTGCGTTTGCGGTGATAGCGGCAGCGATCGCAACAAAGCACACAAGTGCCAATGTGGCAAACTTGGAGGTCAGGTGGTTGATCATGATGTTAGTTCTTTACTGGTGCATTGCGAACCGGAGTTTTGGCTGAGGCTGGAGCTGACTGAACGCCAACGAACTTTGGATCGATCCCAAAGAATGACGCCGCAGCTCGCGGGTTATCTACGCATGAGTGCACGACAGTACCGTCCTGGTTACGGCGGGCAACAACCACGCTCTGAAAACGATCCTGGAGATCTAGTGACACGGACCCGTCTGCGTGACGTTGTTCAACCAACCCGTCCGTTGAACGATTTAGCCTGCTCTTCAATTCTTCGCCGAGGCGTTGCGCCTCCTCCTGGGTTAAAGGTCTAACCTTCCCACCTTGGCCGTCGACATGGATATCCTGTTCCGCCAGCTTCGCAGTGGCCGCAGGGCCTTTAGAATTAGTGTAAGCAGTTGGTTGAGTCTTAGTTCGAATGAATTGGTTCGAAACGACCGTCACTGCGGCAATCGCCACCAGAGAAATCGCGGCGATCATGACCACAAAACGACGGCGATTCCCAGATTGGGGTTTGAATTTCCCGGTCTTTGAACGACTCATCTGTTCTCCTGACGCACTACGGAGTGCCTGTTTGCGCAACTAAATTGACGTGGTAAGAACTAGGCAAATGCTTCGAATCGCGGGGCGGGACCACGAGTCAGAGCTGTCGGTTACGGGGCCGGACAATTACGAGAGGTCTAGAGAGTGAGACCTGTTCCGCAAAACTGCTTGTTACAGGTAGCCAAGAACCAACAACTCCGTTACTCGGCCGACTAAAAATCTAAAGCCCAGCCTCGCAACGTGTCAATGATGAATTTTTAGATCGGAAAGTTGCTCAAGTTTTTTGGAGGGAGAATACCCGACGAGTCTATCTTCCGTGCTGCCCAATCTGTTCCGTGCCAAATGTACCAATGCCATTCAGTCTAAAGCTGAAGACGACCCGGTTTTCCTTACGTAATCCGACGTTAAAGGTGGAAAATTGAGTCGAAAAAGCACAACAGTCCCACGCCTTACCAAGTGTCACGGTCGAGCTAATCAACGAACTGTCACCACGGCCGGGTCTCTTTTGAAAGTCAAAAAAGACTGAAGCGCCTCCGAACCAACCTCGATCACGGTTGCCAATAAAGGCGGCCGGACTCCACTGTGAGCCTCGAACCGTCCCGGCTTCCAATCCTCTCGAATCTGCGAATTTGGCCAGGGAAGGGTCAAGCGCAATTGCGCGGGTGTAATAGAAGCTCTGAAAGACCTGTACGATAGATTTGTTTAACCCAAAAGTAGTCGACATTGATCTGAGGCCGGCCCCTTGAGTATCGACGTCCGTTCTAAAGTCCACGAACAGATTTCTTCTCGGCCGATATCGCGTATCAATGTTCACAGGGGAGAAACGCGGCGGCACTCCACCATAAGCAAAACCCGAAAGCGTATTCAATGGATAGAACTGATTGCGTTGACCCGGCACGAGCGCGCCGCCGAAATATGGATCAAAGAAATACTTTGCCCGAAGCGTAATCGTGAGAGCTTCGTACGGTTGGCTGGAGAGGATCGGCTCGTCTCCGGTTTTCGTCGCTTTAACTGAGGCGTCGCTCACGTTTTCCGTCGATCGCCGAGTAAAGAAACGATTCGCCACACCAAACTCGATCTCGTTCGTATCGGCAATAGCGTCGACGTAATCAAAACGAATAATTCTGTCGAAGTTATTAATGCCCGAAAGCTTGCGATAGGTGAGGTAAGGTTCGATTAGATGACGAAAAAAGAAGGTGCCGTGATGTTGATAGTCCTTCGCGAGCGCCGGAGGTCGAACATCCAACTCGAATTCACCGTACGAGCGTGTCACATTTCTACTCAAAACATCGCGGTTCTGAGGATCGAGCGAATTTGAATAGAAGGTTATACGACCGGCACCAGTCGCCGTTATGGACCACCCTGCAAAGTTAAGTGGTAGTTCAAACTTTGGATAAACATCAAGTCGCTGCACGATCGAAGGTGTAACAATCGGGTTTCCACCCACATCGTTCACGAACTGGACCTGATCCTCAACTGTCTCTTTTCGACTTACTCCCTCGGCACCGCCACTGAAAGAGAAGTAAACCGGAACCTTGTCAAGGAAACTTAGAATCGCCGGCCTCTTATCGATCGTTATACTCGGCAGCTCACGGATTCGAATACGAGCGTTAGTTAACGACGTCACCTGCGTTCGTGCCAGAAAGTTAAAGCTGTATTCGTTGTGATCTTTATTTACGAATACCTGCGAAGTCTCTTCGGGAGAAATCGCCTGCTGAATGTTGTCCGAAAATACTTGTCTGAAAGCGAGATTTGAGGTGATGTTTACATCAGCCGCCGCAGTGAAACCATTCTTGAAGTAATGGACGCCTTCAACGTAAAAACTCGAACCGCCTTGATCGGGGTGGGCCTCGTCGGCGCTTGGGCCAAAGATTCGATCTTTAACCGTGTAGAACCCCACGTTAAAAAACGAACGGGAGTTGGCCCTTGTCCTCAGGTCGCCGCCGAATCCAAGTCCGCGCTGGGTGTAAACGTCGCTGCGAAATGTAAAATCGGCCGAACGTCCCAGGGTCTGATAGTAAGCATTCGACAGACGCAACCCTTTCGAACCAGACCCTCCAATGGTCGGCGTCAAAAATCCTGAGGCCCGGTCGCGCGGCTTAATAGAGACGGAAGCATACGGCAGGTAAAAAACCGGGATGTCTTTGACTTTGACTTTAGGTGAATAGATACGCACGCGGTCGCCTGTCTTGATGCGAGCTTTACCCGCGTGAAAACTCCACTTCGGAACGTCTTCATCACATGCTGTCACCTGCACATTGGTTGCGACAATAGTATCGAGACTTATTTTTTCCACTCGATCGGCGGTGAAGTAAATTCGTGTACCGTCTTGGGTTTGATTTGTGAAGCCGGTGGAATTCACGAAGTAACCGGTTTTGGTTCGATAGTTCCATTCGCCGCGAGAACCGGTAATTCGCTGTTGGTCCGCCTGATCAAAAACGACACTTCCCTCGGCCACCACTCTATTTTCCGCTTCATAGACTGTTACCTTATCGGCTTGCAACCGGTAGGTACCAATCCGCACATCAACGTTTCCTTCGTAGACGGCTACACGAGCTGTTTCCGGTCCCGACAATGTTTGCTTAGTTGCGTCTACTGTAATTTGATCCGTACTGACGCCCGGAACGCCTCCACGTTGCTGGGGCCGCCGGGTTGTCAGCTGATCACTATCGAGTGGATTGACGTTTGGCGTGTCGGTCATCGGATTAGTGACTTTCCGATCGACCGGGTTTGTTTGCTGGGCAAGGGCGTACGTGCAGGCAACGACGATGGTCATGCTCGCGAGCAACAACCGGGCGAAGTTACCGAGACCGCCTGGGCACGAAGCAAAACGCAAAAGCGAGTGAAATCCTCCGGAGGGATTGTGCAAGCGGAGTTAAATCGTTCGTGCCGCCCGCATCTTCTTGTTAAAGCGTGTGGATGCTAGCACGAAATTTCGAAAACGCTGTAACGGATCGTTTGTTATTATTCTGCTCCGTGTCTGAAACATACCGATTGATGGTTGTAGCGGGCGAGCCTTCCGGCGACGCTCACGCTGCAGCTCTCGTCAAAGCGCTTCGCTTGACGGCTCCACAAATCAACTTTGAATTCTTTGGCGCAACTGGTCCCTTGCTGCGAAAGGAAGGCGTCGAAACGAGCGTAAATTCCGATTCCCTCGCAATTATGGGAATCGTTGAGGTGGGCCGAGTCTTTCCACGGTTTCTGCGCGCATTTCGGAACTTGAAAGACGCTGCGGCAAAGCAAAAACCCGATGCAATAATTCTTGTAGACTGGCCTGAGTTCAACCTGCGACTGGCTGCGGCTCTTCATCGGCGCGGCTTCAAAGTTATCTACTACATAAGCCCACAACTCTGGGCCTGGCGTTCACGTCGAATTAAAACAATCAAACGTCACGTGGATCTGTTGCTTGCAATACTTCCGTTCGAAGTCGATTGGTACAAGGCCCGTGGCGTGGACCACGTGGAGTTTATTGGGCACCCGCTGTCGGGCGAGGTGCACGCGCGTTACGGTAGAGAAGAGTTTTGTCGATCAAATGGTCTAAACCCTTCGAAACCGGTGGTCGCTCTTCTTCCCGGCAGTCGTCATAAAGAATTGGTGAGGATCCTGCCGCCGATGTTGGATGCGGTCGAATTGCTCATCCGTAAACGACCTGATGTTCAACCAGTAATCGTCGTGGCACCAAGCCGGCATCGTGACGAGGTGACAAACATTCTCAGCCGCCGAGAGTCGACCCACTTAACGATAGTTGAACATGAAACACGAGAAGCCCTCGCCGCTGCTGACGTAGCTGCGGTGGCAAGTGGGACGGCGACGTTGGAGGCTGCTCTGTTAGGAACTCCGATGGTGATTGTCTACAAGGAATCGGCGATCAACTGGCACACCCTGGGCAGGTTGATCACTGTGGACCATTATGGCCTGGTAAATCTGATCGCCGGTCAACGTCTCGTCACCGAACTGATGCAGGATGACTTAACAGGTGAACGGCTTTGTAATGAGATTGTTGGATTGTTGGATCCGGATCAAAACCAAAAGATGCGTTCCCAGTTACATGAGATCAAAAATCAACTGGGAGAATCCGAAGCGTCTGAACGTGCAGCCAGGTCGATTGTGACATTCTTGGGAGCTTTGGGTTCACCCCCGGTGGGATGACATGTTTTAGCCAAACAACTATTCAGAAACACTCCCACTCCGTTCGAAGTTCTAAGAAGGAGGTCGACGAACGGTAGAAACAGAACCACTTTAGCGAAGCTTCTCTTCAAGCTCTTTCACTCGAGCTTTCAATTCCTTAAGATCGTCACGCATCTGTGGCAATCGTCCCAGATGGGCGTTCATCCGCTTGTATTCGTCGAGCGGTTGAATAGGAATACCCCACCAAACACCTGGTCTGACAATCTTTCCTGGAAGTATTCCTGCTTTTGAGCCGATGATTGCGCCCTTTTGAACTCGAGTGTGATCGCCGAATCCGACCTGGCCACCGATAACGGCGTCATCTTCAATAACCACACTACCGCTTATTCCGGTTTGGGCTGCAATAACAACGCGCTCGCCAATATCACAGTTATGGCCCACATGGACCATGTTATCGAGTTTTGTGCCTCGTCCGATCCGAGTCTTACCTAAAGCAGCGCGATCGACGCAGGTATGCGCGCCTATTTCAACATCATCTTCGATCTCGACTGTCCCGATCTGCGGAAACTTGTGATACCCCATGTCGTCTCTTACATAACCGAACCCATCTGCTCCGATGCACACTCCCGCGTGAAGGATTACACGACTACCAATTGAGACACCGTCGTACAACACCACGTTCGGATGAAGTACGCAGTCGTCGCCAACCGTGACGTTCGCTCCGAGTACAACCCCAGCTTCGATTCGACAGTTATTACCGATGTGCGCGTATTCGCCGACAGTGGCCTGTGGGCCGATGTATGCGGAAAGTGCTATGTCAGCTGTTCCGGCAATAACGGCGGTGTCATGAATTGCCGGCTCCCGGGCAATTGGCGGATGTAGAAGTTTTGCTATTTGAGCAAACGCAAGTTTTGCTTGTTTGACCTTGATAAGAGCTGAACTAGTGGACACGCTTTCGAAAGAATCAGGGACGAGCAAACATGCAGCGCTACTAGCAGTTGCTACTGCAAAGAACTTCGGATTGTCTACATAAGCTATGTCGCCTGGACCAGCACTTTCCAGGGCGGCGATGCGTTCAACCATTACCGAACCATCACCAATCAGACTTCCGTTTAAGTGTTCGGCAATTTCAGCAGTTGTCATGCCTCGACTCATTCTGCGATTTTCTTGGTCCCGTCTCGTGGGCCAGAGCCTTTCTTCAACATATTGATGTCCTCCTTGATCAGCTGCGAGAGATATTCGTCGTACCCCTTGTTACGGTCGGCTTCTAGTTTGGGATTGGAATATTTGAGTCCGGCTGCTTCTTCAAATGCTTTCGCCGCAGCTTGATCATCCTTGAGAAAGTGGTGCATCGC
>Ga0070664_100003569_pt1 | contig 12559 bp, 14 predicted proteins | sample KBSC73metaG_FD_65863 | JGI IMG/M metagenome (GOLD analysis project Ga0070664, IMG submission 65863) | Corn rhizosphere microbial communities from Kellogg Biological Station, Michigan, USA - KBS C7-3 metaG | ecosystem: Host-associated > Plants > Roots > Rhizosphere > Soil ... | reverse complement strand
CAGGGACGATTCAGCCCTCCACGCTGGGTGACACCGGTCGCCGGCGCCACCTTAACGGTGTACTCAGTAGTACAGCTCCGGTTGAAGGAAAGTAGATCCCAAACTAATCTGAAGGCAATCCAAGTGGAGTGACCGATGAAGGACGCATATGAACTCTTGCATCAGAAAGAATCCGATCTGGCACGTGTCCGCAAAGAAATCGAGAGCTTAAATCTTGTGGCTCCTCTGCTCGCAGAGGACGGGACTTCCAACGATGCAGCCGAGAACTCCGATCCGACTCCTCTGAGCGATACAATTTCTCGGTTATCTGATTCAGCCGCGACGAATGCTGACAACATGTTTGCCTCGGCTACAAAGTCGCGGCCAGGATTTTTAAACGTCCTGAAGCGCGCAAGATAAGTACGAACCTGAGCGTGCTGTCGGGTCTTATCGCCATGGCCTACTGGGGTGCAATCGCTGAACCCAGAGGTCTGTGTTAATACCGGATTTGTGCTCGTCGCTTGCCGCCGGTACGATTCCTTTGTAATGTGCAGGTCGGTTTCTCGCCGCTCCGCAACAGTCTGGCGAAGTTTTGCCACTCCCCTGAATACGAATCAGAACCCCTCAATGAGCGACAGGCGATTTGTCGCCAACTCAGGACGTAGCCACGTTTCTTCCATGATTGACTTGCCCCGCACCCAGTCCTAAGATTCACCCGGATATGATCGGGCAAACCATCTCGCATTACCGCATTGTCGAGCGGCTCGGCGGTGGCGGGATGGGAGTTGTCTATAAGGCTGAAGACAAAGACCTCGGCCGCTTTGTCGCAATGAAATTCCTGCCCGACGAGGTTGCAGAAGACCCGCAAGCTCTGGATCGTTTTCGTCGGGAAGCCCGAGCCGCATCTGCACTCAATCATCCCAACATCTGCACAATCTACGAAATTGGCAAACACGACGGGCATTCCTTTATCGCGATGGAGTTTCTGGATGGCATGACCATGAAGCACCGTATTGGGGCGAAGCCAATTGAAATCGAGGTCCTGTTGAACCTCGCCATTGACATCGCCGATGCCCTGGATGCCGCGCACTCCGAAGGTATCGTCCATCGCGATATCAAACCGGCGAACATTTTTGTGACCAAACGTGGGAACGCCAAGGTTCTCGACTTTGGACTCGCGAAGCTCACACATGGTGCTCGCGCCGCTGAAACAGTAGCGGAAGGCGAGCCGACCATGAGCGAAGAACACCTCACCAGCCCTGGGGTGGCGGTCGGCACCGTCGCATATATGTCCCCCGAGCAGGTCCGCGCCAGAGATTTGGATATGCGCAGTGATTTGTTTTCGTTTGGCGCAGTTCTGTATGAAATGGCGACCGGGACGTTGCCATTCCGTGGCGAAAGCTCAGGAGTAATCTTCGACTCAATTTTGAACAAGGCGCCCGTTCCCCCCGTGCGCCTGAATCCCGACTTGCCTGTCGAACTGGAACGCATCATTTGCAAGTGTCTGGAGAAGGACCGCGAGCTTCGTTATCAGCATGGTGCCGATGTGCGGGCCGACTTGAGGCGCTTGAAGCGGGATAGGGATTCCAGTCAGGGACGAGGAGTGAATGTAGTGATCGAGCCTAGTTCAGCAGGACCTGGAGTTCCTGTTGCTGAACGACCCTCCAGCGGAGTTGTCCTACTCGCGGAGGCTAAGCGCCATAAAGGGGTTTTGACGTTCGTGCTTATTGGATTGATCGTGCTCGTTGCGGCATTAGGGATTTACCTTTCCAGCCGACAGGAAAGGGAATGGAACCTTCAGGGCATGACGATTAGCCGGATTACGCAGAGCGGCAACGCGGTTAACGTCGCCATTTCTCCAGACGGCCGCTATGTCGTGTATGCGCTACGTGAGGGGGAAAAACAGGGCCTGAATGTGCGTCAAGTAGCCACCGGCAGTGACGTACAGATTCTGCCGCCGGACGAAACCTCGATTTACGGAATGACTTTTTCGCCCGATGGCAACTATATCGACTTTGTTCGATCCGAGAGAAACAACCCTGCTAGCACTTTTCTTTATCGGATGCCCACATTGGGCGGAAGGCCGCATCTCGTAATTCAGAGCGGAATCGACTTTTCAACGAGCTATTCTCCAGACGGTGAGAAGTTCGCGTTCTTAAGGGTACGCGGAGAAACAGTTGACCTCTTGATTGCCAACACTGATGGAAGCAATCAGCGGGTACTCGCTACGCGTCCATACGTTGACGGGTTTACTGCGGGTCCAGCGTGGTCTCCCGACGGCAAGACAATTGCTTTCCCAAGTTTGGAATCGGAGAAAAGTATTCTTTCGGCGCTTTGGGCTGTCTCGGTGAGCGATGGATCGGTGCGAGACATTTATTCGACACCCAGCTATATCGGCCGTCCACATTGGCTACCAGATGGAACTGGCCTTCTCGCGTCCATTGCCAGCAGCGATCAGTCCTTTCGTGGGCAGCTCTGGTTCATCCCCTTCCCAAAAGGACAAGGGAGGCGGCTTACCAATGATTTGGCGGATTACGCACCCTGGTACTTGAGTCTCACTCAGGATGGCAGGAGCCTAGTTGACATCGTAGGAACACGAATCTCCGATCTGTGGGTGGCACCAGCTGACGATCCCAACAAAGCCAAGCTAGTTACACGAAATGATCAAGCAGTTGGACGGGTCTCCTGGACGCCCGACGGTCGAATCGTCTTCTCTAGCGGGGAAGGAAATCTGTCCGTCGTAAATTCCGATGGGAGTGAGCGTACTCTGCTGTCAACCAATGGCCATGCGATCTGGGACCCATCAGTTTGTGGTGACGGACGTTATATTGTCTACTCCGCCTACCGAGAACAAAAGCTCGGAATCTGGAGAATGGATGCGGATGGTTCAAACCCTGTGCGCATCGCAGACGAAACGGTTGCGACGTCTCCACAATGTTCTCCGAATGGCAAGTGGGTGATCTATTTAAGGGGTGCGGGTGCTCACTTGACTCCGATGCGGGTGCCGATCACGGGCGAGAAGCCTCCGGAAACGATTGCGCAGAGCCCGGCGTTTTTTATCGGCGCTGCTCTCGCGTTCTCGCCCGACGGCACGCGGATCGCTTATGTCACCTCACCGGAGACTCCGACCAACAATTCCAGTGTGCCCGCTGCAAATTCGCGCCCTGCATCACAACCAAATCAGCTGAAGGTAATCGCATTCGATAGTGGCGTCGTCTTGAATCAGTTTGCTTGGCCAGCGTCAACTGCAGATCCACATTGGGCTCCCGGAGGCGAGGCCATCAACTATGTACTGACCCGGAATGGGGTCTCCAACATCTGGCAACAAAGGCTGGCTGGCGGCGCACCGAACCAGATTACTCATTTTGAGTCGGGCCAGGTTTTTGACTTTGTTTGGTCGCGTAATGGCAGACAACTCGCCATGACACGGGGGACCGAGAGCAACGACGTCGTCATGATCAGCAATTTTCGATGACGCCTTCCCGTTGAGATGTGTCCTCAATCTGCTGCCCGAGTTACAAAAGTATCCCCAATTGTCGGGAATGGGCGGTAGTGCTCATTGGCCTGCATACCTCGGCAAGCGGTCGAAAACATCGCAAGCACATTGCACCAAAGTCGGTGCGGGTGCAGATGCGGGAGCAATCGCAAGCTGTAAACTGAAAAAGAGTGGGGAACTTGCGTGTTATGATGGGTTTGCCGCTAATTTGTGGGCGCTTAACTCAGCGGTAGAGTGCCATCTTCACACGGTGGAAGTCATAGGTTCGAATCCTATAGCGCCCACCATCTTTTCAGATAGTCAGCGGGATTCGCGCTCTGCTTGCGCTCCGTTTGTACGGAATGCTAACTCGGCGACCTTGAAACTAGCGGTGTTCATCTCATCCGTGACCACATCCCCGTAGATGTTCATCGTGGTTCGGATGTCCGTGTGCCTCATCATCTTCTGCTGTACGGAAATTGGAGTCCGCACAGCATCAAGCCAAGAGCGGTAGGTATGTCGGAAAGCGTGGGTGGTAACGTGTCCAACTCCCGCCGCTTCCGATGCGCGTGCAAGTTCCTGCTTAACCCCCGTATACGAGTACGGGAGATTGCCGAATTGGACCGGGCTTGCGAATACCCAATCACCGGCCCCGCGGAATTGACTCGCTTGCTTCCACGCCTTCAAACGTGCAAGCAACTCATCAGCGAGAACGAAGGTCTTGGCTGACACCTCCGTTTTGCACTCATCCACGTGTTGCATGACAATCCCACGCCGGACTGTTTGGCATCACCATCTTCTTGAACGCACCGTTGACGTAGATGAAGGAATTGAGTGCATTACTGCCCTGAATCGTTGTCGCGGCAATCAGGTTGGCATTGCTGATCCCGCTGAAGGTCGTCTGCAGAGTGTTGCCGGGATAGTCTCAGGCGGCGGCAACGGTGGCCGACTGGCGAATCGTCGAGATAATCACATCCGACACCCATACTTTGGGAGCGCCATCGAGCACCTTGCATAAACTCTTGAGCGCCTCGGGATATCCGACCGTCTTGTAGGCTTCCGCCTGTTTTCGGGTATCCCACAGGCTGATCGCGATCACGTCTGTCCCGGCCGGTGAGGTGGGAAGAGTAATCTGCTCGTGGAAGCCAGTCTGCTCCATGAGAATGGGGAGCACCTCGATCTCAAACATTCGGGTGAATTCGGCCAAGCAATTGGGTTTAAGACGGAAGGCAATACTACGAGCAAACATAGTTCAACCCCCTGAATTGCCGTCTCTAAGGAGGGAAAAACTTCAGATAGGCTAACTTAGCTCAGGGGACCTGAACGAGGAATTGAATATTCGCTCCCCTTTGAACCTATGCTTCTTCACCAGCAATGTCAACGGCGTTTGGCCAGGGCGTGGGTGCACTATTCGGCGCCAAGGAGTAACCTCAGCTCTTTCGAACGCGATGAATGCCGCAGCTTGCGCAAAGCCTTAGCCTCAATCTGGCGAATGCGTTCACGGGTGACCTCAAAACAGCGGCCGACTTCTTCCAGGGTATGTTCCGAGCCATCTTCCATGCCGAAGCGCATTCTGAGGACCTTCTCCTCTCGCGGGCTGAGGGTGCGCAATACACGGGCTGTTCGCTCCCTCAGGTTGGTTTCTATGACCGACTCCGCAGGCGAAACCGAAGCACGATCTTCGATGAGGTCGCCGAGACGAGAATCTGCCTCGGCGCCAATTGGCGTCTCCAGCGAGACTGGCGTTCTCATAATCTTGAGAGCGTAGCGAACTCTCCCTTCCGGAATGTCCATCTGTTTGGCAATCTCTGTGGACGTGGGTTCGCGTCCCAGGGATTGCACCAGCAGGCGCGAAGTACGAATCACTTTATTGACAATCTCAGTCATGTGGACTGGGAGCCGGATGGTGCGCGCTTGATCGGCAAGCGCTCGACTGACCGCCTGGCGAATCCACCACGTCGCGTACGTTGAAAATTTGTATCCACGCCAGTACTCAAATTTGTCCACCGCCTTCATTAGGCCCATGTTTCCTTCCTGGATCAGATCGAGGAAGTGCAGACCGCGATTGGCATATTTTTTGGCGATCGAGACCACAAGTCGCAGGTTGGCTGCGATCATCTCGTGCTTGGCTTCTCCTGTCATCATTTGGCCCTGAACGATCCTGCGCTGCGTCTCGCGTAATTCTGCAAAGGTCGCCCCGGCAGTGTCTTCCATCTGTCTCATCTCGCGACGATATTGCCGCTTTAGGCGGGAGTCCCTCCTTAGTTGTTCAGTCTTAGGGATGCGTATTCTTTTTCCCGACGCCTTGAGCCGACGGTCGATCGAGTGCATGGTATCCGAAGTCTTTTTCAATCCCGCAAGCAAGCGATCGTACTCCGATCGAGAAAGACTAAGATTACGAATACCGCGCGAAATATGGATCGTTTCCCGCGCCAACTGGCATCGGCATCGACGATATTCACGAGCTTTCTTTTTTGACAGTATGTGGCCCAGGCGACCTGAAAGGCGCTCTGCCCGGTTCTTGTGTTCATGGAGCCGAGCTATGAGGTCGTTCACCTCGTTAAGCCGCTGGCTCAACATTTCTTCCGTGATCTCTACATCCTCGAATGTCACTATGTCGCGGATCGAGCGCACGCCAGACTTCAATTCCTCTCCGATCGCCAGCACTTGACGCACGGCAAAGGGCGAACGCGAAAGAGCTTTTAATGTGCGGCGTTGTCCGCGCTCGATGCGTTTGAAGATTTCCACTTCCTGTTCCCGCGTGAGCAACGAGGTTGCGCCCATTTCGTGCAGATAAAGACGCACGGGGTCAGTAGAGCTATCGGGGGCGGCTGAATTCAGGTCTAGCTCTACTTCGCCATCTTCGTTGCCAAGCTTCTGCTCCTGAGATAACCATGACTCAGCAGGATCCTCTGCTATCACGTCCAGACCCTGCATGCGGACTGTAGTAAGCAAATCGCCAGCGTCAACGTCGAAATGGGCGTCTTCAAAGGAATCGAGTTCACCTCCATCATCGGGTTTTCCCGCCATAGATTTAGTTTCGTCTCCTAGAACAGGAATAGTCGGCACGAGCCAATCGAGCCACGTGGGTGTTGAAAGAAGGCGCTCCGCGACCACTCCCTCTTCACCGCTATTCAGCGGAACAGGCGGCAATGGAGATGAATCCTAGAACATCTGTCACGTCGACCGCAGCGCGTTCTCCGTAAACTTGTCTCACGGTGTGACGTAGAGCAATGAGATTGCTGCGCGCCGATTCTGTCTCCCGGCTCCTTGGATCCTTTGCGAACGCCGCTCGGTAGATTCGTAGCAGGAATCCATTTTCTTTCTTTAAGCACTCGCTCGTTGCCGGATCAAATGGCGCTTCCATATGCATGATCTAGTGTACACACATTGAGTGAAACGATTCTGCCACTCGCCTTCCGTGGCACCCTTGAAAAACCCACTGAGCTATCAATCCGAGCTTCCCCGTGGGACACTGTGTCCTTGCCTCAGGGCGCTGTTCCGGATTTGCCGATCAGTCAGATGTCGCTGGCCTGCCCTTACTGCAAGGCCAAGCCGAATAGCGATTGCTGCACGAGTGCTGGAACCTTTTCCGTGGTGCACGTTGCGCGAATCAGAGCTGCCGCTGTCAAAGCGCGGAAGCGGAAAAGCGGAAGCGCGAAGATTGCAGCCGAGCCGCCGATCGAGCAAAGGTAGAGGGGAGTTGGAAGCGCCGTTGACCGCTTCGAGAACTTCTGCCCGCAGCTCTTCCGTGTTCTCGCACAACTTTCATGATCATCGCACTGTCAAAGGTGAGGATCTGAGGAGCGGCGGACGGAGGCTCCGTTTTCCTGCAGAGCTTTCGATTCCCGTGTTTCCAGTTCGGCTTGGCGGTGTTGGTTGGCTTCGGTCGGGTCCGTTCCAGCCTTGAGATTAATCTTCTCGATAAAGTAGCGCCAGCCATCCTGACGATGAGCGGAGTCTTGGCACGTTTCCAACCTTTTCAATTCTGATTCTGCGGTCGCTTTTCCGCTGACAACGCTAAGCACTCCGCCAGAGCGGTAGGTACGGCTGTTGTAGCAGATGATTGCATACGAACCGAGGATGTCATCCTGTTTCAAGAGAGGATCCTTTCGGAGTTGCTGAAACGCAGTTTGCCGCTTAACTTCACAACCTATGTCGTCGATGGTCTCTAGTGCCGGAATCACGCGTGGCGTCGCTCTGGATCTTAGGACGAGCTTCGTTGACTCTCATCGGACGGCCATTGAGGTCGTGCCCATCCAGAGCAGCAATTGCGGCCTGTGATTCGGTCGCTTGCGTCATTTCGACGAAAGCGATACCGCGTGGATCACCCGTGTCGCGGTCCCTGACAATGGTGACCGTTTCCACCGATCCGTGTGCCGCAAAAAGTTCGCGGAGTTGCTGCTCTGTGGCTGTGATATCAAGGTTCCCGACGAAAATATTGGTCATGAGCTCGGCGTGGGAAGATCTTTACGAATTGCGCAGATTGCTTGCTGTTGAACCGCAAGGGCTGCTCACGACCGCTTGGGTCTAACCCGCTGTTCTGATGCTACGCTGCAGCAGTGGCATTAGCAATCTAATACTGGAAATCCAGTTGAGGGACCTTCGTTTACAACACGATTCGCCAAGATACCTATTGGCGGTACTTGCCTCTCATCAGGACAGCCGCATGCTCTTGAGCGAAGCACGTGAGCTCCCGCCACTGATATCTGGAACGATGCTCAATTCGACCACGGTCACATTGCGAAGGTCTACCCGATACTCTTCAGTTTCGCGTTTGCCATTGGGAGGACTAAAAATCCACTGTTGACGGACAATCTCTTCGAACGAACTGCCCCCATCCGGAGACCATCGCAACAGGAACTCTTGGCTTCGCGAGGTTTCGTCCTCCTCAAAAATCAGCTGTATGCGCTTAACTGTTTGGGGTTCGTCGAAAATGAGTCGAATTGTCTGTGCGCCGGGCTCCGCAGCTCGCCAACCCCGTCCTTCTTTGAAGACAAAGGCTGATTCAATAGGGTATTTTTCATCTTCCGAGGTAAGCTCAACCGTGGCTGCTCGCTGAATGTCGAGCCAACCTTCAGCACGGGCTCGGACTGCTTCCGGCGTGGGCGTAATGATTCGCTTTCGCATGCGATGAGTTTACTTTGGGAGATGGATGCTTAGCACTTCCTACTCCCAGCCTAGTTCTCGGCGTGCTGTGTCGGTGTCTTCATTTGCGCGCGCAAGCCTTCGCTGAGCACTGTATCTCAGGATACTGGCCAGCTTCATGATGCGAGAGTTATGAATAGACTTGCGACTGCGGACACGCTGCTTGCGTCCTTTTGACGCCGGGACAGACAGATGTGAATCCAACGGCGACAGCGCGTTCGGTAGTGATTCGGCTGGAGTTCGCATATTGCCGATAATGACGACTACAATCAAGTTAGATGCATTCTTCCGGAGATAAGTCGAGCCATGGCTTCGATCCCAAGGTTTTCTCGCCACATTCGGACATGGCAGGAAGAGCCTCACCCTTATAAGGAAGCAACGGATTTTCGCACAGGGAGATGCTGCTGACGCCATTTTCTATGTTCAAAAAGGTAAGGTAAGGCTCACGGTAGTCTCGAAAACCGGCAAAGAAGCCACCATTGCCCTGATGGGTGAAGGCAGTTTTTTCGGGGAAGGCGCCCTGGCTGGCCAAAAGCTGCGCATGGGATCAGCTTCCGCAATGACGGATTGCAAGCTTCTACGTATCGACAAAAAAGCCATGATGGACGTGCTTCACCAGGAGCACGCTTTTTCTGACATGTTCGTGGCATATCTGCTTGCACGCAACATCCGTTACGAAGAAGACCTCGTGGACCGCCTTTTCAATTCGAGTGAGAAGAGACTGGCACGTGTGCTTCTAATGCTAGCCCGTTTTGGAAAAGAAGGAGCCGCAGAGACGGTGGTCCCCAAGATCAGCCAGGAGACTCTGGCAGAGATGGTGGGTACTACCCGTTCACGCGTGAGTTTTTTTATGAATCGCTTCAGAAAGCTGGGATTTATTGACTATTCCGGCGGGGTGGAAGGCCGACTGCAGGTCCACAGCTCCCTGCTGAATGTAGTTCTACTGGATTGATTCCCGGAGACTGCCTGCCCTTCACGCGAATCAGCATTGAAGCCGCTACGGTCAGTGAGCAATTTAGACCAGCTATTGCTTTCTGAAGTGTGCCACTCTCAAGGTTGAAAGTGCCAATTACCGTCAAAACCATTGAAAGAAGCAATTAGGTAGATTCGAATGGCCCATGAAGCATCCACTGAGAACATTGTTGTACGAGTTCTTTATCGAGCCGATCATGGCGATCCTGCGGCGACTTCTGAGACGAACGATCGCCTGAATGCAGAAAATATGCACGGAGAACCCCGGAAGCCGGCGTGGAGCCAAAGCGTTCCCCAGCGAAGATTGCGGTGGCTTTCCAAACGACACCCACGGATCGAAACTCATAAGCTTCGGCTTTGGGCAAGTTGATCTTTCCATTGGTGGTCTGCCGACTTGGAGCTTTTGTAAGGCAACATGCCACCGTGGCTTCTATTGTTCACCAGCTGCTTGTTCGGATTCGCAGTGCCCGCGCTTTCATGAGTGCCGCATTAAGAAAAAAGCTGCGTCTCAAAAGACACGACGGAGATTTTGCGAGGCAGCGAATCTGCCCATTCTGCGGACTCATAACGCCGCGACACGAGACTTGCTGTTTGGAGTGCGGAAGACTATTAAAGTCCGCCCGGTAATCCGCTGCGAGTTGAGCTGTTGTTTTTCCAGGGATATGTTAATCAGATTTAGCCTGGAACACTAAACCGACTACGCATGGAGTTGCTTACGTCTGCTCGGCCGTCTGGGATTTCACACTCCGGAGCTGTTCAGCGCTAAAGCTATTTCCACAAGTACCGCATCTCCAGCGCGCCACTTGCTTTGGTGGTGCCCCACCGCCCGGAGTGTGCCATGCCTTTTCACTAGGATTAAACGCCATGACCAGTTCGCCCCCGCAGTGGAGACAGAGCCTTTTCGCCATATTTATTTCTTACCACAGCTGCCTCAGGCGCGATGCTCAGTATTGAACAGGCAATCGCTCCTAGGGGCCGTCAATCGTACGAGCGGCAGACGCTTCCTATCGTTCATCACGCGCCGGCAGTTCCGTAGTGAGCTACTCTGCTCAGTTTCTCTCGAAGAACTGGTTCAAACTAAGACCATTGAGGGGCCGCGCGGCATTGGGGAGGGTAGTTTTGGAAGCACGATACGACATATATCTCGCGGCCGTGGTCTCAACAATGTTCCTGGCCGGCTGTGTAATCTTTGCCGTAATCAGACGCAAGCGAGCCAAAGAAAAACGACGCTGGTTTCTCGGATCGGGCAACTGACGGCGAGAGAAGATTCTTTGGCAGAAGTTCGACTACAAGAAGGGGAGTCCATCGACAATGCTTTGCGACGATTCAAGCGCAAAGTGCAGACGGAACACATTATTAAGGAAGTAAAACGTCACTCCTTCTCCTTAAAGCCGGGTGCAAAAGTGTGTAAAACAAGCTCTGGCGCGAAAGCGTGCTCGCAAAAAAATCAAAGAGAGCAGGACTAGCTTGTACTTCGCGCCCTAGGCGATGCGGGAATTGGGAAGGCTCTCCCACCACACTTTGGGATCGTTAGGCCGGACCAGCATATTCGCTAACTCTTTCTTGATCTGCAGCAAACGCACTGTACGCAGTTCCAATGCTGAATCATCGAGCGGGGAGTGCTCGGTCTTGTTGGCGTAGTCAGTGTTCATGTTCTGAAGGCGTGCAATTTCCTGACGAAGGCGGGAGAGGTGGTCCGCAAGATAGGTCACATGTGCATCATACGCCCATTTGCCCTGCGGAACTGGGCAGCCTCGGTGCGCCCTTTGCGGTAGCTAGAAACTTCCAGAAAGCCCTCAGGACAAGGTTGATCGAAATCTGGTGAATCTAGAAAAGCCTACGATGTTCATGTCGCGAATATCAGGCGAACGATACATTTCTGCCAAGCGTCAAAAAATGCCAGAGCTTCTCTTCAAGGTGAGGTGCCGGAACAGAACACGAGGACTATAGTTGAGTGCATGCGTAGTCTGCGCAAGTTTTCTCGGCCGCAGCAAATTTGCTTGAAGATCGAAGTGCGGACTAATGACATTGATGCCACCTTCGAGACTGATGTCTGTTGTGCTCTAAGCCGTTGTGGTAAGACTGTTGACATCGACAGCCAAGGACCAACGACGGTTCAGAACGTCTTTTGCCCAGAACATGGCTTTCTAACATCTTTCCCTCATCGCGCTGCACTGGGGGAATTCATCAGGACTTCCGCCAACAAGATTCTAGCGATGAATGGTCAGTTGCTCATCGAGGAAGGAGCTGCATTTCTCGTCGGCAGCGAACAGCCAAAACCTCAATCGATACATTAGCGAGGTTGACCAGCGCGGTACGGCCTCTCGGAAGTGATCGTCACATTGTTCGCTTCCAAGGCGAGAATTTGCCAGGCCACTTCGCGATCAGCCACGACTAGAGCAGAAATAGACTTTGCTCCAAGGCGGCGCATGGCCTCAAGTCTGTGGCGCCCATTAGGAGTCCAGAAACCACTTTGTGGTGCTGTAACCACGATTATTGGATCGAGGAAACGACCGGCCTTATTTAATAACGCCCGCGAGTCGCTTGTGATGAGCACAAACGGTATCGCCTCCTGTTCGTGAGTAATCTACACCATGGGTAGGCGGTTGATTGGGCCAGCGCACGATTGCAATCCTTCGTGTGATACTTGCGAAACATTGGCAAGTCCTGCCCGTTCCAGGGGGTCATCCAACTTCTTCATGTTTTGCAGATTGATTGCAGCGTCCATAATGCACCTCTTTTCGCCTGTGGGCCGACTGCTCTCAGGCGACGTCTTTGTCGTTATTTAAGTACTCTGGCGGTACATCATCTTCTGGTACTTCGCGCGTTTTGACTCCCGAAACATCGGGCGGCTTAACATCTTCGACGCCCTGCACCACGCCCGCCTCGAAGCATTTCCTTCCTCCACCAATTCTTCGACGCTTTCAGAATCTGCATCAGCAGCATCCGGAAGCTGCTGAAGATCGCCGGATTGGCCCGCCGATC
>Ga0070664_100003563_pt1 | contig 12571 bp, 23 predicted proteins | sample KBSC73metaG_FD_65863 | JGI IMG/M metagenome (GOLD analysis project Ga0070664, IMG submission 65863) | Corn rhizosphere microbial communities from Kellogg Biological Station, Michigan, USA - KBS C7-3 metaG | ecosystem: Host-associated > Plants > Roots > Rhizosphere > Soil ... | reverse complement strand
TGCTTTATGATGTAGATTCCTTCCACGGAATGTCACGTTCGTGGGCGGTTAGCTCAGCTGGTTAGAGCGCCTGCCTTACAAGCAGGAGGTCGCAGGTTCGAGTCCTGCACTGCCCACCATTAATTCAATAACTTACGTTCAGTTTGTTTCGCGATGTCATTTCCATCCACAAAGCCATCCACAAATCGCGGCTTGTCGAGTAACTCCACTGCGTTGCGTGCAGCTTGCGAACTGATGTGCGTGTAGTGCCGCGTCATCGCCGCCGACATATGCCCAGCCATTGCCTGCACGACCGCAAGCGGGACGTTGCGTTCTGCCATCGCTGAAATAAACGAATGCCGCAGACTATGAAATCGCAGACCATCCAACCCCGCAGCCTTCCGCAAACGTCGCCACGCTGTACGCCAGGTTTGCTGATGGTTGGCAGGGTCGAATCCGATTCCCTTCAGCGGGTCTATATCTCGAGTGTGACGGCTACGGTCGCAAGGCAACAGATAGTGTTCGGGCTTCGCTGCACCTATCAATTGGGCACGTTGGAAGAGTCGCGTCGCGGCCTCGAGTGCGGCCTGATTCAACTCAATTAGTCGACACCCCGAATCCGTCTTGGTTCCTTGCCGTCGGATACGCAAGCGTCGCAATTCAAGGTTCACGTCTGCTAGTTGGAGGCGACGAATCTCGCAGCCTCTCATTCCAGTGTTACTCGCCAGTACCTCGCACCTGTATGCCACTTCCCACGCGGGGTTACTGGCGGCCGTGGCCTCGAGGCGTGCGAGTTGTTCCTGTGTGAGTGCTTGCCCCACTTCTGATGTCTGTTCGCGAAGGGGTTTGTAATGTTTCTCGATTGGGTGCCAGAGGTTCGCTTCCCGCAAGACGTTTTGCAGAATCCTCAATTCCAGATTGATTGTTCTCTCGGATACTTCTTTACGGCGGGCCACCTGGTAATCCTTGATTTTGTCGATGGTGACCGCTTTTAGTTTCACGTCGCCAATGCGTCGCGTCAGTTGATTAAGTAGCGATTGTTCGTTGCGTTTCGATTTCGCGGGACCGAGGTGCGCGGCGTGTTGCTGAACCCATAACGCTGCCGCCTGCTTCACGGACCACGCTGCTTTGTCCGTTGGCAACGTGCCTTCCCTCAGGTTCCGTTCAAATTCTTCCTTATACTTGCGGGCCTCGCGAATGTTGTCTGTGAGTGTGGATTTCTCGCGCCATCGGCCGTCAGTATCTTGGTAGCGGAAACAAAACTTTTGATTACGTGGGTAAAGACCATATCGCGTGCGCTTCATCGTTTTTTCCTCCTAGCTGATAGCTCTAATCCCTTTTCGGTCCTGGCTTTCAGATTGGGCCTGTATCTTTCCTTCATGTAGATTTTCCGTTTTTCCTTGAATTCATCGGTCTGCGCAGCGGCCTTCTGACGACATGACTTCTGGCAGAACTTCTGGAAATCAGTTAGCGCGTAGAACCATTGCGGGCATTGGTCGCAACGCCGATAGCGCTCCCAGTGACCCTTGGCGAGTAGGAACCAGACCGCCATCTCCTCAAACTCTTTCGGGTCCGCCCAGTCCTCGGAGTCAATCAGTTCCCATGGGTTTTCCGGCCCATCTTCAGCGTTCAGCTTCTCCGCTGCTTTTCGACTCCACACTGCGACGGGCTGGCGGCCTTGCGCAAGGAATTGCGGGGTCCAATTGCTATAACGCATCAATTTCCGATTAATCGTTTCGCGTAGTACCGGGGATTTTAAGAACGTCTGGAGCCTTTCAATTCCTTCCAGCTGCGCTCTCTTGCTTGCGTCATGCAAAAAAATAAGCAGGGCAGTGACCCGCCTGACTGCGGCGGGCGGGTGCGGCATATTAAGCCTGCTCGTGATGATGGTTGTTGCTGCTTCGTAATCCCGTTGTCGCGCTTTGCTAACCATTAATCCTCCTCAGTAGAAGTCGTAACCGACGTTATTGGCAGCGACCTGCGACCATTACAATACTCGCCCGCAGAACTCTTTTATCAGGTACTGTTTGCGATAGCAAGATGGAGTTTTAGGCCGCAGAAGGGAGTTTCAAACATGAGCGTATTGCAGGCGATGGTGATGCAGACATTATTCGGATTTCCGGTATTGGCTGCGCGTTGGGGCGTATCTACCGACATGTTGAAGCGTGCGGCGGCACGCGGGGAACTCAAGACGATTCGTTTGGCAGGCAGAGTTATGGTGCCGCGTAGTGAAGTGGAGAGGGTCGAAGCAGAAGGCCTCGGGCACGGTCGCAAGAAACCCGAGAGGAAGGCTGAGTAAGTGTCCGCTGCAGGTCACTATCGGCCTGACCAGCTAAACGCAAGTCAGTTCTGGGGCGCAGAACTTGAGGGCAAGCGCACCCGTGTATCCCGAGGCTGGATAAAAACACAGTGCCCATTCCATCGCGGCAAATCAGGATTGTCTTTCGCGGCCAACGTAGAGAACGGGAGTTGGGTTTGCTGGGGCGGTTGCGGCAAAGGCGACTTGATTTCGTTCGTTCGGAAGCGATACGGGCTGTCCTTCGTAGATGCGTGCCGATACCTGAAAGCATGGGATGGTGACAGTAGTTTCCAACCGCAACCAAAGGCCGCAGTCCCATTCCTGACGCTGGATTTCGCAATTGAGGGAGAACAGTACAGCGTTTCTGTGCGCGATGAACCGAAGTATGAGGCGCGAATCCGCCGTTTCTATTGCGATGCCCGCGAACGTCTGACCGAACTCCTACGCGGCAATCCTGAGGAATACCCCGGCGAGACGGAATCCTGCTGGGAATCTTGTGCGATTTTCCACGATGAAATCAGGGAACTGGAAAACCTATGAACAATGAATACGGTTTTGAAGGACTGGAATTTGACGATACAGAACGCGCCTATAAGCACGCAGCAGAGAAAACGCCAGGCAACGGCAAAACGCATGGCGATGTTGCGAACACGCCGACGCCAGAGTCTCGAAAATGGCCTGACCCGATTGCGCCAGAAGCATTTCACGGGTTGGCCGGCGACTTCGTGCGAATGGTCGAACCCCACTGCGAGGGAGACCCAGCCGCGTTACTGATTCAATTTTTGATTGCATTCGGCAATCGAGTTGGCCGTGGTCCTCATTACCTGGTCGGCGCTACCCGGCACCACATGAATACGTTCGCCTGCCTGGTAGGCATGACTAGCAAGGCGCGGAAGGGGACGTCATGGCATTACATTCGGCAACTGTTCCTCGACCTAGAATTAGGAACGACACGCGACGGGTTCGTTTCTGGGTTGAGTTCTGGGGAAGGACTAGTGTCCGCAGTGCGAGACACTGAACCCGACACAGATGACGGTAAGGGCGGAGTGAAAAAAGGCACCCCAGGCGTCGAGGATAAAAGGCTGATGGTCACCCAGGGCGAATTCTGTTCCGTGCTTAAAGTGATGGCCAGAGAAGGGAACACCCTTAGCGGAATATTGCGCGATGCATGGGATGACGGCTACCTGCGCGTGATGACCAAACGCCCAATGTCGGCCACGGACGCGCATATTTCGCTGCTTGGCCACATAACCCGCGATGAGTTGCGGAGTCATCTTACTGCGACGGATTCGGCGAACGGTTTCGCGAATCGGTTTGTCTGGGTCTGCGTGAAGCGTTCAAAGCACTTGCCAGAGGGTGGGACGGTTCCAAGCAAGCAGATGCGGGAGTTTGAGGAGAGATTGGTTTCCGCATTCAATAAGGCTCGCACCGTTGGACGCATGCAACGCGATGAAGCGGCGAAAGAACTCTGGGCGACTGTGTATGCAGCACTCAGTGAGGGCGAACTGGGGCTTGTTGGTTCCGTAATCGCACGGGCCGAGGCGCAAGCGTTGCGTCTGTCATGCATTTACGCGCTGTTAGATGGCAGTGACGTTGTCCAAGTTCAGCACCTCAAGTCAGCTTTAGCCGTATGGGAATACTGCGGGGCGAGTTGTCGGTACATCTTCGGAGACGCAATAGGCGACCCCGTCGCAGACTCAATCCTAGCGAGTCTTAAGGCAAGCCCTGACGGAATGACCAGAACGGAGGTTAGTGACCTGTTCGGTCGGCACAAAACAAAGGCGCAGATTGATGCGGCGCTGGATTTGTTACTCGAACGGGGCCTGGTCGGGAGACGGAACGAGACGACAGACGGGCGGTCGCGGGAAGTCTGGTTTGTGATTACCGGCAGCGAATAAAGCGAATAAAGCGAAATATCCCCTGCCTTGTTTCGCATGTTTCGCTTCTTTCGCAGTGGAGAGAAAAGAAAAATGGCTGAACTAATGAGAATCGTTCGGGAGTGGGAGGCCGGGCGAAATAAGCGCGGTAAGCGCGAAAAGACTGTCAGCAACTTCTGCTGTGTGAAGTGTGGCGACCATTTTGATACCCGCCTCGGACTCGCTGCACATCAAGGCTACGGCTGTGATAATCCGCGCATTGCAAAGCCGACTCCTGAAGCTATGCCGTCTTGCCGAGGGTGTGGGTCTTTTGCGCTGTATCGGGCGAAGGATGGAACTATCACTTGCGAAACGTGCGGCGCAACCGGGTGACGCGGTTTGCCAGTTTTTCCTCTCCTACCACATAAGTAAGGAATGTTGTGGTCCGGGTCGGACACTCGCCAACTCTATCGCCCCAACCTTCACGCACACGAACTCAACGCCCAACGCAACGCCAGAGCGATTCGTGCAAACCCAGCCCTGCTCATGTTGAGGTTGACCATTGAGTTGGCCTTGCGCGATTGCCTACGAACCCATGAGGGACGACCGACACAAGAGGCGTTAGACGCTGCAATTTGGGTTGAAGCACGCACTGACTGGACCAGGCGCCCTGGGCCCATCCCACCAGAAGCGATAAGAGGGGAAATCGTCTTTTCCTTCGAGTGGTGTTGTTCGCTACTGAACCTCGACGCCGAAGACATTAGGCAGCATGGCCTGCCCCGACTGAGTGGCTTCGCTCACAACTCTAAACAATGGCTGCCTGGTCTTGATGGCATCCGTGCCCATTGGGAGAAGGCGCGTGAAGAGTACGAGGAACGCATGGCACAAGTACAGCAACCACTTGAACAACGACAGGAAGCAATGGCGGCAAGCCTATGAACATACACAACACCTGTGGGTCCTTCTGGCGACTTCGATGTGCGGGGGGCCTCCCCGCCGCACAAACGTGCTAGGGCACGGGTTTTAAAGTTTGTTCCGCTTTTTGGTTAATTTTGGAGGTTTTAGCGATGGCTAAGGAACAGCAAGGGCTGACGCAAATTCAGTACGCGCGAAGTAGGGGGATTTCCAGTCGATACGTTAGAGTGCTTACGCGTCGCAACATCGTGATTCTTCTGCCAAACGGACGAATCGATGCAGAAGCCTCGGACCGCATGCGAGAGGAATGCGTAGCGCCGCGAATCCGTCCTGACGAATGTCGGCCGGTTGACCTGAAAGACATCGAACGGCGACTCGGGTTGACACTTGGTTGACACCCGCTTGCCAGCGGCTCGTCGTTATGCCACTTGTCTGGTCCGCGTCCATTTCGCGGCTTTCATTATCCGGTCTACGTGCAGCAGTGCAATACGAACATCCTTAATCAGGAGGTCACGCCGAAGGTGTTTTCCGCCCGCTGTTTTACAAGGCTCGTTCATTTGCGCTCCGCAAAACGGACAAGACACGCTCTTGGGCGCAATGGGAGCCGTCCTTTTCGTTTTTGGCATTGGGTGGCCCCAGTTGATTTCTGGTCTTGAGGTTCTGCTAGTTATGGGCAACGAATGACGATGCGCCAATAAGGAAAGCCATAATCGCTAAAATCGCCAAACCCCACAACTGCACCTCGTGTTTGTGATACCAGTTCATACTTCTTTCTGCGGCGTTCAATGCAAAACAGAAGCTCCCACCACTCATTGCTGGATGAGGGCGGGAGCTTTTTGAAACCGAAAACTCATTAAGGTAAACGACCCGAAACGCGAATGAGATTCTGCCTGAGCCACGACTGAGTGCCAATCGGGTTCTTTCCGTAGGGGTAACTAAGGTAACTTGCCTCTGCTACGGGCTACCGTTCGACTTTGATGAGTTTGCTTGGCTGCGCACAGCATAGAAATCGTTGAAGAATCGAGAAAGGGGCAGGCCCCAAGGAGGTCCTGCCCTTTTCTATCGCCCCTGCCGTGACTAGGAGCACGACAGCACCGCCACTATGCGGCAACCGACGAGCAACGACAATTGCCCGTCGGTGTTATTACTGAAGTTCGATTTCCTTGGCGCTGCCTGGGGCAAGCAGCAAGCCGGTCCGCGAAGGAAAGTTGGCGCTAGTTTCGGGAGTCGAAACCTCCCGGCGACGCGGTCTTTTGACTACTCCTTTCGGACCGTCGAGAGTCGAGTTTTTCGCTCTAGTCGAATGTTCGTTTTACAATTTGCTTTGCCGCAACAGTTTTTAGGACCGGGCGCGGAGGGACGAATGGCCTGCGACAAGGGGAAGCAATTAAAAGAGGAGTACGCGGCGGCAACCAAGTGGCTCGGACTCTACGAGGAGTCCCTTAGAGGCATAGCTCGAACGAGCGAACACAGACGAGATAGGGAGCGGCTAGAGACAGAGAACGATACGGCTCGCCGCGCCTTTCAAGACCACCGTGAAGAGTGTCCCGCATGTAGGCAGGACCGAAACCTATAGGGGTAGTGCGATGTCTTGGTGCGAGGAAGGCGAGCGTTTGAATATGGTGTATGCGAGTTGGGCGCAAACAATCGGACGCTATCAGGAATCCCTGAAAGGGGTAGCTCGCACGAGCGAACACTGGCGAGAGAGCAAGCGGCTAGAGGAGGCGAACACCAAAGCCCGACGAGCCTTCGAAGAGCATCGGGCTTCCTGTCCCGAGTGTAGTAAGGACCTAAGACCGTAACGCGCTTCTAATCGCCGTTCTCGAACACTCAAGCCGCCGCGCCATCTCTCGTACAGGCGTCTTGTCGTTTAACATCGCGAGCAAAAAGGGTGAGAGCCCACCGGCTTCGGCTGATGGGCTTTTTGCAGTTTGCGTGGTTGACACCCTTTGTCTGCGAACCGCTACCCGAGTAATTGGTGAAATCGCTGTTAACAACAGCTATGTCGGGCGACTCGGATCTCTCAAGGCGAGAGAGGCCGCTTGCAAAGGGCTTCTTCAATCGCGGGTATCAATTCGGTGCCAGCTTGGAACTTCTTTACATATCCGTCTAGCCGGCGTGCTGAGCTTCAGGAATTACGTCTGAGTCCGAGTTCGCAGTCAAGAAAATGATCTTGCTGTTGGGAGAGAGTTGCCGTATTTGCGCGGCGGCGGCTATCCCATTCAAGCCTGGCATTCCTATATCGAGTAACACAACATCAGGGCGGAGGTTGGAGGCTTTATGGGCAGCCTCAAGACCGTCCCGAGCCTCGGCAACGATTTGCCATTCTGTTCGGGCTTGGAGAAGAGTACGTACCTCACGCCTCCAACCCTCAAAATCATCGGCAATGAGGATGTGTACTGACACGATGTTCGAACGAGCCGCGCTTGCGTTACTCTGGAAATGGTCGTCCCCTTGGTAGACGCGCGCTTGTTGTCCCTAGTGTTCTTAACCACAACTCTCATGGCTACTGACAAAATTGACAGCAAAACACTGCGAGGGGAGGGCCTAAAAGTAGCTGGGGCATTGGCAGCCGAGATCAGTCTTGGTGGGGCTCTTTGCTTTTCGCTTCTTCGGCAAGGTATCGAGCTTTATTGAGCAGATCATCGATCTCGGTCGGTGTGATGCCCCTCTTTGCTAGTTCGAACCGAAGATCATTTTCCGACATCTGCTCGCCTGTGTTCATGAATGGGCCGGAAATATGTTCGGGGTCAGAGTAGACGATGAGAAATTGCTCGAGGTCCGAACCCTCGGCTGGAATCAGTTTGAGGAAAGCGATCTTCATTGATTGTCACTTGAGCGAACACGGAGAGTCTCACTCCCCGGGGTGACGCTTTTTATTACTGAGCCTATCTTGCTTCTCCGCCAGGAGTCGGTCGATCTCTTTGACAAGTTCCGGCAATTTGTCGGAGTCCTGCTCGATCGCCGCTCGTTCGCAGAGTTCTTGCCACCGTTCTTTGGTCGGTCCCTGCATGGAAAAATTAATACCCCCAATTTGCTTCAAACGCAATGCAACAGGTCCAAAGAGAAAAGGCTCCTGGCGGGAGGAGCCCTTCCTTCTGGTTCGCGCTGTCTAGCTGTGGCCCGATCGCGCTTGGTTTGGGGACCAGGAAGCGCAATCATCATGGGGCACTGCGAGTATCCAACCACTTTCCTGTGGCTGTCTATCGGGAAAGACCTATGCAACTATGAACATCTCAAGTCTCAAGATTCCGCTTTGCTTCTTTGAGGTTGTGTAGCCACTGCTGCTCTCTTACCTCCGTTGCTAGTTCGACGCTCAGTTGGCGTTGTCCAATGACTACCGCCTTCTTAACCTCGTAGCTGACCTTTGGCGTTCGTTGACACGACGGACAGAGTCCGCTGGGCGGGAGGTCGCGCACTCGGATTTCGGACTTACACTGCGTGCATTCGGTGACGAGACTATCAAGTACAAGCTTGAATCCTTTGTCTGTGTGGTACCGCATGAGAGGTATTCTTGCAATTGCCCAAACGGCCAGGCTGTTCAAAATTGCACATAGTTGGAGCTGCTTCTTTGAAGTCGCGTAGATGACAAAGAGCGCCCCGAGGGAAGCCCATGAGCGCTCTTCGGAGCATGCCTCCCCCTCAACGGTGAACCAAGGCACGCTCTGGCGGGAATAGTAGCAGTGCAAATGCCGCGAGGAACTAGCCCAATGGTGGAAGGAGGCGGGCTAGTTCAACCTTCGGTGTCGTGAACGTCGAAGCTCCGCAATCTAAGCAGACCAGGACTTTCGGAAACACCCACACGGTAGGTTTACTGAGATTTTCGGTGCCTGGAAAGTGGATGTTAATTTCGGCAACAAACGCCATTTGATTGCTGGACTGGCACGACGGACAAGGCATGACCTTCCCTTCCTAAGATTGCACGATTTCAGCTTCAGCTCGACGAACTCGCAGGTCTTGTGGAAGCAATCACTTGGGCAGTAGCGAGAGCTAAACGGGACAACCAGGTGGTACACCCCATCCAAACGGAAAAAGGCTCCTCGCCGCAGGAGCCTTTCCTTCGTCCCTCTCGCAGGATCGCGTTAGGCTTGGGAGCAAAAAGCACGATCATGGCGGAACAGACACAGTATCAGCCTCCTTCTTGGAGACGTCTATCGGGCAAAAACCCGACCGCCTGCGTCTGAACGTTAAACGGGGACTCGACGGCGATCCCTTCACCGTGCGCCAATGACCTCCGAAGTCGCTGGACGCGACCCTACACGTCGAACAACTACTCTCTCCTGACGCTGTCGGCAGATTTGTCATCTCTTAGAGAGATGAAACGCGTATGTCTGAGATGCCCATCCGCAGTCCACTCAACAAATTCAAACTGTCCCACTAGTACGGGTTTGAGCCAGCAGCATTCCTTCATCTTGGCGGCGGTAAGGCCCTGACCCCAACGGCCACTTCTTTTCTCCGGTAAATTGTCGAAGGGGCACTCTCTAGTCTCGAGGGGCCGGAGTCGTTTAACCAGATCCATTCTCACGGCAGGCGTGAAACCGTTTCGGGTACGACCCGCATAGAGGAGCTTGCCTTTCTCGTAATAGCCAATGATGAGCGTGTCGAAATTCTTGTCACTGGGCGTGTATCCGGCTATGACAAACTCCTGCCCTTGGTTAACACGCATCTTTTGCCACTGTCCCGACCGAAGTCCTGGCTCATACACACTGCTGAGCCGTTTCGCAACCAATCCTTCAAGTCCCTGTGCCTTTATGGATGCAATCAAAACAGCCAGGCTCGCATTCAATGCTGAGGAATACCGAACAGGATCTCTCAGTTTCGGCAGAATCTGCTTCTCTAGAAGCACACGCCTGGCAGCTAAAGGTTCAGACATGACATCTCGTCCCGACAAGATGAGCAGATCGAAAATGTAGAAGTAAATGTTGGGTTGCGTCGACTGATAATTCTGGAGGGCATTAAACGAAGGTTTTCCAGTTTGATCGAGAGCAACAATCTCACCGTCAACGACAGTTTCGTTCGGCAATTTGCTAAGGGCGTTCGCAATGGTGCAATAACGGACGCTGAAGTCGTTATTGTTGCGTGACGCAGCTGCAGCTTGCCGAGCGTTTTGATCGCTTGGGCTCTATAACCATCGAGTTTGATCTCGTACATCCAACCATCGCCCTCCGGAAGTCGTTCGGTCCGGAGCAACAACATCGGGTCGACAAATCCAGCCTTGTTCCTTGGGCGTGTCACAGAGGGAGTTTAAAATGCTCATGCCTTCGGAGAGTCGGAAATCGTTGTGATGACGGCTCTGCTGAAAGGAGCGGGACGAGAAGGTAGTTTTGAAAGTTCACTGATTTCGGAGCTACATCTAAAAAGAAGCCCTCCGGTTGGAGGGCATTCCCAATTTTCCTTGAGAAGCCACGGCACGGGCACTCTCAAGATGCTGGTGTGATGATGATCCCACTCCTATTGCGTTATTTCTATCGGGGAAACGTTGTATTTTTCTTTTTCGATCAAGTTTTCTTACGCGCAATTTATTGAGCAGTTTACGGGACAAGAACGATTATGTTGATAGTGCGTGATCCGATCTATTGTCCCCCGGAATAAAGGTCGATCGGGGCACGAACGATACACCCTTCATTTGCCCAAGAGTTGGCGTATGGTTTCCACCGACGTACCGTGCTTTGCCACCAACTGCCTCAGTTGTTCTGGCGTGAGATCAAACTCCTTCGACCAGTAATCTAGCTCGTAGGGTTCGTTGACGTTAATTCGGCTGCGATCAGCCGGACCGCGTTTGGTTTTGTCATCTGGCATCGCACTCCTCCGAAAGTCACTTGGTGGTCTTTCCATACGCCTAGCCTCTATCAACCGCTAGGCGACTTGCTTGTTGGCCAATTATCGGGCCGCAAATTTCAAGCAGTCGCATGGTCGGCTTATGCTGCTGAATCCGCAGAGTTGTCGCATTCCTTGCGAATCCTCTCGTACTCTGTCGCCAAAAGGGTCAGCTCTTTGTCGGAGAGCTTCTCGATATCAATCATCCTGTTGTTGGCGCTGCGCTTTGCACGAATAATTTCGTCTAATTTGAGATGGAGCGCGTGAGAGTCTCGATTTTGGGCGTTCTGAATCAGGAACACCATCAAAAAGGTGATGATCGTTGTTGCCGTGTTAACGACGAGTTGCCAGGCGTCAGAGTAGCGGAATATGGGACCGGTCGCCGCCCATAGGACAATTAGGAAAACGGCAGTCAGAAAAGCCCAACGTGACCCGGCAACTTGCGAGCATCGAGTGGCGAACGCCTGGAAATAATCTCTTGTCGATGCTTTCCTAGGCTCATTCTCTGGCAAATGCGTTCTCCCAAACCCTCAATCTTTGAGCGTGGGCAAGGCGAAAGAGTTGCCTTTCGGACCTTGACTGTCCATAGCGGAAGGGGTAGCTTGGCCCCGCTCGGATTGTCTCTGGGCTGGGGCGGGAAGAGGCGGTGTTGTGATGACACTGCAAGATGGCGGAGCAAATAAGCCTGCACTGGACGAAGTTGCATGGGCGAATCTATGCGAGGCGAATGGATGGGTCGGCAAGTTTTGTGGATCATGTCCCGAAGTTGGCGGGTTCTTTGAGGGCAATGTGTGCGAAGATTGCGCGATTCAAATCCGAAACGCGTGATTGCTAATCCGTATCGCGTTCTTAAGAACTCCTGTCCCCTACGTCCCGTCCTCTCCGTACGTGCGAAGCCGCACGCCAAACAGGCGAACGTCGCTCGGTGACATGGCGGGAAGATAGTCGGAATGGCCACTCGCTTCAATTTGCTGTCCCTCTCGAACAGCGTCGGCGCGGCTCAGTTGCTCGGGGCTGCCGAGTGCCTCGGCATTTCGGTAGACCTGAAAGGTTACAAACTCTCCATCGCAACTGAATGAAACGTGGATCGGGCCGAAACCGAGTTTCAAGTCGCCACTTCGATTCATCATTGTCCCCGTTCAGCCTGCATGCAGCAGTCCCACTGGACAGAAACACTTAACGCAGGGAGAATTCCAGAAATTCGGACCAATCCGATGCGTGCGAAGCAAGCCTCGTTAGGGGTATCAGGCAGCAAGATCGTTTACCGTCATGCCCCATTTTTTGAGTAGCCATTCTGGAATGTAGACACGGTCCTTGTTGCGGTCGCACCACTCTCGGAGCTCATGCGAGGACGAGTACATCGGCTGTGTAAGGTGTAAATCCCTCGTGCGTCGTTCAAATTCAGTAGCGAAAGGAAGAATTGGTGGAATTGGACGCCCCCAGTTGGGATTGCCGCGCTTGCGTCTCATCATTGAATCAGAGCTGGCTGGTGACATAGTGCCGGTGATCATACTCTCCTGATCAGTGCGTGGCTCAACCCTTGGCTGCTCAATTCACCAGGATAAATAATCCTCTATTGTCTAAGCGGAACGCTGTAATGAGATGAAATGACTTGCCAGCGGCCGTCAATTTTCATCCATACATCCGTCAGGCGATCATGATACTCGTAGCGCTTGCCGCCCGAGTTTCCTTTCTCGTGATACGC
>Ga0070664_100003562_pt1 | contig 12573 bp, 13 predicted proteins | sample KBSC73metaG_FD_65863 | JGI IMG/M metagenome (GOLD analysis project Ga0070664, IMG submission 65863) | Corn rhizosphere microbial communities from Kellogg Biological Station, Michigan, USA - KBS C7-3 metaG | ecosystem: Host-associated > Plants > Roots > Rhizosphere > Soil ... | reverse complement strand
GCGCGAACAGGATGAGCACTGCAACGACGACCCATGCCCACCATCGGTGCGTAAAGTGGAGGAGATAGGGATCGTGGGTCAGCGCGAAGCCGATGCCGCGCGACCAGTCGATTCCTTCGGGGACGAACCGCCCGTTCATGTCGGGCCAGCTGCTGGAGACATAGCCCGCGCGAAAGCCGGCTACCCAGGCGCCGAGCAGTAGCTGGACCGCCAGAACCGCCAGTGCGAAGCTCCCCCAGCCGGTGAGCCGCGCCGGTCGGGCATCCCGCTCGCGAAGGTCGAGCGCGGTCCAGATCAAAGCCGCCAAGAGGAACAAGGCGAACAGCAGATGCGCAGACAGGCGGTACGGACTGACCTCGGTGCGGCCTTCGAGACCGGACATCACCATGAACCAGCCGACGGCACCCTGGAGACCGCCGAGGACGAACAGGGCTGCGAGCCGCCAGCCGTATCCTCGCGGAATCTCGCGCCGGAGGGCGAACCAGACGACGCCGAGAAAGAAAATGAGGCCGAGGACACGGCCAAGCAGCCGGTGCACCCATTCCCAGAAGAAAATTGACTTGAAGCCGGCCAGGGTCATGCCTGCGGGCCCTGCCACCTGAATGTACTGGGGCGTCTGGCGGTAGAGGTCGAACTCGTGCTGCCATTGTGCCTGAGTGAGGGGAGGAATGGCGCCGCTGACGAGGTCCCACTCGGTGATGGACAAACCGCTTTCGGTCAGCCGGGTGATACCGCCGACCACCACCATCGCGAACACCAGTGCAGCGACGATGAACAGGAAGCGGGACATCGCGAGCGGCCGCGCTCGCGGCGATGCGGTTGCTAGAGATAGGGTCGGGGCGGTCATGGTCAGCGCCTCTATGCGTGCGGCGAGCCGAGCGGCAAGCCAGAATGGCAAGCGCGTTAACGCAAGCTGCAAACAATGCTATATGATCGGCGCAATTCGAGCGGGGGCGGGCCATGACGAAGCTTCTCTTGATCGCGCTACTCATCACGAATGCAACCGCTGCCGGTCCGCGGCAGGCAAGCGCCGTACCGGCGGTCGGCCCTCCGATCGATACACCCCAAGAGCGCCAAGCCCTGCGCCAGCTCACGCAGTGCGTGGCGAAGCTGCGCCCGGAATGGGCACGGTCGATGCTCTCTTATCCCTATCTCAGCGATCGCCAGGCGGGCGCCGCGGCCGAATTGGTGTCCGGTCGCGATAAATGTCTCAGCGCACCCGAGGTCGCCGTTGCTTTCAGGACATCCGGCGTGGTGGGCTCGGCGGCAGAATATTTCCTGGCGTCCGGCTTGCCAAGGATCGACTCGCAGCGGCTCGCCAACGCTCTGTCGACGGTCGCGCCAATGAACGTGTCAGAGGACCTGGCCTTGTGTCTCGCCGCGCGAAACCCCGCGGCGGCGCAGGAGCTGGTCGCGAGCAATCCGGGCAGCACCGGCGAATTGAGCGCCGTCGGCGAGGTCGCGAGGGGCCTTCCATCCTGCACGGAGCCGGGCGAGAAGCTCGGCGTCGACCAGCAAGCCCTGCGCGCGTTGGTTTCGATTGCGCTGTACCGCGGAATTTCGGCGATCGCGGACCTCCGGAACAACCGGACAACCCATTAACTCCCAGTCGAAGACAGCGCTGAAGCGCTTGCGGCCTTAATTGCAATCGAGCTTTCCACCGCACGGCGGCGAACGCACCCCGTCCTGCAAGCGCTGCATCAGATCATCGCCTTGGCGAGCAGCCTTTGCCCATTCGTCGGGCGTACGGCAGACTCGCTGAGTGAAGCGAGAGCCGGTGGGCGTGACTATCCGGCATATTCGCTTGCCAGTATCGTTCTTGATCGGACTTGGGGCCGGCTCGGTCGCTACGGCTACCACCTGAGCGCCCAGCGTCTTTGCAGGCAGCGCCGCAACGCTGACACCAAGTCCAACCAGCAGAATCTTTGCAATCGTCGGAGAGGTCATCTTTGAACACCTCCTCTTCGTCAACGGGCGCAAGGAAGCGCGGATCAACAATACACCTCATTGATCGACGAGGGGAGTCGAGAATGGCACATTTGTGCCGATGTTATATTGTATCTGTCGGCGGGCGCACCTATTAAGGCAGCGATGGCGCGGCGATTCACCCTGGATTCGCGGCTCGACCGGCTTGCAATAAGCCTGTCGGGCCTTTGTGCCGTGCACTGCGTCGCGACCGTCGTCCTGCTCGGGCTGGTGGCGTCGGCCGGCGGATTGCTAGGCAAGCCGATCATTCATGAAGTTGGCCTGTCGTTGGCGATGATCATCGGGGCGATTGCGCTTGGGCGCGGCATCCGGGAGCACGGATTCCTGCTGCCGAGCGCAGTCGGAATCGTCGGTCTCGCCATCATGGGCTACGCGATGACGCTGCACGAAACCGGGCTCGAGCCGGCCTTCACGATCCTCGGCGTCCTTGCCCTCGCGCTTGGCCACAAGCTCAATATCGAGGCCAAGACCCCGGCCTTCTGATTCGCAACGGCCATGTTTTCTTGCCGACCGGACGGGCAGGGAGTAACCATTTCGAACTGGTCATGACGAGGCACGATCACCAGCTCCACGAAGGGGATTCTCTCACCCAGGCCGCGCGCGAGCGGCTGACGCGCGAGGGCGAGCAGTGGACCCAAATGCGCGCGGCGGTGTTCGAGGCGCTGGCCGGGTTCGCCAAGCCCGCAAGTGCCTATGACGTGGCGGAGCAGGTCTCCAAGGCGCAGGGCCGCCGCGTTGCGGCCAACAGCGTCTATCGGATCCTCGACCTGTTTGTCGGCGCCAACCTCGCGCGGCGGGTCGAGAGCGCGAATGCCTATGTCGCCAACCAGCACCCAGCCTGTCTCCACGACTGCATCTTCCTCATTTGCGACAATTGCGGACAGGCGGTGCACATCGATGACGACAGCCTGACCAAGGGCGTCCGAGAAGCGGCGAAAGGCGCCGGTTTTTCGGCGCCGCGGCCGGTGATTGAAGTCCGCGGTAGGTGCGGCGACTGCGCCGACCAGGCCTGAGCAAGTTCTGAGCAATCACTGAAATCGTCCCGCACGGCTGCCGTGCGGGTGACTTCGCGGCGCGTTCCGCGTAAGCCTCCGGGCCGATGAGTGACCGTCCCGCGACCCCGCTGCTCGATAGTGTGCAGCTTCCGGCCGACCTCCGCGCCCTGAGCAAGGACCAGCTCCCGCAGCTGGCTGACGAGCTGAGGCAGGAGGTGATCTCGGCCGTCTCGGTGACAGGCGGCCATTTGGGCGCGGGACTCGGCGTCGTCGAGCTGACCGTTGCGCTCCATTATGTGTTCGACACGCCGGACGACAAGCTGATCTGGGATGTTGGCCATCAAGCCTACCCGCACAAGATCATCACCGGTCGGCGCGACCGCATCCGCACGCTGCGGCAGGGCGGGGGGCTGAGCGGCTTCACCCGCCGCGCCGAGAGCGAATATGACCCGTTCGGGGCAGCGCACAGCTCGACCTCGATCTCGGCCGCGCTCGGCTTCGCCATCGCCAACAAGCTCAGCGATGCGCGCGGCAAGGCGATCGCGGTGATCGGTGACGGTGCCCTCAGCGCCGGCATGGCCTATGAAGCGATGAACAACGCGGCCGCGGCTGGAAACCGGCTGATCGTCATCCTCAACGACAACGACATGTCGATCGCGCCGCCGGTGGGCTCGATGCGCAACGCGCTCGCGCGACTGGTCTCGTCGAGCAAATATCTGACGCCGCGCAAGCTTGCGCAAAGGCTCGCGCGCGCAATGCCAGATGGCTTGCACAGCTCGCTGAGGCGCATGGAGGAATATGCGCGCGGCATGCTGACCGGCGGAACGCTCTTCGATGAGCTCGGCTTCTATTATGTCGGGCCGGTCGACGGCCACGACGTCCGCGCGCTGGTCGAGGTGCTGGAGAACGTGCGCGATGCCGACGAGGGGCCGATGCTGGTCCACGTCGTCACCAAGAAAGGCAAGGGCTACGCGCCGGCGGAAAATGCCGCCGACAAATATCACGGCGTCGTGAAGTTCGACGTGGTATCGGGCGTGCAGGCCAAGCCCGCGGCTGGCGCGCCGAGCTACACCAGCGTTTACGCCAAGGCCCTAGCCGCGGAGATGGCGCGCGACGACAAGGTGGTGGCGATCACCGCGGCGATGCCCTCGGGCACGGGGCTGGACAAGGTCGCCGAGCAATTTCCCGAGCGCGTGTTCGACGTCGGCATCGCCGAGCAGCATGCGGTGACCTTTGCGGCCGGCCTGGCGGCGCAGGGCTACCGGCCGTTCACGACCATCTATTCGACCTTCCTCCAGCGCGCCTACGACCAGGTCGTGCACGACGTCGCGATCCAGAATTTGCCGGTCAGGTTCGCAATGGACCGCGCCGGGCTGGTCGGCGCCGACGGCGCGACCCACGCCGGATCGTTCGACCTCGCTTACCTCTGCACGCTGCCGAACTTCGTGGTGATGGCCGCGGCCGACGAGGCCGAGCTGTGCCACATGGTGCACACCATGGCGCTTCATGACAGCGGGCCGAGTGCCGTTCGTTACCCGCGCGGCGAGGGTAGGGGTGTGGCGCTACCGGCAGAGCCGCAGCGGCTCGAGATCGGCAAAGGACGCATCGTTCGCGAAGGCAAGACCGTCGCGATCCTGTCGCTGGGCACGCGGCTCGAGGAGGCCGAGAAGGCTGCCGACGAGCTCGAGGCCAAGGGGCTGTCGACGACGGTCGCCGACTTGAGGTTCGCGAAGCCGTTGGACAGCGGGCTGATCCGCGAGCTGCTGACCACGCACGAGGTCGCGGTGACGGTCGAGGAAGCGTCGATCGGCGGGCTCGGCGCGCATGTGCTGACGCTGGCGAGCGACGAGGGGCTGGTCGACGCGGGCTTGAAGATCCGCACGATGCGGCTGCCCGACGCGTTCCAGGAGCATGACAAGCCGGACAGGCAATATGACGAAGCGCGCCTCAACGCGCCGCACATCGTCGAGACGGTGCTGAAGGCGCTCCGCGTTAACAGCGCCGGCGTCGAAGAGGTGCGGGCGTAGGCAAGGTTCGCGCAGACCAGCTGCTGGTGAGCCGCGGCCTCGCCGAAAGCCGCACCCGAGCGCAGGCGCTGATCATGGCCGGCGCGGTTTTCAGCGGTGAACGGAAGCTCTCGAAAGCCGGAGAGCTGCTGGCTGAGGACGCGGCGCTGGAGGTCAAGGGCAAGGATCATCCGTGGGTCTCGCGCGGGGGGATCAAGCTCGACCATGGTCTGACGCATTTCGGCCTCGATGTGACCGGAGCGGTGGCGCTCGACGTCGGCAGCTCGACCGGTGGGTTCACCGACGTGCTGCTCTCGCGAGGGGCCGCCAAGGTCTATGCGGTCGATGTCGGCACCAACCAGCTGGCCTGGAAGCTGCGGCAGGACCCGCGAGTCATCGTCCACGAACAGACCAATGCGCGGAGCCTAGATGCGAGCATCGTCCCCGAGCCGGTCGACATCATCGTTTGCGATGCGAGCTTCATCAGCCTCGCCAAGGTGCTCGAGGCGCCGCTGAGGCTGGCGAAGCCTGGTGGTGCTAAACTCGTGGCCCTTATCAAGCCGCAGTTCGAAGCCGGTCGCGAGGAAGTCGGGAAAGGCGGGGTCGTCCGCGATCCGGCCGTTCACGAACGTGTTTGCACCGAGGCCAAAGCCTGGGTTGAATCCCAGGGCTGGAACGTGCTTGGCGTGACTCCGAGCCCGATCACCGGGCCCGAAGGCAATGTCGAGTTCCTATTGGGAGCGGCGAAAAATGACTGAAGCAGCACGCACAAGCATTCCGTGGAAGATGGCGGTGATCTGCGTCATCGCGATCGAGTTGCTCGGCGGCGCGAGCGGCTGGCTCTCCAACAGTGGTTACGGCAATGCCTGGTTCGACGCGCTCCGGAAGCCCAGCTTCATGCCGCCCGGCTGGCTGTTCGGCGTGGTCTGGCCGATCCTCTACGCGCTGCTTGGCATCGCGCTCGCGATGATCCTAGCCGAGCCGTCGTCGCCAAGGCGGCAGGCGGCGCTGACCCTGTTTTTCATCCAGTTGGTCTTGAATTTCGCCTGGTCGCCGATCTTCTTCGCCGGCCACGACATTGTGCTCGCCAAGATCGTCATCTTCGTGATGGCGGCCGTCGCCGCACTCTCTGCTCGCCAGTTCCTCAAGATGCGCAGGCCCGCCGGGTTGCTGATGTTGCCCTATCTCGCCTGGCTGGTCTTCGCGGCGACGCTCAACTCGACCATCGAGAGCCTCAATCCCGGCGCCGGCACGTCGCTAATCGGCTGAAGCCCCAGAAAACTGGGGATATCATTGGGACTTGGGGATAGGTTCCGCGCCCAGGGTGGCGAATTGCGGCGCGAAACCCTATTTCCGCGCCGAAAGGGAGACTTTGCGATGCAGTCCGAGAACCGGCTGTTCGACGACCTGGTGAAAATGGTCAACGGCGTCGCTGGGACGATGGCGGGAATGGGGCGCGAGGCCGAGGCCAACGCGCGCGAGAAGTTCCGCGAATGGATGGCGGGCAGCGACTTCGTCGGCCGCGACGAGTTCGAGGCGGTGAAGGCGATGGCCGCCGCCGCTCGCGACGAGAACGAAATATTGAAGGCGCGGATCGCTGCGCTGGAGGCCAAGGTTGCGGGGCCTGCGGCGAGCACCGTGAAACGCAGCGGCAAGAAGGCAACGCCGGAGGCGTGATCCTGAGCGAGGAAGAAATCCAGGAAGAGCGCGACGACGGGGCTCCCATCGAGGTCCTCGAGCAATATTTCGAGGCGCGCGGCTGGGCCTGCGAGCGCACCGCCGAGGGCGAAATCGTCGCTTCGGCGACGGGAAGCTGGGCGCAATATGAGCTTCGCGGCGTCTGGCGCCCGGAAGACCAGGTGCTGCAATTCCTCGCCTTCCCCGACATCAAGGTCGGACCCGAAAAGCGCACCGCGATCTTCGAGGCCCTGAGCCTGATCAACGAGCAGCTCTGGCTCGGCCATTTCGAGATGTGGTCTGGCTCCGGCCTTGTGGTGTTTCGCCATTCGACGATCCTCGACGCGCGCGAGGGCGAGGGGCTCAGCCTCGAGCAGGCCGAGGCGATCGCCGAAGCCGCGGTCGAGGAGTGCGAGCGCTTCTACCCCGTGTTCCAGTTCGTCCTGTGGGGCGGCAAGTCGCCGGGCGAAGCCATCGCAGCGGCGTTGATCGACACGCACGGGGAAGCATGACCGGCACCTTGCAGCTCCCGGCGCCGACCTGGTTCGTCGGCTGTGGCAACATGGCCGGAGCCATCATCGACGGCTGGCGTCTGGCCGGCATCGATCTCGGCCCGGTCACCGTCATCCGCCCGAGCGGCAAGGGGGTCGAGGGAACGCGCACCGTGACAAGCGTGGCCGATGCCGGGCCGCCGCCAAGGCTCGTGATCCTCGGTTTCAAGCCGCAGAAGCTCGACGGCGTTGCGCCTGAACTGCGCCAGCGGCTGAGCTCCAGGACAATTCTGGTGTCGCTCCTGGCGGGAGTCGAAGCGGCGAGCCTCAGGGAGCGTTTCCCCGGCGTCGGCGCTATTGTCCGCACCCTGCCAAATCTTCCCGTTGCTATCCGTCGCGGAGTCACCGGGCTGTTCAGCAGCGACGCAGACGACAATGCGCGCGAGGATCTGGGAAATCTCTTCTCGGCGCTCGGCTTTGCGATGTGGATGGCCGACGAAGGCAAGCTTGCCGCGCTGGGATCGGTCGCAGGCGCGGGCCCGGCCTATGTCGCGCGATTCATCGCGGCGCTGGCGAAGGCTGGCCAGAACCGCGGCCTCAGCGACGAGATTGCGGCGACGATCGCCCGCGAGACCGTCCTCGGCACTGCCTGGATGGCGGCGACCACAGGCGAGGACATGGCCTTGATCGCTCGTCGCGTGGCGAGCCCCAAAGGCACGACCGAAGCGGGCCTTGCGGTGCTAGATGGCGAGAACGTCCTCGACGACCTCATCGCGGCGACCATCAATGCCGCCTTTCGACGGGGCGTCGAACTGGCCGACGAAGCGAAGGCTACTCAGCTTGCCGAGGCAACGCGGCTGTCCTAGGCGCGTTACAGTTCCGTAACAGGATAGGTACATGGCTGAGCTTCAGGGCACGTTCGACGACCGCGACGGCTGGATCTGGTTCGATGGCGAGATGGTGCCGTGGCGCGACGCCCGCGTGCACGTGCTCACCCATGCGCTCCACTATGCGAGCAGCGTTTTCGAGGGCCAGCGAGCCTATAACGGCGAGATCTTCAAGCTGCGCGAACATAGCGAGCGGCTGCGCAAGAGCTCGAACCTGATGGGGTTCGAGTTGCCGTGGTCGGTCGAGGAGATCGAGGCCGCCTGCAAGGAAGTGCTCAAGCTCAACGGCTTCACTGACGCCTACATGCGTCCGGTTGCCTGGCGTGGATCGGAGTCGATGGGGGTGGCTCCGGGGAAGACCAAGCCGCACCTCGCCATCGCGGCCTGGGAGTGGGGCAAGTATTATGAGCCACGGTTCAGCAATGAGGGCATCCGCCTCGACATCGCACGGTACCGGCGGCCGGCACCCTATACCGCGCCGACCGAGTCCAAGGCTTCCGGGCTCTACATGATCTGCACCTTGTCGAAGCAGCACGCCGAGCAGCGCGGCTACAACGATGCGCTGATGTTCGATTGGCGCGGGCGCGTCGCCGAGGCCACCGGGGCCAACGTCTTCTTTGTCCGCGAGAACGAGCTCCATACGCCGACGCCGGACTGTTTCCTTGACGGGATCACCCGGCGCACGGTCATGGATCTTGCCGAGCGTCGCGGCGTCGCCGTCAAGGAGCGCGCGATCTGGCCGGAGGAGCTCGAGACCTTTGAGCAGATGTTCCTCACCGGGACCGCGGTCGAGGTGACGCCGGTGAAGTCAGCGGGTCCATGGAACTTCGAGGTCGGCGACCTCACGCGCCAGCTCGCCAAGGATTATGACGACGTCGTCCACGGCCGCATCCCGAACGAGTAAGCCTCGGCGTCGCTACCAGATCCGCGCGCGCTTGGCGGGCGGCAGATAGAGCTTGTCGGAAGGCTTCACCGAGAAGGCCGGGTACCAGGCGTCGATATTCCGGACGACGCCGTTGACGCGATACTTGCGAAAGCTGTGGGGGTCGCTGATCGTCTGCTGGCGGATCGCATCGGGGGTGGCCTTGCCCGCCCACACCTGAGCCCAGCCGAGGAACACGCGCTGGTCGCCGGTCAGCCCGCCTAGCACCGGCGCGCGCTTGCCCTTCAACGAGGCATGATAGGCGTCGAGCGCCATCGTGAGGCCGCCGAGGTCGGCAATATTCTCGCCCATCGTGAGATCCGGGTTGATGTGGACGCCCGGCACCGGCTCGAACTTCGCATATTGGTCGCCGAGGATCTTCGCGCGGCGCTTGAACTCCGCCGCGTCCTTCTTAGTCCACCAGTCGCGCAGCGCGCCCTTGGCGTCGATCTTGCGGCCCTGGTCGTCGAAGCCGTGGGTCAGCTCGTGCCCGATGACCCCGCCGATCGCGCCGTAATTGAATGCAGGGTCAGCATTGGGATCGAACATCGGCGCGGTGAGGATGCCCGCGGGGAAGACGATGTCGCGCAGGGAGCCGTTGTAGGCATCGTTGGTCTGCGGCGTCATCAGCCACTCGCTCTTGTCGACGGCGCCCTTGCTGCGCCGGACGTAGAAGGCCCAGTCGGCAGCCGCGGCGCGGCGGACATTGCCGACGAGGTCGTCGCGGCGGATGACGACGTTCGAATAGTCGCGCCAGCTGTCCGGATAGCCGACCTTGATCGTGTAGGTGTCGAGCTTCTTCAACGCCTCACGGCGCGTCGCCGGGCCCATCCAGTCGAGCGTCGCCAGCCTGCGGCGGAACGCGGCCTTCACATCGCTCACTAGTGCGGCGATCGCAGCCTTGGTCTCGGCAGGGAAGTAGCGCTCTGCATAGAGTTGGCCGACTGCCCAGTTCAGCGTCCCGAAGCAGCTGGCCGGGTTGGCGCCGCAATCGTCGCCGCCAACCGCGAGCTTGCCCCGCTTCCAGCGCGGCGCCTGTTGCTTCGTGCCGAGCAGGGTCTGCTGGCGGAAGGCGAAGCTCGCCTGGCTGAAGGGCCGCGACAGGTAGGGCGCGGCATTGTCGGCGAGGCGGAACGCCATCCAGGCCTTGACCGTATCGAGCGGCGCCGAGGCAATTACCGCCGCCAGTTTGGGAAAGGCTGTGTTGGTGGTGACGATGAAACGGTCGCGGTCCGCGATCGACGCTCCCTCGAGATAGGCCTGCCACGGAAATTGCGGCGCGAGGGCCTGGAGATCGGCCTTCGACGCCGGATTGTACTGGGTGTCGGGGTCGCGTTGCTGGACCCGGGTCCAGCTCGCCTCGGCTAGTGCGGTTTCGAACGCGAGCACCTTCTGCGACGTGCCCGCCGGATCGGGCCAGCCGACGAGCGACAGCAATTGCTCGGCATAGGCACGATAGGCCTCGCGCTGCGGCGCGAAACTGTCCTTCAAATAATAATCGCGATCGGGGAGGCCGAGCCCGCTCTGGCTGAGCGAGATCGCATAAACCGTTGGTTCTTTGAGGTCGACGTCGATGCTGGCGCCGAAGGGCGAGGAGTACAGGTCGGACGCGCTCTCGCCCATGAGACGGGCAATGCCGGCGAGATCGGGTGCGCTGCGAATGGCGTTGAGCTCGGGAGCGATGGCGCCGGCGCCGAGGCGCTCGATCGTCGCTTCGTCCATGAACGACGCGTAGAAGGCCCCGACCTTGCCCTTCACATCCGCGGGCTGCTCTCCGACCCCGCCGGCAGCGTCCTCCAGCAGTGTCTTGAGCTGCTGGTCGGTCCGATCGGTCATCTCGAGCCGCCGCGTCACCGCCGGCCGGTCGGCGGGGATCTGGACGCGCGCAAGGTAGGCGCCGTTGACATATTGGAAGAAATCGTCGCCGGGGCGCGTCGAGCGGTCGACCGCGGTCGCGTCGAAGCCGTAGGGCGGGAAGACAGGCGCCTTCGAGGTCCCGGCCCAGGCAGTGCCGGCAGCAAGGATGGTGAAGCCCAAAAGCAGAGTGGCGCGCTTCATCGATGGTCCCCCGAAACGTGATTCACATCAGGCTAGACGGGGGCGCGTCGCCGCGGAATAGGGCTTCGACCAATCGGCGAAAGGCTGGCCGATCGGCGGCTTCCCTTCGCGGTGGCCTTGGCTATAAGCCCGCGCTCTCCCGCACATCGCGGATGCGCCTGCTGGGGCGTCGCCAAGTGGTAAGGCACCGGTTTTTGGTACCGGCATTCGCAGGTTCGAATCCTGCCGCCCCAGCCAAGTCTTCATTTTGCATTTCGGACAAAAAAAGGGGCGGACCCGAAGGCCCGCCCCAAACGCGTTAGACTTTAGTCGCCTTAGCCGCGCTCGCCACGCTGCGCCGGAGGCGGCGGCGGGGGAGGCGGAGGCGGCGGTGCCGGGCAGGTCGCCGTGGCATCGATCACGCTGCCGTCCGGGCAGGTCTGCGTCGCCGGCGCCGGAGGCGGCGGAGGCGGAGGCGGCGGCGGGAGCGGTTCGGCTTCCGCGCGGGTTCCACCGATCAGCACGCCAAGACCAATGAGACCGGTCAGAGTGTGCGTGTGGTTATTGTAGCGCGAATAGCGGCCCTCGGCGCTCACGTAGAACATGTCCGTGAGGCTCTGGTTGATGCCGCCGCCGGCTACCCAGCCGCCGTGGTTGCGATGGTCGTAATAGTAGCACTTCGGATCGGTCGGGCTCGTCGCTCCGGCGCAGGTGCCGAACGGGGGATAGGAAATGAATTCCTTCCGCTGTTCGTTGTTGACGTATCCGCCCTTCACGTAAACCAGCGTTCCGGGGGAAACTTCGACGCCCGCGCGCGCAGCAATACCCCATTCCTGGAACGTCTTGTGATTGGCGACGCCGTTGCCATCGTGAACACCGCGATTGTCGGCAGGGGCCCACCAGAAGGTGCCCTCGCCGCCAAGAACGAAGCCGCCGAGATCGAAATCAACGCCGGCGGCACCGCCCCAGCCCCATTTCGACTTGCTGGCGCCTTCGGAGTGCCAGCTGCTGATGCCGGTTTGAGCTTCTGCCCGGAAACCTCTCAGTCCTTGGGCATTGGCCTGCGTAGCGGTGATCCCGAACGCCAGTGCAAGGGCCGAAACCACGCCGCGATACAATCGACTCATAACTGTAACCCCTTTCTCACAAAACTCGTCTTTTGCCGTTCAAAGTAAACTTGAGTTTAATTCAATTCTATTCTTGCCGAGCTGCGTAATTCGCATCTCAGTCGGTGTGTTCCAATAACAGCTAGACGTCCATTTCCAAAGCGAAACCTACCGGCCCCGGAACATTCATCCATTCTCGCTTAAACTTCTCCTCGCTCCAATGGGGTATCAGAGAAATCGTCACACCACGCGAGACGCAGAATACGGGCGCTGGTTCCCCCGAAACGCAGAATTTCAGTGCCCGGTGTTGCGGCGATGCAACATCGATAGCGCGTCGAGCAAAGCTCTCATCTGGTGCCTTCAGAGGCGCTTCCCACTGTAGCGCGTCGGCCCGTTTCTCCGTTCTGTTGTCTCCATCAGCTGTCAACCAGGGTGCTGCTGGATTTCGATATCGATCCAGCGCGTG
>Ga0070664_100003555_pt1 | contig 12590 bp, 10 predicted proteins | sample KBSC73metaG_FD_65863 | JGI IMG/M metagenome (GOLD analysis project Ga0070664, IMG submission 65863) | Corn rhizosphere microbial communities from Kellogg Biological Station, Michigan, USA - KBS C7-3 metaG | ecosystem: Host-associated > Plants > Roots > Rhizosphere > Soil ... | reverse complement strand
GACGGCGTCATCCTGATCGCCGCGACGAACCGTCCGGATGTTCTCGATCCCGCGCTGCTCCGTCCGGGTCGCTTCGACCGGCAGATCGTCGTCGACTCGCCCGACCTCAAGGGCCGCGAGGGCATCCTCAAGGTGCACCTCCGCAACAAGCCGATCGCCGACGACGTGAATATCACGACGTTGGCGCGCGGTACGCCCGGCATGGCGGGCGCCGATCTCGCCAACCTGGTGAACGAAGCGGCGCTGCTCGCCGTCCGACGCAGCCACGAGAAGATCTACATGCCCGATCTCGAGGACGCGAAGGACAAGGTGATGCTCGGCGCCGAGCGTAAGTCGATGGTGATGAAGGAAGACGAGCGCCGGTTGACGGCGTACCACGAGGCGGGTCACGCGATCTGCGCGATGCGCGTGAAGGGCAATGATCCGCTGCACAAGGTGACGATCGTGCCGCGCGGTCGCGCGCTCGGTCTGGCGTTCACGCTGCCGGAAGACGATCGCGTGTCGATCACGCGTGAGCAGCTCGAGGCGAACCTCGTGATGTCGTACGGCGGTCGCGTGGCTGAAGAGTTGATCTTCGGGCACGGGCGTGTGACGACGGGCGCGGCGAGCGACATTCAGAAGGCGACGTCGATAGCGCGGCGGTACGTAACGCAGTGGGGGCTGTCCGACGTGATCGGGCCGATCCTCGTCGGCGATAACGAGCAGGAGCTCTTCCTGGGTCGTGAGATTCAGCACCGCCGTGAGGTCTCGGAGAGGACGGCGCAGCTCGTGGATACGGAAGTGAAACGCGTCATCGACAATGCCTACGAGCGCGCGAAGCAAACGCTCCAGGCGAATCTCGAACTGCTGCATTCCGTGGCCGCGGCGCTCCTCGAGCGCGAGACGTTGACGCGCGACGACATCGAGATGTTGTCACGGGGCGAGCAACTGCCGCCACGCTCGAGCGAAGCTCCGCCGACGGCCCCCGCGCCGACGACGCAGCCGGTGCTCGAGCCGAAGCGCAGCGCTCCGCCGCTGCTTGGCGGTCCGGAGCCCAGCCCGGCCTGATCACTCTGCGCGACGAACAGGGGCAAGAGGGAGCGATTCCTCTTGCCCCTTCATCATTTGAGGGAGCACCGACGCAAAATGGGAGCCCAATTAGGGTCAGACCCCATTTTGAATTCTCTAAATAGGGTCTGACCCTAACTCGGGGCTCGAGACGGTCAATGATTTGGCGCCACGCGACCGGAACCCTCTCGCTCGACCGACCACGTGTCGTCGGGATCGTGAACGTTACGCCGGACAGCTTTAGCGACGGCGGCATGCTGCGCACGGTCGACGATGCGCGACGGCACGTCGATCGGTTGGTGCACGAGGGGGCGGACGTCGTCGACATCGGTGGCGAATCGACGCGGCCCCAGGGGGCGACGCCGGTTTCGAGCGACGAGGAGCTTCGGCGCGTGATTCCGGTCGTCGAGGCCGTGCGCCGCGACCATCCGAGCCTTCCGATCTCGGTCGACACGGTGAAGGCGGACGTCGCGCGGGCAGCGATGGCCGCCGGCGCCTCGATCGTGAACGACGTTTCGGCATTTCGACTCGACGCGGCGATGGCGGACGTTTGCGGAGCCACCCTGGCCGGCGTCGTTCTGATGCACTCTCGTGGCGACGTGGCCAGCATGGCCACCTTCGAGCACGCCAACTACGGCTCCGACGTCGTCGGGGAGATTTGCGCGGAGTTGGAACCGAGCGTTCGGCGCGCGCGTGCTGCCGGGGTGCAGCGTGAAGCCGTCGTCCTCGACCCGGGAATCGGTTTTTCCAAACGTGCCGAGCATTCGCTCGCGGTGCTTGCCGACCTTCCGCGTTTGACGCGGCTAGGTTTTCCTGTTCTCGTCGGAGTCTCCCGAAAGCGTTTTATTAGCGCGATCATCGAAGCCCCGGCGCCGGGGGATCGGGTTTTCGGTACGGTCGGTGCAAACGTTGCTGCCCTGGAGCGCGGCGCGAGGCTGTTCCGGGTGCACGACGTAAAAGTGAATCGCGACGCGCTCGACGTGGCTTGGGCAATCATGCAACAGACACACGGATCATGAGCCTCTTCGAACAATTCCGGCTTCTGCATCCAGGCTGGCGCGACATCGTCGAAGTTCTGATCGTCAGCTTCGCGCTCTACCGCGTGCTGTTGCTCATCCATCGTACGCGGGCGATGCAAGTGCTGGTGGGGCTCGTCGTCCTGGCCGGCGCATACGGCCTTGCGTACCTGCTGCATTTCGGGATGATCGTGTATCTGCTCACGCTCATCTTCAGCTACGGCGCGATCGCGCTGCTCGTCGTCTTCGCCCCTGAGTTGCGAGCGGCGCTGGCGCAGATCGGGCAATCGCCAATGTCGCGGCTGCTCGGCCGCATGCACGAAACGGAAGTGGGCGACCAGGTCGCCGAGGCGGTGGAGCGCTTGAGCCGATCCGGGATCGGCGCGATCATCGCGATCGAGCGCGAGGTGTCACTCGCCGAGTACGTCCAATCGGGATCGGAGATGCAGGCGAAGGTCTCGGCTGACTTGCTGGCGACGATCTTCACCCCGTACTCGCCGCTGCACGACGGCGCGGTCATCGTGCGGGGCGACACGATCGTCGGGGCCGGCTGCATTCTCCCGTTGTCGCAGACTGCGCTCATCGATCGGTCGTTGGGGACACGCCACCGCGCGGCGCTGGGGTTGAGCGAGGAGACCGACGCGCTGGTGGTCGTCGTCTCCGAGGAGACGGCGGCGATGACGGTGGCGGTGACGGGTCGCTTGTTGCGCGACGTCTCGTCCGCCCAAGTGCGCGACCTCGTCGCCGGTCGCCCGATTCGCGACGTGATCTCGAGCGCTGTCGACAGCGGCGGCGGGGGGGGCGGCAGGCCTGGTTCGGCTGGCGGAGGCGGCGCGGGACTCGCGATCTCGTCGTGACCGCACGCCGCGCCGCATTCGGCGCCGGCCTTGCGATGCTCCTCGTGTACGCGGCGACGCTCGCGCCCGGAGTGACGTTCTGGGACTCCGGCGAATTCATCGCGGCGGCGCACAGCTTCGGGATCCCCCACCCGCCGGGAACGCCGGTATTCGTGATCGCGCTCAAGGCGTGGGCCGAGCTGCTCGGATTCCTGTCGTTCGCGCGAGCGACGAATCTTTTCTCGGCGGTTTGCACGGCCAGCGCCGTCTCGGTGACGGTGCTCTGGCTCGCGCGCACGCGAGGCGGACTGCCGCTTTCGGCGTCTATCGCCGCGGGAATCAGCGCGGGGGCGATGTCGTCGGTCTGGCAGAATGCGACCGAGACGGAGGTCTACGCCGCGACGCTGGCGCTGGCCATCGCCACCGTGGCCGCGGCCGATCTCGCCGGGCGATCGGGGCCGCAAGAACGCCGTTGGTTGATCGTTGTCGTGTACCTGATAGCGCTTGCCGTGCCGCTGCACATGAGCGCACTGGTCGCCGCGCCGGTGGCGGTGTTCCTCGTCGGTCGGCGGGAAAACGAGCCATTCGCGTGGGGAAGGGCAGCGATCGTCCTCGGCGCGGCGATCGCCACCACCGGCGTCGGCCGCGCTTCGTTGCTCCTTGTCATCATTGGCGTCGTCTTCGCCGCGGCGGGAATCTCCCGCGACGCGTCGTCAACCTCGGAACGAACGTGGACGACGTTCGCGATCGCTGGTGTCGCGCTGCTCGCCTTCTCGGCGCTGCTCATCCTGCCGGCGCGAGCGGCGCATGATCCATTGATCAATCAGGGGAATCCGCGAACTCTCGAGCAGCTCGCGTATGTGGTGGCGCGCAGACAATACGCCGTGCAGGGACTGTGGCCGCGCCAAGCGCCAGTCTGGCTTCAGCTCGCGAACTGGTTCGAGTACGCCGACTGGCAGTTCGCTCTTTCGCTCGGGCCGACGGTCATTCCCACCGTCACGCGTGTGCTCGCCACCATCGCATTCGCGGCCCTCGGCGTTGTCGGCTCGCGATGGCAGTACGCCGAGGATCGACGGAGTTGGAAAGCCGTCGCGCTGTTGTTTGCCTGCGGATCGCTCGGCGTGATCGTCTACCTCAATCTCAAGGCCGGCCGCTCGTTCGCCTGGAGCTTCATCCCCGAAGACGCGAGGCACGAAGCGAGGGATCGAGATTACTTCTTCGTCCTCGGCTTCTGGGCGTGGGGAATCTGGGCCGGGATCGGCGCCGTTGGATTGGCGCGTCGTCTCAAACTGCCGAACTGGATCGGCGTCGCCGCGGCGGCGCTTCCCGTCGCGCTGAATTGGTCGGCGGTGAATCGGCGCAGCGAACCGGAGGCGAGCATGCCCAGGGAGTTAGCCAGCGAGCTTCTCCAGCCGCTCCCCCCACGCACCGTGTTGTTCGTCGGCGGCGACAACGATACGTACCCGCTCTGGTACGCGCAGGTCGTCGAGGGCACCCGACGCGATGTCACCGTCGTCACTTTGCCCCTACTCGGCGCCGAATGGTACGTCTCGGAGCTCGAGCGTCGATGGCGCCTCGCCTCGAACGGCGCGGGCCTGCCGGATCGGGTCGCACCGCAGCTCGCGGCATCCGCAAAGGTTCAGGGACGGCCGGTGGCTGTCAGCCTCACGGTTTCGGCTGAGGATAGGAACCGTCTTGGAAGCAGTTGGCGGGTTATTGGTATTGCCGCGGTATCGGACGCTGAAGCAGATGGCCGGACAAACGCGTCAACAGAGGATTCGACAGTTATTCGAGTAGATTCGACGGCGGTCGCAGCGCAGGCTCGGCGCGTCGAAGAATGGCTGGCGGGTCGCGCTTCACATCCGCAGATCGACCCCGTTCACGAGTTCTATGGCCGAGTGCTGACCTGTCCGAAACTGCTCCTTGCGCCACGCTCCACGGCGGTGGTCGCTTCTCTTGATTCACTCTGTAACCTACGGTAAATTGGCACGTTATGCCGTTTCCAGACCTCCCGGACCGGCTTCGAGAGGTACGCACTCGGATCGAAGCGGCGAAGTCGCGTGGCGGCCATGGCCAGGCTGTCGCGATCATCGCCGTCACGAAGACTCACGGGCCTGACGCGGTCCAGGCGGCCTGGGATGTCGGTCTTCGCGACGTCGGAGAGAATCGGATTCAGGAGGCGTTGCCCAAGATGGACGCCGTTTCGGTCCCGATTCGCTGGCATCTCATCGGGCATTTGCAGCGGAACAAGGCCAAATCGGTGGATCGGTTCGCGATGGTGCACTCGCTGGACAGCGGCCGGCTGGCGGACGCCTTGAACGCCCACGCCGATGCCGCCGCGCGTGCCGTCGATGCGCTGATTCAGGTGAATGTCGTCGGAGAAGATACAAAAGGAGGGTTTCCACCGTCCGAATGGAGGCAAGAGGCCGAGCGTTTGATGTCGCTGCGTGGAATTCACGTACGCGGCGTCATGACGATGGCGCCTTTCGATGCCGACGAGCGGACATTGCGCAAGGTGTTCGCCGGCGCTCGCAGGGCGCGGGACATCATGCGCGAGGCGGGACATGACGCAACCGAGTTGTCGATGGGTATGTCGAACGACTTCGAGGTCGCGGTCGAAGAAGGCGCCACATTCGTCCGGCTGGGAACCATTCTTTTTGGAGCGAGACCCGCATGATCGACGAGACCTTTCACCTGACGCCGCTCGATGTGCGTCGCTACGAGTTCGGCAAAGCCCTTCGCGGCTACGATCCCGAGCGCGTCAACCAGTTCCGCGATCAAGTGGCCGAGGAGCTCGAGCGGCTGTCGCGCATCAATCAGGAGCTCGAGGCGCGCGCCCGCGGCTTTCATGAGCAACTGAAAGCGTTTCGCGATCGCGACAAGGCGATCAACGACGCGCTGGTGACCGCGCAGCAGTTGCGCGGCGATATCCGCGAGCAGGCGGACAAGGAGGCGCAGCTTATCCTTCGCGAGGCGCGCGCCGAAGCCGAGCGCATCATGGAAGGCGCGCGGTCCGAGAGTCGTCGCATCGAGGACCAGCTCGCATCGTTGGAGCGTTCGCGGCGTGCATACCTGTCGCAGCTCCGGATGATGATTGAGCGCCAGCTCTCCGAGGTGGTCGCGGCCGAGCAGTTGCCGGGTTCCGACTCGACGCTGCGCGACTCGGCCTCCGACACCGCGTGGGTCGCGTCGCTGCTCAAGGAATGAACGCGACCACGTCCGAGCCGCTTGCGGCGCAAGAAGCCGCGCCGACGCCGCACCTGCTCGAGACGGTGGAGCGCGCCGCGTCCGCCGTGCGTGCGCGATTCAGCCAGCGGCCGGACGTTGGAATCATCCTCGGCACTGGCCTCGGACGTCTGGGCGCGGAGATCGAGGTCGTCGCAACGATCGACTACGGCGACATCCCGGGCTTTCCCCTCTCCACGGTCGAGTCGCATGAGGGGCGCCTTCTGTGCGGGCGCCTTGGCGGCAAAACGGTTGTGGCGATGCAGGGCCGTTTTCACCGGTACGAGGGCTACTCGCTGCAACAGGTGTCGTTCCCGGTTCGCGTGCTCAAAGCGCTCGGCGCCGGGACGCTGATCGTGTCGAACGCCTGTGGAGGGCTCAACCCCCTCTGGGCGGCCGGCGATCTGATGTTGATCTCCGACCACATCAACTTGCTCGGAGACAGCCCGCTCATCGGCCCGAACGACGATCGGCTGGGCCCGCGCTTCCCTGATCTCTCCGCGGCGTACGACGAGTCGTTGCGCGACGCGGCCCGTGCAGTCGCCGGTACACGGGGTATTACACTTCGTGAAGGCGTCTACGTCGCCGTCGCGGGGCCGAATCTCGAGACGCGCGCCGAGTACCGGTTCTTGCGCGGAATCGGTGCCGACGCCGTAGGGATGTCGACGGTGCCCGAAGTCCTCGTGGCGGTACACGCCGGGATGCGGGTGCTTGGCATCTCGATCATCACCGACATGTGTCTGCCGGACGCGTTGGAGCCGGCGACGCTCGAACGAATCATTGCCGTCGCGAATCGCGCCGAGCCCGGATTGACGGAGCTGGTTCGCGGCGTGTTGGAGCAACTGTGACTGCGCCGAGCATGACGCAATACCGCCTGCTGCCGCCCGATCGCCCCGCCGACGAAGTGGAGCGCGAGCTATTGGCCCGCTGGGAAGAGGAGAAGCTCTTCGCCCAGACGCTGGCCGCGCGCGAGAACGATCCGACGTTCGTCTTCTTCGAGGGACCGCCGACCGCGAACGGGCGGCCCGGCATCCATCACGTGTTCGCGCGCACGATCAAGGATCTCTTCTGCCGCCATCGCGCGATGAAGGGTTACCGTGTGTCGCGCAAAGCGGGCTGGGACACGCACGGACTACCGGTCGAGATCGAGGTCGAGAAGCAGCTTGGCATCAGCGGCAAGCAGCAGATCGAAGCGCTCGGCGTGGCCGAGTTCAATCGGCTGTGCCGCGAGAGCGTGTTCAAATACCGGAGCGATTGGGAGCAGTTGAGCGCGCGGATGGGGTATTGGCTCGACTACGACCACCCGTACGTCACGTTCCACAACGAGTATGTCGAGAGCGTCTGGTGGGCGTTGAAGACGCTGTACGACAAGGACCTGTTGTACCGCGGCCACAAGATCCTGCCGTATTGCTCGCGGTGCGAAACCGCGCTGTCGAGCCACGAAGTCGCGCTCGGGTACCAGGACGTCGAAGACCCGAGCGTCTTCATCGCGCTCGATTTGTTGGACGATGCCGAGCGCGAGAGCGGGCGGCGTATCCTCGTGTGGACGACGACGCCGTGGACGCTCGTGTCGAACACGGCGCTCGCGGTGCATCCCGACCTTGAATACGCCGAACTCGTACGTCGTGAGGAAGACAAGGATCAGCGTTCAGTGATTCTTGCCGAGGGCCGAGTACGCGCCGTGTTGGGAGAGGACTACGAGAATCGTTGGCGCATCGTGAGGAAGCTGCGCGGCCGCGACTTGGTCGGCTTGCGATACAGGCGTCCTTTGGACTGGGTCGAGTATCCCGCGGGCAGCGAACACGAGATCATCGTCGGCGAGGACTTCGTATCGGCGACGGACGGGAGCGGGGTCGTGCACATGTCGCCGGCGTTCGGCGCCGACGACTACGCCGCGGGGCGCCGGAACAATCTGGCGTTCCTGCAGCCGGTCGACGCGCGCGGCCAGTTTCCGGCGGCGATGCCGCTCGTTGGCGGACTGTTCGTGAAAGATGCCGATTCGTTGATCATCGAAGAGCTGAAGCGCCGAGGCGTGCTTTGGAAAGCCTCGCGTCTCACGCACTCGTATCCACATTGCTGGCGTTGCGGCACGCCGCTGCTGTACTACGCGCGTACGTCATGGTTCGTGCGCACCACGGCGTTTCGCGATGCGATGCTGGCTCGCAACGCGCGGGTTGATTGGCACCCGCAATCCGTGGGCGACGGGCGATTCGGCGAGTGGCTGACGAACAACATCGACTGGGCGATCTCGCGCGACCGATATTGGGGAACGCCATTGCCCGTCTGGATCTGCGACGCCGACAAGGCGCACGTCGAGTGCGTCGGTTCGTACGCCGAGCTGGCCGAGCGCAGTGGAACGCCACTGCCGTCCGACTTCGATCCACACAAGCCGGGTGTCGATTCGTATGCCTGGCGATGCCGCGCTGCGGGATGCCACGGGACAATGCGCCGCGCGCCCGAAGTCATCGACACGTGGTTCGATTCTGGATCGATGTCGTTTGCGCAGTGGCACTATCCGTTCGAGAACCACGAGACGTTCGCGGACCAGTTCCCGGCGGATTTCATCGCCGAGGGCGTCGACCAAACGCGCGGTTGGTTCTACTCGCTCCTTGCGATCGCGACGGGCCTAGGAGACGCGCTGCCGAACAACGCCGACCCGAGCGGACGTGCCGGTCAGGACGAGGGTGCGGTGCGAAAATCGTTCGCCTCGCCCTACCGCGCGGTAGTCGTCAACGACGTGCTCCTCGACGAGAATGGAAAGAAGATGTCGAAGAGCCTGGGCAACGTCGTGGATCCCTGGATGGTGATGAAGAAGCACGGCGCAGACGCGGCCCGGCTGTTCTTCGTTGCGACGAGCGCTGTCTGGATTCCGCGCAATTTCGATGAAGCGCTGCTCGCCGAGCAGGCGGGGCGCTTCCTGCGCACGCTCAAGAACATTTACAGCGGCATTTTCGCCCAGTACGCGAACTTCGGATGGGCGCCATCCGAATCGGATCCGCCGCTTGCCGAGCGTCAGCAGATCGACCGCTGGTTGGTCGGACGTCTGGCCACGGTCGAGCGGAAGGTCGACGAAGCTCTTCAAAACTTCGATGCGACGGTCGCGTCGCGCACCGTGATGGAGTTCGTCGACGACGATCTCGCCAACTGGTACGTCCGCCTGAACCGCTCGCGCTTCTATGACACTGAGAGCCCGGACAATCGCGCCGCGTTCGCGACGCTGCACGAAGTCCTGGTCTCGGTTTGCCGTCTCCTCGCGCCGATCTGTCCGTTCGTCACTGACTGGATCCATCGCGAGCTCACCGGCGAGTCGGTCCATCTCGCGCCGTTCCGCGCCGAACGCGCCGAGCCTGTGGACCCGACGCTCGACGCGGCGATGGATGCCATTCGAACGCTGGCGCGGCTCGGCCGAGCCGCGCGCGAGGAGGTCGGCATCAAGGTCCGACAGCCCCTGGCGCGAATGGTCTGTGTCGCACCCGCGGTGGCGGAGGCGGCGCTCGAGCCGCTCGTCCCACTGCTCGCGGCCGAGCTCAACGTCAAACAGGTGGAGTTCGCGGCCTCCGGTGACGCACTCGTTTCGCTGGAGGCGAAACCGAACTTCCGTTCGCTGGGTAAGAAGTTCGGCAAGCGGACGCCGCTGGCCGCGCAGGCGATCACGGTGTTCAGTACCGATGCGTTACGGTCGTTCGAGCACGGCGAACCGCTAGTCGTTAGCGTTGATGGGGAATCTCACCAACTGGAAACGGAGGACGTGACGATCATCCGCCGCGCGTCGGGCGCGCTGGCGGTCCAGGAACATGGCGGATTCTTCGCTGCCATCGATGCCACCGTCACGCCGGAACTTCGGCGCGAAGGACAGGCCCGCGAGCTCATTAGCCGGGTACAGCGTATGCGCAAGGAGGCTGGACTCGCGGTCAGTGACCGGATCGTGCTATCGGTGTGGGGTGATGGCGAACTGAAGGCCGTGATCGACGAGCACAGGGCGTGGATCGCGGACGAGGTGCTGGCAACCGAGCTCGTGTTCAATGCGCCGAGCGAGGCGACGCAGGGCAGGCAGTCCATCGATCTCGACGGATTCACGGCCTACGTGGCCATTACCAGGATACAGTAGATGGCAACAAAGGAAAGCGCGAAAAAGCCGAAAGGCATGAACAAGAAGATGCTCACGCACTTCGAGAAGCGCCTGCTCGACGAGCGTCGCCGAGTCTTGAAGGAGCTGGGGCGCGCGGACGAAGCCTTTGGTGCGACGCCGCAGTCGGCCGACGGTGATTTGAGCAGCTATTCCTTCCACATGGCCGATCAGGGCACCGACGCCATGGAGCGCGAGAAGGCGTTCTTGTTTGCGAGCCAGGAGGGACGCTTCCTGTGGCACATCGACGAGGCGCTCCGCCGGCTCTATCGCTCACCAGAGAACTTCGGCAAGTGCCATCAGTGCGGAAACGAGATCGCCTTCGACCGGCTCGACGCGTTGCCGCATGCCCGCTACTGCATCGATTGCAAACAGCGTGAGGAAGATGCAAAGAAGTAACGCGGGGCTGTTTTGGCCGGTGCTGGCGATCGTCGCGGCAGTCGATTTTGCCACGAAAGCGCTGGCGGCGGGGCGACTGCTGCCACAAGGCATGCCACACGCGATCTATGGCGATGTGGTGCGTTTCACGCTCGTGCACAATCCAGGCGCGGCGTTCGGGTTGAACCTCGGGTCCTATTCGCGATGGATCTTCATGATCCTGACGATCGTCGCGCTGGTCATTCTCGGCCGCTTGTATTTCGCGACACGCCCGGGCGACGTCGTGCGAGCGCTGGCGCTGGCGTTGGTGTGCGGCGGCGCGATCGGCAACCTGATCGACCGGGTCAAGTCGCCGTACGGCGTCGTGGACTTCATCGACATCGGCCTCGGCGACTCGCGATGGCCGACGTTCAACATCGCGGACATGGCGGTGAGCCTGGGGGCGTTCCTGCTCGCGTGGGTTTTGTGGGGCGAAGACGCAGCGACGGAGAGCACAGTCGTCGCGCCGGCGCCGATCGGCGCCGAACGACGGGAGCTCACGTAACAGCCCCCCCGGCCCCCCCCGCCCGCCCGATCGGCACGTGACTACGACCGGCAACAACAACCGCGTGTTCTGGACCGCGGCTGTCGCCATCATCGTCTGCGACTTCTTCACGAAGGCGCTCGCGGTCCGCTATCTCGTACCGGCCCATATCCCGCACCAGATCATCGGAAGCGTCGTGCGCTTCACGCTCGCGTTCAATCCCGGCGCGGCGTTCAGCATGTCGCTTGGCGACAACTCGCGCTACATCTTCGGCGCCTTTGCCGTAATCGCGCTGTACATCCTGTGGCGTTTGTACCGCACGAGCGAGCCAGGGGACACGACGCGCGTGCTGGCGCTGGGGCTCGCCTGGGGCGGCGCGGCGGGCAATCTCATCGACCGCCTCAAAAGCACTCGCGGCGTCGTTGATTTTGTCGACATCGGCGTCGGCGACGTGCGCTTCTGGACGTTCAACGTCGCCGACTCGGCGGTGACGATCGGCGCGATCACGCTCGCGTTCGTGCTCTGGCGCGAAGACCGGCAAGCGTTGGCGCGAGACGCCGCCGAGGCCGCGGCGCGCGACAAAGAGCCCTTCAGGGCGCAATGACGCAGATCGGCGTCGCGTGAGCGAGCGCCGCGAATTCGCCGCTCCCGCCGACGCGCCGCGGCTCGACCTGCTCGTTGCCGCGCAGCTCGATGTATCGCGCAACCAGGCCGCGACACTCATCGCGAACGGACGGGTCTTGATCGGCGGCCGGCGCGAGCGCGCCAGCTATCGCGCGAGTCCGGGAGAGATCGTCGTCGTGTCGCTGCCCGATCCGCCGTCGCGTGAGGTGAAGGGCGAGGAGATCCCCCTCACGATCGCGTTCGAGGACGACGACTGCCTCGTCATCGACAAGCCGGCGGGGATGGTGGTACACCCGGCGCCGGGCAACTGGACGGGGACGCTCGTCAACGCGCTGAAGGGACGAGGAACGTCGCTTTCGTCGGGGTCCGCCGCGGAGCGGGAAGGCATCGTTCATCGACTGGACAAGGAAACGTCTGGGCTTCTCCTCGTCGCGAAGACCGACCGCGCGCACCGGGTGCTCGGCGCGGCCCTCCAGGCGCGTCGGATCGTGCGCCGATACGCCGCGTTGGCGTGGGGACATGTGACCGATGACCGGTCAACAATCGAGCGGCCGATCGCCCGCGATCCGCGAGACCGAAAGCGGATGGCAGTCGTCAGTACAGGACGGCCGGCGAGGACGGATCTCACACGGCTTGCGCGCTTCGACTCCGCGGATCTCTTGCGAGCGCATCTCTATACGGGACGCACGCATCAGATCCGGGTACACCTCGCTTCGATCGGGCATCCGGTCGTCGGCGACGACACGTACGGTGGAGGAGGAGGGCGCAAGTTGTTCGGGCTTCCGCCGCGTCGGCACTTCCTGCATGCGGCATGG
>Ga0070664_100003554_pt1 | contig 12595 bp, 15 predicted proteins | sample KBSC73metaG_FD_65863 | JGI IMG/M metagenome (GOLD analysis project Ga0070664, IMG submission 65863) | Corn rhizosphere microbial communities from Kellogg Biological Station, Michigan, USA - KBS C7-3 metaG | ecosystem: Host-associated > Plants > Roots > Rhizosphere > Soil ... | reverse complement strand
GCGCCGCTGTTGCCGATCCCCGCTCGCAAGGATCCGCTCGCGCGCGCCGCGGGGTGGGACGGCCTCGCGACGAAAGCGGATTCGGCGCGACACACGCTCGGCGCTCGCGTCTGGTTCGGCGCGGATCGCTATCAGGACGTGAGCGAGTTGGCGTATCATCTCCCCGGTCGACCGGAGGTCGTCTGCGTCTGCCTCACGGGGCGACACAACCAGTACGAGCTCTGGCCGGCGTTCACGGAGCGGGCAGCGCGTGGCGACGCGCTCGTCCTCGCGCTCGACGAGCGTCCGCAGGGCACCGTGCACGAGAACGTCGCGAAGCTCGCCCCGCACTTCACGCGTGTGCAGCAGGGCGCGCTCGCTCCGCTGCTCCGCGGCGCCGACACCGTGTCGGTGCGCCGCCTCTGGATCCTCGAGGGTTACATCGGCGGCTGGCCGACGCGCAGCGAGCCCTGAGCCGCTGTACCGCGCGGCTTCGCATCGCCGCGCCCCTGCCCATTCGCGTAGGCGGCGCGGATCGCGCCGAGCAGCTCGACGAGCTGCCCGCGCTCCATGTCGTCCAGCAGCGAGCCGGCGCGCCGGTTCGCGGCATCCATCGGCGCGTCGAGGGTGGCGATGAGGTCGCTCCCCTTCTGCGTGATGTGGCAGAGCACCTGTCGCCGGTCGGGGGTCGACCGCTCGCGGATCACGTAGCCCGCCGTCTCGAGCTTGTCGAGCAGACGCGTGATTCCCGCCGCCTCTTCGACCATGCGGTCGCGGATCGCGAGGGTCGGCAATCCGGCGTCCCCAGCGCCGCGCAGGATGCGCAGCACGTTGTACTGCTGGATCGTGATGCCGTGCGCCTCCACGACCTGCGCGAGGTGTCGCTGCATGACCGCCGCCGTGCGGAGGACGCTGACGACGACCTCCTCGGCGGAGGATCGGAAAGGTCTCGTCTGCTTGATCTCTTCCTGGAGCGTGCTGCTGCGTCGTGGCATGACCGGTCGCCAGTCGGGGCGAGGTGAGGCGTGGTCGGAGAAGCACTCGGGCGGAACTATTGACGCGGCAATACTAACTCACGTTTCAAACAGATGGCTATATGTGACGCCGGTTACAACAGCATGAGGTCTGCCAGTCGGCTAACTTCCCGCCCCCGCGACACGATTTCCGAGGGCTACCGATGACCGACGTACCGCGCGACCTCGACCGTTACTTCACCGACAACGACGCGCGCATCCGCCGCGAGCTGTTCGAGCTGCTCACGATCCCGAGCGTGAGCGCGCGCTCCGAACACGACCCCGACACGCGACAGGCGGCGGAATGGATCGCCCGCTCGCTCCGCGCCGCCGGCTTGAAGGCGACGGTCCACGAGACGCCCGGCCAGCCGGTCGTCGTCGGCGAGTATCGCGACGCCCCCGCCGGCGCCCCGACGGTGCTCGTGTATGGACACTACGACGTGCAGCCGGCCGAGCCGCTCGAGCTGTGGACGTCGCCGCCGTTCGAGCCGACCGTGCGAGACGGGCGCATCTACGCGCGCGGCTCGGTGGACGACAAGGGTCAGCTCTTTCTCCACATCAAGGCGCTCGAGGCATACATCGCCGTGCGGGGCAGCCTTCCCGTCAACGTGATCGTGCTGGCCGAAGGCGAGGAGGAAGTCGGGAGCGTGAACCTCGCCCCGTTCATCGAAGCCAAGAAGGATATGCTTCAATGCGCTGCGGTCGTCATCTCGGACTCGGCGATGTTCGCGCCCGGGCTGCCAAGCGTGCTCTCGTCGCTGCGCGGACTGGCCTACTTCCAGATCGACGTGCAGGGGCCCGCGCAGGATCTGCACTCCGGCAGCTACGGCGGCGCGGTGGTGAACCCGGCCATGGCGCTGGCGCGCATCCTTGCGACGATGCACGACGCGCAGGGCCGCGTCGCGATCCCCGGCTTCTACGACAAGGTGCGCGACTGGCCGGCGCACGTGCGCGAGCAGATGCGCACGCTCCCCTTCCGCGACGAGGACTTCCGCGCCGAGACGGGCGCGCCCGGCCTCGGCGGCGAGTCGGGGTACACCGTGCTCGAGCAGCTCTGGACGCGCCCGACGTGCGAGGTGAACGGCCTGCTCAGCGGCTACACCGGCGAGGGCGCGAAGACGGTGCTCCCCGCGAAAGCGATGGCGAAGGTGAGCTGCCGGCTCGTCCCCGATCAGGATCCGGCGGAGATCGAGCGACTGATGGCGGAGCACGTGCGTCGCGTCGCGCCCCCCGGTGTGACGGCGACGGTGACGCCGCTGCACGGCGGACGCCCCTGGCGCGCCGAGCTGGATGGCCCGCTGTACGACGCCGCGCGCCGCGCACTGGCGGCGGCGTTCGGTCGCGAGCCGGTGATCACCGGCGAGGGCGGCTCGATCCCCGTCGTCGGTGACTTCGAGCGCGTCCTTGGCGCACCCGTGCTACTCGTCGGCTTCGGACTCCCCGGCGAGAACGCGCACGCGCCGGACGAGTGGATGGCGGTGGAGAATTTCGAGAAAGGGATGAGGGCGGTGGCGTGTTTGTGGGAGGAGATTTCGAAAACGGCCACTCCCAGTAGGAAGTAGGAAGTAGGTAGTACTAGTACCTGGTACTCCGAGTACCTGGTACTCCGTACTACCTACCTCCTACTGGGAGTGGTAGTTCAGGCACGGTGACGCCCATTTGTTCCTCGGGGTCGAATTCTGGTGACGTGCCGCGCTGCCCGAGTGCGTTCGTGACTCTGGAGCTCGAGCGACCAATGCACGAACTTTCGCGCCGCCCTGGCGCGACGTACGACGCGTGGCGCAACGGCGCGCCCGTGAGCTCTCTCTCGTGAGCCGATGACCGAGACCCCTCGTGTAGCCATGGACGGACAGAGCACGTTCAGCCCGGACGCGAGCGGCGTCGGGTCCACCGCCGACCGCCGCGGCCCCAACCGCCCGAAGGGCGACAGCCGGCTTCCCGCGCACATCATGGCCGCGGTGCGCGAGACGGTTCGCGCCGCAGCGGCGACCTGTGTCGAGCCCGCACGCCTCGAGGCGTCGGGACCGTACGAATGGCTCGCGATCGTCGAAGCGCACGACGGCGAGCTGTCGCGGCTCCTGCGCAGCTACATCGAATCCTGCCGCTACCTCGACGAGCTGCAGCACGGCGCGATCGACGTCGGCCGCGCGCGCCACGTGGATGCCGTGCGCGACGCGACCTTCGCCCGCGACTCGATCCATCACAGTCTGGTCAAGGCGATCGGCGTCGCGGACTGACGGCGACGGCAACGCCACTGCAGTACCGCGTACGACGGCGGTGTCTCTCCGGCTCGCGATGCTGCCACGCATTCGTGTGGCGTCTCGCTGGGTCGTGGTACCTCGTACTCGAGTACGTGGTACTTCAGTGGCAGTTCACGAAGCCCGTCGCACGCCGATCACTCCCTCCCGCCACGCCAGCAGGTCCACGCGCGCGCGGTCCAGCTCGGCGCCCGACCAGGGATCGGCGTGCTGCGACAGCCGCAGCGGCACTGTGACGAGAGTGAAGTCCCGCGGCACCGCACCCTCGCGCAGCTCGCTCCAGCGCAGCGGTGTCGACACGGTGGCCGAGGGCGTCGGGCGCGCCGAGTAGACGCCGGCGAGGGTGTGGCCCGGCGAGTTCTGATTGAAGTCGAGCAGCACGGTGCCGCGCGGGCGGTTGGCGATGCGGTACTCCGTCGTGAAGACGCGCCGATGTCGCGACGCGATCGCCGTCGCGAGGTCGCGCGCCACGGCGTGCACCTCGCGCTGCGTCGGCCCGCGCACGATCGGCACGTACAGGTGCAGCCCGGTCGCTCCCGACGTCTTGATGAACGCGGGAAGTCCCCACGCGTCGAGCGCTTCCTTCACGTGCAGTGCCGCGACGCGCACCTTCTCGAACCGCGTTCCTTCGGTCGGGTCGAGGTCGATCACGAGATAGTCCGGCTTCGTCGGCGCGGAGCAGCGCGCATACCATGGATGCAGCTCGATCGCGCCGAGGTTCGCCACCCAGGCGAGCGTGGCGGAGTTCTCGATACGCAGGACGGTCCGTTCCTTCGTGGTCGCGCGCGTCGGCGTGCACGTCGCCACCCACGACGGGCGGTGCTCCGGTGCGCGCTGCACGTAGAACCCCTTGGCGCCCGCGCCGTCGGGATAGCGCGTCAGCACCACGGGCCGCTCCGCGAGATGCGGCAGGATCACTGGTGCGACGGCGAGATAGTAGCGGAGCAGATCGCCCTTGCACTGCGCCCCAGGTCCGCCCTGCGGGAAGTAGCGCTTCGTCAGGTTCGTCAGCGGGACGGCGTGGCCGTTCACGTCGAGCGTGATTGCCTCCGTGCCGTGAGCGAGCGCGTCGTCGAGAAGATCGACGAGCGCGCTCGTTTCGGCGTCGGAGGGGTGGGGCCGGCTGGCGAGGAGGACCGGGTGAGGACGCCGCGGGCCACCGCGGCGGGCTCGGCTCGTCGCACGCGTGCTCCTCGCCATGCCGGCCTCAGCGCACGAAGCTGCGACGCCCGCGCCCGCGCCGGCGCCTGGTGCCAGTCGCGCGGCGCTCCGTCACGGGGCGTTGGCTGAACGACAGCTCGCGCACCCCCGGCTTCGCACGCAGTGACGTCGGCGGCGATGTCGGCGCGAACTCGAGCGCGAACTGCCCGGGGTCGAGCGGCGACTCCAGCGGCTCGTCGCTGAGCCGGTAGAGCAGATACTGGAAGCGATACAGCCGGATGGGCGCGCGCAGTGAGCCGTCCGGACGCTGCGCGAGGAGGATCGCTTCCTCGCGCACGCGCGGCGGAATGCAGCGATACGCCTCGGGCTCGTCGAGCAGGGCGAGCACGCGGTCCAGGTCGCGCCGCTCGATCGCGGCGATCACGTGGCCCAGCGTGCGGAGCAGGCGCTCGCGCATGCGCTGCGCGCGGTAGCGGGCGAGGTCCACCGTGGTGCCGTCCGTCACCGGCGCGGGATCGGCTGCCGACTGCGCGGCACGTCTCGCGAGGAAGTCGATCGCCGCCTCGACGTCGTCGTCGTGCTCCATCCCCTTCGCCCAGTCGGCCGCCGCGTCGGCGGTCGCGCGGCGGTCGTCGTCCCGGTCTCTGCGCATGGTATCTCCCGCTCCGAGTGCGCCGGCGATCACGCCGTCCGGCGCCGGGTGGACCTGGTGGCGGACTTCTGCGCCGCCTTCCCCTGCTTCGACGCGCCGCGCGCGCGCTTCCCACCGGTGCTCGCCGCGAGGCTCTCCTGAAGGCGGCTCACGAGATCCACGACCTGCGTCTGCTCCGGCTCGCGCGCGTCGGCGACCGCGAGCTTCTTCCCCTTCGCCTTCGCCTTGATGATCTCGTGCAGCTTGTCCTCGTATTCGTCGTGGTACTTCGACGGGTCGAACGCCTCGGCGAGGTTCTCGATGAGCTGCACGGCCATCGCGCGCTCCTGCGGCCGCACCTTCACGCTCTCCGAGTCGGGGAAGCGCATCTCCTCCGGATCCACGAGCTCCGCCTGGAAGCGCATGAGCTCCAGCACGAGCGCGTCGCCCATCGGCTTCACGGCCGCGAGGTGCTGCTTGTTGCGCAGGGCGAAGGTGCCGATCCCCACCTTGTGCGTCTCGGCCAGTGCGTCGCGCAGCAGCGCGTACGCCTTGTCACCGCCCTCGCGCGGGACGAGGAAGTAGGGCGACTCGAAGTACCGCGGATCGATCGAATCGGCTGGGACGAAGTCCGTCATCTCCAGCACGCGCGACATCTCGACCGCGGCGGCGGCGAAGTCGGCGTCGTCCATCACGACGAACTTCCCCTTGGAGATCTCGTAGCCCTTCACGATCTCGCCCCACGGCACGGGCTTGCCGTCCACGGAGGAGACCCGCTCGTATTTGATCGGTTGCTGGTGCTTCTTGTCGAGCTGCCGGAAGGAGAGCTTCTCCGCGCTGCGGACGGCGGAGCGGAGTTCGACGGGGATGTTCACGAGCCCGAAGGCCAGGGCGCCTTTCCAGATGGATGCCATAGTGCCCCCTCTCAAGGCAGCACGCGTGCTATCCACCACCTTTGCACATTCCTCCACATCGGTTGCCGAACACGTCCGTGGAGCTCATACTGGACGTACCTTCGCTTCAGCTCGCATCGGCTCGCGGATTGCACTTCGGGGTACCCATGGACGCATCACCTGACCACCGAGGCAGATCGATGGAAAGCGACGAGGGGACGCAGCGCTGCGTGGATTGTGGACGGGAGGATCCGTCCGTCGCCCTGCACCCCGGAACGGTGAGCGCGCCCAGCGACGAAGGGCACGTTCGACACACGCGCGTCGCGCTGTGCGCCTCCTGCGCCGCGCGGCGCATGGCGCTTCAGGAGCCCAACTTCGTCTGATTGTCCGCCGAGCCGCCCGGCTCGGGCGGGATCGGTCCGAGATCGGTCGAGTCGCGCGCGGTGCGCGCCAGCGCCTCGGCCCAGGTGCCGCGCCGCTCGAACTCACCGCGGTGGTAGCCGCGCAGACCAGCGAGGATCGCCGTCGTCAGCGCGCCTTCGAGCGTGAGAAGGTCCTGCGGCGTGAGCGGCGCGATCCGACATTCTCCCAGCGCATGCGGGACGGCGGTCCCGAGGAAATCGTACTCCTCGAACAGGCACGTCTCGTGGACGCCCTGCAGCCGGCGACGCGCTCCATGCGCCGCGGCGATCTCGATGAACGCGTCGACGGCCCCCGCCGATGGGTCGGGCTCGAGTGCGGCGCAGAGCGCGCGGAGCACATCCGCCAGATCGCCGGTCCGGTCAGACTGACACACCGCGCGCAGCTCGCCCGCCGAGGCGCGGTGCTCCCATTCGTGCAGGATCACCGGGAGACAGCGCTCGAGAGTGTCGGCGAGTCGCGCGGACATGTTCGCCGTATGTGCAAGGATGGGGCGTGCGCGATGTGATGTCGCGCACGCCCCGCGCAGGTCAATCGGTCAGGTTCGCGGGAACGTGCCCGCCGTTCTCGGCGAGCCGGCGCATCACTTCCTTGTGCAGCCAGATATTCATCGAGGCGCTGTCGTTCATGTCTCCGGTGAAGCCCAGTTCCTGCGCGAGCGCCTTGCGGTTCGCCAGGCTGCTGTCGATGCCGACGAGCTTCATGAGATCGACGATCGAGTTGCGCCAGTCGAGCTTCTGCGACGTGCCCGCCGCCATCGTCTCGAGCACCAGCTCGACGTCCACCTTCGGCGGCGCGGCGGTCGCCGTTGGCGCGGCCGGTGTCGGGGCGGGCGTCATCGGAGCTGACGGCGCAGCGGTCGCGGTCGCGCCCCCCTTCGCGTTGTTGCCGAGAATCTTTCCCATCAGTGATCCGAAAATGCTCATCGTCAGGTCCTCCCGCAGCGCTGCATGATGACCGCGATCTGATCACGTCCATCGCACAGCCGGGTAAAAGAACGGCGGCCGCCACCGAGCGGCCGGGGCGCGAAGTGGCAGCAAGGAGCGGACCCGTGAATGCTGCACGGCGTAGCTCGCTTCGTGTCCGACCGTCGTCTGGTCAAACATTGGTGCATGCATTTGCGTACATCACGTGTGAGGGTGCTGCGCGGCGCTGGCACATCCCTCGCCGCGCTCGTCCCTCCTACGCTCCTGGTCGGCAGCACATGCACCAAGCTCCATCACAGTCGAGGCGTCTCGCTTCGGAATGGGCGACGCGGATCCTGCTCGCGTTCATCGTACTGAGCCTCGCCTCGCTCATCGCCATCCCGTGGTGGGCGAGCACGCGATATGTGCAGCCGCTACAGCATCAGATGAATCAGCTCGCCGATCCGGTGCGCGGGTTGATGACGCGGATCCATCTCTCGATGGCCCAGGAGGTGGACGCGCTCGACGATTTCGTCGACGAGCGCGATGCCCTGTCGCGCGGCCGCTTCCGTCAGGCGGACGCCGACAAGCAGGCCGCCTACCGCCAGCTGGCGCCGCTCGTCGCCGCGCTCGGCCCCGCACCCAAGCAGCAGCTGGACAGCCTGCTCTTCCTCGAGGCCCGCTGGCATCAGCTGGTGGATGCCGAGGTATGGAACGCACCGGATGGCAGAATCACGCCGCACAGCGCCGAGCGGGAGGATCTCTGGGACGGCATGCTCGAGGCGGCGGCGCACGTCGACGAAGCGATCACGCAGGCGGGACGCGATCGGATCGCACAGATCGCCGAGGTGGAGGCGATCCAGCGTTCGATGACGGCGCTGCTCGGGCTCCTCGCCCTCGCCGCCGCGGCGGCGACGTGGTGGGTCAGCCGCCGTGTCCACGACTACGCCGTCGAAGCCGAGGAGCGACGCGCGGCGCTCGCCGAGGTGATGGCGTCGCGCTCGCGCTTCATGCGCGGCGTCAGCCACGATCTCAAGAACCCGATCCACGCCATCGATGGCCACGCGCAGCTGCTCGAGGACGAGGTGCGCGGCCCGCTCAACGACGCGCAGCGCGACAGCGTGACGCGCATCCGCCGCTCGACGCGCGCGATGATGGGCTTGATCGAGGATCTGCTGGAGCTCGCGCGGGCCGAAGCGGGGCAGCTCACCGTGCGGCTCGACCGCGTCGTGCTGCGCGACGTGGTCCACGACGTCGTCGAGGAGCATCGCGCCGCGGCCCAGTTCGCGGGGCTCACGCTCGTGCACGCGGAAGACGATTCGCAGACGATCCTCACCACCGACCCGGTGCGCGTCGCCCAGGTGCTCGGCAACCTGCTCTCCAACGCCATCAAGTACACGCCGGCAGGCGGGCGCATCGAGGTCAGCACCGAGATGCCGGCCGGACGCGGCGCCGGCACGGACGATCGCATCGCCATCCACGTCGTGGACGACGGGCCAGGCATTCCGAGCGACAAGCGCGAGGAGATCTTCGGCGAGTTCACCCGCCTCGGCGCCGTGGACCGCCCGGGCGCGGGACTCGGCCTCTCGATCGCGCGACGCATCGCGCGCCTGCTGGGCGGCGACGTGACCGTCGCGGGGCGCGGCGAGCGCGGCTCGCGCTTCACCCTCTGGTTGCCGCTGCGCCCGGCCGCCTGACGTCGTTCAAGCATTCAAGGGGTCAGGCTCCTTGAACGCTTCAAGGAGCCTGACCCCTTGAAACGGCGGGGCCGTCAGCTGGCGCGGGGCAGCTCCTCCTCGCGACGGAGGGCGCGCGGGCGCGCCGGATCGCTGAGGTCCATCCAGTCCCAGGGGATCTCGTAGCGACGATAGCCCGTCGCGCGCGTGATGCGGCGGACGAGCTGCTGCACGAAGTTGCCCGTCGCGATCACGTCGAGCGGCCCGAAGCGCCCGACGCTGAAGTGCGTGACGACGTAGTCGCTCCTGCCCTGCTCGAGCGAGATCTCGGCGTTCAGCTCCTCGATGCGCCCGATCTTCCGGCCGTCCGCGTCGCGCACGGCGCGGCCGAGCAGATCGCTCAACGCGACGGTCCGCGCGCTCACTTGCGCTCCCCCGACCCGCCGGGGATCCGGCAGACGATGTGCGTCGCCAGCCAGCGGTCGAGGCGCATCGACGGCAGCGTGTCCCCTTCGACGTCGAGCTCGATCGTATCGGCGATGCGCCGCACGGCCTCGAACGGGATGCGGCTCTCGTACTCTTCGCGATGACCGAGCAGCGCGTGCACGGCGCGATGGCAGGCGAGCATCCATCGCCCGACACGCCGCGCCCGCGCCACGCCGCCGATCACGATCGTCGCGACGCGCGGGGGCTTCCCCTCCTCCAGCTCGAGCAGCAGCTCGTCGATCCGGCCGATCTTCTCCTGGTGCCGGTCCACGAGCTGCGAGTCGATCACGTCGTGCGAGAGATGCACCGCGCCCATCACCCACCTCCCAGCAGCTGCAGCGGGATCGCGGCGACGAGCAGCACGACGGAGAGCAATGCGATGACGACGAGCGCGAGGTTGCTCGGCCACCCGTTCACGTGCGTGTTGAGGAGGTCGCCGTCGTTCATCAGCACGGACAGCGGGATGACCGTCACCGGCAGGCTCGCCGCCGTGGCCACCATCGAGATGTTGGTGAGCGTCAGCGGATCCATCCCGATCGCGATCGGCAGCGACGCGAGCAGGATCAACACGGTGTAGCTCGTGGCGAACCGCGCGTCCTTCCCCGGCTTGAGGTTCTCGCTCCAGTTCCACCCCAGTCCCTGGGCCAGGAGGTACGCGATGGCCAGGACGATCTCGAGCGTGGATCCAAAGCAGGTGACGAACAGCGTCATGATGAAGAAGACCAAACCAGCACGGCCTAGTGGAGTCGCGAGCACGAGCGCGATCTGCTCGTAGCGGTCCACCTTGATCCCCCGCGGCGCGAACACGAGTGCCGCCGTCACGAGCGACGCAATCGCGAGCACGCCGCCGAACACGTTGCCCATTCCCGCGGTGACGCGGTTCACGCCGAGGTGCTCGATCGTCCATTCGTCCTCGAGCGCGCCGGCCGAATAGAAGAGATAGAGGTATGGGCTGATCGACGCGCCGAGGATGCTGACGGCGAGATACCAGTAGCGCGCCCGGTCGTGCGACGGGAGCGACGGAAGCAGGGCGCGACCGAGCGTCGGCCAAACCGGGTGCAGCTTCAGCGCACCAACGGCGAAGCTGATCGCCACGAGCCCGAGCATCGCCGTTCCCTGCTCGACGATGGTGAAGTTGCCGCGCCAGAGCAGGAACCAGCCGACGAGCGCCGTCGGGATCGCCCACCAGCGGAAGTCGATGCCGGTGGCGAGCTGCAGCGCGATCGAGACGCCGCCGATCTCGGAGATCACCACGAGGAGGCTGACGACGAACACCGCGACCAGCGGCAGGAGAAAGAACCGGTAGCCGAACCGCTCGCGCAGCAGGTCGGCGTAGCTCCGCTGGCTCACCGCGGCGAGCCGTCCAGTCATCTCCATGAGGATCGCGAGGCTCGTCGTGCCGAGCACCAGCACCCAGGCGAGCTGATAGCCGAACTCGGCGCCGCCCTGCGCCGACGTCGCGATGGATCCGACTTCGAGGAACCCGCCGATGCTCGTGACGACGCCGAGCGCGACCTCGGCCCACTTCTTCACGAGCCGACCTCCGACTCGAGCTGCCGGATCGCCGTGCGCAGGGAGTCGAGCGCCGCGGCGGCGTAGGCGGAGTCAGTGCGGGTGTGGGCCGACTGTCCGATCGTGGTGGAGGCCTGCTGAAATGCCTCGTCGGCCCGATCGCGGAGCTGCGTGGCGTACGTGATGGTGATCGCGCCCGCGCCGTGCCGCTCCTTCGCGAGCTGCATCGTCGCCGTCCACGACGCGAGCGTCTCGAGCTGCTTGTCGATCGGGGGCGGCGCGCCGCAGCCCACACCGGTCAGGAGCGCAGCGAATGTGAGAGAGAGGCGGTTCGTACGAGCGCTGGCTGGCTGAAGCATGCCGGCGTATCGCGCAGAAAGCGTACCGATCAGTGCGATCGGCGCGGCGCGCTTCCGGATGGCACGCCGTTCGTGAGCGGAGCCGTCACTTCGCGGCCAGCTTCGACGCCGTCTGGTCGAGCGCGGCGCGCAGCCCGCGCGCCAGCGTCGTGGCGTCGGCGCGCGCCCAGAAGTGCATGAAGAACAGCCGCGGCGACTCGTCGAGCATGTGGCTGTGCAGCGCCGTGGGCGTGATCCCATTCGCCTGCAGGGCGCGGATCACGCGGTTCACCTCCTCGGCGCGCATCACGAAGTCGCCCGTGACCGCCGCGCGGCCACCGCCGAGCGGCTGGAAGTTGATCGCCGTGGCGACGCCCATCGACGGCGGGATCTCGTGATCGCCCTCCATGATGCGCTCGCGGCGCGGCACGCTCACCTGGTACACCACGCCGTTCAGCTTTCCGGCGACGCCGAGCACGCCGGCGATCGTCGCGGTGTCCAGCTCGGACGCCGCGGCGGGTGCGGGCGCGGCGGGCGCTCCCATCGGCGTCCTGCTCTGCGCCAGCGCGGTGCGGATCGTCTGCGCGATCTTCACCGGATCGCCGTGCGCGGCGACGTGCATGTACATCACGCGCGGCGACTCGTGGAGCACGTGGTTGTGCAGCGCGGTCTGCTCGACGCCGCCGGCCTGCAGCGCGCGCATCACGGGACCGACCTCGTCCTCGGTGAGGACCAGATCTCCCATCGCCATCGCAGCGCCTTTCGCGATCGGTCCGAAGGCAACCCACGAGCCGAGCGCGAACGCCGGCTTGAGCGTCACGCTGTCGGCGACGACGGTGAGGTCGCTGCGCGGGAAGGAGAAGCGCAGCACGCCGCCCGGCTGTTCGGCGCCGCTCCGGCCAAGCGCTTCCGCGACGCCGGCGAGCGGCGCGCCCTGGCTCCGCGCGGACGGCGCGAGTGCGCTCGCGCTCACGAGTGTGGCGAGCAGCACTGCGAAGGAGCGGGGAGCGAAGCGAGGCATGGGTGGCGTCCGGTGGGCTGGGGCGCACAGCCACGCATACGCCGTGCAACCGGGCGCAGCCGGCGTCGCATGCATGATGCGTAGCTGGAACGAGCATTGCTTTCATCGCGATGCTCCGTATCGAACACGAGCTCGCCTCTCTGGCGACGAACATGCAAGGACGCGGCGCGCGCCGTGCCGGTGCTGCCCCACACATGAAGGAGGCTTCGATGGCGAGAAAGATCGAACCGAACGAGGATGGTGTCCGCATCGCGCCCCTCGGAGCGCTGGACGACTTCGAGGTCGCGCAGGGCTATCCGGAC
>Ga0070664_100003552_pt1 | contig 12597 bp, 11 predicted proteins | sample KBSC73metaG_FD_65863 | JGI IMG/M metagenome (GOLD analysis project Ga0070664, IMG submission 65863) | Corn rhizosphere microbial communities from Kellogg Biological Station, Michigan, USA - KBS C7-3 metaG | ecosystem: Host-associated > Plants > Roots > Rhizosphere > Soil ... | reverse complement strand
TCACCGCGAGCTATGCGCTTTTCCAGGCGGCCAACAACACGGCGGTGATGAACGCGGTCCCCGGCGACGAGCGCGGCCTTGCTTCCGGACTCGTCAACCTGTCGCGCAACCTCGGCCTGATCACCGGGGCATCCGCACTGGGCGCGATTTTCGCCTTCGGGACGGGGTCGGGCGATATTGCAACCGCGAGCCCTGTCGCCGTTGCGGCGGGGATGCGGCTCGCTTTCACGGCCGCCGCTGTGCTGGGCGTTATCGCCTTCTCAATCGCCGTTGCGGGCCGCCGCCCAAAATTGGCGGCGCCGGCCTAGCTCCTCCCTGGCCGAAGGGCGGGGAGCGGCGAAGCGTTTGCAAATCTCACCACCGCGCCGCTAAGGCCCTCACCTCATGGCCGACGCCCCCGAAACCACCAAGACCGACTACCGCCCGACCGTCTTCCTGCCGCGCACCGACTTTCCGATGAAGGCCGGGCTGCCGCAGAAGGAGCCGGCGATCCTGGCGCGGTGGCAGGCGGAGGATTTGTACGGGCAGGTGCGGAGCAGCCGCGCCGGCCGGACCAAGTTCATCTCCCACGACGGCCCGCCCTACGCTAATGGCGACATCCACATCGGCCATGCACTCAACAAGACGCTGAAGGACATGGTCGTCCGCACCCAGACACTGCTCGGCAAGGATGCGCCCTACGTGCCGGGGTGGGACTGCCACGGCCTGCCGATCGAGTGGAAGATCGAGGAGCAGTATCGCAAGAAGAAGCTCAACAAGGACGAGGTCCCGGCCAGGGAATTCCGCGCCGAATGCCGCGCTTATGCGCAGCATTGGGTCGACGTGCAGCGCGAGCAGCTCAAGCGGCTCGGCGCGCTCGCGGACTGGGACCATCCCTATCTGACGATGGATTATTCGTCGGAAGCGACGATCATTTCGGAGCTGTTCAAATTCGCGGAGAGCGGGCAGCTCTACCGCGGGGCCAAGCCGGTGATGTGGTCGCCGGTCGAGAAGACCGCACTGGCCGAGGCCGAGATCGAATATGAGGACGTGGTTTCGACCCAGATCGATGTCGGCTTCGAGATCGTCGAAAGCCCGATCCCGGAGCTGGTCGGCGCTTATGCGGTGATCTGGACGACCACGCCGTGGACGATCCCGGTCAACCGCGCGATCGCGTACGGCGAGGATATTGAATACTCAGAGATCGAGGTCAGCAAAAGCTTCTCCACCGCCGATGGTCCGGCATTGGCACTTGGAACTCGCTACTTGGTCGCGACCGAATTGCTGCATGAGTTCTTCGGTCGACCGTCGGCCGAGCGCGGGTGGACCTCGTACAAGGTCAAGAAGGTCTGGAAAGGCTCCGACCTTGCTGGCACGATCGCGCGCCACCCGATGCACAAGCTCGGCGGGTTCTTTACCGAGCCGCGGCCGCTGCTGCCGGGCGATCATGTCACCACCGACGCCGGCACCGGCCTGGTTCACATGGCGCCCGACCATGGCGAAGAGGATTTCTACGTCTGCAAGGCGGCGGGGATCGACCCGGTGTTCGTGGTCAACGACGCCGGTTTCTACCGCGACGACTGGGCGTGGCTGCCGGGCGGCGGCAGCGTCATCAACGCCAAGTTCAACGCGCCCGACGGGCCGATCTGCTCGGACCTGCGCGAGGCGGGGGCATTGTTGGCCGCGAGCGCGGACTTCACGCACAGCTATCCGCATTCGTGGCGGTCGAAGGCGAAGGTGATTTACCGGTGCACGCCGCAATGGTTCATCGCGATGGACAAGCCGATTGTCCCCTCACCCCTTTCCGGGGGAGAGGGAAGAGGCGCGTCAGCGCCGAAGGGAGAGGGGGCCGTCGATGGCGCTGCGCTTCCCTCTCTCCCCCCTCTCCCCGCTCAGCCTTCGGCTGAGTCGCCCTCTCCCCCTGAAGGGGGCGAGGGGAAGACCCTCCGCCAGCTGGCCATGCGCGCCATCGCCGATACGCGCTTCGTGCCCGAAAAAGGCCGCAACCGTCTTGCTTCGATGGTCGAAGGGCGGCCCGACTGGGTGATCAGCCGCCAGCGGGCGTGGGGCGTGCCGATCGCGCTGTTCGTCGAGCGGAAGACGCAGGCGCTGCTGGTCGATCCGGAGGTCAATTCGCGAATCGTCGAGGCAGTGCGAGAGCAGGGCGTGGACGCGTGGTCCGAAGACAATGCCGCGCATTTCCTCGGCAACCGCAACCCCGACGATTATGAGATGGTCCGCGACATCCTCGACGTATGGTTCGACAGCGGATCGACCCATGTCTTCACACTGGAGAGCGGGCGTTGGCCCGACCAGCGCTGGCCGGCCGACCTCTATCTCGAAGGCAGTGACCAGCACCGCGGCTGGTTCCAGTCGTCGCTGCTCGAAAGCTGCGGCACGCGTGGGCGCGCGCCGTTCGACGCGGTGCTGACCCACGGTTTCACCATGGATTCCAAGGGCATGAAGATGTCCAAGAGCCTGGGCAATACCGTCAACCCGCTCGACCTGATGAAGGATTATGGCGCCGACATCCTGCGGCTGTGGGCGTTGTCGGTCGACTTCACCGAGGACCACCGGATCGGCAAGGAGATCCTGGCCGGGGTCGCGGACCAGTATCGCAAGCTGAGGAACACGTTCCGTTACCTGCTCGGCGCGCTGGCCGACTTCCGCGAAGAGGAGAAGGTCGCGGTCGAGGCGATGCCCGAGCTCGAGCGCTACGTGCTCCACCTGACGGCGGAGCTCGACCGGACGCTGCGGCAGGCGGTCGCGGACTATGACTTCAACCATTACGTCCGCGCGCTGACGGACTTCTGCAACGACGATCTGAGCGCCTTCTATTTCGATATCCGCAAGGACGTCCTTTATTGCGAGGTCAATGCGGAGACGGGCGCGCAGACCGACAAACGCCGCGCCAACCGGACGGTGCTCGACATTCTCTATCACGCGCTGGTGCGCTGGCTGTCGCCCGTGCTGGTGTTCACGAGCGAGGAGGTGTGGGGCACGCGCTATCCGGATGGCGGTTCGGTGCATTTGCTCGAATGGCCGGAGATTCCTGGGGTCGGCGCGGACGATGCGAAGTGGGCCCAGCTTCGCCAGCTACGGACAAGGGTGACCGAGGCGATCGAGCCGCTGCGGCGCGACAAGGTGGTCGGATCGAGCCTCGAGGTCGAAGTGACGGTGCCAAGCGCCGAGGAGCCGGCGTTCCTCGCCGAACTGTTCATCACCTCGACAGTCCGCAAGGGCGATGAGGTCAGGGTGGCGAAGACCGACAACCACAAATGCGGGCGCTGCTGGCGCTATCTGCCGGAGGTGAAGGACGATGGCGAATTGTGCGGCCGCTGCGAGGATGTGCTGAATGGGTGAGCTTATGCAGCTCCTCCCCCCTTGGGGGAGGTGTCGGGCCGAAGGACTGACGGAGGGGGCCCCCTCCGGCGCTTCGCGCCACCTCCCCCCGAGGGGGAGGAGCTGATGCAGCGCTATCGCCTCGGCTTCCTTGTCGCGCTGATTGTGTTTGCGCTCGACCAGCTGGTGAAGTGGATCGTGACCGGTCCGCTGAACCTCAACCAGCTCGGCGACCAGCTCGTGCTGCTGCCGATTTTCAACCTGACCTATACGCAGAACGAGGGCATTTCGCTGGGGATGCTCAACGCCACCAATCCGGTCGGGCGGTGGATGCTGGTCGCCGTGACCAGCGCGATCGCGATCGGGGTGGCGGTGTGGATCGGGCGGGAGAAGAACTGCATCGACAAGGCGGCGCTCGGCATGGTGCTGGGCGGCGCGCTCGGCAACATCCTCGACCGCGCGCGGTTCGGCTATGTGGTCGACTTCGCCGACCTTCACTTTGGCGGCTTCCGCCCGTTTCTGGTATTCAATGTCGGCGATGCAGCGATTAGCATCGCGGTCGTGATCCTGTTGCTGCGTGCGTTCCTGACCCCTAAGGAACGGGCAAAGGGCGCCAGCCCCGAGGAGACTGTCGAACATGCGTAAAGCCATTTCCGCCGCGGTGATCGTCGCCGCCGTCGCAACCAGCGGCTGCGCCGCGGTTCGCGGGCGCAGCAACAACACGCCGGACGAATTCGCCGTCGCGCGCAACGCGCCGCTGATCATCCCGCCCGACTTCACCCTGGCGCCGCCCGTTGCGGGCACGTCGGGGCTGACCCCGACCGACGCCCAGCAGCAGGCGATCGACGCCTTGTTCGGCGGCCCGGCGCCGCGCAGCCTGGGCGAGAGCAGCATGCTCGACGCGGCCGGCCGCGACAGCGCGCAGACCGGCATCCGCTCGACCGTGTGGGATCCGGATACGCGGATCGTCGACAAGGGCGCGACCACGCTTGCGATCCTGCAGGCGCCGGCGGCCGACAGCAACGTCGCCACGGCCCAGGCCGGCCAGTAAGCAAGCGGGGGAAGAGCGACACCAATGGCCGAAGAGAGTCTGTCCGCCCGGCTGGTCGAAGTCGAATCGATGCTCGACCGCTCGCGCCGCCGGCTCGAGGAAGGGACGCGGCTGGTCGAGGAGGCGCACAAGGCCCTCGCCGAGCTTCAGCAAGAGCTGATCGGTAGCCCACGCAGCGTTTCGCCCGAGGATAGCGAGGAAGCCGCGTCTCGGCTGCTGCAGTCGATCAAGGCCAGCGGCGGCGAGATGCCGGAGACGCTGTGCGGCGGCCGGCTCGCGGTCGACCAGGTGCAGCGGCTGATCCGCATCGACGGCCACCCGATCGGCATCACCGAGATGGAATATCGCGTGCTCGAGCTGCTCGCCTTCGCGCGCAACAATGTCGTCACCCGGGCGATGCTGCTCAAGCACCTCTATCGCCGCTCCGACGACCAGCCGCAGCCGAAGATCATCGACGTGTTCATTTCCAAGCTGAGGAAGAAGCTGCGCAACGCCAGCGGCGGCGCGGAGTTCATCGAGACGATCCCGCAGCGAGGGTGGATCCTGCGCGACATCGACGCGACCAGCGGGGCCTAGCGCCGTTCGATTCACAATTCGTTAGCCTTGCGCGCTTACTTCCGGTGCAATGCTGCATTTACTCGCCGAGCCCTGCCCCGATCCACGGCCCCAACCTTATGCCGAAGCGGTCGCCCGGCTGGCGAGCATCCGTCACGCGCTGCGATTGGTGAATTCGCTGGGCGACGGACCTTCGGGCGACGTGCCGAACGAGGATGAAGCGATCGCCAGCGCGTGGGACGATGCCGGAGAAGCGGCGCAACGCCGCTTCGACCAGCGCTCGGCCCAGCTCGTTGGCGCGACTGCCGCGGGGGTTGAGGCATTGCTGAAGACCCGCGAGACCGGCAGCCGCGCGCATCCCGAGGCGAGCAAGTTCCTGGTCGACCAGATCCGCCGCGAACTGGCGGACGTCGCCCGCGTCGTCCTCGACTAAGCCGGTCCGACCGCCTTCGGCGTCGCCGGGTCGGCGCCCCACTCACTCCAGCTGCCGTCATAAAGCCGATTGTGGTCGCTGCCGATGAGGTGGGCGGCGAACAGCAGCGAATTGGCGGTCACGCCCGAGCCGCAGGTGGCGACGAACGGGCGATGCGGGTCGATCCCGGCTTCGCGAAACAGGCGCTCGAGCTCGCCGACCGGCTGGAAGCGGCCATCCTCGCGATAAAGCGAGCCAAACGGCAGGTTGCGCGCGCCGGGGATGTGCCCGGGCGCGACTCCAGGGCGAGGCTCGGGCTCGGCGCCTTCGAAACGGGGCTTGCCGCGCGCGTCGACCAGCGGCGTGTCGATGCCGGCGAGGAGTTGCTGCTTGGTGACGACCGAGTCGCCCTCGACGGCCCCGAAGCGGGCGGGTCGCGGGCTTGGGACGCCGCTTTCGGTCGGGCGGCCTTCTGCGAGCCACTTCTGGAAGCCGCCATCGAGGATGGCGACGCGCGTCGCGCCGAAATGGCGCAGCATGAACCAGCCGCGCGCGGCGGTGCGCAGAGGCGAATTGTCGTAGACGACGATCCGGTCATCGCGGCCGATGCCCAGCGTGGCCATCGCCGCTCCGAACTCCGCGGCCGACGGAATCGCATGCGGCGCGGCGTTGGCGGTGTCGGCAACGGCGTCGATGTCGAGATAGACCGCGCCGGGAATGTGCGCGGCGAGATATTCGTCGCGGCCGCTGCGGCCGGTCGAGGGCATGTGCCAACTCGAATCGACGAGCTTGAGGTCGGCTTCATTCAAGTGCGTGGCCAGCCAGTCGGTCGATACCAGTGAGTCCATCCGATCCTCCGTCCTCCGGCCCGGCTCAGCGCCTGTCGAGCAGCCCGAGCTTCTCCAAGGTGACGAGATAGTCCGCAACCTCGTCCAGCGGCACCGGGCCGGAAGTGGCGAACAGCGCGTCGCGAATATCCTGGACGCTGCGCGCGCCGTCGACGAGATTGAGCGCTTCGTAGGCGAAGCTGCCTCCGTCGCGGGCGGCGGCGCGATCGACCAGGACAGGGCGCGGCAAGCCGCCCTGCTTCAGATGGTCGTCGAGCCACGAATAGCCGAAGCCTTCGAGCGGGCCCTTGGGCGCATCCTTGCGGCGATAGACGATCGCCGCCGCTCCCTTTGGCGCTGACGGCGCGGAAGCGGCGCGGGGCGCCTCCGATGACGCAGTGCCGATGCCGAATCGTGCGAGCGAACGCGCCTCCTCCGCTTCGAACGCATCGGCGTGGCGGGTGACGAAAGCCGTGTCGGCCGCGCTCATGTCGGCGGTCTTGCGCACCGTCGCGGCGCGCCGCTCGAGCGCTTCGGAGGTCATCGCCACCGCGAGGCGGGTGACATCGCCGGCGTCGACATTGGCCAGGTACCAGCCGGAGGCGGCGGCGATGAACATCGCGCGCTTCAGCTTGGTGGCGTCGAGATTGGCGGGGACGTCGCGCTGGGTATGGATGTAGCGGTCGGGCCAGTCGGCGATGTAGATCACCGGCACGCGCCAGCTGCCCTCGGCCCACACCTGGTGGTCGCTCCCTTCCGAGAAGCCGCCGACCTTGGCCTGGAGCGCCCGCTTGTCGCCCTCGGGATCGACGAGCGGCCATGCGGCTTCACCAGTGTCGGCGAATTCCATCGACTGATCGTTGACCCAGCGGGCGATGGCGAAGGCGACGTCGCCGACGAAGCTCGGCAGGCTCGGCGGCGAGCCTTCGACCCGCAGGATCGACTTGGTCTTCTCGGTGTCGCCGCCGATCATGTCGAGATGGATGGTCGCGAGCGTCCGGCGCGCGAACTCGGGCCGCGCGTTGAGCAAGGCAATCGTGCATTCCACCTCGCACGGCCAGATGAAGCGGATGGTCCGCAGCGGCTGCGGCAGGCGCTTCTCGGCGACGAGGCGGCTCAGCGTCCGCGCGATCTCCAATATGCCCGCGCAGCCGCTGGCATTGTCGTTCGCGCCCGGCGACGGGTGATCGAGGTGGCAGGAATAGACAATCTCGTGCGCCGGATCGCGCCCTGGGATCACCGCCGTCGGAATGAGATATTGGCCGGCGGTGCGGCCCGCTTCGACCCGCGCGCGCAAGTGGATTGTCTCGCCCTTCGCCATTCGATCCTGCCAGGCATGGGCGCGAGCCGGCGATACGGTGAAAGCGAACGTGGGGTCATTCCACGTATCGAGGTGGCCCCAGCGGACCAGGCTCTGGTCCTCGCCCCACCACGCCTGCTTCTGGTTCTGCGCCCAGGATATGATTCCGGCGGCGCCGTATTTCGTCACGGCCAGCGCTGCGACTTCGCTCGGTTGGGCCGACACAAGGACGAGCTTCCCCCGCACGTCCTTGCCGGCATAGTCGGCGTCGGACGTCCCGGCCTCGACATCGACCAACGGCGCGTCCGCGGTTCCGCTGACGCTGTCCTCCGCAAGGCTGATCGGATGGTCGGCCCAGGAGGTCACACGTTCGGCGTCGGCCCAGCGGTCGCCGACACGGCGTTGCTCCCATAATTCCGCGAAGCTGGCATCCCACGCGGGCCGCGATCGCTGCGTCCCGTAGAAGATCTTGCCGTCCGCCGGAAGCGCGATCGTCTCCACGCCGCTCAGGCCCGCGGCCGTCAGCTTGTCGGTGATCAAGGCGGCAGCGGCCGCATAGGGCCTGGAGCCGCGCATGCGATGATGAAGCGACAGCGCCTGCACTGTCCGCTTGGCCCCCGATCCCGAAATTTCGGACGAGAGCGCCGACGCCGTGTCGGTTCCGATGAGCGGCGGCGCCTGCTGCGCGACACAAGGCGTGGAAATTGCAAGCGCCAGCACCGGCAACACAAATCGTCTGAGCACGACATTCCCCCGCGAAGACCAGCGCAGGATAGGCGTCGCAATCCGCTCCTGCTAGGTGGCCCGCGATGGAGACGACCCACCTCGGCCAGCCAAGCGCGCTGCCTGCTTCGCCCGAAGAGGCGGTGCTGGACTATGTGCCGAACCCGCGCACTGGTGCGCTTTACCTGGTGCGGTTCACCGCGCCTGAGTTCACGTCGCTGTGCCCGGTGACGGGCCAGCCCGACTTTGCCCATCTGGTCATCGACTATGCGCCGGCCGAGACGATCGTCGAGAGCAAGAGCCTCAAGCTGTTCCTCGGCGCGTTCCGCAACCATTGCGGGTTCCACGAGGACGTGACAGTCGGCATTGGCCAGCGCCTCGCGGCGGAGATGAAGCCGCGCTGGCTGAGGATCGGCGGCTATTGGTATCCGCGCGGCGGAATGCCGATCGATGTCTTCTGGCAAACGGGAGAGCCACCGGAAGAGCTGTGGCTGCCCGACCAGGGGGTCGCGCCGTACCGGGGGCGCGGCTAGCGGGAACCCATCAAAGTACTACTTTGATGGGCCCTTTAGCGGTAGGTGGCTTCCGGTGCCAGGCCGTCGTCGTTCGGCGCCGGAGCATCGGACGAGCGGCCCTTGGTCCAGAGGTAGAGCGCTCCGATCGCCGCCGAGAAGACGAGCAAACTGACCAGCATGACCGCCGAATAAGGCTCAATCAGCCCGAAGACGTTCGCGCTGTCGCTCGACCCTGCCTTTTCCGCCCCCGCCACGGCGAAGGCGTAAACCACGCCCATCAGGCTCTCCCCGACGATAAGCCCGGTCGCCATAAGAACGCCCATCCGCTCCGCGAAGGCGGGGCTGCGCGAGGTCATCGCCCAGCGGTTGTAGAACCAGCCGAGGACCGCGCCGAACGGGATCAGCAGGTCAGCTTCGAGCGGCAGGTAGATGCCCATTCCGATCGCCAGCGGCGGCAAGTGCAGCCGCTTGCCGGACGCGCGTTTCAACACTTCATCAACGATAACGGCGACGACGCCGATGATCGCGCCCTGGCGGATCATCGGCCAGTCGAGGTTCCCGCCGAGAACGCCTTGCGCAATCGTCGAAATGATCGCCGCCTGCGGTGCCGCAAGCGCCGTATCCTTGGCATTGGGTGCACCCTGGAAGGTGAAGGCGGTGTTCATGAGGTCGAGGATCGGCGGGATGACGAGGGCGCCGAACACGACCCCGAGCACCAGCGCCACCTGCTGCCGCCACGGCGTCGCCTCGACCAGCTGACCGGTCTTCAGGTCCTGGAGGTTGTTGTTGGAGATGGTCGCAACACCGAAGATGATCGCGGTGACGAACAAGGCGAAGGCGACGAGGGATTTGGTCTGGTCGCCGCTGACCCCGGGGAAAAGCGCGACGAGAATGAGCGAAATGCCCAGCACCGACAGGATGCCGACGCCCGAAATCGGGCTGTTCGAGGCGCCGATCAGCCCGGCCATGTAGCCGCAGACGGCGGCGATGACGACGCCGGCGACCAAAGTGTAGATGATGCTGAGCACGATCGTCATGCCGGGTTCGGAGGCGATCGGGGCCGTATTCCCGAACGCGTAGAGCAGCAGGCCGATCGGGATCATCGAAAGCAGGATCGTAGCGGTGACGATGCCGATCGGAATGTCGCGCTCGGTCAGCGGAAGGTCGGCGCCGCGCCCGGCCTTGCGCTCCCGGCTGGCGATGAGCGCGGAGCGGATGCCAGCGATGATTGGGCCGATGATCTTCAGCAACGTCCAGATTGCGGCGACGCCGATGGTGCCGGCGCCCACCATGCGTGCCTTCTGCTTGAAGGCGGCGCTGACCAGCGTCTCGAGATCCGGCGCGGCGATCTGGGAAACGAAGGCGACGTCCTGGGTCCAGTGGGGGACGATGACCACCCAGGTGATCAACATGCCGACGACCATCGCCAGGCCGACGGCGACGCCGACCAGGTGGCCGACGCCGATCAAGGCCATCGACAAGCTCGCGGAAATGGCGGAGCCGCCCGTGCCGACCTTGAACACTTTTCCGGCGGTGTCGGTGAGAAGCCGGGTCTTGGCGATGAGAAAATAGAGCGCCGAGACGGCGGTCGAGCCGCCGATAAGGATGAGGCCGCGGCGATTTTCCTCGGCTCCGCCGACGCCGCTGCCAACCTTGAGCACTTCCGCCGCGGCGACGCCTTCCGGATAGGGAAGGTCCGTGCCCGTCACCAGCGCTCGCCTCAGCGGCACGGAATACATCACGCCGAGGATGCCGCCGATGCCGATCACGGCGACCGACAGCCAGTAGGGGAAGCCCGTCCACCAGCCGACCATGATCAGGCCGGGAAGCACGAAGATGATCGCCGACAAGGTGCCCGCCGCCGACGCGATCGTCTGGACGATGTTGTTTTCCTGGATGGTCGCGTCGCGGAAGGCCTTGAGGACGGCCATCGAAATGACCGCGGCCGGGATCGAAGTCGCGAAGGTGATGCCGATCTTGAGGCCGAGATAAACGTTGGCCGCGGTGAAGACGACGGTGATCAATGCGCCGAGGATGACCCCGCGGACCGTCAGCTCCTTGACCGTGTCGCCCGCGCGCAGCGCCGCCTGAGTTGCCATCAGATCTTTCCCTTCATGAGCCCTTGGCGCATTCCCCGGCGGGCGCCGGGGTCGAGTGGCGGCGGATCGCCTGCCAACGGCCTTCATCCTGCACCCAAACGTCGGTCAGGAGCACGCAATCCTCGATGATGCGGCCGAGATATTTGACCCGCCAGCGCGCCAGCACGGTGCCGACCAGCACGCCTTCGAGCGCGGTCGCGTCGCGCACTTCGAGCTCGATCGCATCGACGTCGCGCCGCTGGATCGCTTCGAGCCAATCCTCGCGGCCCATCATGAACGCGCCGGTCGCGCGCGACCCGATCAGGACGAAATCGCGATGAACGAGCGCGCGCAAGCGATCCATGTCGCGCGTGCACAAGGCATCGCGCCACTCATCCTCGAGGCTCTCGATCAGTTCGCAACTTCGCTTCGTCACGCGTTCCCCTCTGCGCCCTCTTTACGGCGGAAGAAGAAGAAAGCGAGTCGCTGAAATACGCGAGCCAGCATCGCGCTTTGAACTTCGCGCGTAACGAGTTAGGCTTTGCCTTCGACCTTGGTCATGCCGAAGTGGCGATATGGGGGATGTGAACATGTCCGACGACAAACCAACCGAACAAGTCGACGTGACCAAGGAATGGCGTGCGACCCACGGCCAGGAGTCCGCGGCCAAGCGGCTTCGCATCTTCGCCGCGCTGTCGTGGATCGTCGCGATCGGCACGGAGATCGCCGGCGTCGTCATGCTCCGCCAGCACAAGTTCGATCATGGGAACCTGCCATTACTCATCGGACTGCTGGTGGTCATCGCGGCCTTCGCGATTGGCGGCAGCCTGATGTGGAAGGCGGCCAACAAGCAGGACCCGGCCCGCCAGTCCGACACCGCGAGGTTCTTCTTCCAGAACCAGCTGGGCGCGATCATCACGGTGATCGCCTTCCTGCCGCTGATTGTCCTGATCTTCATGGACAAGGACATGGACCCGAAGAACAAGAAGATCGCGGGCGGCATCGGCGTCGTACTGGCGGCGGCCGCGACGTTCATCGGGATCGACTTCAACCCGCCATCGGTCGAGCAATATACCCAGGACATGAACAAGTGCGCGGCCGAGATCAAAGGCGGCCAACCGACCAAGGATTGCTCGCCGGAAGTCGCGGACCAGGCGAAGGCCATCGCGCAGGATTCGGCGACCGTCGCCGATGCGACCAAGAGCGCCGCCAATCCGAACGGCCTCGACGTCGTTTACTGGATTGCGCCGGAGAACGGCGCCAAGAAATCGACGACGCCGCACGTCTTCCACATCTGCCAGGGCGTCAGCCCGCTGAAGGGCAAGGCGGTCAACCAGGGTTCGGTGACGCAGGCCTATTCGGAGAATGCGACCCGCATCACCAAGCAGATCCCGATGGAGCAGAAGCAATGCGGGTTCGCGAGCGCGAGCACGGATAAGGCCGCCGCCAACCCGCAAGCGGGCTAACGCCGGCGCTATCCAATCGGCCTAGCGCGCGATGTCGACGCCGACGAAGGCTTCGGGCGAATTGCCGCGCTTGACGAGTAGGAGGACGCTGGTGCGCCCGGCGCGCCGCGCCGCATCCACCGCCGCGACGACCTGCGCCGGCGAAGTCACCGCCTGGTTGTTGACCGAGAGGATGAGGTCGCCGCGCTGGAAGCCCTTCTCCGCCGCGTCGCTGTTCGGGTCGACCGCGGTAATCACGACGCCGCGGGCGCCGGCAGGGAGGTTGGTCGCGCGGCCGACCTCGGGGGTCAGCGGGGTCAGCAACAGGCCGAGCGCGCGCTGCGGAGCGGCCGGCGTTCCATTGGGCGTC
>Ga0070664_100003545_pt1 | contig 12609 bp, 13 predicted proteins | sample KBSC73metaG_FD_65863 | JGI IMG/M metagenome (GOLD analysis project Ga0070664, IMG submission 65863) | Corn rhizosphere microbial communities from Kellogg Biological Station, Michigan, USA - KBS C7-3 metaG | ecosystem: Host-associated > Plants > Roots > Rhizosphere > Soil ... | reverse complement strand
GCGCGCCCGCGCCGCCCGGGCGATGGCCAGCCCCATCTTCCCGGTGCTCGGATTGCTGATGAAGCGCACCGGGTCCAGGAACTCGCGGGTCGGCCCGGCGGTGACGAGGATCCGCATTCCCGCCAGAGGCCCCTCCCCCAGCAGCTCGGCCGCCGCGTCCGCGATCTGCTCCGGCTCGCTCAGCCGGCCGGATCCCACCTCGCCACACGCCAGCAGCCCCGCCCCGGGGCCGACGAAGCGGTATCGAGCGTCCTTCGCCAGCACCGCCAGGTTCCGCTGGGTCGCCGGGTTCTCCCACATCGCCGTGTTCATCGCTGGCGCCAGGAGCACCGTGCCGCGGTAGGCCAGGAGCGTCGCAGCGACCGCGTCGTTCCCCATGCCGGCGACGATGCGGGCGAGGAGGTCCGCGGTCGCCGGGGCCACCACCAACAGCTCGTTCCAGCGAGCGAACTCGATGTGGCCGAAGGCCGCCTCCTGCGAGGGATCGAGGATGTCGGTCAGCACCGGATGACCGCTCAGCGCCTGGAACGTGAGCGGCCCGACGAACTCGGTCGCGGCCGGGGTCATCGCCACCCGGACCTGGGCGCCCGAGCGCTGCAGCGCGCGCACCAGGTCGGCGGTCTTGTACGCCGCGATCCCGCCGCCGACGCCCAGCCCGATGCGCCGGCCCTGGAGCACGCTCCGGTCCATCACGCCAGAAGGCTTAGCCCCCGCCTCGCGCCCCGGCAACTTCAGGGCAGGATCACCCGCAGCGGGGCGACGCCGCCGTCGGACCCCTCCCAGCTCGCGGTGCCCCGTGCGCCGGTCGCGGGAAGGACCGCCTCGACCTCCAGCGGGCCCCCCGGCAGCCCGAGGAACCGAAGCCTGCCGGCCTCGTCGGTGGTCCGGTCGGCGTGGAACACTCCTGCGTCCGCGCCGGGCTGGCGAATCGTCACCTCTGCCCCCGGGACCGGGCGTCCACCGGACACCACCGTGACCGCCAGCCCGGACCGGGGCTGAAGCCGGAGCTGCACGCCGGCAACCGGCGCCCGGACCTCCGCGACTCCGAATCCCAGGTCGGAGTGGTGGGCCTCGAGCCGCAGCGGCGTCCCCTCCTCCACCTCGAGCCCGAACCGACCGTCGTCGCCGGTCCGGCCTTCCACCCCTGCCGGCTGCGCGACCACCGTCACCCCCGGCGCGGCCTTCCCGTCGCCGGTGAGAACGCGGCCCTCCACCCGGGCGCGGGCGGGCTCGGCACGGGCGCTCGCCGAGCCAGACGCGGGCTCTCCGACCTGAGCCGGACGATCTCTGCGGAGCACTCGCGCCTCCCACAGCCCGAGCAGGAGGAGAGTGCCGGCCGCGGCGATCCACGGCCACAGCCGTCGCCTGCGATAGGTGGGCCGTACCTCGAGGGAACGCGGGCTCAAAGGAGCGGTCACTCCTCCGCGAACGGCCGGACCGCCTGAGCGGCGGCGAGCTCCTGCCGGATCTCGGAGAGCTCGTTGTTGGTCGCGCGGAGTCGATCGGAGAGCACCTGGACGAAGCTCCACAGGAGCTTCACCGCGAGGATCGGCTCGCGCTTCATGAGCTGCATCAGCTCGGCGCGGGCGATGACCATCGCCCGGGTGGGCTCGAGGGCCCGCACCGTGGCGCTCCTCGGCGCGTGGTCCACCAGGCCCATCTCGCCGAAGTGGCCTCCGGCGCGCAGCTCGGCCACTCCCACACCCCCGGTCTCCACCCGGACTCGGCCCCGCACCACGATGAACAGCTCGTCGCCGGACTGTCCCTCGGTGAGGATCTCCGCGTCGACCGGGAAGCTCCGGGTCGAGGCGATGGAGAGGATCGCCGTCTGTTCCTTGTAGGTGAGGTGGCGGAAGATGGGGATGCTCTTGAGCACCTCCATCCGGCTGGTGGTCTCCTCCAGCTCCTCCAGCGGTGCGCCACCGTCGGAGATGCCCACCACCACGACGGTGATGTTGTCCTTCCCGCCCCGTTCGTTGGCCAGTGCGACGAGCCTCGCCGGGAGCTCGCCGAGCGGGATGTCGGCGGTGACTCCCGGCAGCTCCTCGTCGGGCAGATATCCGTGCAGCCCGTCCGAGCAGAGCAGGAACAGATCCCTCGGGAGGAGGTCCACCATCAGGGTGTCGACCTGGACCGACTCCTGGATGCCCACCGCGCGGGTGATGACGTTGCGGAGCTGCGAGGCCTGCGCCTGCTCGCGAGTCAGCGTTCCAGCCTTGAGCTGCGCGGCGATGAGGGTGTGATCCTCGGTGAGCCGGTGGGCCTGCCCGCCGCGGAGAAGGTACACCCGGCTGTCGCCGACGTGGCCCACGATGGCCTTGGTGCCAGCGAGCACCAGGCAGACGAAGGTGGTCCCCATGCCGCGCTTGGTGGGGTCCGACGACGCCAGCCGGTACACCTCGGCGCAGGCGCGCTGGATGGCCGTCTCCACCAGGGCCGCCGCAGCGGCTCGCGCCTCCGAGGTGCTGGCCTGGGCAAGGTCCTCGAGCACCTGGCGACCGGTGCCGAGCTGCTGACGGACCACCTCCACCGCGCGCTGGCTGGCCACCTCTCCGGCGGCGTGGCCGCCCATGCCGTCGGCGACGACGAAGAGGCCGAGCTCGGGGTCGACGGCGAAGGCGTCCTCGTTGTGCTGGCGCTTCCGACCGACGTCGGTCAGGCCATACGCCTCGGCGGTCAAAGCCACTGGCGTGCTCCGCTCATCCCTCGAACCGTGCGGCGGCGGAGGATACCTCAACGCCGAAACCGCTTGGATCGATCCTTCCCTCGCGTCCGGCGGGACCGGGCTAGCGCCAGTTGAAGAAGATGCCGCCGGCGAAGCCGCCGATGTCGTTCGGCGAGTAGCGCTGCGGGTCCTTGTTCCACGGCTGCAGCACGCCGAAGTTCACGCCGATCACCACGCGCCCGACCCGATATCCGCCCTCCAGGCGCCCTTCGACCGTGCCGGTGGTGGCGGTGGGCTCGTGAACGGGTCCCAGGATGGGATCGACGTAGTTGGCGCCGTAGAAGGTGGCCCCGATGGTGATGCGGCCACCCACGTGCCATCCCTGCGCCCAGTCCCCCTCGTAGGCCACGCCACCGTGGAGGTGCCACTGGTGGAGCTCGGTGACCGGCGGGTAGATGTTGTCCGCCACCGTGCTCCGCTTGCCGACCGCCCAGCCACCACCGCCCTCCACGATGAGGTTGAGGCTGTCGATGCGCTGCTGAACCACCGGGATGTGCCAGGCGATGCGGAGCTCGGGAGTGATGTTCCCGTTCTGGAAGAAGGTCAGGATCGCGACCTCCCGGGGCAGATACGCCGGCACCAGTGCGGGAGGTTTCTCTGCCACACGCTGAGCGAAAGCAGGGGCCCCGAGGAGGATGGCCGCCAGGAGGACGAGAGGGGGGACTCGGCGCATAAGTGGGCTGCCGGCTTGGCAGTTTTCCAAGGACATTGTCAACGGTCAGGGGCGTCGATTAGAGACCCTCCTTCGTGGTCGGCACATACCCCACGATGCCGGTGCGACCCACCCCTGCAGGGGCAACAGGGAGCCGGCGCGAGGAGTCTCACCAGGACATGGCTCTCAAGACCATCAAGGCCCGTGCGGCGCAGGCCGCCGAGCTGCTGGAGTCGTTGAAACGCATGGCGCGGGTCCGGCGGGAGGCATGCAGTTCCCCCGTGCTCGTCGTCTACGGGCAGAACGAGGCAGCCAGCATCTACTTCGAGGGGGAGGACGGGCCGCCGGGGAACGGCCGAACGCCCTGATCGAAGACGGGCGGGGACGGTTGGGTTGACTGCTCCTCGCGCTTCACTTTCCTTGAGTTCGCGGATCCTTGTGTGTAGAGCCCGGGGAGTTCCGAACCGACTCTCCTCTCAGAGGTTTGCGAGTTGCTGGTAGCGCTGTTGGCCCTCACCGTCGCGGCGCCCACCTGCGGCCCGCTGGATCTCCAGACAGCCCAGGCGCTCGCGCTCGCGCGAAGCGACGAGGTGGGAATCAAGCGCAGCGAGCTGGCGGCCGCCGAGGCCGACAAGGCCGTCGCGTTCGCCATCAAGTTCCTCCCCGAGTTCTACGCCAACATCCCCCTGGGCGTGGTTCCCGGCGCCCGCCTCAAGACGCAGCCCGACGGAACCAAGGACAGGAACGACATCACTGCCATCGAGAGCGGCAGCAACCGGGGCATCACCGACCTCGGCCCCTTCATCCGGGTGGAGGTGAACGCCCTCCAGCCTCTCTGGACCTGGGGAAAGCTCGAGGCGGCGAGTGACGCCGCGGCCGCCGGAGCGCAGGCCCGCCACCACCTCGTCGACGACACCGCCAACGCCATCCGCACCCGGGTGCTGCAGCTGGTCATGGGAATCCGGCTCACCACCCGCCTCCTCGCCATTGGCGCGGACGTCCAGAGCGCGCTGCGGCAGGCGGACGAGCGGGTGCAGAAGTCGCTCAAGGCCAACGACGGGGAGATCACTCCCGAGGACCGGTACCGGATCGAGATCTTCCGCAGCCAGCTCACGCAGCGGATCGCGGACGGGGAGCGCGCGCTTCGCATCGCCCGTGTGGGGCTGGCGGCGACTTTGGCGCTGGAGCCCGATCAGCTCCAGCTCCGGGACGACCCGCTCCCCGACACCGCCCAGATCAAGGCACCCGACCTGCCAGCGGCGCTGGCGGACTCCGAGCGGCAGCGTCCGGACCTCAAGGCGCTGGACAGCGGCATCGTGGCGAAGGAGGCCGATGTGAAGGCCAGCCGGGCCGACCTCTTCCCGCAGCTCGGAATCGTGGGGCAGTTCGCCTGGTCGCGGGCACCAGGCCGGGACACCATCACCAATCCCTACGTGGGCGACTACACCAATGCGCTCACCATCGGCGCCTTCCTCGGCATCCGGCAAAACCTCTCCTTCTGGACGGTCATCACCCAGGCCAACAAGAAGGAGGCGGAGCTGGCGACTCTCCGCAAGCAACGAGTGGGTGCGGTCCGGGCCATCCACGTCGAGGTCGAGACCGCGGTTGCCGAGCTGAACGCCGCCATCACCAAGCGCGAGGCGGCGGCGAAGGCCGTCGCCGCGGGCCGGAGCTGGTTCCGGAGCGCGACCCTGAACTTCGGGGTGGGCGTGGCCGACGCGCGTGACCTCATCGACGCGTACCGGGGCTACGCGGAGGCGCAGTTTGGCGATGCCCAGGCGACCTTCGACCTCCTGGCGGCGCAGGCGCGCCTGGCGCAGGTCACCGGCCGAGTGCCGCCGGCCCCCGACTTGAACTGCCAGATGCCCTGAGGCCTCAGCGGGGCTGCTCGGCCTCCGCCTCCTTCACCCCGGACGTACCGGGCGCAGGCGTCGCCACGCCCGCGTCCCCCAGCTGTCCCAGCGCCTTGATCTGCGCCTGGAGGATGTCCGGCTCGGGCCGGCGGTCGAAGAGCACGAAGTCCGCGTAGTCCGCCTCGCTCCGGGAGTTGGTCGCGTCTCCGTCGGTGAGCACGCCGAGGGCCACGAAATCGGGAACGTCCTCCAGCTTCCCCCCGAAGTAGCGGACGAAGTCACGCCGGGGGTCCACCGTCTCGATCTGCCAGCTGTCGGCCTCTCCCCCGCTGCGGAGCACCACCTCGCGCTTGGCGAAGAACAGGTTGTTGGCGAGCTCGCAGGTCTTGTGCACCGGGCCGACCGAGTTCCAGACGTACTTGATGACCATGAGCTTCATCCCGGCCTTGAAGGTCGCGAAGACGCCGGCCGCGGCGTCACCGACGTCGGGATTGCAGTCGTCCCCGCCCCTGGGGAAGGCCCTGACCCGCCAGCGCCAGCGGACGCCGGCGAGCGTGCGGCGGAATTTCTCCGGCGCCTCGATCCCCCGGACCATGGTGTCGAAGGGGGGACGGTACCGGGCGGCGAGGTAGGGGCCATCGGGCCCGGACTCGACCCGGTAGTAGTCGTCGTTGCCGGAGCTCTGCTTGACCACCTGGAAGGTGCGGATGTCGAGCGGGGTCCCGCCGCTCGGGGAGGCGGAGAGCAGGAGGCTGACCAGGACCGGTATCACGTGAGCTTCCTCGAAGACGCCCCGGCCCGCGGGCTCGCGCCCGAGACTACAACCACGGAGCCGACCCGGAGAGTTCCGGGCAGGGCTTGGCGAGCGCGCCTCGGCCGTGGTAGCCCGGCGCCCTCGCAGCCCTGGACCGGCTAGGTAGCTCAACTGGTTAGAGCGACGGTCTCATAATCCGTAGGTTCCCGGTTCGACCCCGGGCCTAGCCACTCCCTGTTTTCCCCCCGAGAACTGGCCACCGCCGCCCGAGAACCAGGCGCCGACGTACCGTTTTCGTCCACGTCCTGGGTCATGGTTGGGACACCGGGCGGGAGGAGCCGAACGCGCTCCATCTCCGCCCGCAGCGTCTCGACGTCCACCACGGTGTAGACGTTCGCGGTGAGCTTCGGGTCGGTGTGCCGCATCACCTTCGTCGCGATCGGCTGGGAGACGCCCGCGGCGGCGAGCAGCGAGGCGCACGAGCGGCGGAGGTCATGGAAGGAGAGCCGCCGGGAGCGGGCGGTGCTGTGCATCCGGGTCGACCCGTGCGTCGGGCACGGTGGCGCGACCTCCTCCTTCGTCGCCACCCGGTGCCGGCAGTGCCACGCCCGGCAGCAATGGCTCCAGCTGGTGATGCCGACCCGGGCGGCCGCCATGCAGGTGCGCAGCCGGCCTTCGAGATCCAGGTGCGGCGTCATCCGCTCGCCGTCCTCGCCGGGACAGACGAAGTCGCTGTCCGTCGACGCCATCGAGGCCTCCAGGAGCGGCCGTAGCTCCGGGTGGATGGGCAGCTTCGCCTCCGCCCCACCCTTCACGCGGTTCTTGCCGTGGGAGCGCCGGATGACGAGCGTCCCGTCGACGAGGTCCACGTCGTTCTTCCGAAGCCCCATGACCTCGCCGCGCCGCAGACCCGCGTACAGCGCCAGCGCGAAGGCACAGGCGATCGTCTCGCCATACATCTCAACGGCAACCCGGATGGTGGGCGCGACCTCGTGTGGCCTCAGGAAGTCGTACACCTTCCTGGGGACCCGTCGCTTCTCGACGTCCCGCGCCGCGTTCATGCCCCGCCATTTTCCGGCCCGTCTCGCCTTGGTGAGGATGCCCGAGACGTGCGCGCGCAGGCCGTTCAGCGTCGACGGCGAGTAGACGTCGCCGCGTGCCGTCTTCTCCTTGGCCTTCGCCGTCAGCCAGCGCTCGATGAATTCGGGCGTCACGTCCGCCACCTTCACCCCGACGAAGGGCGCGACGAGGAGATGGTGTTCCGCGCGGCTGCCCCACTGCTGATCTCCAGCGTGGAATTCCCGCGCGCACCACCGGACGAGATCCGTCCACAAGCCTCCGCGGTCTGCCGGCATCGTCGGCGCCAGGCCCAGGTGCTGCCTCTCGGCCGCATGCTCCAGCTCCTCGGCCAGGCGCTGCGCCTCTGCCTTCGTGCGCGCCGTCGTCGCCTTGCGCTGCCGTCGACCGGATGCGTCCAGCCAGGCCGCGTACCACGCATCGCCCCGCTTGATCGTGAATGCCATTGCTCGCCTCCGCTACTCGTCCACCAGCTTCACCGGCCCCCCCTCCGCGATGGTGATGAGCGCCTCCACCGCTTCGGGCCGGAACCGGACGATCTTCCCGAACCGTACCACCGGGATCCGCCCATCGTATACCATTCTGTATAACGTCGCGCGAGACACCTGGAGGCGCTCCATCACCTCCTGGATGCGGAGGAGCGGCCCGCCCTTCGTCGCGGCGGTGGTGCTCACGACGGCACCCCGGATGCCCGTGCCCGCCTGCGCTCTCGTGATCGGCGAGAGGCGGCCCGGAACTTCTCCGTGTGCGCGTCGACTGCCGCCACGTCGGCGTCAATGGCGGTCTGGTTCGCGGCGGCCCAGGCGTCGATCTCTTCCGTGGTCCGACAGCCGGCCTTGCGCGCGAGATCATCCGTGCACTCGATTCGAAGCCGGGCCAATCTCTTCTCGACTGCCGCCGCCGCTTGCCGGGTCTTCCAGGCCCCCTCGTCCGCTGCGCGTTCCGCTGCTTCGCGACGAAGGCTCTCTTCGAGTCGGTACTCTTCGGCCAGCTTTTCTTCGGTCCCGTTCTGGCGGGCCAGATCGAGGATCAGCATCAACATCTTCGCGAACACCATCCTCCAAACCGGCGGGAGCTGTCCGTATGTCTGCCACGCGAGGACGGCGTCCCATGGATTGAAGTCTGGGTTCCGGTCCTTCTGGTCATGGCAGGGAATGCATGCGCAGACGGTCTTCCCTCCGCCATACCGCTGCGGGATCGGGAAGTGGTCGTGCTCGTGGAAGCTCGCATCGCCTGTCAGCGGGGCATCACAGTAGAAGCATGTGCTGCACGTCGTATCGTCGTCGCTCTTCATTCGTTGCTACTCGCTCTGCCCGCCCCGACCACGGTGGATCATTCGGGGCGCGGGGTGCTGCTGGTGCTGCGGGTGCTACTTGTCGCTCACGACGGCCGCTCCGGCTTCGGTTGTGTCGCGCGGTGCTCGTCCTCGGCCGCCTGGCGGCGCTTCATGTACGCAGCCACCCGCTCGAGGTCCTCCTGGGTCATCGGTGGGAAGTCGAACCCGAGGACATCCATCATCAGGCTCGCGGCCCGTCGCGCCCCGTCGGAGGTGTCGAGCGGCCGGTACTTCTCCGCTTCCCGCGGGTCTTCGACCGGATCGACATCGGTCCAGAGCTGCCATGCGATGTCGCAGAGGTAGGCGTACTGCTCGTCAGTGATGATTGGTCGCTTCTTCTTCATTGCTCGCCTTTCGTTGTTGGTTGGTTGCCGATGCGCTCCACGTAGCGCTTCGACCGGGGGGTGGGGTGTCGCGTTCTTCATCGCCGCAGATTCCACCCCGCCCTCTGCTCCTCCTCGCAGCGGGCGCACATCGTCGAGGCCTCGCGGCCGCTTCTCGGCTCGATGAAACACAGCTGGCAGAGCGGCGACGCCGCAAGCCACGATCCAAGCGGCTCGTCGTTGGGCACGGGCGCCGTCACCATCGGCTCGTCGTTGTCAACGACGCGAGAGCAATGACGACAATAAATTCCGGTCTCGTCGGCCTCATGCTCCAGCCTCCATTCACACCGGTCGCTCGTCATCGCCATCCATGCCCCGTCAAGAGCGTCTTCTTCTGTCGGCCGCGGAGGGCAGGTGCCTCTTCGGGATCGAGCGCCATCGCCTCGTCCAGCGCGGCGCGGGCCGCCTGACGATTCTTCTCGGCCAGCACGGCGATGACGGCAGCCTCGTGGCGCCAGACAAGCCCACGAATCTCTCCGGTGCTGTTCCTCCCGAGCACGGCGAGACTGCCGTCGTCTCGAAGGTGGACGCGCAATCCCGCCGCCGTGGCGCGCTGGAGGACTTCGGCGCCGGAGAGCACCTGCACGGGGCGGTCGCAGCGGGTGCACCGCTGTTGCTCGTCGTCCATGGCCGGCTCTCGGCAGAGGCAGAGGGTGTCGCTCATCGCCGCTCCTTCTCCGCCAGTCGCGCCTGAAGGCGTTCAACGTCCGTCGCGCTGGCGGCGAAGAACGTGACCCAGGTTTCTCTGTCCCTCGGGCAATGGAAGCGGAGCCACACTCCGGCGGCCGTCGCCCGGAAGACCTGCCTCGGCTTGCGCTCGCGGTCGCACACCGGGCACGCGTCGTCGAAGGTGACGCTCGCGGCGGGCGTCGTCGGTGTCCGCCATCGCGTCGGGGCCGGCCGCCGTGCTGGTGGTGGTGTCCGCGCCGCGCGCTCGGCGGCGGCGGCTTTCTCTCGGCGGGCGACCTCCTCTGGTGACGGCGCCCGTGTCTGCCCGCATCGGTCGCACCGCTCGCCCGGACAGGGATGGCCGTCAGGGCAGCGCGGCGTCCCGCTGGCGACGGCAGCGAGCCTCGCCTGGGCGGCGGCACGACGCATGGATCGCCGCGACTTTGGATCGGGCATCTGGTTGGCGGTCATCGGTGCCACTCCGATCCCGCGGCGACCAGGCGGGTGCGTGCGACGTCGCGCAGCCAGCGGCAGATTCTTCGGAGCACGCTCACTGCCGTCCTCGGCGACGACCGGTCAGGCCCGGACACGAGAGCACCGACTCACTGACCACCAACGCGCGCCCGATGAGATGGAGGACTGGTTCTGCTTTCTCCCCGTACGGGGCGCACGACACACACCACCCGTAGGCGCGGCCAGGATTCACCGCAGAATCAAGCGCAGCAGGAAGCTTGGCGCGGTCTCCAGTCAGTCGTGTCCCGCAGATGATGCATTCGACCAGGGTGGTGGTGCTCATGGGCGCTCCGGGCTATCGCCCCGGCAACCAGCGGCCCGGTAAGCGCGCAGTCGCTCGCGGTGCCGCCGGAGCCGCTCCTCCGCGTTGGCGCGCCATTCGGCGTCGTTCTCGTAGTCTTCCGCCGCATGCGCCACATCCCAGACGGCCGTGAAGCCGAATCGGGCCCCCGGCTCCTCCAGCGTTCCCTCACAGAGCAGCAGCGGGACGACCGTCGACTGCTCCTCCCATTCTTCTCCGCGGTCGCGAACCTCCTCGGTCCTGATGCCCCACGCGACGACCGGCTCCGTCCAGACGTTCAGCTGCCCATCCGGCGTGTCGTCGCTGTCGCCGCCGCGGATCTCCGCCGAGATGACCTTGAATCCCACCGCTGGAATGATCTGTGTGATTCGTTCGCTTCGTGTGCGCGCCATCACTTACAACCTTTCTCTTTTGTCTGATTGATGTCGTTGCTGATTGTCATTCGTCACTCTTGTGCTCTTTCAAGCCGGACCCAGGGAGGGATGAAAACCGGTGCCGGGAGCGGGTCCGTGATCGCCGCGGAGAACGGTCGCTCCGACGCGCTGGCGGGCCGCTGGCGCGAGAACGGGGGTGGGGTGGTGGTCCTGGCAGAGAGGCAGAGCAGGCACACCCCTCCGCCTGCTGTTGCCCCCCGTGCCGGCGCTCACACCGAGCGTTCCGGCACACCGACCCGTTTTGTGCCCGAACCCAGGCCGGGGCGTGCCGGTGTGCCGAATCGCCCCTAGAAGGGGCGAATTCCGGCACGCTAACCGTCACGTCCCCAGCACCGTGCCGAATGGTGGTTCCGGCACGGTTGCGGCACGATCCGGCACGCGGCACGGTCACGGGTCGCCTCCGCCGCGCTGGCGGCCCGTGGTGCGACGAACGGGGGTGGGGGTGGGGCTTCGGCGGGTCACGACGGAAGCCCCCCGTTGCCCGCTGCGGGCGGTCGCACGCTGTTGCGATCGAAGACCACGGACCGGCAGCGCTCTCCCCAGTGCTGGCCCGGGATCTGTGGCTCGGACCGGCAGACGGTGCACGGCGCGGTCGACGGCGCGGCCGGCGTCGAGGATCCGTTCGTGGTCGCCGGAACGGGCGGCCCGTCCTGGGCAGAGAGCATCGCGCCGGACCCGTCCGGCGATTCCGGGACCGCTCCTCCTTCCGCCGCCGGTTCTCCGGCCCGATCGGCGACTCCGAGCGACCACCGGTCCGGACCGGCCCCCAAAGGGGGGGCCGGGACCGGTGATCCGGGACCGGTGGTCGTCGATCTCGGAGCACCGGTCCGGGACCGGTGCGGGACCGGTGCGGGACCGGTCGGACCGGTGGTGACCGCCAGCAGGCGACGAATGCCGCGATGTGGGCCCTCCCGGATGTGCTCGATCAGCCCCCCGCTCTCGCAGACCTTGGCGATGCGCCGGAGCGCTTCCGGGCGCCGCTTCTGGACCCTGCCGAGCCGGTGAAGGCCGATAGGCGCCTCGTCCGGACCGGGGAGCACCGCCAGGAAGGACACGATCTCCTCCTCGGTGAAGACGGGGGCCTTGTGCTCGGGTGGTCGCTCCCAGGTGAAGACCGCCCCATCGGTGTTGGAGATCCTGAGCGCGCCACGGACGGTGACCTTCTTCCCGTCCCGCTGCTTCGTCACTGTGATGGTGAAGAACTTCTCGCTCTTCTGTTCGTCGTCTTCTTCCTCTTCACCGTCGGCAGTAACTTCGATCATCGTGTCGGCGAGCCGCTTCATGTTCGAATGTCCCGAAGCATTCGACATGCTCGCCTTGCCGCTCTTCACGGCCGCCTTGGTGACGTGGTGACAGCCAATCGTGATGTTTTCTGCACCATCACGGACCCGCTTGAGCCCGTGCATGATCAGGCTCATCTCGCGCGCGTCCTCGTCCGATCCAGGCGCATGTGCTGAGACGGTATCCACCGCAGTCACGTCGAATCCGTGGGAGTGCTTTTCGAGCCGCTCAATCCCATCGGCTTCTCGGATGTCGATCGGCGCGTTCTGCCAGACGAAGATCCGATCTTTCAATGTATCGAGATCGACACCCAACCCCTTCGCGACAAGCTGGAGCCGCCGTCGCGTGCCGCCGAGCGATCCCTCACCCTCGACAATGAGGACCCGCAGGCCCTCGGTCGCGAGGATGACGAGCCAGTGCAGGAGGAGCCACGTCTTCCCCGTCTGTGAATCGCCGTAGATGATGACGACGGTCTGGGTCTGGAGGTAGGGCTTCAACACCCATTCCGGATCGGGAATGTCCATCTCCAGCAGCCGACCGAGGGATATTGGAGACGCGCTCGCCTCCTCCATGGGAGTCGGGGCGCGCGGCTCGCCACCATTCGCCGCCGTCATCGTGCACGCTCCTCGGG
>Ga0070664_100003541_pt1 | contig 12610 bp, 10 predicted proteins | sample KBSC73metaG_FD_65863 | JGI IMG/M metagenome (GOLD analysis project Ga0070664, IMG submission 65863) | Corn rhizosphere microbial communities from Kellogg Biological Station, Michigan, USA - KBS C7-3 metaG | ecosystem: Host-associated > Plants > Roots > Rhizosphere > Soil ... | reverse complement strand
TCGGCCGACGGTCTTTGGGTGATGCATGACGTGTTTGGTGATCGTTGGTCGGGATCCGTTGCCCGGGATCCGGGATCCGGTCCGGGATCCGTGATCCGGGATTCGAGATCCGATCAGAGCGCGCCGCGCGGACAGCTTCGCCCTCTCGGTTACATGTGCAGGACCCGAGGGACGGCGGCCGGGTAGAGCGGCGAACTGTGGGGAGTGGCGACTATCCTGCCAGTACTGCGTCGGTGTGTCAAGAACGACACACGAAATGTTTCAGGTAGGACACGGCCACGGCGGTCGTGGGAATGCGGCGGAGGTCATCCCAATACGTCGGTCAACCCGCGGTATTACCCTCCTGCGAGCTTCATTTCACCTTCCTGTCATTGAGGTAGTTGCGCTGGTGCCGTACCAGTCGCCAGTTTCGCCGCGATCGCGCTCCGCGCCGCGTCTACCAACCCCTGCAGGTCGCGCTCGCGGCATTCCGAGGTGTCGATCGGTGCGCAGATGAACACATCGACGCGCCCTGGATGCGGCGCCAGGCTCGATTTGGGCAGGAGTTCGAAGGTACCGCGAATGGCCACCGGGACAATGGGCACTCTGGCACGCACCGCAATCTTGAAGGCGCCATGTTTGAACGCCTGAAGACGGCCGTCTGGCGTGCGCGTGCCCTCGGGAAACACCATCAGCGATTTGCCATCGCGCACGCCGTCGATGACCAACTTCAGGCTCTTCGCTGTCTTGCGGGCGTCACCGCGATCGATGGGAAAGTTGCCAGAACTCCACAGGTGCCATCCCATGAACGGCACGTAGAAGAGCGGCCGCTTGGCCATGATCTTGAACTGGTAGGGCAAGTACGCAAACAGCGCGGGCGTATCGATCAGGCTCGAATGATTGGCGACGTAGACGTAGCTGCGACCGGCCTCCACCTGTTCGACGCCGTTCACGTGAATCCGTGCGCCAATCGTGACGGCCACCATTCGGCACCACCAGCGCGCGCACGCGTGTTGCATCTCGCCGCTGTGATCGAACGGCCACACCAGCAGCGAGATCGTCCCCATGACAACGGTTTCGACATACCAGAGCAAGTTGGCGAACGGCGCCCAAAGATAGACGAGCGCGGTCTTCGCGGACGAGTCCATGACGACAGTGTAACGACGCCCGCCCGTCGTTGCGATTCCAGCCTGGTGCGGGCTATGCGGCGGCCAGTGAAATCGTCGAATCCGCGCTCGCCCAGGAACTGATTCAGCCGCCGATTATCACGGACACTTTCACGGCGGCCTGTTAGCGCTCCGCCACGGACCGGCAGACTCGATTGCGAGCCGGTTCGGAGTAGCTGTAGGCGCCCGGGATCCCGAGTTCGTCGAGCTCCGATCGATCGGCAAGCACAGATCTCAGATCGATCGCCTTGTAGTCAAAATGACGCGCGAGCGACGCGACCACATCCGCGTCGCGCGATGACGTGTCCGTCCAGACCGCAGTCGACTCGCAGAAACACCGCTGCATCGCCGCCGTCAGCGCCGACGCCTGAGTGGCGGGATCGCTGCCGGTCGCCAGGATTCCGATGACCGGAACCGTAGTCCCGGGCCAGAGGTAGGAGAGCGGCGGCGACCACCCGCTCGTAAACCAGCAGGTCGCCGGAGTGGCGCGAGCGTAATCCGCCTGAAGGGCCGCGAACAGCTCGCGGCCGCGACGGACATCGTGGGCCACCAGCCAGGTGTTCGCCATCAGCACGGCTACCCCCGCTGCCACGATCGTCCGCAGGCGACATCGCGCGGCAAGGAGGGCGACGGGAATTGGCCAGAGGATGAAGAACTTCGGGTAGCCGTACTGCTGATTTCGAAGAACTGGCAGGATCAATAAGACCGACAGCGCTCCAAGGACGCGCCAGCCGGCGGTGCGAAGACCTGTCACCACGAGGACTGCAACGACCAGACATCCGAGGAGCAGGCGCGAGCCGTTGAGAATCGCCTGTCGCGCCGCGCGTTCGTCGTCGCTGCCCAGCGCTGACACAAGGGCGGGAATTCCGCTGTAGTTCTCGAGCCCGACGATTCCTTGCGGCGGTCCGGCAACGCTGGCGACGAGATACTTCCCCGCCGACGGTCGCGCCATGAGCGACCGCGTCAGCGGATTGCGTTCGCCGCGGACAGCGGCCGCGAATGCCTGCACGGGCGTCGCGCCAGCGGCCACCTGCGCCCCAATCAACACGACGAAGACGCCCACGACGCACACCGCGATCATGGCAGCCACGCGCCGTGCGGGCAGCGTCTTCGACGACACCACGAGCGGCACCATGCCGAGCGCCAGGATGGCGCCCTGGTAGATCAACGTCGCGGCGGCAATCACGCCGATCGCGACGACTGCGCCTCGCTGCGCCAAGCGGGGATCGTCGCGACCGGCCCGCGCGTACGTCAGCCCGAGCGCGACGATCGCGGCGGCCACCTGAGGTTCGGCGAAATCGGAGAAGAGAATGAGGACCGGCGCCGAGCTTCCGGCCAGCAGCAACGCCGATGCGCGTGTGCGCGCGTCGTGGCCGTCAATCGACAACCACGTCCGAATACCCGACAAAAACACGATGCCCGATGCAACACACATCCAGAGCATGGCCTGAATGGCGATCCATGGCCCGCTCAGCGAGGTGAAGCCTGAGACCAGCCGCACCCACATCCACGCGAGCGGTGGGAAGAGCAACCAGCGGGGTTCGCCGAAAGAGGGATGCGGCGCGAGGACCGCGGGGAGATGCCGAACACCGTCGCCGAGAAAGTCGCGCCGTGCGGCCGCCAGGCTGATAAGGAGCGCCGACAGCAGCCCGAGCACAATTCGATCGATCGGGGTGCCGCTGGCCGGACGCGCGACTGGTCTCAGGGATCCACCCGCTGGCTCGCGAACCCGCGTCGCATCATTCGCAGCGCCCATCTCGCCGGCCGTCCGAGCTGATGGCGCAAGGACCGCTGATGCTTGAGCAGCGCGCCCGGAAACCGCCGATCAAAGGTATCCATGTCCGCGTGTCGATCGCGCACGATCGAGTCGGGGTGACGCAGGTTCTGTTCGAGCGGTTCGACTAGACGATCCGCGAGCGGGCTGGCCTCGCGCGTGTGCGACGCCATCGGACCGTAGCCGATGTTGGACACGAGATTAGCGGCAGGGTGGATCGACAAACCGTTGGTCATGCAGGCGAAGTACCACGCGTAATCCCACGAAGCCGGCCGGCCCGCCGCGGCGTCTTCATGAAATCGAGCGAATGTCGAGAGCCAGTACGCGCGTTCGTCTGCGCTGTCGAATAAAGACTGCACCTCGGGCTGTTTCGCGAACCGCGGCCAGTCAGTGATACGCGGATCGAAACGATCCCACGCGCGGCGCCATGTTGCCCATCCCCAGACCAGCGGGTACTTTGAGAAGAAATACGAATCGTTGCCTTCGCGTTCGTTCCGGTAGCATTCGCCGCTGATGTGCATCACGCGCGACTCGTGCCGGTAATGATCAAGCAGTGACGAGCAGAACCCGAAGAAACGTCGGTCCGGCAGGCAATCGTCCTCGAGCACGATTGCCGATTCTTCATCGGCAAAGATCCAATTGAGCGCCGAGATCATCCGTCGATCGAGGCCGAGGTTCTCGTCGCTGAAGTCGCGGCAGACTTCGCAGTCCCAATCGACGCGCTGGACGGCCGCACGGGTCGCCTCGCACGCCTCGCGGTCCGCCGCCGTCGCCGGACCGTCTGCAGCAATAAAGAGCCGCCTGGGCCGCGCCTGTGCAATCGCGTCGAAGACACGCCGCGTCAGGTCAGGCCGCCGGTGCACCACGAGCAGCACCGGCGCGCTCACGCCGGTCATGCCGTCTTCCCCGCTGGCGTCACCAGCGCCAGAAACTCCTCCGCTACCGTTTTCGATCCGTAGGCGCGCGCGCCTGCCAGGCACGCACTCGAGCGCTCGCGCCAGTACTCATCGTCGGTCAGCAATGCGACCACTGCGTTGACGAATCGCCGCCGGTAGAACCAGCTCCGCGGACGGCCGTCGATCAGCACGCCGGCAGGTCCAACGGTCGTTGTCAACGCGAACCCGTTCGTCGTGACCGGCACGGTACCGGCCGCCATGCATTCGGCCGCCGCAATACAGAAACCTTCAGGGAAAACGCAGGGGTAGGCGAGGACGCGGGCCCGCAGCTGCTCGGCGACGAGGCGGGGGCGATCGACGTGCCCCAGATATTCGATTCCGGGCTGATTCTCGAAGAACCGCATGAACGCATCCTTCGCCGGTTCCCTTCCCCAGAGGCTGAAATCGGAGGTGATGACCAGGATTGCATCAGGAACGCGCCGCCGAATCGCGGGGAACAAATCCTTCAGGTAGTACAAGCCACGATCGGGTACAGAGCAATACAGGAGCACGCGATCGCGCCCTTCGCCGACGCGCGCGTAATCGTCCAGGTCAACGGGCGGCGACAGCACGCCCATCCCTGGCGTCGCAACCACCGCGGCAAGACTGTCGCGCATGAACGGAGACAGAGCCAGGCTGCACGACGACCATTTGATCGCACGGGTGAGCGCATCGGAATCCGGCACGTGAACATCGGTCGCCAGAAACACACGCACCGGTCCGGCATCTGCCGCCGCACTACTCCACTGTTTGACGAGCACGGTTACGGCCGCGTCTCGCGGCCGCGCCGCGTTCACCGGTTGATACCGGACGCCGCGGTCGCACCGTTCCTGTTCAATCGGCGTCGCCACGGTTACCGCAACACCGCGCGCCGCCAGCGTCTCGGCGAGCACGACGACCAGAGCCTCAGTACCGCCGACACCGCTGCCGTGATGCCTGGCCCCGGAGAATCCCGGCGCAAAATCACAGATGAAGAGGATCGAAGACGGATGATCGCTGCTCATACGCTGCGAAGCAGCCGCTGAAATGCGCCGCCGGACGCTTCGAGAACGTCCCACGTGCCTTCCTCGACGAGCCGGCCACGCTCCAGGACGATCAGCTTGTCGGCCTCGCGAATCGTCGACAGCCGGTGGGCAATCACAATCGTCGTCCGGCCGCGGGAGGCATTCATCAACGCCTGCTGAACGAGCTGTTCGGACACCGAGTCGAGGTGCGACGTCGCTTCGTCCAGGATCAGGATCGACGGATCGCGAATGACGGCTCGGGCGATGGCGATGCGCTGTCGCTGGCCGCCTGACACCATCGCGCCGCGCTCACCGACCAGCGTATCCAGACCCTGCGGCAGCGAGGCGACGACATCTGAGAGATTCGCCACGTCGATCGCATGTTGAATCGCGTCGGGCGTCGCTCCAGCGAGGCCGTACACGATGTTTTCGCGCAGCGTGCCGTGGAAGAGAAATGCGTCCTGCTCGACGAGCGCCGTCGCGCGGTGCCAGGCCTCCGGGGAATACTCCCAGTAGTCGCTGCCATCGACGGTGACCCGGCCCGCTGTCGGCGGACGGAACCGGAGCAGAATCGCGGCAAGCGTCGACTTTCCGGAGCCGCTGGACCCGACGATGGCGACGGTTTGCCCCACGGGTACGGTGAAGTCAATACCCTGGAGCGCCACCGCCCCGTTCGGGTAGGTGTAGCTGAGCCCTTCGAAGTGAATGCCGCGCCGGAGCGGCGTATAGCTGCGCGTGCCAAACGGACGCGACGGATACTGCGGCGTGTCGAGCCAGACCTGCACTTCGCGGACGCCGCCGGCGAGATACAGCAGATGCCCCTGCAGTCCATAGAGCTGGTTGAGCAGCGGCAGCAGGCGCAGCAGCATGAATCCGTAGGCCAGCAGGTAGCTGCTCAACATGTGGCCCGGCCGCACCAGGAAGACGTAGGCGCAGCAGACAATCAACATGGCGCCCATCACCGCCAGCGTTTCCGTCAGCGGAAACAGCAGTGATGACGCGTGCGTGCTTCGCTCTTCGGCACGAGCCTGAGCCACGCTGATCGCTCTGAACTCGTCGATGACGCGCGCCTGTGAATTCGTGGCGCGCACGATGCGCACGCCGGCAAAGGATTGCGTGAGGAGCGCCGCGATCCGGTGATTCAACTCCGTCAGCTCGACGCCTGCGCTCGTGATTCTCCGGTAGACGAATGCCAGGGCGCTACCGATGGCTGCCGCCAGCGCCACGACCAGGAGCGTGAGCGGCCAGGAGATGTAGCAGAGAGCGCCAAGATAGAAGAGCCCGATCGAACCGCGCTGCAGCGTCGAGACGAGCACGTCGATCGCCAGCGCGACCCGATAGGTTTCGACGAGAAAGACGTTGGCAATCTCGCCACCGGGCGACCGATCGAACAGATCGAGGTCTGCACTGTGCAGCCGCCGGAAGAGCGCGTCGCGCAGCGTGACGGAAATGCGCTTCTTCAAATCGGCCGCGAGCACCTGCGAGACGTAGGCGGCGACGTTCTTCGCCGCGATCGCCACGACAATTGCCGAGCAGACGACGGCGACGTAGAACGCGGGTGAGTGGCCAGGCCACTGCCGTTCGAGCCACTGCAGGGGCCGCATGGGCGTCGCGTTCTCGCCGCCGAGAAGCAGGGAGAGGAGCGGGACGAGCAGCCCGACGCCGACGCCTTCGAAGACCATGACGAAGAGCGAGGCCGCCAGCACCGCCAGGAGTCGCACCCGTTCGCCGCGGAGAAACGGCCGCAGCCGCGTGACCACGAGCGCGAACTCTTTGAAATGGTGGAGGGTGCTCAACCAGCGTTAGGATACGGCATCTTCCGCGTCGAGCGAGCATCGGATGATGTCGTCGCGAACATCGACGCGCGAGCCCGGACGCTCACGCGCGATCCACGCCTCCAGCTCGGAAAGCGCCGGGTAACCGTCCATCCCACGAAACAGCCGGGCATCATCGATCAGGATCAGATGTCCGCAAACAGGGTGACGAAGCAGCGCGCCCAACTCTGCTCTCACTGGGCTGTCTTCCTTGGCGCGCGCCGTCCCGGCTCCCATGAAGTGTCCGTCGAGCCAGAAGAGCGCCGGATGATCCAGCGCCTCCAGCACACGCGGCAGCTCCGTCGCGCTGTCGCCGCGCACAAGGAGAATCCGAGCGTCGCCGGCAAAGCGGCGGCTGACGGCCTCGTACAGCTGCGGTGACATCTCGATTGAAATGATTCGATCGAAATGCGGCCGCATCGCATCGACCATCTCGCCGGTGAATGTTCCTGTCTCGATCAGCGTGCGGAAACGGCGGGCGCGTTGGTATCCCAGAATCGCGAGCTGTTTGACGACGTGCGGCGGCGGCAATGGCCGGCCGCGGGCTCGCCACTGGAAGGCCACACGCCGTCGTGTCAATCCGATCAGCAAGGGGGACACGGACAATCGCCGCCACCACAGGCGAAGACCGCCGGTCATCATCACTCCGAGGGGCTCCGCCCCTCGGACTCCCCCGCACGCTCGCTCGCGGGGCCCCGCACGCCCCGCTCCGCTCGCGTGGGCTCACTCGCGCGCTCGTTCGCCAGTGTCGTACGGGGTTTTGAAATTACTTGGAGAGGCCTGCAAGCCGTGTCCACGATGACGCGGATCGTCCGCCGCGAGACGTCGGCAAGGGTGTAGTCCCGTGCTTTATTGCCGGCGGCGCGGCCGAGCGCGCCGGCGAGTGAGGGATCGTCGCGAAGGCGCTGCACCGCGTCAATGATCGCCCGCGCGCTCCGCTTCGGTACGAACAGCGCACTCTCTTCATGCGTCAGCGCGTCCGCCGCCACGCCGACCGCTGTGCATACGATCGGCAGCCGCGAGGCCATGGCTTCGACGATCGCGCGGCTGAACCCTTCATACAGGCTTGGGAAGACGAACACATCGGCTTCGAGATAGAGCCTCGCCAGCGTCGACTGATCAACACGCGGAAAAACCGCGATTCGCTCACGGACCGCGTCCGGAAACTCCGATATCACCCGCTGCTCCGCCTGTAACGTGCCAGCGCACGTCAATCGCACCGACGGATTCTCCCGGAGGATCGCCGTCATCGCCTCGCGCAGGTAGCGAATCCCTTTCATCGGAAGCCACTGGCCGACGAAGAGGAGGTGCTCAATCGGCCGAGAGGTGCGATCGGCCACGAAGAACTCGTCAGGGACGCCGTGCGCCAGCACCTCGGCGCCGCGCCCGGTGACCCAGTTCTTTCCCGCAAGATATGCGGCCTCGGCGCCATTGAGGCAGGCGACGCTCGTGGCCGTCCGGCAGGCGGTCCTCAACATGACCGGCATGACGAGTTCCTGGAGCGCGCGGTATCGCCATGACAATCCACCATCGAGCGCCGCCTCCTGCCGCAGCTCGCGATGGTAGAGCGGTTCTACTCCGTGGAACATCACCAGCGAGCGCGGCCGCCCTCGCGCGAGTGCGCTCGCGATCCAGCCAGAGTAACTGTGGAACATCACCAGATCGAAGTCGCCTCGGCGCCGGAAGATCCACCGCGCAATGACTGCGGGATACGCGAACGGAACCCAGCGGCCATCCAATCGCGAAATCGCCGGAAACTCGCCCGGTGAAACGATCTCCACGGAATGACCCAGGGCCTGAAGCGCGTCCGCCAGAGCCTGGTAACCGATGTAGACCGCCGACTGCGGGTCCCTCGGCGTCTGAATCACCACCGCAAAGCGCAACGGCCGATCACTCACGCAGCTGCTCCAGCGTTCGACGGGCGCTCAACAGACCGCCGCACCAACCCGCAAGCCAGATCCATTGAGCTATATCGGCTTTCGAACGCACTCGAATCAGCTTCCACGCCAGGTGACGGCTGAGGTCGTATGCCGTGCGTCCGAACGACGCCGGGGCGGCTTCCGGCGCATAACGCCGCTGTACGTGCGCGCCGCTTTCGGCCCACGCCCAGGCCTGGTTGAACACGCCGGACACAGTGTCGCGGAAGCGGACGTGCATGACCGCCTCCGGCACAAAAACGAGCGGCGTTCCGGCAAGCTGCACACGAATGCAGTAGTCGGTGTCTTCCTGCCCCGCCAGCGCCCTGAGCGTCATGTCGAATCCGTTCACCGCCTCGTGAACGGACCTGGAGACGCCAAGTCCTCCCGCCCCTGCATACGGCAAGGTCGGATGACAGTAGCCGCCGGCAAGACCTTGTTCCTGCCCGTCTCCGACGCCGCCTCTCGCTGCGGCGAGCCACGACGCGTTCAGTCTCTGAAAATCGTAGCGGCAGGCCACGAAGAGGTGCCGCTCCAGAGCCGCTCCCATCGACTCCAAGTACCCATCCCCCATGACGTCGTCGGCATCACAGAAGAGAAGCGCGGCTCCGCATGCTGCGCGCGCGCCGGCATTTCTCGCGTAGGCCGCTCCTCGCCGAGTCGAGGCGTCGACGATTCGAAGAGCCGGGATGCGATCGCGGAAGCGCTTCACCACGGCGACGGTGTCGTCCCGCGATCCGTTGTCGGCGATCAGCACTTCCCACGAATAGCGTGTCCTCTGGGCGGCAAGCGCGGTCAGCTGATCGCCAATCGTCGCGGCACTGTTGTAGCACGGGATGACGACGCTCAGCCGCGGTGGCAACGAGCTGACGCGATCCTCTGCGTGGCCTCCGTGGGTGTCGGACATCGTGTCGATGCGATCAGTATGCGAGGAGGTTCCGGGCTGCGCGCTCGATCTCGTCCTCGGACGGCAAGTACGCGTGTTCGAGCGGCGGCGAATAGGGAACCGGCGTGTCGAGCGCGGCGACGATGCGGATTGGGGCGTCCAGGAACTCGAAGGCGTGTTCCTGGATGATTGCCGCAACGCTCTCGCCGATCCCGCCGGTCCTGGAATCCTCGTGGACGATGAGCACGCGGCTGCACCGTTCGGCGAGCGCGAGAATCGCGTCGCGATCCAGCGGCATCAGCGAACGCAGGTCGAGAACTGAAGCCTCGTACCCCTCGTCGGCCAGCCGTTCGGCGACGCGGAGCGCCACGTGGACGTACGCGCCATACGAGATGATCGCGAGCTGGGTCCCCTCGCGCCGGAGCGCCGCGCGGCCGATCGGGACTGGAGCCGGAGCCCCGTCGGACAGCGCCTGTTTGATCCGTGGATCTCGATACAGCGCGATGTGTTCGTAATACAGCACGGGATCCGGATCCGCGACGGCCGCCGCCATGAGAGCTCGTGCGTCTGAAGGCGTCGAGGGCACGACGATCTTCAAGCCGGGAGTTCGATAGAACCAGGCTTCGGTGTTCTGGCTGTGGAACGGCCCGGCATGTCGCAGTCCGCCCCACGGGAGCCGAACCACCATCGGGACGCTGCCGCCCCAGCGGTATCGAATCTTGGAGGCGTTGTTCACGAGCTGATTGAAGCCGGTGGCGACGAAGTCGTTGAACTGCATCTCGACGATCGGGCGCTGGCCCGCGATGCCGGAGCCAATGGCGACGCCGAGGATCGCGCTTTCAGAAATCGGAGCGTTCATGATCCGGTCGCCGAACTCTTCGAGCAGCGGCTTCAACAGCAGAAAGGCGTTGCCGTACGTGCCGCCGACATCCTCGCCGAAGACGAATACTCGCGGGTCGGCCCGCAGCGCGTCGCCGACGCCCAGCATCACACCTTCGAGAAACGTGTGCCCCTTACGATCGAACGGTGCAAATGCTTCGAGCGGCGGCATCGAGTGGGGCTTCCGTCGGGCAGATCGATCCGGATCCAGCACGTCGACGCGGACGCGGGGCGGCTCGCCATCGAGGACGCCAACACCCACATCGTCCGCAGACGGCCACTCCGCGTCGATGACCAGTCGCGCCTGCGACTCGACGGTCTCTTCCGCTTCACGTTTCCACTCGTCGACCAGGGCCGCGTCGATCAGCCCGGCCGCCTCGAGTCGCGCGGCATACGCAGGAATTGGGTCGCGGGCAGCCCAGTACTTGTAGCGCTCGCGATTCACATACCCGCCGTCGGTCACTGGCGGGTACTCCCATCCAAGCGGCGGATCCTTGCCGAGGTACAGCATGTCGTCATGGTGTGCATGACCGCACATGCGCATCGCGACAAGCTCGATGAGTGTCGGCCCTTTCCCCTCGCGCGCGCGTTCCACGGCCCAGTTGAACGCGGCCGCAATCGCGTCGGGATCGGTTCCGTCGATCGTGATCCCCGGTATGCCGTAGCCCACTGCCTTGTCGGCAAAGATTCGGACCGCCGACTGCTCGTGGACGGGCGTCGACAGCGCGGTCTGATTGTTCTCGAGCGCAAACACCGCGGGCAGCTTTCGCACGGCGCAGAGATTGATCGCCTCGTGCCATTCGCCGAGCGACGATCCTCCCTCGCCGATGAACGAGAGCGCGACTCGACCCGATTGCTCGCGTGCAAATGCGAAGGCCAGGCCGGCAATCGTCACCGGCCCGGTGCCGAGCGGCGCGATCGCCGGCCAGATGCCGTACAGCATGTCGCCGATGTGGAGGTCCTTTCCATTCATCGGCGGACCGGCCTTCCCCATCTGCGCGGAGAAGACACGGCGAATCGTCTCCGCCTCAGGTCGCATCGCGATCGTCACACCGAGATCGCGGATCAGCGGCGCCACGACATCGCCGCGCCACTCGCTTCCATCGCGATAGGTGTTCCCGCGACGCAGCCTGATCGCCGCCCCATAGATTGCTTCCTGTCCCAGGGAACGGAATCCCTTGCCCTGGAACACCGCCTCGCCGTATCGCACCTCTCCGTTGGTGAAAAACGCCTTCAACCGATTGTCGGTCGCGCGGGTGATCAGCATGCCGCGAAGAATCTCGATTCGCTCCTCCGCGGTGAGCGAGGCGCGAATGGCGGCACGGCGCAGGAAGCCGTCGCAGGCCTCGACGATGTCGTCGACCGCCTGTTCGAAACGGCGGGCCGCCGACACGCCGGGCGTGGGATCGGACACGTCGAGGGGAGCCAGGCGTTCAAGGCGCGTGCGGAACTCGCGCGCGAAGGGCTCGCGAAGCCGATCGATGCTGTTGTCGAGGATTGGATTGACGCCGGTTGCCGCGCCGAGGGCTTCTCTCGCTGACGTCGCCGCAAACGGATAGCGTTCGAGAACGAACGCGCCAAATTCCCGTCTCAGCGAGTCGGCAATCGGCTGCGGCCCGTGCATGCGCGCCATCCTACCGCAGTCAGGACACTCTGACGGCGCCGTTCACGAAGCTCTCGATCTGCGCGGCGGGCATCGCGCCCGTCGTTCGGGCCGCTTCCCTGCCTCCCTCGAAAATCGCCATAGTGGGAATGGATCGAATGCGGAAACGTTCACCGAGCTCAGGCAGGGCGTCCGTGTTGACCTTGACGACGACGAAACGGCCCGCATTCGCTGCTGCGACTTTCGTCAGTTCAGGCGCGACCATCCGGCAGGGTCCACACCACGGCGCCCAGAAGTCCACCACAACGGGAAGGCCTGCACCGCGTACGAGCGCGTCGAATACCTGGACGCTTGGGATTTCTATCGGCTCGGCGGGTGAGCGCAGGGCGGTCTTGCACTTCCCGCAGCGCGCGTCCTGGCCCGAGAACGGGAGCCGGTTGCGCTGACCGCAGGAAGAACACGTGACAATGAAACCGCGATCGTCGAGTTGAATGTCGCTCATGGGCTGCCCTCGATCAATCTTAGCGAATCTTGGGCTCGATTGCCGCCATCCACTGTCGAACCGCACGCGGCTCAACGAGCGAGGACCGCGGCTAGTCGGATACAGCGAGTTCGCCCGGCACGATCGGCCGGGTTCGGGGCAGCAGACCTCGC
>Ga0070664_100003538_pt1 | contig 12612 bp, 9 predicted proteins | sample KBSC73metaG_FD_65863 | JGI IMG/M metagenome (GOLD analysis project Ga0070664, IMG submission 65863) | Corn rhizosphere microbial communities from Kellogg Biological Station, Michigan, USA - KBS C7-3 metaG | ecosystem: Host-associated > Plants > Roots > Rhizosphere > Soil ... | reverse complement strand
CCGTTTTCGCGCTCGGCGCCGGCATCCTCGCGGCCGGAGACGCGCGCGCCGCCGGGCTCGGCACGGTCCCCAGCATGTTGGCCGGCACCGTGGTAGCAGTTACTGTCGTTATGCTGTCTGGATGGTGGAACAGGCGAAGGCCGGCGCGGGCGGTGGAAGTGGCGCGGCACCTCGATCGTACCATTCCCGCCGTCGAGGAGAGCACGGAGCTGCTGCTCGATCCGGCTGGCGACGCGATGGGCCTGGTCGGGCGGCTGGAACGGGCGAGGGTGGAGCGGGCGATCTCGGCTGCGGGGCCCATCCGCCTGCCCCCGGATCGTACGGCCCGGCCCGCGCTGATCGGCGGCCTGCTCGCGGCGGCGGCCGGGACGCTTCTCCTGACCGCGGTGGGACCGGTCCATGGCACTGTCGGTGCCGGGCATCCGGAGCCGCCGGCGCCCGGCACCCTCATCGGAGGCGCACGGATCATCATCACGCCGCCGGCCTATACCGGCGCACCGGCACGCACGATCACCGGCTGGGACGCCGATGTTCCGGAGGGAACGACAGTCGCGTGGCGCGTCGCGAGCCGGGCGGACAGCGCGTGGCTCGTGACGTCGGCGGGCGACACCCTGCCGATGCGCCGAGCCGGAGGCGAGGATACGGTCACTGTCCGGGCGAGCGCGGCATTCCTGTACCAGGTGGCGGCGGAAGGCGGCGGCCGGCGAGCCGTGTCGGACTTTCACCGGATCGGCGTCGTGGCGGACGCCCCGCCAACTGTCGTGATCGCCGCGCCGCGCGGGCGGCTCCGGCTCAACCCGGGTGATGCGCAGCGGGTGCCGGTCGAGGTCCGGGCCGGTGATGACTGGGGCACCGGCGCGGCGCGGCTGGTCGCCACGCTCACCTCGGGCGAGGGCGAGGCGGTCAAGTTCCGGGAGCAGACCTTCTCCCTCGCGCCCGCCGGCCGGCGCAGCGACCTGCCGCATGGCGTCACCCTCGGCACCGTGATCGACCTCGCCGCGCTGGGCCTCAAGCCGGGCGACGAGCTGTACTTCCACGCGGAGGTGACGGACCGGCGGGAGCCGCGGCCGAACACCGGCCGGTCCGAGACGGCCTTCATCGCCCTGGCCGATACCGGCGGTGCCGATCGGGCGACGATTGCCGGCATAGCGGTCACGCTCGCGCCGGAGTACTTCCGGAGCCAGCGGCAGATCATCATGGACACGGAGAAGCTCCTGGCCGACCGGCCGCGCATCACGCGCGAGGCCTTCCAGAACCGCTCGGGCAACATCGGACTCGACCAGGGCCTGCTGCGCGACCGCTACGGCCAGTACGTGGGCGACGAGTCCGAGACGGGCGAAGATCCCGTCGCCGGCCATCAGCACGACACGCCCGAGAACACGACGCTGCTCGCGGCGTCGGTGAAGACCGAGCTCAAGGCGGCGCTGGCGCAGATGTGGGACGCGGAGCTCCGGCTCCGCACCTATCGCCCGGCGGAGGCGCTGCCCTACGAGTACCGCGCCCTCGCCCACCTCAAGCAGGCGCAGCAGTCGGCACGGGTGTACGTGCAGCGCGTCGGCTTCGAGCCGCCGCCGCTGGATCCGGCTGCGACGCGCCTCACGGGCAAGCTCGACGCGATCATCAGCCGCACCGACCGGGACAGCGCGGGCGGCTCCGGGAACTATCCGGCCACGCGCGCGGCGATCGCCGCGCTCAGCGGGAGCGCCGACCGACCGTCGGATGCCGCGCTCATCCTGCTCGAGCGGGCGCTCGCGGAGCTGGCGCCGCGGGCGGCGCAGGACAGCACGGTATTCGCGACCGTGCGCGCCGCCCGCGCCGTGGTCGACAGCGCGCGACTCGGCCGCCGGTGCGCGGGCTGCACCGCGCACGCGCGGGATCGCCTGCTCGGCGTCGTGCCCCCCGCGGAGCCGGCGCCGATGCCGACGCGTCCCGCGGCCGGGAACGTGGCCCGCCGCTACTTCGAGCTGACCGGGGCCATTCGGTGACAGCGGCGTGGAGCGCCCTGGTCGCGTTCCTGGCGGGGCTTGTCGCGTGGGCGGAGCTCCGGCGGAAGCGGCCGCGTGGCGCGTGGCGTGCCGCGGCCGGCGTGCTCGCAGTGCTCTCGCTGGCGGCGCTGGCCCTCGGCACCAGCCCGGGGCGCGGGAGGAGCGGCGCGCGCGCAGCTGTCATCGTCACGCGTGGCGCGCGGCCCGCCGCGGTCCGGCGCCTGGCCGATTCGGCCGGTGCGGTGATCCGGGTGCTGCCCGATGCCGGCGACCCCCAGCGATTCGGCGCCGGCGCGGTCCGGGTCGCGGACCTGCGGGCGCTCCTTCGCCGCGCCCCCTCGATCGAGCGCATCATCGTGGCCGGCTGGGGGCTCGACTCGGCGTCGCTCGAGGCCGCGGGCGAGCGGAGCCTCGGGTTCGCTCCCGCGCCGGGCCCGCCCGGCGTCGCCGCGGCGGAGTGGAGCGCGACCGTGCCGCGCGGGGGCCGGCTCGTGGTGCGGGGCACGACGACCGGCCTCGATCCCGGCACCCTCGTTTCGCTCGGCGGCCCCGGCGCGAGCGCGGACTCGGCGCGGGTGGCGCGGGATTCGACCTTCGCGCTCTCGCTGCGCCCGCGCGCCGAGGGTCGGTTCGACTACCTCCTGCGCGCCGGCGGCGTGGCGGAGACGCTGGGCGTCGCCGTGACGCCGCCGCGGCGCACGGCGGTGCTCCTCATCGAGGACGCGCCTAGCTTCGAGTCGCGCTACCTGGACGACTGGATCCGCCGCACAGGCGGATCCCTGGCGGCACGGACGCGGGTGAGCCGCGACCGCTTCCGCACCCGCTTCGTCGCCCGCGCGTCGGCGGCTCTGTCACCGCTCTCCCGCGCGCTGCTCGATTCATTCGATGTGGTGCTGCTCGACACCCGCACGCTGAACGCGCTCGCGCGCGGTGATCGTGCGCTCCTGGGCGCGGCGGTGCGCGGCGGGCTCGGCCTCGCGGTCGTCGCGAACGACCCGCCGCTCTCCGGTGATGCGCCGCTGGGCGACCTCGCGCTCTCCGCGGCACCGGGCCGCGAGCGGCGGGTCTCGTGGGACGGCTCGTCGGGCGGTGCTGCCGTATCGCTCGCGCCGTTCCGCCTCCGCGCCGGTTCCACCGCCGAGCGGCTGGTGACCGACTCGAGCGGCGAGGCCGTCGTCGCGTGGCGGCCGGAGGGGGCGGGCGCGGTACTCCTCACGCTCGTGGCGAACCCTTCCCGCTGGCAGCTGGGCGGCGACAGGGAACGATTCGCGGACTACTGGTCACTCCTCCTTGGCGCGGTGGCTCGCGCGCCGGGGCGGGAGTGGCGCGCGACGCATCCGGCTGCCGTGGATCGGCCCGTCGGGCTCCTGCGTCGCGGGGGAGGGATCGCGGCGGCGCGGATCGAGGCACCGTCCGGCGCGTCCGATTCGGTCTATCTGGCGCAGGACCCGCTGGAGCCGGAGCGCTGGGAGGGCCGCTGGTGGCCGCGAATGGGCGGCTGGCACCGCATCGCGGATGACTCGTCTTCGTTCGACGTGCGGGTGAGCGGCGGATGGATCGCGGAGGAGGCGGCGGTCAGGCGACGCGCGACGGCGGCACGCATCACGGCGGGCCGGGGCACGGGTCAGGGAGACACCGAGGGGCCTTCCCGCCGAATCCCGGACTGGGTGTGGCTCACGCTGCTGCTCGCGTCGCTCGCGTACCTCTGGTCGGCGGAGACGCCGGCTGCGCGCGGCGACCGGTCGGCCGCCGGGCGCAGCCGGGTGTGAGCCGGGTCAGCGGCTCGACTTCTTCCGGCCGTGGCTCTTGTTGCGCTTCCGCGTCGCCGCGCCCTTCTTCGCGGAGCGTGAGCGCGCCGCGGCAGAGCGCGATGCCGACGCCCGCCCACCCTTCTTTCCGCCCTTCTTGGTCGGCTTGCTGCTCGCCTTCTTGCCGCGCCCGCTGCCGCCCTTCTTGCGGCCGCCGCCCGAGATAGCGTTTTCCGTGGCCCAGGCGCGGCGCTTGGCTTCCTTGGCGGAGACACCCCGCTTCTTGTAGCCCTCCTCGATGTGCTCCTCCTGCCGCTTCTGCTTCGAGGTGTACTTGCTCTTGTCACCGCGTGCCATCATGCGCCTCCAGGTTGGATGAGGGCTTCGCCGCGCGCGCGTCATCCTCGACCGGCGCGAGCGGAGCGACCGCGGGACCGTTGAGCACGCGGCCCAGCGGATCGAATCGCGAGCCGTGGCAGGGGCAGTCCCACGAATGTTCGGTCGGGTTCCACGCCACCACGCAGCCCAGGTGCGGGCAGACCGCGGAACGGCGATGGAGCACCCCGTCGCGGTCGCGATAGACCGCCACCCGCGCGAGCCCATGCCGGATCACCGCGCCCGAATCGCGCGGGATCTCGGCCTCGGACGCGGCGTCGGCCGGGGACACCCAGTCGCCATACTGCGCGGCGACGTTCAGGTTCTCCCGCAGGAACTCCTTCGTGGCGCGGAGGGTGACGCGGCCCGGATCATACAGCGCAGCCCACCGGTTGTCCCGGCCCAGGATGAGATCCGACAGGAGCTGACCCGCGATGGTGCCGTGGGTCATGCCCATTCCCGAGTCGCCGGTCGCGACCCAGACATGGTGGTCGCCGGGATTCCGGCCGATGAACGCGACGCCGTCCACCGGCTCCATCACCTGCCCCGACCAGCGGAACTCCACACCGGTGATCATCGGGAAGCGCTCGCGGGTCCAGCGCTCGAGCCGATCGTGCCGGGCGGCGATGGTGTCGGTCTCCTGGCCCGTCTTATGGTCCTCGCCGCCCACGATGAGCACCTCTCCCGCTCGATCCGGGGCCGGCTGCACCCGCACGTAGTGGTAGGGGTCGCAGGTGTCCCAGAAGAGCGCATGTGAAACCGCGCCCGCGGGAATGCGCGCCCCGATGACATAGGTCCGGTAGGCGGCCTGCTTGGTGTGAATGGTGAAGCGGTCATTGACCGGCGTGTTGGTCGCGACGACGGCGTCGCCGCACTCGATCGTGTGTCCCGCCACGGTGCGGACGCGCACCCTCTCACCATTCTCCACCTCGGTCACGTGAGCACCGGAGCGGATGCGCCCGCCGGCCCGCTCGACCCCGCGCGCGAGACCGATGAGGTACCGCATGGGGTGGAGCTGGCCCTGCCTCGGAAAGCGGAGGCAGGGGCCGCTGGCGAATCCCGTGACGGGAGCGGTCTCGAAGAGGTCCACGGTGGTGAGGCCCGCGGCGCGCGCGGCTTCGAGCTCGCGTTCGAGCAGCTTCGGCTTGTCGTCCGGGCCGAGGAAGAGGTAGCCGTCCACGCGCTCGAAGTCGCAGTCGATGCCCTCCTCCGCCACGATCGCCTCGATGCGGTCGATCGCGGCGGTGTGGCTGTCGGCGGCGAGCGCCGCGCCGACTTCACCGTGCAGGCGTTCGATCACGACGTAGCGGTCGTCGATGGCGTTGGCGAGGTGGGCGGTGGTGCGGCTGGTCTCGCCGGAGCCGATGTCGCCATCGTCCACGACGAGGACGGAGCGGCCGGCGCGCGCCAGGAACCATGCGGTGGTGAGTCCGGCGATGCCGGCCCCGATGACGCACACATCGGCCGAATCGTCGCCGGCGAGTGCTGGGTAGCGGGGCGGCTGGTCGAGCATCCACAGCGAGGTGGTGCCGCTGGTCGTCATGCACGCTAACTAGGGACACGACCGGCACCGGGCTGTGAAATGCGTCACATGCCGGGAAAAAAGGTGGGTGGAACGGGCGCGAACGCCCGTTCCCTGCGAGATGTATCTGCTGAGGATTTGAGAAGGGAAATGCAGCGAACCCGACTCAGGCTGGCAACTCGTCCGGCCGCAGAGCTGGGGGGCTCAGGGACTCATCGGACGTCTCGCGGATCGTTGCCCGTCCGCCGTGCTCACTGCCCGCAAGATAGGGTGCTGAAAAGCGGGTGCTGTGCGTCAGATCACACAATTTCGATCGTATTACGCCTCTGCGGCCTCGCCGAGCACGTCGAGCAGGGCCGCTACGTGCTCCGGCTGGACGTCTCCCATGTGGCCCATGCGGATCACGCGCTCGTCCAGCGGTGGGAGGCCGGGTGCGAGCGTCCAGCCGCGCGCAGCCAGCCGCGCAAGGAGCGGGGCGGCCGCCTCGCGCGTTTCCAGCGCAGAGACCGCCGCGGAGCGGCGTCCGGGGACCGCGAGGAGGCGGAAGCGCTCGCTCGCGTCGCACCACTCGGCCACCATGCGCGCCATGGTGGCGTGCCGGGCCCACCGCCGCTCGAGCCCCTCGGCCTCGATCCGCCGGAGCTGCGCATCGAGCGCGTAGATCAGCGAGATGGCGGGGGTCTGGGTGGGGAGGCCCTCGCGCGCCGCCTGGTCGAGCAGTCCCAGGTCCATGTACCAGCCACGATCGCGAATCCGCTCCGAGCGCTCCATCATCCGCTGCGAGGCGACGCCCAGGGCGAGGCCCGGCGGGAGCGCGAGCGCCTTCTGCGAGCCGGTGCCGATGAAGTCCGTGTCCCAGGCATCGGCCTCGATCGGGACGGCGCCAAGCGAGCTCACGGCGTCCACCAGCAGCAGCACATCGTCGTGCCGCCGGACCTCCGCGGCCAGCTCCGCAAGCGGGGCGAGGGCGCCGGTGGAGGTCTCCGAGTGGACCACGGCGACCGCATCCACCTCGGGCCCTTCCAGGAACCGCGCCAGGTGCGACGGCTCGATGGTGCGGCCCTCGGGCACCATCACCCGCACCACTTCCTTGCCGCAGCGCTCCGCGATCTGGGCCAGGCGCTCCCCGAAGTACCCGCCCACCGCCACGAGCACGCGCTGCTCGACGCCGGCGCGGATGGCGCCCTCGAGGAGCCCGGTGGCGGAGCAGGTGGCGATGAGTACCGGACGACTGGTGCCGAAGAGCCGCTGGAGGGTCGGCTGCATCCCGGCGAGCAGGGCGGCCATGGCGGGGCCGCGATGGCTCATGATCGGCCGGGTCATGGCGGCGAGCACGTCGGGATGGACTTCCACGGGGCCGGGGAGGAGGAAGCGGCCGGTGAACTCCGGGCTAGACAACCCGCCCCTCGAGCACGTCCCGCGAGCTCACGAGCGCCACGCCGCGATGGTGCCAGTCGCGCAGCAGCTCCTCGCCGGCGGGCCGATCGATGGCGCGCACGGCGTCGGTCACCAGGTGCAGCCGCGTACCGGGGCGGTGGCGCAGGAGCCCCTCGACGGCGTAGCGATCGCACACGTCGAGGGCCACGCCGTAGAGGACGACGTGCGACGGGTCGAGCGCGTCGATCACCGGCCGCACGTTCGGGTTGGTGAAGACGTCGAACCAGTGCTTGTGGAAGAGGATGTCGCCGTCGTGGGAGCGGACCCGCTCCACGAGGGCGGCGGGATCCGCGGGCGCCGGCTCGATCACGAGCGGCTCACGGAGGGCCGTCTCCGGGATCTTCCGCTGGCCCGGCGTGCCGCGCATGCAGTGGAGCGGAAAGGTCTCCCGGAAGTCGGGGGTGTCCGAGAGCTCGCGGTGGCCGGGGACATGGTCGTCCGCGCTGGCGATGATGCGGATCCCGTGCGCGTGGGCGTAGTCGGTGAGGGCCCGGAGGACCGGCACGATCTCCTCGCTCCCGCTCACGTAGAGCAGGCCCTCGGGGAGCACGAAGTCGTGCTGGGTGTCGACGTCCCAGAAGATCGCGGTCATGGAGAAAGGTAGGCGCGTCGCGGCCGCGGCGCGCTAGCGCACGCGCTCCAGCCGGGGATTGGGGCGAAACTCCCGGCCCACCTTGGCGCAGGGCTTCCCGTCCTTGAGCACGACGTCGGCGGTGAAGTCGAAACGCCCGGCGAAGAGGGACGAGCCCACGCCGTACGCGTCCACCGGCACGCCGGCCCGCTCGAACTCGAGGATCTTCTCGACACTGAAGCCGCCGGAGACGACGATGCGGACGTCGCGATAGCCGTGCTCGTCGAGGGCGCGGCGGACGTTCCAGACGAGCTGCGGGTTGACGCCGGTGGGCTTGAAGCGGCCCATCTGCGGCAGCACGGACCGGTCCACCAGCATCTCGCTGGTGTCGAGCCGGACGCCGTAGAGCCGGTCGCCGAGCACGGCGGCGACCTCGAGCGAGGTCCGGACGCAGTCGTTGTCGAAGTCCACCAGCGTCATCACCTTCACGGCGGGGTCGATGTACTCCGCGAACTTCTCGGTGGCCAGGATGGTGCTGCCGTCGTACGCGGCGATCAGCGCGTGCGGCACCGTCCCGATCCCTTCGCTGCCCCACCACGAGGCCTGCGCATCCGTGGAGACGCCGATCGCGCCGGCGATGTGCGCGGCGTAGCCGTCGCCGGTCTGCACCAGCCAGTGATCATGCCGGGCGGGAAAGAACATGACCTCTTTCGGCGCGGCGGCCTCGACCACGCGTCGCGTATTGGTGCCGCCGCGGGTGCGGCGGGCCAGCACGCCGAGGTAGAGGGTCTCCAGGTGGGCAAAGGCGTCGTAGGGGCCTTCGATCAGGAGCACCGTTTCCCAGGGCTCGATCGCGTCGCCATCGTAGAGGGCATGGACGGTGAGCGCGGGCCAGTCGAAGGAGCAGAGCTTGAGGATCGCGATGGCTTCGTCGATGCCGCCCAGGAAGGCGTGCTGCTTGCCGAAAACCTGCATGGTGACGTGGGGATGGCAGCCGTCCGCGACCAGGATCTCGCGGGCGCGGACGAAATACTTGTCGCTGTAATAGCCGGCCCGCATCCGCTCGACCGGCAGGTGGAAGATCTCGGGATCCAGGCGGGGTCGGCGCGGCATCCGGTGGTCCCTCAGCGCTGGTGAGTCATCTCACCGACCTCGACGGGCCGTCGGTGCAGTATTGCGGCACGGGAGCGGAACTTACGGCACAGAGGGGGAGCGGAGCAAGGCGCGGTTGACAGCCGTCGTGACCCGGCCTAAATCCTCACGACGTCTCACCTTGGCTTCCCCTCTTCCGGAGGTGCTCGCGTGTCCGACTCCCTCTCGCGCCGCCGCTTCCTCGGCGCCGCCGGTGCCGCCGCGGCGGCGGCGGCCCTGCCCGCCGGCGCGGTGGCCGCCGCGCCCACGATCCTGGTGCGCCGGGCCGGGCGCGCCGCGGCAGTCAGCTCGGGCAACGGCGTGCGGGCGGTCCAGCGCGCCATGGAGCTCATGGCCCAGGGCACCGACACGCTCGACGCGGCGGTCGAGGGGGTGAAGATCCAGGAACTCGATCCCACCGACCATTCGGTGGGCTACGGCGGCCTGCCCAACGAGGCGGGCGTGGTGCAGCTCGACGCCTCCTGCATGCACGGCCCCACGCGGCGGGCCGGCGCGGTGGCGGCACTCGAGGGGATCAAGACGCCGAGCGAGGTGGCGCGGCTGGTGCTCAAGTACACCAACCACATCATGCTCGTGGGCGAGGGCGCCAAGCAGTTCGCCTTGTCGTTCGGATTCAAGGAAGAAGATCTGCTGACCCCGGAGTCGCGCCAGCTCTGGCTCACCTGGCGGGCCAACCGTGGTCACGAGGATGACTGGCTCGACGTGCCGGACAACGAGCCGCTGGTGAAGCGGCCGACCGGCACGATCAACCTGGACGTGGTGAACGCCAAGGGGGAGCTGAGCTCGATCACCACGACGAGCGGACTCGCGTGGAAGATCCCCGGGCGGGCCGGCGATTCGCCGATCGTCGGGGCGGGACAGTACACCGACAACGACGTCGGCGCCGCCGGCTCCACGGGGCGCGGGGAGTCGAACATCATGGTCTGCGGCGGATTCCTCACGGTGGAACACATGCGCCGCGGGATGAAGCCGACGGATGCGTGCCTGGAGACGCTCAAGCGCGTGATGGCGGCAACGCCGCCCCGCCTGCTCGAGCCCAACGGGCGCCCGAAGTTCGACCTCCAGTTCTACGCGGTGAACAAGCTGGGCGAGTTCGGCGCCGCATCGCTCTACCCCGCGCGGTATGCGGCGCACGATGGGAGCCAGGGCGGCCTGCGGGACGCCGCGTTTCTCTTTCAAAGGCAGACCTGATGCGGACCGTGGCCGCCTGCATGCTCGCGATCGCCGGATTCCTCGCGCTCCCGGGAGGGCTCGCGGCGCAGCAGCCCACCCAGGCGCCGCCGGTCGAGCAGGGGAAGCCCCCCGCGGCCAAGAAGCCGCCACCGTCCGCCCAGGTCGCGCCCCGCACCGCCGCCGACACGCTCCGCGCGCTCCGCGAGCCGCTCGATACCGTCCGGGTGGATGCGCAGATCGCCGGGAAGCCGCCCGAGGAGATCGCCGTGGATCCGGGGCCGCCGTGGCGGACCAGCTACTTCCCGTATATCACCGGCGCCGGCGGCGACATCTTCCTGGCCGCGCGGGTGCGGCCGTGGCTGCCGGCGGCATTCGAGGACCGGGTCACCTATCGCGCCGCGGTGAGCTTCGACGGCGGCGCCGGCCTGCACGGCAGCTGGTTCACGACGGCTCGCTTCGATGCGCCGCTCCTATGGCCCAAGTGGCGCCTCGTCGTGTTCGGTGAGGCGGCCCAGGCCAACCGGCTCGGCTTCTACGGGTTCGGCAACAATACCGAGCACGACAAGGCGCTGATCGACTCGACCGAGCCGAACTACTTCCGCGTGCAGCGGGTGAGCTTCGACGGCTTCGTCGAGGTGAGCCGCCGGCTCCTGAGCCGCGTCTTCCTCGCAGGCCGGTTCGGCCTCGACCACTCGCGGTTCAGCGCGCTGGAGGGCCCCTCGGTCTTCCAGTCCACCTATGGCGCCGAGGTCGAAGGCACCGACATGACCGGCCGCCTGGCGCTCGTGTGGGACTCGCGCAGCAACGAGTTCAATCCGCGAAGCGGCATCCTGGCGGAGGGCGGCTACGAGCTCGGCCGGAGCGGCGGCGAGGGGTACCAGCGGGCGTACGGCCGGATCAAGGGCTACCTCCCGCTGCGCCCCTCCACGGTCCTCGCCGCCCGTGTCGCGGCGTCCAACATCACGGGCACGCCATCGTTCAATTCCCGCTTCGAGATCCCGACCTGGGAGGATCCGATCGCCGTGTACGGCGGCTACTCCTCGAACCGCGGCTTTCCCGGCGGACGGTTCGTGGGGAGTGGCGTCGTGTTCGGATCGGTGGAGCTGCGGCAGGACTTCCTTCCGATCGGCGAGCTGGCCGCGGGGAGCCTGGTCCTCTTCATGGACGCGGGGCGGGTGTTCGAGGGGGACAACTTCACCTTCGACGGCAAGGCAATGCACGTGGCCGGTGGCATCGGGCTCGCGGCGCGGCTGCTTCGCTCCACCATCTTCACGGCCAATGTCGCCAAGGCCGGCGAAGGGTGGCACTTCTCGGCCGGCGCCAACTGGGCCTTCTAGCGGCTCCGGGGAGGGTCAGGCCGCGAGCAGGCGGAGCACCTCGCGGAGGGTCGTCTCGCCGCGGTCGCGCGCGTACCACCGGCGCACTTCCGGATACAGCTCCGCCTTCGGGACGCTTCCCCTGTTGGCCATGACGAACGCCTGCAGCTCCGCGGGTCGCGGGCCCCAGTGGCCCAGCTCGCGGAAGTGGCGGTCGAGTGCCACGACGATGGGGATCGAGCGCGAACCGTTGGTGAGGTAGCGGTCCATCACGGCGGGATGCTCGTCGCGGCGGACGACCCGCAGCTCGAGCCCGGGCGATGCGTCCGCGAGCCGGGCGACGATGGGCACGGTGTTCGATGCGTCGCCGCACCAGTCTTCCGCCAGCACCAGAAGCCGTACGCCTGCGTCATCGGGGACCGCCTCGAGCGCCCAGGCGGGCGGCCTCGCGAGGCGATACACCCCCTCCCACAGATCGCGGTGTCGTACCGCCGTTTCCACGTAGCGCGCGAAGGGAAGCGCCGCCTCCCAGAGCGCCGCGAAATCCATCGGGTCCAGCTCAGCGCTCCTCGATCCGGATGCCCCGTTCCGCCAGCGCGTCCACGTAGGGTCGGAACGGCATCGCCTCATCGGGGGTGTGCACGCCGAGCGCCGTCACCCGGCCGTCGGCCTGCATCTGCCCGGTGATGGACAGCGAGTAGCCCGTGGTGCGCATCATGGCGCTGATGCCGTGCTCGGCGTCGTAGTAGTCGATGAGCTGGAAGGTGACGCTCGCGGGCTTTCCCGCCGTCGTCCCGCCCACCTCGACCTTGAGCGCGACGAGGTCGCGCCCCTCCGGCTTGAAGAGCGCGGGATGCACCGCGGCGATGAACAGGTCGCGCGGCACCACCTGCTTCCCCTTCACTTCTATGGGCTCGTTGGAGAGCAGGCCGAGCTCGCGGATGGGGCGCATGATGGCGACGTGCCCCGGATAGCGCAGCGTCTTGTACTCCATCACGTCGATCTTCCCCTGCCAGGCGAAGGGCATCGTGCTGATGCCGCCGCCGGTGTGGAAGGCCTCGAGCGTGCCGACCGGCGCGGGGAACTCGACGTCCTCGAGCTCCGACAGGGCGTCCACCTGCGTCGGCTTCCCGCCGCGCAGCACCCAGGAGGGCGTGGTGTAGTAGTCGAGCGCGCCCTCGAGGGAATACACGATCTGGTAGTTGAGCGGCGGCTCGGGGTGCTGCGGCAGGCCGCCGACGAAGATGCGGACCCGGGCCGGCTTCTCGACGCGGCGGATCCCCTCCGCCGCCAGGATGTTCACCATCCCGGGGGCGAGCCCGCAGTCGGGGAT
>Ga0070664_100003535_pt1 | contig 12616 bp, 6 predicted proteins | sample KBSC73metaG_FD_65863 | JGI IMG/M metagenome (GOLD analysis project Ga0070664, IMG submission 65863) | Corn rhizosphere microbial communities from Kellogg Biological Station, Michigan, USA - KBS C7-3 metaG | ecosystem: Host-associated > Plants > Roots > Rhizosphere > Soil ... | reverse complement strand
AGCCCGCTACGTCACCGCCGCCGTCATCTCCGACCACCTGGCCGACAAGGCCCCGCACCGAAGCGGTTGCACCACCGAACAACGCGATCGGATCGTGCAGCAGTACCTTGCCATCCTCGACCGGCAGGACTGGTGCGACATGATGCGCGCCGACCGCGACTCCGACGACCCCTATGGCTCCGGCAGCGGCTTCTACGCCTGGTTCGCCGACACCGTCGCGGCGCGGCTGCACCTGCGATCATTCTCCGACCCGACAGACGGTGACGGCTGACGAGCGCGGCAGCAGATCCACCACCACAGCCTCAGCGGCAGAACAGCACGCGCGAGACCGGCACTCCGGCCCGAGCCCGGGCCGCTTTGTCGGCTACTTCGCTGCCGGCTTGTTCGCGGCCGCTGGGTGGTCGAGGTCTGGAACGACGACCGCAGCCGGCACCCGGTCGACGCGCCGGTCGCCAGCGCCCCCGCCGGTACCTACACCGACCGGGCAGTACGGCGCGCCCCGCAGCGTAAGTAGCCTTTCGGCATGAGTAGCCCGAACGACTGGAATGCCAAGATCATCGACGAATTCCGCAGGAAGGGCGGCAAGGGCGTCGCCCAGTTCGGCGACGCGCTTGTGCTGCTGCACCACATCGGCGCCCGCAGCGGGGTCGAGCGGGTCAACCCCGTGGCCTACTTCCACGACGGGAGTCGCCTGGTGATCGTGGCGTCAAAGGGTGGCGCACCGCAGAATCCGGACTGGTATCACAACCTCAAAGCGCACCCTGACACGACGATCGAGGTCGGCACCGACACTCGAGCGGTCCGAGCCGTCGAGATCACCGGCGAAGACTACGAGCAGACGTGGGCCCGGGTCACCGCTGCGATGCCGGGATTCGCCGACTACCAGACGAAGACGACCCGTCGGATTCCGCTGGTGGCCTTGCTGGACGCAGAGTAGATCACGTGACCTCGGCGGGCGGCGCGTGTCGCGACATATTCCGGCTGGCCGGCGCGGGCGTCCAGCCGAGCGTCGACGTGGTCGCCGGGCAACGGCCGGGCTAACACGAGCGGATTGGACGCCGCGCCGACCACGCTCGTCAGATCGCCGCAAACAGCGCACTCCGCCACGCTGTGTAGCGAACGACCTGCGGCAGATCAGCACGCCGAGCGGACGACGGCAAAGCGGATGCGCTGGATCCGTCTGAACTGGGTTGCCGCCAGACGGCTGGTTGCGTTCGAAAGGTCGTCCGAATCGAGGAGGTTGGGCTGCGTTAGCTGACGTCTCGGCCGAGTCCCGCCTCACGCGCCCTGACGATTGCTTCGGAGCGGTTCACGACGTCGATCTTGGTAAAGATGCTGGAGACATGGTTGCGAATGGTCTTCTCGGACAGATAGAGAGATCTGGCTATGTCGGGGTTGGATCGGCCGGCGGCGATCAGATTGAGCACTTCGAATTCGCGGACGGTGAGGGTGGGAAACGGTCGGAGCGGCGTGGACGCCGTCCTGGTTGCTCCGCCGGCGACGCTGCCGAGGATGTGACGGCCGGCTGCGGCGCCGAATACTACTTCGCCGGCCGCGACGGCCCGGATGGCGGCGACGATGCGCTCACCCGAGGCGCCTTTGACGAGGTAACCCTGGGCCCCTGCTCTGATCGCCGCGAGGACTGACTCGTCGTCCTCGTACATGGTGAGGACCAGCACTGCCACCTGTGGATGCCGCTCTGTAAGGAGCCGGGTCGCCTCGATGCCGCCCATGGTGGGCATGTGCAGGTCGAGCAGGGCGACGTCAGCGTCCAGGTCCTCGACCAGGGCCAGCGCCTCGACTCCATTCGATGCGACGCCGATGAGCTCGATATCCGGCAGTGCGGAGAGGATCACTGTCAGCCCGTGCCGGTAAACGGGATGGTCGTCGGCCAGGACGACGCGGGTCACGGCTTCCATGGCCGCCCGACGGGCAAGGTCGCGGTCACGACGGTTCCGCGTCCGTCATGAGACGTCACAGTGCAGCGTCCACCCAGTTCGTCGGCCCGAACACTCATCGAGGTGAGTCCCATACCGCGTCGTTCACCGCCGCCCGGCAGTCCAACTCCATTGTCGGTGATCGACAGTTGCAGAGCTCCGTTGATCCTCACCTCCAGCCAGCAGTGTTCGGCGTGGCTGTGCCGCACCACGTTGGTCAGGGCTTCCAGCGCGATCCGGTAGGCGGCGGCCTCCACGGCCGCGGGAAGGGCGGGCAGTTGATCGGCCTGGAGGTCGATGTGGAGGCCGTCGGTCCGGGACGCGATCAGCTCTACGTGCTGGTGCAGAGCGGCCAGGAGTCCGATCTCGTCCAGCGCCGCGGGGCGCAGATCGCTCACGATCCGCTTGACCTCGTCGACGCACATGGCTGTTTCGGCACGAAGCGAGTCCAGCAGATCGCCGACGTCGGATGCCGCAGGGCGTACGCGTTGAGTGGCGCCTTCCAACCCCAGGGAGATCCCGGCCAGCGCGGGACCGAGCCCGTCGTGCAGGTCCCGCCGGATCCTCCGGCGTTCCTCCTCCCGGGCCAGGACCAGCGCCTCCCGGGCGTGCCGCAGCTCCCGCGTGACACCTACATCGTGTATCGCAACCCCGGCCTGACGGGCAAACGCCTGCAGAACCCGGGTATCTGCCGCGTTCAGGCGTGCCTCCCCGCGACGGGTCCCCACGATGAGGGTTCCCACCGGCTGCCCGGCGTGGACCACCGGGAACCGGTTGCAGGTACCCACCGGCCGACCCGACTCAACCGTGACTCGGTCGTCACCGGCCAGCTGGATGGCGGCGTACGGCATCTTCAGGCTTTCCCGGACCGTGTCCACCACAGCCGGCAGCACCGCCTCGGCGTCCAGCGAGGTGGACAGGCGCGTGCCAAGGCTGATCAGCGCCGCCAACGGATCTCGACGTTCGCCGTACAGCAGCCACTCCACCCACCGCTGCAGGCGCAGCCGAGTGCCGGCAAGAACGATCGCGACCACCGCCGCCGCGACGGCGGGCACGATGCCACCACTGAGGCGTGCCCCGACCGCCACCGTCACCGCCAGGTAAGCGCCGACCGCCGCCGAGGTCAGCACGGCGTAGGCAATCGTGCGGGACAGCAGCGGTTCGATGTCGTACAAGCCGTACCAGACGATGCCGACGCCGACCGCAGCCGTAGCCAGAACCATCAACGCGAACCTCGCGAACTCCGGTAACGGCGCCAGAACGAAGAGGACCGTCAGCACGCAACTGATGAGGAACCATGCATGTCGACGCCGTTGCACGCCGTCCACCGATCGCATCGACACGACCAGATCAACCGTGGCGACAACCCCACCGATGAACGCCGCCGCCGCGCAGACCGCCAACGCGATCATCTCCAGCCGCTCAGCGGACGGCGGATCGAACGGGTTCGTGTAGCCGGGTGGCATCAGCGCCTGCGTCGTCAGCGCCAACAGCGACCCGGCAGCGATGGCCGCAACCAGGATCCGCGCCGGCCAGCGCCAGGCCGGCGAACGTATCCTGCCGTCCGGGAAGAACATCGGCACCGCCCCGACCTGGACCAGCATCCCCGGCACCCACCATGTGCCCGAACACCACGCCGCCAGAGTGAGGCCCGGTAGCGGCCGATGCGCCGTGTGGGCTGCGAACTCCACATATGCGTTCGCGGCCACCGAGGCGCTCACGAGCAGACCCTCGATCGCGAAAACGATCCACAACCGGTTGTGCGGCTGGGCATAGATGATGAGCCCGGCCAGCACGCCGGACGCGAGGCCGGCTACCCACCCGTTCGCCTGGTTGCCGTCCAGAAAGCGGGCCGGGCTCACACCATTCGCGACGGACAGCAGCAACGTCACCGCCGACAAGGCGGTCACGACCGCGGCTACCGCTCCAGCCGTCAACCGGACCGTCCGGGACCGCGGCGCGGCCCTGTCCACTGCCGTTGCCCCGAGCGCCAACTGGGTCATTCCCTCAGTGTGGTCGCCCGACCTCCCGTGCGATACGGGCCACTGTCCCGGACCCGGATCGGGACAACCGACCTGGGAACGGCGCTCATCGCCGGGACGCGACTCGTGACAGTGCTCACCAGCGCTCGGGACTGGCTCACCGCCATCGTCGAGGTCCGATACGCAACCGAGAGGATCCGGCATGACCGCCGTCGCTTCACCCCAACAGAACGTGTACCCCGTCTCGAGCCAAACCCGGAACCGGGCAGCCATCCTGCTCCCCATCGGTCCACTGATCATGCTGGCCGGCTACGTCGCCATGCAGGGCAAGGGCTACGACGCTCAAAGTTGGTCCGTCTTCTTCGACCTGCTGAGCACACCCTTCCTGCTGATCACCGCCACGATCGCCGCCGCAGCGTCTTGGCGTGCCGCGCCGAGAACATCGGTCGTCGCGCTGACCGGACTGGTCTGCAACATCATCGGTTTGGCCGCCTTGCATGGAATGGAGGCCTTCCAGCTCGTGATGGAGCACTCCGGAACGGACAAGGCTGCCCTCGACTCAGCCTTCGAGGCCTTCGCGACCCTCCCGGTCGGACTACTCGAGATCGTCCTGTTCCTCGGCGGCAACCTCGTCGGATCCGCCGCCCTGCTCCTCGCCCAGTTCCGAACCTCCACCCTTCCCTGGCACGTCCCGATACTGAGCCTCGTCGCCGTCGCCGCGGACTTCACCATCCCGGACTCCGCGCCACCCCTGGTGAAATCGGCCGGAATCTCGCTCTTCGTGGCCTGGAGCATCGCACTCGCCATCGCGATCAGACGGCCCACACAGCGCGCACCTCTCCGCAAGCGCCCTCCCACCACCCCCTGACCGCCACAGCTCCGCCCAGCCCGTCCGCGAGAACGGGCTGGGCGGAGCTCCCGTCGTGGCGACGCAATGCACAAACCAGAAAGAACCTTCACAAATTGCCGGTTCGCTCGGCGCAGGCCTCTCGTCGACGCCGGTCACACCTCGGGTCGGCAAGCATACGGCGTCACAGTGTGGCCAATGCAGGCGCCGCCAACATGCACGAAGACCGAGGTTTCGCCGTCGATCAGGTGTGCTGTCATCGGCAGAAGTGCACGTCGATCTTGCCGTACTGGCCGACGGAGTGACTGTCCGTCACCGTGAGCGGGAAGGCCGTGCTTGGGTGTCGCGCCCGGACATGACATCGGTAGAACTAGAGATCGCTTACCGTCTGGGTTCGTCCTGCGCGCCGTGACCTCTTCTCCTACGAACGGAACTACGAGAGCGCGAACCGGGGCGGCGGCGAGCGGTTCGTATGCTGGAACGTTCGGTCCACCGAGTTCGAGCCCGTCGGCTCCACCAAGATCAACAAGGACGTTGCCCTGGTCAGCCGTGACAACGGTCAGCCAGGGCGTCCTCGTCTCCGGAGTCCGATCACTGACCGTGTATACGCGTGGCGCGTGAGCGCCGTTACTGCTTCGTGGCAGTGCGGCGATCGCGACCTGGTCAGGGAGTGATGGCGTCGCACAGCCATCGCCCTTCTCAACACCTGCGCCCAGCAGGGGCCTGCCACCTCATGTCCAACATGACTGTCCGCTCGGCGTCCTGGGACTTACTACTTCTCGCAGGCGCAGCTACATAGTCCGACGCTTGGTCGGCACGCGTCGCCAGTGGTCGTCTGCCGGACACGGACACTGACGGGGCATCGAACAAGCGCGTCGTGAGCGGCAGGCATCCCGTCGAGGCAAGCCGCGGAAGCCGCGGAAGCCGCGATCCTTCGCCTTACCGGCTGCGTGGACGAGTTCGGCAGGGGTAGCAGTCATGGCCGGCGCGGCGACGGCACAGACGGTCCCGTCTGGGAGTCGCTGGTGGTTCGTCTTTCCTATCGTGGTGCTGGTGGCGAGCGGCAGCATTGCCTTCACAATCGTTTCCGCACTCGTACCTCACGAGTCCAGCGATCGCCTGCACTGGTGGGTGAGTGGCTGCATGCCGCGAAAGGATGGCCCGTCGCGAGAACGTGGCAACAGCCTCGACCAGAGTCGACGACCGAGCAGCGGCCAGCACATGACTTTCGTGGCCCTGGTCCGGCCTTGACCCGGCCTCCGAGGCTGCTCCTCGTCCAGACAACTTCCAGTGGAAGCGAGCCACATGACTCCCGGGCGTTGATCATTTGCGCCGAGATCCCTCGCCTCATCCGCCGATTTCGCTGCTTGCCGTGCTCACCAGTTGATCACGCGATCGCCTCGCACTGTTCCTGGGTGTTTGGCTTCCGGTCGCTGCGGCGGGCCGTCCACGGGGACATGTCTGGTCGCCCACCGGCTGAGATGACGCGATGCCGATGGCCGACACCCCGATCCGCCGTCGCGGTGGACACTGACCACACGGCAAGAATCGAGGTGGACAAATGCGCAGGTTGGCGACGAGCGGGCCCGGTGAGCCGACTCTCGGGGCGCTGGTCCGGGCGTTCCGTCTCGACGCGGGTCTGACCCAGCGGGAACTGGCCGACAAGGCACGGCTCAGCGTCCGTGCCGTGCGCGACATCGAGCGGGACCGGGTCGCCCACCCCCGGGCGCGATCGCTGTACCGGCTGGCGCAGGCGTTGGCCCTCACCGACACCGACCGGCACACGCTCGTAGTCCGCGCCGCCACTGGTCCACCCGATTGCCGCGCCGTCACCGACCTACCGCGCGGCGTCGCCGTTCCGGTCCCGCGGCACGGCGGCGCAGTCGCAGGCCCGCGGCCCCGGATCGGCGTCCTCGGGCCGCTGACGGTCGTGGGCGTGGCTGGCCCGGTGGAGCTGCCCTCCGACCGGCTGCGACGCCTGCTCGCCCTGCTCGCGGTCCAGCCCGGCCGAAGGGTGTCGTATGGGGAGATCGTCGCGGCAATCTGGCCGGCCGATCCACCACGGACGGCCCGGCGGCTGGTACACGCGTACGTGGCGCGGCTTCGTGGACTGCTCGAACCGGGCCGTGCCGGGCACGGCCGGCCTGAGGTTCTGGTCGCGGCGCCTGGTGGGGTCCGGCTGGTGCTCGACGAGGACCGGCTCGACCTCCTGCGGTTCGAATGGCTGGCCGGCCGCGGCGCGCGGGCGATGGCAACCGGCGAGATCGGCTCGGCCCGGGAACTGTTCGGGCACGCCCTGGCGTGCTGGCGGGCTCCGGCCCTGTCTGACGCCGACGCCCGGCTGCGCGGCCATCCCGCGGTCGAGGCACTGCGACGGCGCCGGATCGCCGTCACGATCGCCTTCGCCGACGCCGCGAGCGGCCACGGCGACCACGAGGACGCCGAGGCGTGCCTGCGCTCGGCCATCGTCGAGGATCCGCTGCACGAAGGACTCAACGCGCGCCTGATGCTGGCGCTGGCTGGCTCGGGCCAGCAGGCGGGCGCGCTGGCGCTCTTCGAGGAGCTGCGCACCCGGCTCGCGGACGAACTCGGCATCGAACCCGGTCCGCTGTTGCAGGAGACCCACCTGCGCGTGCTGCGGCGCCAGGTGCCGCCGGCGCGGCAGAAGCGCGACGACCGGACCGGTGCACCGGTCACCGATAACCCTGACGCCGGCCCGGACGGGCGCGAGGGTCGTTCGCCGGTACACCCGGCAGCGGTGGCGGTGCCGGCGCAATTGCCGCCCGACGTTCTCCATTTCGTCGGACGGGTGCACCAGTTGCACATGCTGGACGAGCTGCTGCCGGCGTGGGGCGCCGCTCGTGACGACGCGCAGCCGGTCGGCGCGCCGCGCGTCGCCATGGTGGTCGGCGGCGCCGGGGTGGGCAAGACGGCCTTCGCCGTGCGGTGGGCGCACCGGGTCCGCTCGGTGTTCCCGGACGGGCAGCTCTATGTGAACCTGCGCGGTTTCTCGCTGGAGCGGCCCCAGCGCCCGCTGGAGGTCCTGGCCGACTTCCTGCGTGCGTTGGGCGTGCCTCCGGACACCGTCCCCGCCGGCGTGGACGGTGCAGCGGCTTTGTACCGCAGCGTGCTGGCCGACCGGCGGATGCTGGTGGTCCTCGACAACGCCCGCGATCCGGACCAGGTGCGCCCCCTGCTGCCCGCGTCCGCGGGCTGCCTGGTCCTGATCACCAGCCGCGACCGCCTGACCGGGCTGGCGGCTCTCGATGGCGCCCGGCGGTTACGGCTGAGCGTCCTGACTCCCGCGGAGGCCCGCGACCTGCTGGTCGCGCTGCTCGACGCGCACCTTCGCGCCGACCCCGGGGCGCTCGCCGAGTTGGCGCGCTCCTGCGCCCGGCTGCCGCTGGCGCTGCGGGTGGCGGCGGCGAACCTGAACGAGCGGTCCGACCGCATTACCCTCACCGACTACCTCTCCCTGCTGCGGTCGGACAACCGGCTGACCGAACTGGAGTCCGACGGCGACCACCAGGCCGCCGTGCGCGGGGCGTTCGACGTCTCGTACGCGGCGCTCGTGCCGGCAACGCGGCGGCTGTTCCGCTTGGTGAGCCTTTCCCCCGGGCCGGACATCACCGCCGAGGCCGCCGGCCGGCTGATGGACCAGTCGGCCGAGGAGGCGTCCGGGCTGCTCGATCGGTTGGCCGCCGCACACCTCATCGACCAGCACGCGTCGGCCCGGTACGCGTTCCACGACCTGCTCCGGCTGTACTCCGCCGAGCGGGTCGAGTGGGAGGACGGGCACGGGGAGCGCACCGCTGCCCGCAGCCGGCTCTTCGAGTGGTACCTGCACCGGGTGGAGGCGGCCGCCCGCCAGTTGTATCCGGAGAAGTCGCGGCTGCCGATGCCGCCGACCCGCACCCCGCCCGTGCCGGCGTTCGCCGGCCACACCCAGGCCCTCGCGTGGCTGGAGATCGAGCGGCCCAATCTGCTCGCGGTGGTTCAGCAGGCCGCGGCGGTGGGCCTGCCGCACGTGGCCTGGCTGCTCGCCGACCTGCTGCGTGGCTACTTCTTCCTGCGCAAGTACGTGGTCGACTGGCTGGTCGTGGCCCGCGCCGGCCTCGCCGCGGCGCGGGCCGCCGGCGATCTGACCGGGCAGGCGTCGGCACACCTCAGCCTCGCCGCCGTCGGCCGCTGCCAGGGTCACTACCGTCGCGCGGTGGAGGGCTACCGGGAGGCGCTCGCGCTGGCCCGGCGCGCCGGCTGGGTCCACGGTGAGTCCAGCGCGCTGGGCAACCTCGCCAGCGCCTACTGGCAGCTCGGCCGGGTTCCGGAAGCGGCCGACCATTACGCGCAGGCGATCGCGCTGTGCCGCCGCACCGGTTGGCTCGCCGGCGAGGCGACCGCGTTGGGCAACCTCGGCGCGCTGTATCTGCAGATGGGCCAGCTCCGGCGGGCCGCCGACCAATACCTGAAGGCCGTGGAACTGGCCCGGCGGATCGGATCGCGCCCGGGCGAGGCGATCAACCTCGCGAATCTCGGCGAGGTGTATCACGCCCTGGGCAGGTCCGAGCGCGCCCGCACCTGCCTGCGCCGGGCGTTGACGCTGCACAGGGAGACCGGTAACCGGGGCGCCGCGGCGGAGGCGATGCGAATCCTCGCCGAGGTGCACGGCGACACCGGCGAGCTCGGGGAGGGGCTTGCCCTCGCCGAGGAGGCGGCGGCCCTCGCCCGCGACACCGGCGACCGCCAGGCGCAGGCAAACGCGCTCAACACGCTCGGTGCGATCCACCGCCGCACCGGCCGGTGGGAGCGCGCCGCGGAGTGCCATGCCGAGGCGCTGCGGATCGCTCGGAAGATCGAGGCCAGCTACCCGGAGGTCATCGCGCTGCTCGGGCTGTCGGCGACCGCGGTGGGCAACGGCGAGCCTGACCGCGCGGTCACGGCGGCCGCAGACGCACTGGCGCTGGCGGAGCGGACGGGGTACCGGGTGCAGGAGGGGCTGGCCCGGTTGGCCCTCGGACGGTTGCGTCTCGCCGCCGGTGGCGCCGCGGGGGTGGCCGACGATGCCGAGCGGGTCCTGGCCATGCTGACCGAGACTGGCGACCGCGGGGCGATGGCCGCCGCCCGGGCGCTGCTCGCCGAGTCCCACGAGCACGCGCGCCGGCTGCATCCGGCACATCGAGGTAGATAGATAGCCAACCGGCCGCGCCGGCGCCGCACCTGCGCCGTCGCGCCTGCGCGGCACGGAACGTGGGCGACGCGCCGGCAGATTGCGGCAGCAGAGCGGCAGTTGCCGGCCATCCGGCACCTCGCGGGCGCCGGACGCCGCTGACGCCGGGGCCAGACTCCTGTGGTGCCGACATTCGTCCAACAGGAGGCGCCATGTCCCTCACTTTGCGCCCGCGACGACTGGCCATAGTCGCCGCCGCCATCCTCGTACTGGGTGCGGTCGGGGCCGCACCGGCCGACGCCGGGCCGACGCCGCTCAACCAGTGGCCGCAGTTCGGCCAGTCCGAGCGCCATCTCAACACCAATCCCGCGGAGCGGACGTTCAACCGGGGCAACGTGGCCGCGCTCGAAACCAAGTTCACCGCCCACTTCGGCGACAACGACGTCACCGAGGGCGGCCCGGTCGTGGCGAACGGCGTCATGTACATCGCCGACTTCGACGGTCGCCTGTCCGCGTTCCCGGCCGCCGGCTGCGGCGCGCCATCGTGCGAGCCGCTGTGGCGCGGCCAGGCCGAGAACGACATCACCAGCACCCCGGCGGTGGCCGGCGGCCTCGTGCTCGTCGCCTCCGCCGACCATTTCCTCTACGCGTTCCCGGCCGCCGGATGCGGCACCGCGATGTGCAAGCCACGATGGAAGGGCCAACTCGCCGACGCTTCGATCGACTCCTCGGTCGCTGTCGCCGGCAACGTCGCATACGTTGGTGACTTCTCCGGTCACCTGTACGCGTTCGCGCTGCAGGGTTGCGGCGCCGCGGTGTGCAAGCCGTTGTGGACCGGCGTGGGCGAGCCCAACGAACTGTTCGGCGCCCCGGCCGTCGGCAATGGCTTCGTCTACGTGAGCACGTTCCTGTCTACCCCTGACCTGTTCACCGGCCGTCTGTTGGTGTTCAAGGCCGCCGGGTGCGGCAAGCGCACGTGCAAGCCGGACTGGACGGCCGACATCGGCGGCCCGGCCGACCGCGCCGGCGCGCCGACGGTGGCTGGCGACACGGTCTTCGTCGGCTCCACGACTCTTTTCGGCGAAGGCGAGAACACCGACTTCCACCTCTTCGCGTTCGCCGCGGCCGGCTGCGGCGCACGCGTGTGCAAGCCCTTGCGGTCGTACGACACCGGTGACGGCGGCGTTCTCGGCACGCCCGCCGTTGCCGGCAACGTCGTGTACGCCACAACGCAGGACAGCCCCGACCCGAACACCATCGGGGTCGTCGCGGCCTACCCGGCGAGCGGGTGCGACGCGGCCCGATGCGCACCGTTGTGGACGGGCGTCAACTTCGCCGCCGGATTCTCCTCCTCGCCGGTCGTCGTCAACGGCGTGGTGTTCGTGGGCAAGGGCCCGGCGTCCGGGTTCCCGGTCGACGCCGGGCTGTACTCCTTCACCGCGGCCGGCTGCGGCGCGATCGTCTGCCTGCCCGTCGGATTCCACCAGCTCGGCCTGGAGCAGGGCTACCTCGCGGCACCGCTGGCCGTCACCGGGGGCCGGATCTACATGGCCTCCAACGACAACACCGCCGGTCGCAGCAACGTCTACGCCATCGGTCTGCCCGGCTGACCGTACAGCCATCTGGAACAGGCGGTCTCTTTGCCGGACCGCCTGTTCCACAACACGACTACCGAGCGACGATCATTGTGCTGAGATCCGCCTCATCCGCCACGCGTCCCGTGATCGTCGCCCGTAGCTCTCTGACCGGCCCGGACGGGTTCCAGTAAGCGGTCATCAGCTCCACCGGGTTCGAGCCCATCGGCAGTCGTTCTGACCAAGCGCAACTACGACTGCGTAGTCGACGGATAGTTCTTCTCGGCGCCCGGCCAACTCGACAAGTTGACTCGCTGCTCGATCACGAGTCGAGACTGCCGACTCTGGGATGTTCTGCGTGCCCCGGTTCGACCCAACGAGCGGACCGAGCAGAGTCGATCATGCCCGGGCCACTAGTACCACCGCCACCGGCACCGCATCAACGAACACCGTCGGTACCGATCACCTCGCGGCAGATGTGCACGGCAACGCGCTTGCGGTAAATGGGGTCCGCGCCCTTGATCGGGAGTCATCGGGCTGACGTGATCCTGGTGATCCGAGCTGTTCCACGGGCTCCTCACGACGGCGTGATCCAGGATAGGTGCGTGGACAGCGATACAGCCCTCGGCAGGATGCAGGTGGCCGCCGCGCTGTGGAGCGTCGGCCAGGTCAGTGCCGCGGAGATGGTCGATCTGGCCTGCGAGTTGCTGGTCACCGGCTTCGATGGGTTCAACCTGGCTATGCTCGCCGGAGTTCACGCGCGGCATGCCGACGAAGACGTGCCCGAGTTGCTCGAAGCCGCGCTCGCGGACGTGGGGCTCAGCTACTACGCACGCGACAGCCACACCGGGCAGGAGGCGGCGGTCAGGGTCGTCGCCGCCCGCGTGCTCGCCGGGCTTGTGCCACCCAGAGACCTGGCCAGGTGGGCGCACTTGACCATCGGTCATGGCGGGGTAGCCCTCGCCGAACGCCTCGTCGAACTCGATGACGTCTATGACGTCGTGCACTACGTCGATACGACTGAGCACGACGTCGACAGTCCGGGTGATCCAGGCGGCGGTAGCGCAGCATCTCGTGCTCGCCGACCTGGATCCCGTACCAGCCCTCGG
>Ga0070664_100003530_pt1 | contig 12624 bp, 14 predicted proteins | sample KBSC73metaG_FD_65863 | JGI IMG/M metagenome (GOLD analysis project Ga0070664, IMG submission 65863) | Corn rhizosphere microbial communities from Kellogg Biological Station, Michigan, USA - KBS C7-3 metaG | ecosystem: Host-associated > Plants > Roots > Rhizosphere > Soil ... | reverse complement strand
AAGATCTAAGAAAAGAAATCATGGAAAAAAACCGCCAGCAATTAACTGAAAACAGGCACACCAAAAACACGGGCAATGGCAAAAGCAAGTAAAACAGCAGAAAAAAAAGTGGCAGGAACGAAAGAGTTTGCATGGGAGCTGCGCTTATATATAGCCGGCAATACTACCAAGTCAACGACGGCACTAAATAATTTAAAAAAATATTGCGAAGAGCATTTAAAAGGCCAATACAAGATTGAAGTGATAGATCTTTTGGTAAATCCTCAATTAGCAGCGGGCGACCAAATACTTGCCATCCCTACATTGGTAAGAAAAGTGCCTGTACCTATCCGAAAAATTATTGGTGATCTTTCCAACGAAGAAAAAGTACTGGTAGGCCTTAATATCCGCCCTGTAAAAAAATAGAATGCAAAAAAAACAAGAGAAAGATAGTAACGGTAAATCCTCAATACAGAATGTGGCGGAGTATGTTCTTTGCCTGTTTGTTACCGGTGCCTCGCCCAACTCTATGCGTGCCATTACAAACATCAAAGAGATTTGCGAAGTGCACTTAAAAGGCAATTATAGTTTGGAGATTATAGATGTTTACCAGCAGGCCGACATCGCAAAAAGAGAACAACTTGTAGCATTGCCCATGTTGTTAAGAAAACAACCCTTGCCCGAAAAAAGGTTGATTGGTGATTTATCCGATACAACTAAAGTTTTAAATGCGCTTGGTTTAATAAAGTAAAGTGAACACGCAAACGTTAAATAAAACGAAGGAAGAGCTTATGAAGGAACTGGAAGAACTGCGCTTCCAGTTGCATGAAGCCAATGAAACTATTGAAGCCATTCGCACCGGGCAGGTTGATGCCCTTGTGGTGCAAGGACAGGAAGGGCACCAGGTGTATACGTTAAAAAGTGCTGATCAAACCTATCGTGTTTTTATTGAAAAAATGACGGAAGGTGCGGTCACTTTAAATCAGCAGGGGTTGATCCTTTATTGCAATTCTCAATTTGCTTTCATGGCTGGCCTTCCATTATCGCAGGTGATAGGAATTTCATTTGAAAAATTTATTATCGCAGATGACCTTTTCCTATATGAAGAGTCTTTTAAAAAATGCTGGGAGCAGGACTGCAAAGTGGAACTGATGCTAAAGACCGGCGAAGGAAAAGCACCGGTACAACTATCACTCACCACGCTGGAGCTGCAGGAAGGAAGAGCCTTAAGTATTATTGTTACCGACCTTACTGCACAAAAGAAAACGCAACAACAACTGAGAGAAAATAACATTCAGCTCGAAGAGATCAATCATGCCCTGGAACTAAGTAATCATGACTTGCAGCAATTTGCATCTATAGCCTCACACGATCTGCAGGAACCTTTAAGAAAGATCCACATGTTCTCAAATCTGCTGAAATCAAACAGCAATGCTTTATCGCAGGACCTTCAAACCTATCTTCAGAAAATTATTGATTCCTCTGTGAGGATGCGAACACTGATCGTAGATATTTTGAATTATTCCAGGCTTTCTGCGAACGATCATGTAATGGATTGTATTGATCTTAAAGAAATAGTGAATGAACTGCTTGAAGATTTTGAATTGATGATTGAAGAAAAAAAGGCCAGGGTTATTGTAGGAGATTTGCCTAGCATTGATGCCAACAAGGGGCAAATAAGACAGGTGTTTCAAAACATTATCAGCAATGCTTTAAAGTTTGCCACAGCAGATGTTGCACCTGTTATCGAAATAAAATCGCGGAGAGTCAATGAAAAAACATTTAACAGCACCGAAGATTCCAATGGACCTTATTGGCTCATCAGCATAAAGGACAATGGAATTGGCTTTGATGAAAAACATGTACAAAATATTTTCTCGCTGTTTGAAAGACTGAATTCGAAAGACAAATATGAAGGCACGGGTATTGGGCTGGCAATAGCAAAAAAAATAATCGAGAAGCATAATGGCATTATAACGGCTGTTAGCAAGCCAGGTGAAGGAGCCGAGTTTCAAATGATTCTACCGGTGACACAAAATATTTAGTAAGGCCATGGTCAAAAGAAAGATTTTATTGGCAGAAGATGACGGTGATGACCAGCGGTTCTTCAACGAGTTTTTAAAAGATCGTAAGGATATTATTTTAATGCCCACTGCCGATGACGGCGAGGAGTTGTTTAAAATATTGGGCAAGATTGATAAAACAGGAGACCTGCCCAATCTTATTATTCTGGACCAGAACATGCCAAAAACAAATGGTCTGCAGGCATTACGGTTATTAAAGGCCGATAGCCGGTATGCTCATATCCCAGTTAGTATTTATTCTACCTATATAGATGAGGAATTAATGAAAAAAGGCCTGGAATGGGGAGCCTGCCACGTTGTTCAAAAGCCCTTATCAAACGAAGGATATAACCAGATGATCGATAGCCTTTTTAAAGCCTGCGCAGCCGTTGAGTAATTTATTTATTGACTGAAATGATAGAATGTTCGGCAAAAAATTATACTCTGTTCATGTAAAAGGGAAAAGTTAGAACAACTTATACCGGAGCACATGCCATTTGTAATTATGAAATGGGTAGTGTCTCACTTTGAAATCCAGAATTCCTGGCATTATTAACCTCACCCCATTATCATGCGGAGACTCGGCCGAGAAGGAAAGCGATGCTTTGAGTGGTGAACTCCCTCGGTCTGTGTAGCACACGGTTCGGAGAGAAGACCCAAGGGCAAACCTTAATAGAACCTCAATTATCTGTTGAGCCTTTTAAGATTAATCTTTAACTTTTACAACTATCACCCGGGTTATAAATGATAAACAATGAAAAATCTTTTTCTTACCATTCTTTTCCTTACCACATTTTGTCTTTCATCTTTCGCCACATGGTCAATCATTGTAGTTGATCCTAAAACAAAAGAGATTGGAATAGCAGGAGCTTCCTGTACTGTAAGCGTATATGGCATAGGCCGGATTATGCCCGGCAAGGGAGCCATCGTGGTTCAGGCAATGTCCAATGCGTTCGCAAGATTGCAGGGATTCAGAATGATCATGAATGGCGATACACCCGGCGCCATACTTGAAAAACTTAGGGAACCGCAGTACAACCCGGAAGAGCAGCAGTATGCAATAGTATGTATGAACGATATTGAGCACCCTGCAACTTATACCGGAACAAAAACTACATCGCATGCAGGCTCGCTGACAGGAAACGGTATTTCTGTGCAAGGCAACACGCTAACCAATGATGACGAATTGCAGGCAATTTTCGATGCTGCTGTGAAGGCGCAAAAAGATTCTTTGCCATTACAGGATATATTAATGATTGCATTGGAAGCAGGTGCAAAAACAGGGGGGGATAAACGATGCGGAGAACGAAAAGCATCAAGCGCTTTCCTAACCGTTTCCAAACCTGAGGATGTAGAAAAACACTGGCTCAACCTGGTTATTTATGGCAATGACGATCATACCCATGCAGTGGAAGCCTTACGCCGGAAGTTTGACGATTGGAAGGTGCAACAGAAATGAAAGCAATAGTGTCTTATCCTGAGATAAATTTACGCCGAGTCCCCGCAGAGACTTCGCCCGGAAGGAAAGAAATATTATCTCACAACAAAAGTTTCCCATCCATCATATTCTGCCTTGTACTTTCTGGCTTCTCTCCTTAATTCCAAAGTTAGTTTTGAAATGTAAGGCAGATCAACTTTGTCTATACGGCTTATATGCAATTGAAAAGGCTTTGCTCCTTCTCTCATTTCCTTTGACTCAATTTTGAATCCTTTTGCTTTCGCATATACAACAAAACTATCTCTGGATTTTGCATCCGGAAAATAAAGCCAGTGATCCAAAGGTCTTTCTTTATCCAATTTATCTCCTGCTTCGTTAAGTTTTGTCAGTACTTTTTCGTTGTACATATATTCTCTTGTTTCTTCATTGGGATATAGAAAGGTTAGATACGCTTCCCATGTTGCATCTTTGCGAATATTGATGATGGGTTGATACCCGGGAAAATGTTTCTTGTATAGTGCCAATAATTTTAGCCTGATGCTGCTAGTGTCTTTTATGTAATAGTAATCCTTGCGTTCGCATTGATAGGTAAATGTTCCTGCCATAATGTTTGAAACATTAATGTTCACAAGTTTCTTCACAGAATCCGATACAACATATAGTTTTTGAAATTCCGCTTGCGATGGAAATCCATCATTGGTGCAATCATTGAAATGAACACCTGTTGATAAAAGAAAGCGATAGTTCTTGTCAGGAGCGTTGCTTTTTAGGTCCATATTAATTACAGTAGAACCAACACCTTTTTAGTATTGAGCCATGTACACATCCCATTGCCCGTCATCTTGTTGGGCAGACGCAACAGAATAAAATGTAACCAGGGAGAAGTAGAGAACAAGCTTTCGCATATCTTAGTTTGAACTACGCTAATAAGATTTTGTTTTGCAAGTTTAATTGAAATGAATTAGTTAGCGCCGATTTTCTGTGGAAACTCGGCTGGCAAGACAAACCACAGAAAAAAGGAAAAAGAGGCTGCGTCAAAAGTCTTCTTTTTGAGACAGCCTCTTTTTGCCAAGGTATTTATCCGGCTTATTTCTGAACAAACAAATTGTCAATCATCTGTTGGTTAAAATGATCAACAGGATCACCATTGATGTTATGATAGACAGCACTGATAAAAATAGTTCTTGCCGCACTAACTACTGCAGACACCAGCAAAATACCTAGCAAGGCCAAAACAACTCCTGCTATCGGGTTAAAGATCATGCCCACTAAAAAGAAGCCTACGCCGAAAATTAAGAAACCAACAAGGGCAAGCAAACCAAAACTGAAACCTGCGCCAATTCTTTCACCCCATTTCTGACGCATCATATTTGCAGAACGTTTGAACGCGTCAATAGGCCCAACATTTTCATAAGCAATTACAGGCACCACAAAAAATGTGGCGATGCTCCACACAATGCCGATTAATCCAATAATAATCTTACCAATCCAGCCCAGGTATTCGGAGAGTATGCGCAGTACCAGCCCGATAGTAGCTGCAAACATGGACCATGCAAATATGGCCCCTATGCGGCTCATGCTGAAACGGATCCCGGCTTCAATACTTACTTCCTCACCCTTAAAATAAAGATGGGTACAATGAACTAATGCCATATTGAAAAAGACCACGACAAAATAATTGACAAGATAATAAACGAAGATGTAGAGATATTGGCCGGCTCCCTGGTCGGGGTCTTTCACCTCGTCAATGTTCCAGCCTGCACCCGCCAGTAAAATGGTGAAAAAAGAACCCAGGATAAGGATTAAAGAAATGCCGGAAAGAATAGGGAAGATGATCAGTTGCTTGTTGGCACGTAATACTTTCAGGCTGGTAATTCCAATGTTCCAGCCATTACCAAGGCGATCGAAGAAATTCATATGCATTTAATTTTAGTAGTCCAATATACTAAAGGTTTTGTATGGTTGAAAGAGAGAATATTACCGGGCGGCATAAAATAATTAACAATAGAAAGTTTTGAGTATGCAGTTTTAGGTGGATAAACTTACAGGGCTATTTGATCAATATTTAGCGTAAAAAAAAGAAATGGACAGCTTTTGCAAAGTTGTCCGAAGTACGCAGACCTCGGATAGCATTACAGTATTTTATTTGATTGAAGAGGAAACACTAAGACAGTGGGGGAAGACTACTGACAACTTGGGTCTTGTATTGAAAAATGGGCTTATGCGGAGTCCTACGGACCCAGCTTTGTAAGAAAATCGGAAACTGTTAATTGAATTTACAGGCTTTGCTAACATTATAGCCGAAAAAAATGCGTTCGGCTATAATGATAATTTCTGCTAAACTAAAGCACCGTTCAAAACGATCGCCATATCATAACGTTCAACACGCAACGTATCCACAATTACACCATAGCGTGGTACAATATCCTCTGCCAGTTCTGAGGTCCAAAAAGCTTCGCGGGCAGCCTTTGAAGTGAACACGTATACTCCGCTTATGGCACCGGTTAGCTCTTCGGCGAGATAATATTTCTCAATAAGCCCCGGTACATCTCTGAAATCCTGGAGGTTTTCGTTACAAACTTTTAGTAACTCTTTTGCTTCGAGTTTCGACTTAAACTTTACAGCTAATACTGCTTCTGCATTTTTCATCTTAATCTGTTTTTTGTTTATGAATAGGTTGCAAATGTAGTAGTGAACAAGGCCATGCTTATAGGCTACAAAGCCATATAAATCGACTAAAAAGTTTAAACACTCATCTTAGCTATTCTTAAAAATTTTGCCTGTATTGCAACGGGGTAAGGTTGTGTTTTTGTTTAAATACCCTGATAAAATGAGAAGTGTCTTCAAAACCACTTTCAAAAGAAATTTGACTGATACTTAAATCTGAAGTAAGTAGTTGATGAAGTGCCATATCCAGTCTTCTTTGCTTTAGCCAAACAGCAGGAGTGGTTCGATAGTATTCTTTAAATGATTTTTTGAAAGTTGATAAGCTCATGTGACATAGTTGAGCAAATTCCTCCAGCTTAAGATTGTATGCAAAATTGTGTTCCATAACCCTGCTCATGTGGTATAGCTGGTTCTGGCATAAAGAGATAAAATAATCAGTCAGATTGCGGTGAGCAGCGCCTGAAAATAAACTAAGTAAAAGTTCTTCGAACTTAAGTTGTACAAGTTCTTTGTTGGGTTGTTCAGATAAAAAGAAATAGGATTGTATAGATTGATAATAGCTTTCCAGCAACTCACCGCTTTGAAGTTTTATAACAGCATCCTGCGACGAAATGTCTTTTTCTTTCTCGTCAATTAAGCCAGGATTTTTATCCAGGAAACTTTTGATAAAGTCATCAGGGATAAAAATAAAAACGGCACAGAATTCATCATCAAAAAACTGGTGGGTAAGATTGGCTCCCTTCTTTATAAAAAGTATATCGCCTTCTTTCACTTCATAACTGTGATAAATGGTTCGCCATGCTTTTTTACCTGAGCTGATGAAAGCGAAATAATTACTGTCACTCCATATACCCATCTTCGTTTCTTCTCTCATACAGGTGTATTCTGCAAACAAAAGTTCATTTACTTCCAGCTTGCGAAATACATCACTTTGTTTTATGGCAGAATAAAGATTGATCATTTCTATCGGGTGCCTGTGAGAAGGTGAATGATGAAAGGGCGAAATCTTCTAAGACAAATGTAGCAATGTGAATAATGATGACATCATCGAATTTTGAAGCATAGATTCAAAATACTGTGCTTTTACTATTGAATAAAATTCAATAGCGTGTAAACCACTAATTCACCAACATTTACAAAATCATGTTCTGTAGAAAAATCCATGCGGTTTCTTCTTCCCTTAACATAAACGTTTGCAGCGGGCTTTGTTTGATTGTTGTTTGATACACTAACAGCAACAGGTGTACCAAGTAGCAGGATAGGAATTATAAAAGTTTTGATGTTGATCATGGTATTTGAAATGATTGCCACCATGAAATCCACACTGAAATTTCACGATGGCAGGCATGGCTAGAAAACTGTTGTTTGTTTTTAGTTGAGAAATTTCATTTGACCAGCAAAAGTCTGCCGGTTGATTTTACCGCGTTTTACAAGAAAAGTATCAGTACCTAAAGCAACTTCCAGGCTTGGTGTTGTTGCATGCCAAACAATAAATACCAGTTCATCACTCACAACCAATTTGTCCAGCTTAAAATCCGAATCCTCCTTTGGGAAATGATCCATCAACTCGTCAAAGAATGCTCTTATTTCCTGTAGACCATTATAGGTTTGATCATGGGTAATTAAAACGGATTGTTCTGTATAGTCGCTCATCAGGGTTTCAAGGTCATTGTTGGCGAATGAATGTAAGTGACGTAATAGAACATTTTCAGAGTCTTTACTCAATGCAGAAGAAACCTGCTCGTCGGAGAGAATTGTACTTTTCATAAAATTTTTTTAAATGAGAATTTTGTTGAAAGCAATTTTAGTATTTGTCGCTTTTGAAGCACCAAAGCTAGATTGGCTGAGAAGAAGGACATGTGCTGGAAGGGCGTATAAATCGACTCTGCGGTTTAGAATTTTTGTTCACAACTAAACTGCTTTCTTTGTTGAGGAGTGGCCACGCAGGAAACCATAGATGTTAGAAACTGCTGTGGACACTCCTCGGGAAGGGCAAGCCTGTGTTGCTGCTCAAAGGGATTTATTCAGTAGGATTTTGCAAATCGCCTAGTTTATTATCGGTAAAAAATTTATCCCGATGTTGCTGAAATTCATCCACCAACCCTGTTACTATTGTTACGCTTGAATCCACTTCTTCGTGCAGATCAGGCAATTTCTTATCCAATAAGCCAACACCAAGATTGATATTGTCGGCTTCTATCTGGGTAAGCTTTTTTAAAACAGAGGTCTGGCTACTTTTGAGATCGTCGAGTTCCCTGAGGATTTTATCCATCAGGGCCAATTTTTCCATTTTATCCATAGTAATTGTTTTGCGTGACCGTTCATTCAGTACAATGCAAAAATCAAGCTAAGCTGTTACAGGCAATAGACAGAATTAAAAAACCATGGACAAAACTTCGATATTTTTTTAACGCACCATGCTAACAAGCTGTTCGATGTTTAAGGTAGTTGCGGCACCATTTTTATACCAGTTCTTTTTACATGCACAATAATCCAGGAAAATACATTGTGCAGAAATGTTCAGGCGATTCATTTCATAACCACCAGCCAGCAGGTTTAAATACAGGTAACACCAATTTTCTTTGTCGAAAAGTGTTCGCAAGAGAATCTTGAATTATAAGTGCTATGCGCAACTTCCCGGGAAAGGCATAGCCGATAGACAGCTTTTGCAAAGCTGATCCGAAGTTGCAGACTTCGAATACCAATACAGTATTTTATTGATTGAAGATTGAACACTAAGGGCAGTGTGGGTAGATATCAATTGCCCGACAATTTTTGTACCTTATTGATAGTTTTTGTTTGTTGTTGCGAATAACCTTCTAAAGATTTAGTGTTTGGCAGATTTGCCTTTTGATACTTACCAATTACGGGCAAGGTCTTAATAATTTTTAAGGCAACATGCAGATCACCCAAAGACATTTCTTTAGATGCAATTGATTTTAGGATGTCGTTGTGGGCACTTGTTAGAGAGTTATAATTCGACAAACTTGATTGAACCATGTTTTTCATCCTCTCACGCAATACCGAATCCTGTATTATCCCAACATGGTTTTGGGCAGAGCCGTAATAGCTGTTGTTTTTTGAATTGAATTTTTGAAATGTTTCCAGTGAATCTTCTTTGCTGCTATTGACTACAATAATATCTTCTTCCAGTTTTTTCAATGCAGGTGTTTCATCAGTTAACTCCTGGTAAATGCTTTCAAATAAATCATCGTTACCTCTTTTTGTAATTAAACTGTATGTAGAATTTTGTTCCTCCAGGGCTTTGGGAACATTTTGTTGCGGCGACTGCCTTTTATCACGGTTGCAAGAGAGGATGGCAATAAGAACAATTGAAGTTAAAAGAAGCTGTCTCATAAAATTCAGTTAGTTTTTAAATTTACAGCCTCGTGTTGGGGTAATTAATAATTGAAAAGAAAATAGTAAATAATTAAGTTAGAAGAACGTTCTCCGTTTAGGCCGCGTTCCTGCGGAGCCCCGCCTGGAAAGAGAATTTATGGGCGAATGCCGGCAGTACATGTTTTCATGTGGCCGGGTCTTCTCTCATTCTGTCCCCTCCCGCCCACCAACTGTCCATTATCGAACAACTAAAAATCTCCATTCTTTTTCACTTCGTTTAAAAACAACCACTTACAATCCGGTACACTACTTGGCATGCAAAAGCATTCCTATCTCATCTTAACTTACAGCTATGCTGCTCATTTATTTTAAACAAGCCTGGCGGACAATGTGGAAGAACAAAACTTCTTCTCTTCTAAACATAATTGGCCTCTCTGCAAGTCTTACCTGTTTTATACTCATTGCCGTGTGGGTTATAGACGAAACGAGCTATGATAAATTCAATAGAAACTACAGTCGCATCTATCGAATTGTTGGTAAGCAACAAACGCAGTCGGAAGTTATTGAAAGCGCCATAACAAGTGCACCTATGGCGGCAGCATTAAAGAACGATTATCCCGAAGTAGAAGAAGCCGTGCGTATGCGGTTGAGAGAAGAGCTCACTGAATACAATGGCGGGCAGTTGATGCAACCGAACATATTGCTTACTGATCCCTCTTTCTTTCGTGTATTCAGCTATCATCTTACCAAAGGCGATGAACGAACTGCTTTGGACGACCCTTTCTCCATCATCCTTACCCAATCTACTGCAAAGAAATATTTCGGTGATATGGACCCTATGGGACAGTCGCTAAAGTTTTTTATGTACGACAGCACCAACACCGGTGCTTTGTATAAAGTAACAGGCATCATTGCCGATCCTCCAAAAAATGCACACTTCACCTTCACCATGCTGGCTTCTTTCAAAACCATAGAAGCAACACATCCCGATGTATTAACTACTGATGGCTGGGGCGATGGCAGTTATTACACCTATGTGCTGCTGAAACCGGGAGTGGATGCGAATACCTTCTCCAAAAACATTGCACACTTCTATAGCAGGTATATAGGCGAACTCGCCAAAATATGGGAACCGATCTATTCTTACCAATTGCAACCACTTGCTGATATTCACCTTCGCTCCAACCTTAAATACGAAATGACGGCAAATGGCAATATCAACAACGTGTACATCTTCTCCACCATTGGAACTTTAATATTGCTGCTGGCAGGTATTAACTATGTCAATCTATCTACAGCACGTTCTGTAAGTAGGGCAAAGGAAGTAGGCATAAAAAAAGTAGTGGGAGCAGAAAAAAAGCAATTGGTCTTACAGTATTTAATGGAGTCGGTACTAACGGCGTTGATGGCATTGTTATTCTCATTCTTCCTTTCCTATTTTCTGCAGCCCTTGTATTCGCAGGTGACGGATAAAGATCTTTCACTGCTCTCTTCACCGTTGCTATTGATTTTTCTTACAGGTGTTGCCATTTGCTTAGGAGTGCTTGCTGGTTTTTATCCGGCAGTGTTGCTTACCCGTTTTACTCCTGCCCTTGTGTTAAAAGGATCGTTTAAATCGAGTGAAAAAGGAATTGTATTACGCAAAGCATTGGTTACGGCTCAATTTGTAATTACCATTTCACTGATCTCGGGTATCGTTATCATTTATTCGCAAATGAAGTTTATAAAGAGCAAAGACCTAGGTTATGATAAAGACCAACTGTTGTTTATGCGGGTAAATGGGAATACGGATGTTATCAAAGGATTTACCGCTTTTAAAAACGATCTTCAAAACAGTACGCTGGTAAAAGGTGTGACTACCTCCAACTCCATTATTGTTGGCGGATTAGCCAGTGGTGGTTCCGAAACCGTTGATGCGAAGGGACAGCCACTGCAGGTAAATACATCCATACTTCGTGTTGACAGTAACTATTTTAACGTATACGGAATTCAATTGGTAGCAGGAAACCGTTTTGCTGAGCATGCACGAAAAGAGGTTCGGCCCATTATTCTAAATGAAAGAGCTGTAAAAAGTTTTGGCTGGCAGAATGCGACATCAGCTATTGGAATGCCTTTTAAAATGGGCGATCAGAAAGGAGTGGTGATTGGTGTGGCAAAAGATTTTAATTTTTCTCCCTTGCAACATAACATTGAACCACTATCTATTTTCCCTGTTGATCAACGCTTTTCAAGAATCACGGTGAAGTTTGATACAAGGCATGCCAACGAAACCATTGCTTTTGTCGAAAGCACATGGAAGAAACATTTTCCTTCTGCTTATTTCGACTTTGATTTTGTTAGTCAGCAGATAAAAGAACAATACAAAGCAGAAGAACGGTTCTCAGGTATCTTCTTTTGCTTTTCTATTCTATCGCTATTGATCGGTTGTTTGGGATTATATGGATTGATTGCTTATACCATTACACAAAAGACCAAAGAAATTGGTATACGCAAAGTATTGGGTGCAACAGTGAATGGAATTGTTACCATGCTGTCCGGTGATTTCATTAAGCTGGTAGCATTGGCTTGTTTGATCTCTGTTCCTGTTTCATGGTACGTGATGAACCAATGGTTGCAGAACTTTGCTTACCGAATTTCAATTGAGTGGTGGATGTTTGTAAGTGCAGGTTTGTTGGTGCTGGTGATTGCTTTGGTTACGGTGAGTGCGAGAAGTATCAGAGCAGCGATGATGAATCCGGTGAATAGTTTGAGAACGGAATAATACTTCTTACTGCTATTTCTGCCTAGTAGAATCGGCTGGAAAGGAAAGACCCCGGGAGGAAGGTGAAGGCTGATCCGAAGTACGCAGACCTCGGATAGTGTTACAGTATTTTATTGATTGAAGATGGAACACTAAGGGCAGCGAGAAGGAAAGCAACAGAGTTACTGTTGATCCTTGTAGTAAATATTTTCTACCTCTTGTTGTGTTCTTTCAAACTTATCATAGAGCATAGTAAAATTTGTTGCAAATGCAGGTGGCACTACCACCCACCAATTTTTTAAAGTGGGCAAATGCTCATGTAAGGTTTCAGTGAACGTTTCAAAACCATCTATGTCTTCACACATACTAATAATCTCGCCGTTTACTATAAGGTCAAG
>Ga0070664_100003526_pt1 | contig 12636 bp, 9 predicted proteins | sample KBSC73metaG_FD_65863 | JGI IMG/M metagenome (GOLD analysis project Ga0070664, IMG submission 65863) | Corn rhizosphere microbial communities from Kellogg Biological Station, Michigan, USA - KBS C7-3 metaG | ecosystem: Host-associated > Plants > Roots > Rhizosphere > Soil ... | reverse complement strand
GAGGCACGTACCGCTGCGGCGGGCCGTGCTCATCCGGCACGGCGAGACCGAGTGGACCCTGAACGGCCGGCATACGGGGAGCACGGACATTCCGCTCACCGACAGTGGCCGCGCGCCGCTGGTGTTCTACCCGTGAAAGGCCGAGGCAATTGGCATCTCGGAATGTGGGATTCGGGACTGTGGAGAAGGAAACGTCATGAGCACGACTGATTTGGCACTCATCGCGCACTCGATTGTCGCGAACGGCAAAGGCATTCTGGCGGCAGACGAGACGCCGGGCACGTTGACCAGGCGCTTCAGCGTTCATGGCATCCCGTCCACACCAGACAGCCGGCGCGCCTATCGCGAGCTCTTCTTCATGACGAGCGGCATCGCCGAGTTCATCGGCGGCGTGATCCTGCAGGACGAGACGATTCGTCAGCGCAGCTCCGCGGGCATCCCGCTGCCCGCCCTGTTGGCGGAGCAGGGGATCATCCCCGGCATCAAAGTGGACGATGGCACCAAGCCGCTCGCCGGCTCCCCAGGCGAGCGCATCACCGAGGGGCTGCACACCCTGCCGCAGCGGCTCAGGGAGTACTACGCGATGGGCGCCCGTTTCGCAAAGTGGCGTGCCGTTATCGCCATGGGCGATGGGCAGCCGAGCACGGCGTGCGTGCGGGCCAACGCGCATGCACTCGCGCGCTATGCAGCGCTCTGTCAGGAGCAGGGCCTGGTCCCGATCGTCGAACCCGAAGTCTTGATGGACGGCACGCATTCGCAGGAGCGCTGCGCGGATGTCACCGCGCGCGTATTGCAAACCGTGTTCGACGAGCTCTTCGAGCAGCGCGTGCGTCTCGAGGGGATGCTGCTGAGACCGAACATGGTCATCGCGGGTGCATCGTGCCCGACGCCTGCGCCGGCCGGTGCGGTGGCAGCGGCGACCGTGCGATGCCTGCGTCGGCATGCCCCCGCCGCAGTGCCGGGGATCGTGTTTCTGTCGGGAGGACAGGATTACCTCGCGGCAACGCTGCACCTGAGCCTCATCAACCAGCAGCCAGAGCCCAAGCCGTGGACGCTCACGTTTTCCTATGGCCGTGCCCTGCAGGATGAGGCGCTCACGGCGTGGGGAGGGCTCGACGCCAACCTGGCGGCGGCGCAGCGTGCGTTCTACAACCGTGCTCGGTACAACGTCGCGGCGGCGTACGGACGCTACACCGCCGCCATGGAAGCGGTGCCCTTGGCCGCGTAGCCGCGGAGAGATTCGACATTCCGGCGCCGTTGCGCCGAAGAGGAGCAAGACCGTGAAGACACAGATGCTGAAGGAAGGACCGCCGGCGCCGCAGCCGACCGTCACGAGCTCGATCTCACAGGAACTGCAGCTGATGGACGCGTACTGGCGCGCGTGCAATTACCTGTCAGTAGGGATGATTTATCTGCGGGACAACCCGCTGCTGAAGGAGCCGCTGCGGCCCGAGCACGTCAAGCATCGGCTGCTCGGACATTGGGGCGCCAGCCCCGCACTGTCGTTCGTGTGGGTGCACCTGAACCGTCTGATTCGCAAGGACGATCTCGACGTCATCTTCGTGGCCGGGCCGGGCCACGGAGCGCCCGGCGTCCTCGGCCCCGCGTACCTCGAAGGCACTTACTCCGAGATTTATCCGGACAAGAGCCAAGACGAGGAAGGCATGGGCAAGTTCTTCAAGCAGTTCTCCTTCCCCGGCCATATCGGCAGCCACGTTACACCGGAGACGCCGGGCTCCATTCACGAAGGCGGCGAGCTCGGGTACAGCCTTTCGCACGCGTATGGGATGGCGTTCGACAACCCGGATGTGATCGTCGCGTGCGTTGTTGGCGACGGCGAGGCGGAAACGGGTCCGCTCGCGACGGCGTGGCATTCCAACAAGTTCGTGAACCCGGTCCGCGACGGCGCGGTCCTGCCAATCCTGAACCTGAACGGCTACAAGATCGCGAACCCCACGCTGCTCTCGCGCATCAGCCACGATGAGCTCGAGGCGCTGTTCGTCGGCTATGGCTACACCCCGTACTTCGTCGAGGGCAGTGACCCGGCCGAGATGCACCAGAAGATGGCGGCGACGCTGGAGGAAGCGATCGCCGACATCCGCGCGGCTCAGAAAGCCGCGCGCGAATCCAAGACGCCGTTTCGGCCGCGCTGGCCAATGATCGTGCTCCGTTCACCGAAAGGGTGGACCGGCCCTGCGGAGATCAACGGGCACAAGGTGGAAGGCTCGTGGCGATCGCATCAGGTCCCGTTCTCCGACGTGCGTGGGAACCCGGCCAACCTGAAGCTGCTCGAAGACTGGCTGCGCAGCTACAAGCCGGAGGAACTGTTCGACGCCGGCGGCTCGTTCAGGCCTGAACTGCGAGCGCTGGCGCCGCAAGGCACGCGCCGGATGAGCGCTAATCCGCACGCCAACGGTGGATTGCTGCGCAAGGACCTGACCCTGCCCGACTTCCGCAAGTATGCGGTCAACGTTCCGGCCGCTGGTGCGGTGCAGTTCGAAAACACCAAACCGCTCGGCGAGTTCCTGCGGGATGTGCTCAGGTACAACCCGACAACCTTCCGCGTGTTCGGGCCCGACGAGACCGCATCCAACCGGCTGCAGGCGGTGTACCAGGCTACGAAGAAGGCGTGGATGGCCGACATGCTGCCGGAGGACGGCGACGGCGGCGAACTGTCGCCCGACGGCCGCGTCATGGAGATGCTGTCGGAGCACACGCTGCTCGGGTGGCTCGAAGGGTACCTGCTCACCGGGCGCCACGGCTTCTTCCACACCTACGAAGCGTTCGCCCACGTCGTCGACTCGATGGTCAACCAGCACGCGAAATGGCTGGACATCTGCAACCGGCACGTGCCCTGGCGCGCATCTGTGGCATCCGAGAACATCCTGCTGACGTCGACGGTCTGGCGCCAGGATCACAACGGCTTCTCGCACCAGGACCCCGGGTTCATCGATCTGGTGACCAACAAGGGCCCGGCGGTCGTCCGCATCTACCTGCCGCCCGATGCGAACACGTTGCTCTCGGTTGCAGACCACTGCCTGCGCAGCAAGGACCACGTCAACGTGATCGTGGCCGACAAACAGAAGCACTTGCAGTTCACCACCATCGACGAAGCGATCGTGCACTGCACCAAGGGCATGGGCATCTGGGCCCGCGCGAGCACCGACGCCGGCGTTGAGCCCGACGTGGTGTTGGCCTCCTGCGGCGACGTCGCCACGATGGAGGCGCTGGCCGCGGCCGCAATCCTGCGCGACCGGCAACCCGACCTGAAGCTGCGGTTCGTCAACGTCGTGGACCTGTTCAAGCTGCAGCCGATGGCCGAGCATCCGCACGGATCGACCGACCGCGAGTTCGACACCCTGTTCACGACGGACAAGCCGATCATCTTCAACTTTCACGGCTATCCGTGGCTGATCCATCGCCTCGCGTACCGCTTCAAGGGGCATGACAACTTGCACGTCCGCGGCTACAAGGAGCGCGGCAACATCAACACACCGCTCGAGCTGGCGATGCTGAACGAGACGTCTCGCTTCAATCTCGTCATCGACATCATCGACCGCGTGCCGAGGTTGCGCGCTACGGCCGCGCACCTGAAGCAGGAGATGAGAGACGCGATCGTTGAAAACATGGCGTACGCCCACGAGCACGGCACGGATCGTCCGGAGCTGGCCGAGTGGGTGTGGCCTTACTAAGTTTGGACGTTGGACGATCGCACGCGAAGGAAGGTGAAGAGATGACCGCGTCAAGCGTTGCCGCTGCCGCAATCACTCGTGTCCACAGCGGAAACGAGATCGACCAGTTGTGCATCAATACCATCAGGACGCTGTCGATGGACGCAGTCCAGCAGGCGAACTCCGGGCATCCGGGTACCCCGATGGCGTTGGCGCCAGTCGCGTACTGCCTCTGGCAGCGGTTCCTACGGTTCGACCCGGCGCATCCGATCTGGCCGAACCGCGATCGGTTCGTGCTGTCGGTGGGGCACGCCTCGATGCTCCTCTATTCGCTGCAGCACCTGACGGGCGTCAGGGCCGTCAACCCGAAATACGAGACGCTCGGCGAGCCGGCGGTGACGCTCGACGACATCCGCCGGTTCCGGCAGCTTGGCGGCCGGTGCCCGGGGCACCCGGAGTATCGCTGGACGTCCGGCGTAGAGACGACCACGGGACCACTGGGGCAGGGGCTGGCGACGAGCGTCGGCATGGCGATCGCGGCCAAGTGGCTCGCGCGTAGTTTCAACCGGCCCGAGTTCGAGCTCTTCGACTACAACGTCTACGCGCTATGCGGCGACGGGTGCCTGATGGAGGGGCTCTCCGGTGAGGCGGCCTCGCTGGCGGGCCACCTGGCGCTCGACAACCTGTGTTGGATCTACGACAACAACCACATCACCATCGAGGGGAATACCGCGCTTGCCTGCAGCGATGACGTCGCGACGCGGTTCATCGGCTACGGCTGGAACGTGACCCGCGTGGGTGACGCGAACGACCTCGACATGCTCGAGCGCGCGTTCCGGACGTTCGAGCGCACTGCCGATCGCCCGACGCTGGTGATCGTCGACAGCCACATTGCCTACGGCGCGCCGCACAAGCAGGACACGAGCGCGGCGCACGGAGAACCGCTGGGCGCCGAGGAGATCCGTCTGACCAAGCGCCGCTACGGCTGGCCGGAGGAGGCACGGTTCCTGGTGCCCGACGGCGTGCGCGAGCACTTCGCGGGCGGCATAGGCGCACGCGGGGCCGCGCTCCACCGCGACTGGTGGGCACGCTTCGAGCAGTACCGCGCGCGCTACCCGGAGCTCGCCGATCAGGGCTACCGGATGCTGCGTCGCGAGCTTCCCGAGGGCTGGGATCGCGGCGTGCCGGTGTTTTCCGCCGATGCCAAAGGGATCGCGACGCGCGAGGCGTCGGGGCAGGTGCTCAACGCCCTGGGGCGCAACATTCCGTGGCTGCTCGGCGGATCGGCTGATCTCGGGCCCTCGTGCAAGACCCGGCTGACATTCGATGGCGCGGGCGACTTCAGCGCGGCCGACCGGGGTGGACGCAATCTGCACTTCGGGATTCGCGAACACGCCATGGGCGCGATTCTCAACGGCTTGTCGCTGTCGAAGATCCGCCCGTATGGTTCCGGATTCCTGATCTTCAGCGACTACGGCCGGCCTGCCATCCGCCTGAGCGCGCTGATGGAGCTGCCGGTGATCCACATCTTTACGCACGACTCCATCGCCGTAGGAGAGGACGGTCCAACCCACCAGCCGATCGAACAGCTCGTGTCGCTGCGGGCGATTCCCGGGCTCATCACGCTGCGGCCGGCCGATGCGAACGAAGTGGTCGAAGCCTGGCGCGTGATCATGCAGCTCCGCCACGACCCGGTGGTGCTCGTCCTCACCCGCCAGGCGGTGCCGACCTTGGACCGGAGCCGTTGCGCGCCCGCTGACGGACTGCAGCGCGGCGCCTACATCCTGCTCGATGCACCGGACGGAGACCCCGAGGTGCTGCTGCTAGCGACCGGCAGCGAGGTGAGTCTGTGCGTCGACGCGCATCAGCGGCTGGAGGCGGAGGGCATCAAGACGCGCGTGGTGAGCATGCCCTCCTGGGAGCTGTTCGAGCGGTACTGCCGCGAGCACCCCGATTACCGCGAGCACGTGCTGCCTTCGTCGGTGGCCGCACGCGTGTCCGTGGAGCAAGGGTCGACGCTTGGGTGGGCACGCTATGTCGGTGACGCCGGTGTGGCGATCGGTATGGAAACGTTCGGCGCGTCGGCCCCGCTCGGCGAACTGCAGAAGAAGTTTGGGTTCACGCTGGACAACGTCGTGGCGAAGGCCAGGCGATTGCTCGGCCGGGAGAGTTGAAAATGGATATGCGAGTAGCAATCGGATCGGATCACGCCGGGTTCGCGCTGAAAGAAGCCATCAAGGCGTTCGTAGCCCACGACTACGGCGAGGTACTGGATGTCGGCACGTACGGAACCGACAGCGTGGATTACCCGGACTACGCCGCGGCGGTGGGCGCCGCGCTGCGAGAGCATCGCGCCGATCGCGGCATCATCCTCTGCGGCAGCGGCGTCGGCGCCTCGATGGCGGCCAACCGCATTCCCGGAATACGCGCCGGCCTCTGCCACGATACCTACTCTGCCCATCAGGGAGTCGAACACGATGACATGAACGTGCTCGTGCTCGGCGGCCGCGTGGTGGGCAGTGAGCTCGCACGTGAGGTGGTGGAGGCGTTCCTGAGCGCCAGGTTTTCCGGCGAGGGCCGCCACCTGCAGCGGCTGGCGAAGGTGGCCGCGCTCGAGAATCCGCTTCGTGCGCTGCAGCTGTTCGGACAATCCGTCTGGCTCGACTCCATCCGGCGTAGCCTACTCACGAGCGGCGAACTGCAGCGCCTGGTGGACGAGGATGGTGTGCGCGGCGTGACCTCGAACCCCGCGATCTTCGAGAAGGCCGTGACCGGCAGCTCTGATTACGCCGACATCCTCGAGGCCCCCGGGGCCGCGTCGAGCGCAGCTGCGGTGCTCTACGAGACGCTTGCCGTACGCGACATCCAACAGGCTGCCGATGTGCTTCGCCCGGTGTACGACACGACGGCGCGGCGAGACGGCTATGTGAGCCTGGAAGTGTCGCCGCTGCTTGCATCCGACACGGAGGGCACGATTGCGGACGCGCGGCGTCTGTGGACCGCCGTCGGGCGTCCCAACCTGATGATCAAGGTCCCGGGCACGCCGCAGGGCATCTTCGCCGTACGCCAACTGATCGCGGAGGGCATCAACGTCAACGTCACGCTGCTGTTCGCGCAGGACGCCTACAACCGGGCCGCCGAGGCGTACATCGATGGTGTGGAAGCGCTCGTCGCGCGCGGCGGCGATCCCTCGGGCGTCGCCAGCGTGGCGAGCTTCTTCGTCAGCCGCATCGACACCGCTATAGACGCCGCGCTCGACGCCCGGCTCGCGAAAACCGCCGACGCGCGGGAACGGCAAGTGCTGCAGGCGCTTCGCGGCAAGGTGGCGATCGCCAACGCGAAGCTCGCGTTCGAGCGGTCCAGGGAGCTGTTCAGCGGGCAGCGCTGGCGCACGCTGGCCGAGCGCGGCGCGCAGACGCAACGGCTGCTGTGGGCCAGCACCGGAACGAAGGACGCCAGCTACCGCGACGTTGTCTACGTCGAAGAGCTGATCGGGCCCGACACGGTCAACACGATGCCGCCGCCGACGCTCGCGGCGTTCCGAGATCACGGACGTCCGCGCGCAAGCCTGGCCCAGGATTTCGAGGGCGCCTGCGACACGATGCGCACGCTGGCCGACTCAGGCATCTCGCTGCAAGAGACGACGGACGCACTCCTGACCGACGGGATCCGCATCTTCAGTGACGCGTTCTGTAAACTGCTCGACGCCGTCGAGCGGCAGAGCCGCGGAACCGGCGCCACACGCATCCAGCGGCGCTGCTCGCACGCGCTGCCGGCAGCATTCGACGCGGAGGTGAAAGAGGCACTGGCCGACTGGCAGACACAGGGGTCCGTCCGAAAGCTCTGGGGGCGCGACTCGACGCTGTGGACCGGACGCGACGAGGGTCAATGGCTCGGGTGGCTGACCATCACCAACGGCCAACTGGCACACCTGCAGCGGTTCGTGCAAATCCGCGAGGCGGCCAGGAGCGAGGGGGTGTCCGACGTGCTGCTCCTCGGCATGGGCGGCTCGACCCTCTGCCCCGAGGTGCTGAAGATGACGTTCGGGCGGCAGGCGGGCTTCCCTGAGCTGCACGTGCTCGACTCCACGGATCCCGCCCAGATCAAGACGTTGGAGGACCGCGTTGATCCCGCGACGACACTGTACGTGGTGTCCAGCAAGTCGGGCTCGACACTCGAGCCGAACATTTTCAAACAGTATTTCTTCGAGCGTGCAGCCGCGAAGCTTGGACGGACGCAGGCGGCGCGCCGGTTCATCGCCATCACCGACCCTGGATCGAAGCTGCAGCAGGCGGCGGAAATGGACGGGTTCAGACGCGTGTTCGCCGGCTGGCCGGACATCGGCGGGCGCTATTCCGCGCTCTCGGATTTCGGCCTCGTGCCCGCCGCCCTGATGGGCGTCGACGTGGCGCGGTTCCTCGATCGCACCGACGAGATGGTCTCGGCCTGCATGCCCTGGGTCGCTGCCGATGAGAACCCGGGCGTCGTCCTGGGAACGATCCTCGGCGTCGGTGCGAGCCGGTTCGGCCGCGACAAGATGACGATCGTTGCGTCTCCCAAGATCTCCGACCTCGGCGCCTGGCTCGAGCAACTGGTGTGCGAGTCCACGGGAAAGAACGGCAAGGGAATCATCCCCATCGATCGCGAGCCGCTTGGGGCGCCGGAGATCTACGGCAGCGATCGACTGTTCGTCTATGCGCGCCTGCGGTCCGCACCCGACCCGCAGCAGGACGAAGCGGTCGGCGCGCTCGCACGCGCCGGTCATCCGGTGGTCCGCCTCGAGCTCGACGACGAGTATGACCTGGGGCAGGAATTCTTCCGCTGGGAAGTCGCCACGGCCGTCGCCGGGGCGATCCTGCGGATTCACCCGTTCGATCAGCCCGACGTCGAAGCGAGCAAGATCGCCACGCGAAAACTGACGGCCGAATACGAGCGCACCGGGATGCTGCCCACGGAAACCCCGATCTTTTCTGGCGGGCAGATTACGCTGTTCGCCGACGAGAAGAACGCGGCCGCTCTCGAACGTCGCGTGGGCAACAGCCGCAGCCTCGCCGCCTACCTGGCCGCACATCTCGGCCGCCTAACGGACGGGGATTATTTCGCACTGCTCGCGTACATCGAGATGAACGAGGGGAACGAGCGCGCGCTGCAGGCCATTCGCGGCAACGTACGCGATGCCCGCCGGGTTGCCACCTGCGTGCAGTTCGGGCCGCGCTTCCTCCACTCAACGGGCCAGGGGTACAAAGGCGGCCCGAACACAGGCGTCTTCCTGCAGATCACGTGCGACGACCCGCTCGATCTTGCCGTTCCCGGCCAGTCCTACACGTTCGGGATCGTCAAGGCCGCCCAGGCTCGTGGCGATTTCCAGGTTCTGGCGGAGCGGGACCGGCGCGCGCTCCGCGTGCATCTTGGACGTGAGCTGCCGGCGGCGCTCGCCACGTTGCACGACGCGATGCGGACGGCACTGAGGTCCTTGACTCGCTGAAGAACGGCGGCCGAGAGCTCGTTATCGGGCGGCGAGGCTGCCGATCTGACTCTCAATTGCAGTAGGGCAATGCGTCCGGCCCGCGTGCGACGACGCCATTCGAAGCTGCGCGCAGCGAGCGCGCCGCGGCTTCCGGTCCGGTGCGCCGAAGATCGCGTTGCCGGCCATCACGATCGTCGCGCAGGCGGCGACGATGCTGGACACGTTGCTCTCATCGACGTCGCCATTAACTTCGATCTGTGCCGAAGAGCGGGTCGCGGTCAGCAACTCGCGCACACGCCGCAGCTTCTCCAGGCTGTGCGGAATGAATTCCTGACCGCCGAAACCCCGGATTGACCGACATCACGAGGACGAAATCGAGATCGCGTGCGATCTCTTCCAGCGCCCCGACCGGCATGGATGGGTTGACTACCGCGTTGCCGTGACGCCGCGTGCCGTGATGTAGTTGATCGTGCGGTGCACGTGCGGCACCGTTTCTCCATGAACGGAGAGCATGTTCGCGCCGGCCGCCGCGAAGTCGTCGATGTAGCGGTCCGGATCCTCGATCATGAGGTGCACGTCGAGCGGACGCGTGGCGACCCGCTTGATGGCACGCACGACTGTCGACCGATGGTGGTGTTCGGGACGAAGTGCCTGTCCCTCACATCGACGTGGATCAGGTCGATGCCGTCACGTTCCACCACAGCGATGTCGCGGCCGAGCGCCCCGAAAAATGGACGGCGCAATCTGCACGGTCGACCCGCGTCCGGTTACGGGCGCTGCCTGATCGCCCAGGGGCGTCTGTGCGTTGCTCCGGCGGACGGCTTACTCGAGGTCATGAACTCAGTCGCCAGAAGTGTGGTTGGATTCCGTATGGACGAGCACGAACCGCCCGTTGATGTCCCGTGTGAAGATCTGTCGCTCGACAGTGGTGCCGTTTCCACTCTGGCGCACGGTGGTCACGGTTCGTCGGACCACCCGCAGCGGCTCGCTTGGCGAGACACGACTGCTTCGCTCGACTTCTTCGACAGTCTGACTGCCATCGCTCGTCACCGTCGTCACACGGCGCACTCGCCGGCTCAGCGCCAGCCGCCCCTCGATTGACCGCGTGTAGACTTCGGTGACCACCTCGTCCCCGTCGCTGGTGCGTGAGCAGTGCGTTACCACCCGCTCGCTCACGTTGAGCGTCTGGTCGAAATCTGGATCACGAAGAGTCGCCTCAGTCTCGCCTAGCGTTCCACAAGTTTGCGACGCTGCTGCAGTCGTGCCTGTCAGCACGACGCAGACTACAGCCACGACACCGCATCCGATCTTCATCGTGTGCCTCCTGTTGGCGATCCCGTCGCGTGTGATACAGCAACCTCGATACCACCGTTCGCCGGCAGCCGACGCCAACGATGGCACGCACGATTTCACGTGCGGCCATGGCGGCAATCGCACAGTGTGCACAGCGCTACGCAGCGCGTGCACACGTGAACGAGCGGCGGCCGCGTACTACGCGAATATGAGGGCGCGCGCATCGGGCACGGGATTTGATGAGCCAACCAGGCGTCGGATCGCCATGGCAAACGTACTGCTCGAACGCGTCTCTAAGCATTTCGGAACGGTCAGTGTGATCGAGAACCTCGATCTACATGTTGAGGATCGGGAGTTCCTCGTGTTGGTGGGTCCGTCCGGCTGCGGCAAATGCACCGTCCTCCGCTTGATCGGCGGACTCGTCGCGCAGCGAGGCGAGCGCCGGCCGCCGTCGCCTTGAGACGAGAAACCTGCTGCCGACAGGCGAGAGGGTAGAAGGCACCATGCGGCGCCTCGAAACCGCATTCCTCTTCGATCTCGACGGCACCCTCGTCGACAGTGTGTATCACCACGTTCTCGCGTGGCGTGAGGCGCTGGGTTCAGAAGGCATCGACCTGTCAATCTGGCGCATCCACCGGCGGATCGGCATGAGCGGCGGGTTGTTGACCAATGTCCTGCTCCGCGAGACGGGTGTCACGTTCGATCCGCAGCGCATCGAGCGGCTCCAGCGTCGGCATACCGAGGCATATCGGCGGAACTGTTCGAACATACGACCGCTGCCCGGCGCACGTGCGCTGCTCGACGCGCTCAGCGAGGCTGGCATCAGGTGGGCGATTGCGACGAGTGGCAGGCTGGAAACAGCCGGCCCCATGCTCGATAAGCTCGGGATCGATCCGCGGCGAGTGCCGGTGGTCACGCGCGACCAGGTGAAGTACGCCAAGCCAGACCCAGATCTGTTCCTCGCGGCTGCCGATCGGCTCGGCGTGTCGATCGACACAGCATCAGTCGTGGGGGATAGCGTTTGGGACATGCTCGCCGCGCGACGGGCACGCGCCCTCGGGATCGGGCTCCAGTCGGGCGGATACGGCCTCCAGGAACTGGAGCGCGCCGGCGCCTATCGAGTCTTCGAAGATCCGGCCGACCTGCTCAAGCATCTCGATGAAGTTGGCGGACGGCGATAGCCAGCCGTTTGCCGGTTGGCTTGGCGTGACCGGTTGGAAGGAAGGGGATGCGAGCCAACCTCTGGCCGCTTGCACACATGGTGCACATACCTACTCAGGTCGATGAGCATTGATTCTTCTCCATGCCGCGTCACTGAGTGCCCGCGCGTGGCACCGCCCTTGCCCTCGATGACGCCGGCAGGACTGTCGGCGCTCACACGCGCCACAGGTACGCTAGCGGACGCGCGGTCCGCACGCAGGAGGACGGCACGGTGATTGGAAAACGACAAATGGCGGTCACGATGGGCGCGTTGTGCGTCCTGCTCGCGGCGAATGCGACGCTGCAGGCGCAGGCACGCTTCGACTCAGTGGCGCGCGAGGCGGTGGCGGAGGTACCCGGCCTCGAGGTCGTGAGCCTACGCGACCAGGCGCTTGGCAACTGTTACACCCTCTTCCTGTTCCAACCACGGTCGCCGGCGCCCGTCGCCGCCCCGGTAGATTCCGCCGCCCTCGATGCGGCAGTTGCGGAGCGCGATCGCAGACTCGATGCGCTCAGCGCCGACCTCCAGCGTTTGGTCGAGACCCAGCGTGTGGTGACCACTCCGAACCCCCTGCGCTACCACTTCGACGGTGAGAAGGTGCTGGCCGATTTTGAGTACTTGGTGCGCGAGGCGATTCTGGCGCGGGTCGACGCGCGGCTCGCAGAGATTGCGACGGCACCGCGGCTGGCAGTCGCCGGCCCCGTGCGTTGTCTGTCGGCGCCGCCTGCGGCGGAGCCGTTCACGTCGGCTGGTCGGCCGTGAACGGCTGGATGTCGATGCTCGTGAGAAGGACTGGTGTGGTTGCCGCCGCGATCGCCTTCATCATGAGCCTGCCGGCGCCCGCGCTCGCGCAGACACGCGCAGCCCCGGCCGATGTGAGTGCGACAGTCGAGGCGACGACGCGCCTCGTGACGCCAGCGGTCGTGGAGATCGTTATCACTGCTTACAGCGTTAGCGATGAACCGGTTCCGGGCGCCGCAGCCCTCGTTGCCAGGCAGCGCACG
>Ga0070664_100003525_pt1 | contig 12637 bp, 11 predicted proteins | sample KBSC73metaG_FD_65863 | JGI IMG/M metagenome (GOLD analysis project Ga0070664, IMG submission 65863) | Corn rhizosphere microbial communities from Kellogg Biological Station, Michigan, USA - KBS C7-3 metaG | ecosystem: Host-associated > Plants > Roots > Rhizosphere > Soil ... | reverse complement strand
ACCGCGCTCGCCGGCAACGACCTCGCGACCTTCCCCGATTTCCCGGCCGAAATCCGCGCGCCGCAGGGCACGACCTTCGGGGTCTCCGCCTTCCAGATCAATTTCGGCTCCACCGCGATCGAGACCGCTGGCGACCAGCCCGACGTGCTGATCGCCATGAACCCCGCGGCGCTCAAGGTGAACGCCGAGGCGCTGCGTGAGGGCGGGTTGATCATCGCCGACGAGGGTGAGTTCACGCAACGCAACCTCGCCAAGGCCGGCTACGAGCAAAACCCGCTCGGGGACGGCAGCCTGTCGAAATGGCAGGTCGTCCACTTCAACATTTCGCAACTCACCCTCGATGCAGTGAAACCGTTCGGCCTCGGCAATAAGGAAGCCCTGCGCTGCAAGAACATGTGGACGCTGGGCTTGGCGCTGTGGATGTTCGACCGCGACCGCCAGCCGATCGTCGACTGGCTCAAGCAAAAATTCGCCAAGGCTCCCGAGCTCGCCGAGGCCAACATCGCGGCGCTCAACGCCGGCCACGCCTATGGCGAGACGGTCGAGATGGGCGCGCCGTTCAAGCAACACCATATCGCGGCCGCGCCCGCCGAGCCCGGCCTGTATCGCACGGTCACCGGCGCGGAATCGCTTGCGCTCGGCCTCGTCGCCGGGTGCCAGCTTGCGGGCGTGCCGATGTTCTTCGGCTCCTACCCGATCACCCCGGCGAGCCCGCTGCTCCACCATCTCGCGCGCCTTAAGGAATTCGGGATCACGACCTTCCAGGCGGAGGACGAGATTGCCGCCATCTGCGCCGCGATCGGGGCGAGTTATGCCGGGCAGCTCGGCATCACCTCGTCATCGGGGCCGGGAATCGCGCTCAAGACCGAGGCGATCGGCCTCGCGATCATGACCGAGCTGCCGCTGGTCGTGATCAATTCGCAGCGCGGCGGGCCGTCGACCGGCCTTCCGACCAAGACCGAGCAGTCCGACCTCTACCAGGCGGTCTATGGCCGCAACGCGGATTCGCCGCTGCCGGTGATCGCCGCGCGCTCGCCCGCCGACGCCTTCGATTGCGCAATCGAGGCATGTCGTATCGCGACGCATTACATGACCCCGGTGATGCTTCTGACCGACGGCTATATCGCCAATGCCGCCGAGCCGTGGCGCGTGCCGGACATGAGCAACTACGCGCCTTTTCCGGTCAAATTCTTCGACACGCCGCCCGCCGAAGGGCAGGTGGTAATGCCTTATTCCCGCGGCGATGGCCTCGCGCGGCCCTGGATCAAGCCGGGGACGCCCGGGCTTGAGCATCGCATTGGCGGCATCGAGAAGCAGCCGGGCACTGGCAACATCGACTACAGCCCGGCGGCGCACCAGGAAATGACCGACACTCGGCACGCCAAGGTGCTTGGCGTCGGGAACTCGATTCCCGACCAACAGGTGTGCGTCGGGCGCGAGGGCGCCGAGCTTGCGGTGGTCGGCTGGGGCTCCACCTTCGGACCGATCCACCAGGCGGTGCGGCGCGCGCTGGCCAAGGGGCAGGACGTCGCCCACGTCCATGTCCGCCACATTTGGCCGATGCCCAAAAATATGTCTGTCCTACTGAAGGGCTTCAAACATATCCTCGTGCCAGAGATGAACATGGGCCAGTTCAAGACGGTGCTCCGCGACCAGTTCCTGGTGGATGCGCAACCGCTGACCAAGGTGTCCGGCCATCCGTTCCGCATCGCCGAGATCGAGGCGGCCATCGACACTACTTTGGCTGAGGCCTCGCGTGCGCGCGCGTAGGGGAGTGAACTTAGTGAACTTTCGTGGACGCGATCGGTGAAACGGATCAACGTTTGGCCGATGTTGATTATGCTGATCGTCATTGTTCTGCTGGTAATTTGGCTGAGGCCCCACTGATGAACGAAATGACCACCGTCACCACCGCCAAGGACTGGGCGAGCGACCAGGAGGTGCGCTGGTGCCCCGGTTGCGGCGATTATGCGGTTTTGAAGGCGGTGCAGCGGACGATGCCCGACCTCGGCGTCGCCCGCGAGAAGACGGTGTTCATAAGCGGCATCGGCTGCTCGAGCCGCTTTCCCTATTACATGTCGACCTACGGCTTCCACACCATCCACGGCCGCGCCGCGGCGATCGCCACGGGTGTCAAGCTCGCCAACCCCGAACTCGACGTCTGGATCATCACGGGTGACGGCGACGCGTTGAGCATCGGCGGCAACCACACCATGCACGTGCTGCGCCGCAACCTCGACTGCCAGATCCTGCTCTTCAACAATGAGATCTACGGCCTCACCAAGGGCCAATATTCGCCGACCAGCCGCGTCGGCACGCGCTCGCCCTCGACCCCGTTCGGCTCGGTCGATCGGCCGGTCACGCCATGCATGTTCGCGCTTGGCTCGGGCGCGCGCTTCGTCGCCCGCGGCATCGACGTCCACAAGAATTTGCCCGAAGTCCTGAAGGCAGCCCACGCCCACAAGGGCGCAAGCTTCGTCGAAATCTACCAGAATTGCGTCGTCTATAACGATGACGTGTTCGCCGGTTTCACTGAGCGCGATGTCGCGGCGGAGAAGCAATTGTGGCTCAAGGCCGGCGAGAAGATGCTGTTCGCGAACGGCACTAAGGGCCTCGCGCTGGATACCGAACGGCTCGCACTGAAGGTGGTCGACGGGACCGATCCTTCGATCATCGTCCATGACCCCACCAACCGGGGCATTGCGGCAATGCTGATCCTGATGCCGGAAAGTTTTCCGGTCGCGCTCGGCGTCATCTACGAAAACCCGGCTCCGACGTTCGAGAGCGCTGTCATCGAGCAGAACCGCGCCGCGGCGTCCGGCAAGACGCCCAACCTCCAGGCGCTGGTCAGCAAGGGCCAGACCTGGATGGTCGAAAAGGAGCCGCACAAGCTCTGAGCGCCGCGGCCTAATTGGACAATCTCACGCATAGCCTGGTGGGCGCTCTGCTCGGGCGGATGGGTCTCAAGCGCCTCAGCCCGCGCGCGATGCCGGCGCTGGTCGTCTCGGCCAACCTGCCCGACATCGACAGCTGGATCGCGCCGTGGCTCGGCCTCCCTGGGCGCACCTTCCACCGCGGCTTCACGCACGGCGTCGGCGGCCTCGTCGTCCTGCCTTTTGTGACGGTGGCAATCATTTTGCTGTGGGAAAGATTGCGCCACGGCAAGGAAGGGCCGGTCAAACTCTGGGGTCTGCTCCTCGCCTGCTTCTTAGGCACGCTCAGCCATCCTTTGCTCGACCTGACGAACACCTATGGCGTTCGGTTGCTCGAGCCGCTGTCGCACCGCTGGTTCTACGGCGACACCTTGTTCATCGTCGATCCGTGGATCTGGATCGCCTTGATCATCGGCCTTGAACTGTCGTGGCGCGCCGAGCGGCTGGGACTCAAGTGGCAGCGGCCGGCGATCTACTCGTTCGCCGCTATCCTCGCTTACATCGGCTTGAACGGTGCCATCTCGGCGCGGGCCGTCGCCGCGTCGCGTCCCTTGATCGAGCGGATCGAGCCGCCGCGCATGATCGTCGCCGGCGAAGTCCCGCTGACCTTCTGGAAGCGCCAGGTGATGTGGCGCGGCGACAAGCTTGCCGGGTCGGTGGACTATGATCCGTTCGCAAGCGCGAAGCTCGACCCAAAGATCGTACCGCTCAACCTTGACGACCCGCGCCTCGCCGTCGCCGAACGGACGGATGCCGACGTCCGCAACTTCCTGTTCTGGTCGAGAATGCCGATGGTGATCCACGTCGACGGCCGCGCCTATTTGAGCGACCAGCGTTTTCCGGCGCTTCGCCGCGTCACGTTCATGGTCCCGCTCGACAAGCGGTAAACCAATTCATAACTCCCGCGTCATGAGCACGCGCGGCGAGCATCTGGTGCAGGCAGACCGCGGGTTCGCCACCGGTGGCGGCCTGCTTGCGCGGCTCGCAGCGCCGGCTGTCTCGAAGGTGCTCGGCGAGATCGACCGACGGCTGGTTTGCGGCGGAATTGAAGTGACCATTCCGGGCGGTAGGGAGCGGCGGCTGGGGTTCCGGGGCAAGGGTCCCAAAGCGGTGGTGAGGCTGTCGAGCTGGCTGGCGCTGGTCAGGCTCGCGACCTCAGGATCGGTCGGTTGGTACAAGGCGTGGACGCTGGGCGAATGGTCGAGCCCGAACCCGGTCGCGGTGTTCCAGATTTTCTCCGCGAACGCGGTGCCGCTCGGCGAGATCGGCCGTGCCAAGGGGCCATTCCGATGGATCAACGCGGTCGCGCACCGCCTTCGCGACAATGCGCCGCGGAAAGCGCGCAAGAACATCGCCGCGCATTATGATCTCGGTAACGATTTCTACTCGGCCTGGCTCGACGCGACGATGACCTATTCGTCCGCCCGCTTCGCGTCGTCGGCCGAAACGCTGGAACAGGCGCAGCGGCGCAAGGTGCAGATGCTGCTCGACCGGCTGGACCTGCGCCCGGGGCAGCGTCTGCTCGAAATCGGCTGCGGCTGGGGGACGCTGGCGACCGAGGCAGCGCGCCGGGGCGTCGCGGTTGTCGGCCTCACCCTGTCTAAAGAACAGAAGGACTGGGCAGAGCGGAACATCGCCGAGGAAGGCCTGATCGATCGGATCGAAATTCGCCTCCAGGATTATCGGCAAACCGCCGAGCAATTCGATGCGGTGGCATCGGTGGAGATGGTCGAAGCGGTGGGCAGGCGCTGGTGGGGCGCCTATCTCTGCAGCATCGCCCGCAACCTGAAACCGGGAGGCCGCGCGGCGCTTCAGTTCATCTCGATCGATCATTGCCTGTTCGAGCGCTATGCGCATAACGCCGACTTCATCCAGACCTACATCTTCCCGGGCGGCATGCTGCTCGATGAGCCGCAGTTCGAATCGCTGGCCCGCGAGCGGGGCTTGAGCTGGGACGACCGGCAGGGCTTCGGTCGCGACTATGCCGAAACGCTCAAGCGCTGGCGGCACCGCTACGACGAGGCGGTTGCGCGCGGCGCGCTCAAGGGCTTCGCCGATCCGTTCCACGATCTCTGGCGCTACTACCTCATGTATTGCGAGGGTGGATTTCGCGGCGGCGCCATCGACGTCGCTCAAGTGACGATGACGAAATGTTGAACTGTATCCAAGGGAGGTCGGGTGAGCTCTGCCGGGGCATCAAGCCTTAGCAGGGCTCACCCGTGCTCGGCACAGGGGCAACGTTGCACCGAGCAATACGAATTACTCGAAGGCCCCTGGCCCGGCGTCTGATCCTCAAAAGACTCGACGATGATGTGCGTCACCCGGTTATCGCGGCCGGCGCATAAAAGCCGCGACCGCCATAGGGATTAACCGCGAGTCGGGCAACGGTCGTTTAACAAAAAGTGAAGAATGACTAGGCTTCGACGCGGACCTTCTCGCCCGTGGGGACGTCGGCCGTGAGCCGCTCGACGATCGCCGATGCGACCACCTCGGGAGGTTTCACGCTTCCGGGTTCTTCGCCGGGAAAGGCGAGCGCGCGCATCCGCGTCCGCGTTGCGCCCGGATCGACGATATGCACGCGGATCCGGCCGGTATAGGCGGTCTCGTCGGCATAGGCCCCGAGCAGCGTTTCGACCGCCGCCTTCGACGATCCATAGGCGCCCCAGAATGCCCGCGGCTCGGCTCCTACGGACGATGTCAGCGCCACGATATCGGCCGTCTCGGCCTTTTTGAGCAAGGGATCGAACGCCGCGATCATCGCCTGGTTGGCGAGCAGGTTGAGGCTCAGCAGCCGCGAATATTCCTTCGGGTCGATATCCTGGACCGGAGTCAGCGAGCCGAGCATCGCCGCGTTGAGCACGAGCAAATCGAGCTTTTGCCAACGTTCAGCGACGGCGCCCGCCAGCTTGCCGATGCTTTCGCCATCAGTGAGGTCGAGCGGCGCAATGGTCGCCATGCCGCCCGCCGCGTGGATCCGCTCCTCCACCTCCTCGAGGGCGGACGCGGTGCGGGCGACGAGGATCACGTGAGCGCCGGCTGCCGCGAGAGCTTCAGCCGTGGCGGCGCCGATACCGCGGCTCGCGCCGGTGACGAGCGCGAGCTTGCCGGACAGGAGTTCCGAATCACTCATTGCGCCGCCTCTAGCGGCTTAGCGGCTCGCGACCAACGAGAGCGGCGAGCCGCCTTCCTTCTCCGCAGGGTCGGTGAGCGTCGTCGGATAGGCACCGGTGAAGCAGGCGTCGCACCGTTGCGGCTGAGCGGCGTCGCGCTCGTCGCCCAGCGCCCGGTAGAGGCCCTCGATCGAAATGAATGCAAGACTGTCGGCGTTGATATAATCGCGCATCTGCTCGACACTCATTTGCGCGGCGAGCAGCTTGGCGCGCTCGGGGGTGTCGACGCCGTAGAAGCAGCTGTGACGGGTTGGCGGCGAAGCAATTCGCAGGTGCACTTCGCGCGCGCCCGCATCGCGCATCATCTGCACCAGCTTCACCGAAGTCGTGCCGCGGACGATCGAATCGTCGATCAGCACGATGTTCTTGCCGTCGACCAGGGCCGAGTTGGCATTGTGCTTGAGCTTGACGCCGAGGTGGCGGACTTCCTGCGTCGGCTGGATGAAGGTGCGGCCGACATAGTGCGAGCGGATGATGCCGAGCTCGAACGGAATTCCGCTGGCCTGGCTGAAACCGATCGCCGCGGGTACGCCGCTGTCCGGGACCGGCACGACATAATCGGCATTGACGGGCGCTTCCCGCGCAAGCTCGGCGCCGATTTTCTTGCGCACTTCGTAGACCGAAACACCTTCGGCGATCGAATCCGGCCGTGAGAAATAGACATGCTCGAAAATGCAGGGGCGGGGTGCGAGCTGCTCGAATGGGCGGTAGGAGCGGATGCCACTGTCGTTGACGATGATCAGCTCGCCGGGATCCACGTCGCGAAGAAAACTCGCGCCGATCACATCGAGCGCAACGGTCTCCGACGCGAAGATCGTCGCTTCCCCGAGCTTACCCATCACCAGCGGGCGAATGCCGAGCGGGTCGCGGCAGGCGATGAGGCCTTCTTCGGTCAGGCCGACCAGCGAATAAGCGCCTTCGACCTGCTTCAAGGCATCGGTCAGCCGATCGAGCATGTTGGAACGGTCCGACGTCGCGACCAGATGGATGATGACCTCGGTATCGCTGGTCGACTGGAAGATCGAGCCGCGGCGGTTGAGCGTCCGCCGGAGCTTCATCGCGTTCGATAGGTTGCCGTTGTGAGCGACGGCGAAGCCGCCTTCGGCCAGTTCCGCGAAAAGAGGCTGGACATTGCGGAGGGCGGTCTCGCCGGTCGTGGAGTAACGGACGTGTCCAATGCCCGCCCGGCCGCCGAGCCGACGGATGACGTCGTCGCGGTCGAAATTGCCGGCGACGTGGCCCATCGCCCGGTGCGAGTGGAAATGCTTACCGTCGAAGGTTGTCATTCCGGCCGCTTCCTGGCCGCGATGCTGGAGCGCATGCAGGCCGAGCGCGACGAAGCTGGCCGCATTGTCGGCAGCCCAGATGCCGAACACGCCGCATTCCTCCTTGAGCTTGTCGTCGTCGAACGGATTCGTCGTCAGCATGCCAGCTCCCGAGCCCCTGCGTTGGCAGGCCGCATATAAGGCGAGGGCATGCCCTTGTCGCCCCCAGCCTGAATAAAGTGTGAAATCCTAACGGTTTAGGCGCGCTTAGGCTTTGTAAAACGTCGGAAATTTCTTCTTCAGGGCAACGACCTTGGGGCGATCGTTGACGACGATATAGGGGAAATAGGGATGCCTCCTCGCGAAGTCCTGGTGATAAGCCTCGGCCACATAGAAGCCGCCTTGTTCGATCCTCGTCGCGATCGGCGCCTTATAGACGTGCGAGGCATTCAACCTGGCGATGAAGGCCTTGGCGAACGCAGCCTGCCTCGACGATTGGGGAAAGATCGCCGACCGGTAGCTGGAGCCGACGTCCGGTCCCTGGCGGTTCACCTCGGTGGGATCATGCGCCACCGAGAAATAGATTTGCAGCAGCTGCGGGTAGCTGATTTGCGCCGGGTCGTAAGTGATCCGCACCGCTTCGGCATGCGCGGTGCCTTCGGAGCTCACTTTCTGGTAGCTCGCGTCCTTTGGGCTGCCGCCGGCATAGCCCGAAACGACGTCCCTGACGCCCTTCACATGCTCAAACACGGTCTCCATGCCCCAGAAGCAGCCGCCGGCGAGCACCGCGGTCTCGGTTTTTGGTGCTGCATTGGCAGGCATCGCGACCATCCCAGCAGCCATCGCAATCCAAGCCGGCTTCATCAACCATTCCTTTCGGACGCGATCTAATGTTGCCGATCCGACATTTACAGATGCTGGACGGACGCCGCGGCGCGAGGCAAAGACGCTGCTGACACGGAGGTAAGCAATGCCCATCTACAATGCGCCGGTGCGCGATACGCAGTTTGTCCTGAACGAGGTTCTCGACATCGGGCGCTATTCCAACCTGCCGGGCTTTGCGAACGCCTCTTCGGACATTGTCGAGGCAATCCTGGAAGAAGCCGGCAAGTTCGCGGCGGAAGTGCTGCAGCCGCTGAACCGAATCGGCGACGAGGTCGGCTGCAAGCGCAACGACGACGGGTCGGTCGCCACCCCGCCGGGGTTCAAGGAAGCCTACATCCAATTCTGCGACGCTGGCTGGCCGACGCTCACCGGACCGGAGGAATATGGCGGGCAGGGCCTGCCGCAGGTCATCGGCACTGCCGTCACCGAATATATCCTGTCCGCCAACCACAGCTTCGAAATGTACCAGGGCCTCACCGCTGGCGCGATCGCCTCGCTGCTGGTGAAGGGCAGCGACGAGCTCAAGCAGAAATATGTGCCGACTATGATCACCGGCAAATGGACCGGGACCATGAACCTAACGGAGCCGCATTGCGGTACGGACCTCGGCCTTTTGAAGACCCGCGCCGAGCCCAATGAAGACGGCAGCTATTCAATCACTGGCACCAAGATCTTCATTTCTTCGGGGGAGCACGATCTTGCGGAGAACATTATTCACCTGGTCCTCGCCAAGATCGCCGGCGCGCCTGACAATGTGAAAGGCATTTCGCTGTTCGTGGTGCCGAAGTTCCTGGTGAATGAGGATGGATCGCTGGGCGAGCGCAACCCTGTCAGTTGCGGCGCGCTCGAGAAGAAAATGGGCATCCACGGCAACGCGACCTGCGTCATGAATTATGACGGCGCCAAGGGTTGGCTGGTCGGCGAGCCGGAGAAGGGTCTCGCCGCCATGTTCATCATGATGAACGCGGCGCGGCTCGGAGTCGGCCTGCAGGGCATCGCCCAGGGCGAGGTCGCCTATCAAAACGCCGCCGCTTACGCCCGTGATCGTCGCCAGAGCCGAGCGCTCAAGCAGGATGAGCGCGATCCGAATGCCAAGGCGGACCCGATCATCGTTCATCCGGATGTCCGGAGGATGCTGATGGAGGCGCGCGCTTACAACGAGGCGGGCCGCGCGCTGGTCCTGTGGGGTGCGCTCCAGGTCGACCTCATCCGCCGCTCGCCCGACGAGGCGGAACGGCAGAACGCCGACGATCTGCTCAGCCTCATCACGCCCGTCATCAAGGGCTTTCTGACCGACAAGGGCTTCAAGGCCGCAGTCGAGGCGCAGCAGGTGTTTGGCGGACATGGCTACATCCGCGAACACGGCATGGAGCAATTCGTCCGCGATGCCAGGATCACGCAAATCTACGAGGGAACCAACGGAATCCAGGCGATGGACCTGGTGGGCCGCAAGCTGCCAAGGGAGGGCGGCCGAGCGGTGCGCGCCTTTTTCGGGTTGGTCGGCGGCGACATCGCGGACGCCAAGGCCGCGGGGGACCCGGCGGGAGTCGCGGCCGCGCTCGAACCGGCGGTGGCCGATCTCCAGGCGGCGACCATGTGGCTGGCGCAGAACGGCATGGCCGATCCCGACAATGCCGGCGCTGGCGCTTACCCATATATGGATTTGATGGGGCTGGTCGCGCTCGGCTGGATGTGGTTGAAAATGGCTTCGGCCTCGCAGCGCGCGCTGGACGACGGCGCCGAGGACCGGCCCTTTCACGAGGCCAAGCTCACGACGGCGCGCTTCTACGCGCTGCGCGAGCTGCCCTTATCCAGCGCGCTTCGGAAGAAGATCGAGGCCGGCGCGGAAACGCTGATGAAGATTCCCGCGGAGGCTTTCTAGATTCGACTATTCGCCCGGGCGGGCGACCCGAGCTGACGTTGCCCACATCTCTAGCATCTTGCGGTCGGCGTCGCTCAGCGGCCGGCAGGCGAGGCCGGGACGGCGGAACTCCGGATCGAACTTCTGCCGCGGACGCGGGACATGGCGCAGGACCTCGGCCGGTTCGAGCTTGCGGTTGAAAGCGATCCCGGCGTAGCGGCCTGCCACCCAAACCACGTGGCCCGCGACGCTGAGCTCATTGCGCTTGAAGACGGTCGCGGCTCCTTCGATCGGCAAAGGCGAGCCTTCGACGAGGGCGCCCTCCGAAGAGAGATTGCGCAGGACAACCGCGACCTCGGAACCGTCGGGGCCGAGCTTCGCGCTGAGCAGCACGGGCGAGCGGTTCGAGCGCCGGTTTTGGCTGATGCCACTTTGATCCATGGGGACGACATAACCGAGATGGGTAAACGCTTCCTTGAGAAGCGGTGCAGACCGACGGGCGCGCACTCATCGCACATCGGACTAACATTTATTATCAACGAGTTGACTTAAGTGAGTCGGTTAATCGTCGCCGCAATGCTATTCGCAAAACTTCGGTTCAGCGAATCGCGTGTGCGTAAGGCTGGCCGGGCCATCGGGGGGTGGCGGCTATGGAAGCGGAACTGAACTATTATCGGCGGCGATCGCTCGAGGAATCGGAAGCCGCCGCCAGCGCTGCCGACGCCAAGGTTCGCAGCATCCATCTCGAGCTCGGGCGTCGCTACGAGGAAAAAATTTCGAGGATCGAGGCTGAACTGCGTCGCGGCCGCGTGCATCTCGTCGCCACGGGCTGAGATCCGCTGGTCCCTTGATTACGCGTGCGGCACGCGCGAGCCGGGCATGGCTCGCGAAAAAGGTAAATTTTCGGGGAACCATAAGCTTTCAATTGGTGTGAAGGCGTCCTGGGGCATTGGGGCTTCCTCAACTTCGTTTGTGGGGAACCAAGATGCGTTTGAATGTCTGCCTTGCGGCGCTTGCCGCCACCTTCGTCGCGGCCACTCCGGCCGTTGCCCAGCAGCGTACTGCGTCCGGCGAAGCGCGCGGCGTTGTCCTGTCGCCGCTCAGCCTCGTCAACAACGGCGCCCTCGACTTCGGCACCGTCGCTTCGACCAACGCCCTCGGCACGGTCGCGGTTGATGCCGACACCGGCCTGCGCACCGTCACCGGTGGCGTTGTCGCAGTTCCGAGCACGCCAACTCGCGCGCGCTTCGACGGTCTCGGCCAGGCCGGCCAGACGGTGATCCTGACCCTGACTCCGCCGACCGGCAACGTCCTCGTCAGCGGCGCGAACAGCGTGACAGTCAACAGCATGTCGCTGGATCAGTCTGGCGCGACGACCCGCGTGATCGGTTCGGGCGGCAACTTCTCGGTCTATGTCGGCGGCGATTTCGGAATCGCCGCGAACCAGCCGAACGGCACCTATTCGGCTCTGTTCGCGCTGACCGCCGACTATCAATAAGCCTGGTTAAGTGGGCGTTGGGAGGGCGGTCGCTGGAGCGGCCGCCCTCTTTATTTTCGTCGTTTAGGCGACGTTCACCTTGCCACGACGACCCGAAGCCCGGCCGCGACGAATGTCGCACCACCAAGCGCCGGCGATACGTTTTATCCGACAGCGACTCCATCAATCAGACGGAGGTAGAGAGTCATGTCGATGATGAAGAAAATCCTTGGCCTGGGCACGGGTCTTGCCGCGATTGCGGCAGCGGCTCCTGCATCGGCCCAATATTATGGTTACGGCTATACGCAGCCCTATCGCTACGCCCAGTCCTATGGCTACGCGCAGCCCTACGGCTACATGAACACCAGCGTTGCCACTTCGCAGTGCACGGCCGCGGTTCAGAACCGGCTGTATAACCGCACGAGTGTCGGCGGAATCCTTGGGGTTCTGCTCGGTGCGAACACGCCGAGCGGCCGGGTCCTTTCGGTGACTCAGGTCAACCAGCGCAGCAACGGACTGCTTCGCGTGCGCGGTCTCGCAAGCAGCGGGCGCTACGCCTACAACGGCTACGGCCCGTACGGCGTCGGCGCCTATGGCGCGCTTGGCTACAATTATGCCAACGCCGCCGACCTCAGCTTCCGCTGCGACGTGGCGCCCAATGGCGCGGTCTACAGCGTCAGCATCAACCGCCGCTAAGCGGTTGCAAGGTTGAACAAGGGAGAGCGCCGGTTCACGCCGGCGCTCTTTTCTTCATGTTCAGCAAGCGGTCAGCGCTTCCCCTTTCTAAACCCATCGGCCATTCGTGCGTTCTGGCTGCTCGAGGCTGCCGGAGCATGGGACAGGAATGAAGGATCGTAATGGGTAAGCACATTCGCGGCGGATTGCCGCTCAGAGGGCTCCTCGCTGCGGGAAGTGCTGCAGCCGCACTCGCACTGCTTGTCTCGGGACCGACCGGAACCCCGCTTGCTGCAGCCGCGGCCTCCTCGCCGCTCGATGGCGAGATTGCGCATTTCTACCGCGCCCGCGGCGGCGCGCCCTTGTGGTTC
>Ga0070664_100003523_pt1 | contig 12641 bp, 9 predicted proteins | sample KBSC73metaG_FD_65863 | JGI IMG/M metagenome (GOLD analysis project Ga0070664, IMG submission 65863) | Corn rhizosphere microbial communities from Kellogg Biological Station, Michigan, USA - KBS C7-3 metaG | ecosystem: Host-associated > Plants > Roots > Rhizosphere > Soil ... | reverse complement strand
AGCTCGTCGGCGAGCTGCTCGGAGTAGAGCGCCCAGCCTTCGATGTATGAGGAGTAGAAGCTCAGCTTGCGCAGCATCGGGATATCCTTCGATTGCTGCGCCAGGCTGATCTGGAGGTGATGGCCGGGCACACCCTCGTGGTAGGTGAGCGAGGGAAGCGAATATTTGGGCCAGTCGCCGGTGGACTTGAGGTTGATGAAATAGATCGCCGGGCGCGAGCCATCGAGCGTCGCCGGGCGATAATAACCGTTCGACGCGCCGTCCTGGATCTCGGGCGGGACGCGGCGGATCTCGAGCGGCTGGCCCGGCAGCGTCGCAAAGGCGTTGGGCAGCAGGCCCATCATCTCCTTGAGGTTGGCATTGAGGCTGGCGAGCAGCTCGGCGCGGCCGGCATCCGTGTTCGGATAAAGCTGCGCCGCCGAGCTGTTGAGCGCCGAAAGCCGCTCACCGACGCTGCCCGTGGTAAAGCCCGCTTGCTTCAGCACGCCATCGAGCGCCGCGCTATATTCGGCGACTTGGCTGAGGCCGAGCTGGTGGACCTCTTCCGGAGTCATGCTGCTGGTCGTCGCCTGGGCGAGCGCCGCCGCGTAAATTTCATCCCCGCGCGGCAGACGCGTCGCGCCGTCGCCCGGCTTCGCCGTTGGCTTGAGCTTGCGGATCGCAGCGATCTGCCGGTCAAGCGCCGGATAGACCTGTTGCTCGACGATGCGCGTCGCGCGCGCGCCCCAGTCGCCGGCGATGCCCTTGGCCTGGGTGCGGCGGACGATCGACTGGACCATCCCGCTTTCGGTGGCGGCCGGTTTGCGCAGCGCTTCCATCTGGCCGAGCGCGAGGTCGAGCGACCAACGGGGCGCAAGTAAACCGCGCGCCGCGAGTTCGATCTGGTCTTGCGTGTCGTAATCGAGGAGCTTCGGGAATTGCGCGAGGCGCGACAGATAGGCTTCTGCGTCCGTCGAGTTCTCGATCGGATGCGCGCTGTTAAGGAAGTCCGGAATGGAGAAATAGACTCCGCTCTGTTGCGAGATCAGATAGGGCTGCTGGACGGCATCGATCTTGAACTTGTCCCAGGAAAGGAGACTGGTCTCGAGGTCGTAGATCACGATCTCGCGATTGAGCGCGGCGGTTGGCGAGAGCGTTGCCGGATTGATGGCGCGAACGGCCGCGAGCGCTGCGCGGTCACGGGCGGCGTCGGCGACGCGCTGAACGTTCGGTGGTCGCATGTCGAACGTCGACCGCAGCTTTGCGTTGGCGCCGGTGTCGAGGCCGAGTTGCGTCGCGAAGCGGGGGGACTCGCGCACCTGCCGCTGGAAGATCCGGTCGAACAAGGCGTTGAGCCTGGCATCGCCGCTCCCCGACCCCTGCGCCATCGCTGCCATGGCCGGAGATTCGGCAAACGGAAGAAGCGCGAGGGTTGCGCCGCTGGCGAGAAACGAACGACGGTCCATGAGCAGATTCCCCAATTCGAAAGGAGAACCCTTACCGACCTCGGCCCGCCGGGCAAATCCGCCCGTCGAAGCAGCGCCTACGCTTGCAGACGATATTGCTTGAGCAGGTCGTACAGCGTCGGCCGGCTGACCCCGAGCAGCTTGGCGGCGCCCGAGATATTGTTGTCGGTCCGGCTCATCGCCTGGCGGATCGCCTTGCGGTCGGCGATTTCGCGCGCGGCGCGGAGGTTGATCGGCAGCACGTCGTCACTCGGAACAATGCCCGTCTGCAAATCGAGGTCGCCCGCGGTGACGCTCTTGCCGTCGGCCATGATCACCGCGCGCTTGATGCGGTTCTCAAGCTCGCGGACATTGCCGGGCCAGGCATAAGCGTCGATGGCATCGATCGCGTCGCTGCTGAGCGACTGGACTCCGGGATTGAGCTCGCGGCCGAATCGATTGACGAAGTGGCGGGCGAGCAGGACAGCGTCACCCGCGCGCTCGGCGAGCGAAGGAATCTTCACGACGATCTCGGCGAGACGGTAATAGAGGTCCTCGCGAAAGCGGCCGTCGCCGATCATCGCTTCGAGATCCTGGTGAGTCGCGCAGACGATCCGGGTGTCGACCGCGATCGGCTGGCGGCCGCCGATCCGCTCGATTACGCGCTCTTGCAGGAAGCGTAGCAGCTTGACCTGGAGGGGCAGCGGGATGTCGCCCACTTCGTCGAGGAATAACGTGCCGCCCTGCGCCAGTTCGATCTTGCCGACATTCGACTTGACCGCGCCCGTGAACGCGCCGCGCTCGTACCCGAACAGCTCGGCCTCGAGCAGGTTCTCGGGGATCGCAGCGCAGTTGATCGCGATAAACTCGCCCTTGCGAGCACTCTTCTCGTGCACGGCGCGCGCCAGCAGCTCCTTGCCCGTCCCGCTGGCGCCGAGCAGCATTACCGATACGTCGGCCGAGCTCACGCGCTCGATAGTCTTTCCGACCTTCATCATCTCCGGCGCCGCAGTGATGATCGAGCCGAGAACGGTCGCCGAGGATTCGCTCTCGAGGCGCCGGTTGTCCTCCTCGATCTCGTGGAGGTGGAAGGCGCGGGCGACGATGAATCCGAGCTCGTCGATATCGACCGGTTTCTTGTAGAAATCATAGGCCCCCATCGCGACCGCCCTGGTCGCGCTCTCGCGGGCTCCGTGGCCCGTGGCGACGATGACCTTGGTGTCGGGCTTGAGCCGCAGGATTTCGGCGAGCGTCGCGAACCCCTCCCCGGTGCCGTCGGGGTCAGGCGGCAGACCGAGGTCAAGGGTGACGACCGCGGGCTCGTGGGCGCGGAGTGCCTCCATCGCACTGGCGCGGTCGCCGGCGCAGATCACCTGGTAGCCGTCATAAGACCATTTGAGCTGGCGCTGCAGGCCTTCGTCGTCCTCGACGACGAGCAGGACTTTGGGTTGAGGCATGTCGGTCATGCGCGTTTCCTGATTGGCTGACTCGTCGGCTCGGCGGCCGGGAGGAGGATGGTAAAGGTGGTGCCGCGGCCGAGGCGGCTGTCGACGCTCAGTCGACCTCCCATGGCGGTGATGAGCGAGCGAGCTTCGAACGCGCCGATGCCGAAGCCGCCAGGCTTGGTCGAGGCGAATGGCTCGAACAGCCGGTTGCGGATGAACTCGCCGTCCATCCCCACTCCCTTGTCGCTGATCGTGATGGCGATGTCGGAGCCGCGGCTGTCAACGCGCACGATTACCGGCTGGCCGCTGCTCGCGTCGATGGCGTTCTGGACGAGGTGACCGACGGCCTGCTCGAGCGCCGTCGCGTCGACGAGGGCGCAGACGCCGGCGTCGCCGAGCAGAGTGATCTCGCGGTCGCCGCGCTTGGCCGCGATCGCCGCGCTGAGGGTCGGCCGCAGCGACTGAGCCTCGATTCGTTGCACGCGCGCCTGCGAATGCGGGGCAAGGCGCTGAAGCAGCTCGTTCATCTTGCCGACGGAAGAGCGGAGCGTCGCCACCATGTCGGCGCGGAACTCCGGATTGTCGGCGTGGCGCTCGGCGTTGCGGGCGACCAGCGAAAGCTGGCTCACCAGGTTCTTGATGTCGTGGAGGATGAAGGCGAACCGGCGGTTGAACTCTTCGAACCGCTGCGCCTGGCTGAGCGCCTCCTGGCCGAGCGCCTCGGCGAGCGAGCTCGCGGCCTGGTTGCCGGCGGTGCGCAGCAGGTCGAAATCCTCCCAGTCGAGCTGGCGCCGATAATCGGGTGCGGCAAGCACAACGAAGCCGACCAGACGCTGGTGATGGAGCAAGGGGATGCCGGCCCAGACCGCCGGATCGTCGAGCAGCCAATGCGGCACCGCCAGCGGCCGATTCCGCGCGTTCGCCCAGCCGTGGCGCAAGGCTTCGAATTCCAGCACGCATCCCTTGTCCTCGAGATCCGCCCAGAATTGCACCGAATCGTCGAGCGCGTCCGGGCCAGGGTTTTCGCCGGGCCACTGGCTCGCGTCGGCAACGATCAGGCCATGGCCGCCATCGCTCACCAGCAGCAGGCCGCCCGGCGCATCGACGATATCGGCGAAGGCCTTGACGATGCGCTCGCTCAATGGAGGGGCATCGGGCCCGGCTCGGCCCAGGGTCTCGGTGAACCGCAACCACTCGGTCCGGTAATCGTAGCGATGCTCGAACAAATGCTTGGCAAGCTTGACCTTTGCCCAGCCGCGCGCGCGGGCGCTCGGGATCAATACCATCGCCGCGACCGTCATGACGGCGAGCGCGCCGACCATCAGCGAGGCCGACCAGTCGATGCCGGTGCCGCGAAGCGCGGTGGCGAGGATCGCCATCAGCGCGAAATAGGCGCAGATGGCGAGCAGCGAGAGCGACTGAAAGGTCGCCGCGCGCGAGAGCCGGACTCTCCAGCTGCCGTCGTTGCGGGTGGCGAGCGCGAACAGCGGCGCGGCCAACACAACCGCCAGACCTCGCCATTCGATCAGCCGCGACGCGGTTGAGGTGCCGAGATAGAGGACCGTGTACAGGTTGAGGTCGTAAATCCAGATCAGGGTCAGGCCGAGCATCGCGAAGCGGATGTTCGATCGGCTCGCGGGCGCCGCCTGGCCGTAAACATTGTGCACCAGGACCAGCGCGCCGGCGGCGGTGGTGATGCGCAGGATCAAACCGGTCTGCGCGATCGTCCCCCCGGGGCTGAACAATTGCAGCGTCGCCCCGATCAGCTGCAGCCCGATCACGCCGGCGACCGCGGCATAAACGAGCTTGAGGCCGTGCTGGCGGTCTTCGCCCGCGCCCGACAGGCTGTAGAGGAGGCTGACCCACAGCAGGTTGCGCGCGCTTTCGGCGAAGCCGGCGACAGTCTCGCCCGGCGCGATGGCTTCGAGCCAAGCCCAGCAGGCGGTCAGCGCGAATCCCCCGGCGATCAGTCGCTGCGTCGGCTGCCGGGCGATGTCGCCAAGGCGCCAAATCATCAGCGCTGCAAAGCAGGCCGCGGCGAGCGCGTGACTCCAGAACAGGATCAGCGCGTCCACGGCGCAACCAGTGTCAAGGCAGCCGACATGGTTGCGGTGTCGCTAAACTTTACAAAGAAGTGATGAACGCGCGGGGGATTAGCCCTTTTTGAGGATGTCGAGCGCGGCGACGGTCATCGCTTCGGTCGCGGTCGAGATCACCGCATCCGCGTCCGGCGCCCACAGCGGGCTGTGCAACGCTGGGAGCTTCAGCGTGTCGCCCCTGACCGCGTCCCACTTCGCTTGCGGCACGCCGCCGACCCAGAAGATCACGCTCTGCTTGGACTTGTCGGCGAGCCAAAAGCGGCTGAAGTCCTCGCTCGCCATGATCGGCTTGGTTGCAACCACCCGAGCCGCGCCGAAATGGCCGCCGAACAGCTTCATCAGGCGGTCCGACAGTTCGGGCGTGTTGAAGGTCGCGTCGGCCGAGGGCTGCTCGATCTCGACGGTCGGCATCCTGTCTTCAGGAACGCCCGCCGCGATCGCTTCGCCGCGGACGATGCGGCGGATTCCATCGAGCAGCAGCTTGCGCGTCTCGGGCGTGTAGCTGCGCACGGTCAGCGCCAGCTTGGCCTCATCGGAAATGATGTTGCTCTTGGTTCCGGAATGGAAGCTGCCGACGGTCACCACCGCGGGCTGCTGGGGGTCGTTTTCGCGACTGACGAGCGTCTGCAGCGCCATCACGATGCGCGAGGCAAGGACGATCGGATCCCTGGTATTCTGCGGGTAGGCGCCATGACCACCGACGCCCTTTACGTCGATGTTGACGGTATCGACATTGGCGAGTGCGAAGCCGTTGGTCACGCCAATCGTGCCGGCGGGAAGCGACGCGCTGTCGTGAAAGGCGAGCAAATAATCCGGCTTGGGGAAGCGCTTGTAGAGCCCGTCGTCGAGCATCGCCTGGGCGCCGATGACACGCTCTTCGCCGGGCTGCAGGATCATGACGACGGTGCCCGACCATTGGTCCTTCATCGCGGCGAGGCGGCGCGCAGTGCCGAGCCAGGTTGTGACATGGGTGTCGTGCCCGCAGGCGTGCATCACCGGCGTTTCGGTGCCATCGGGAAGCTTGCCCGTGACCTTGGACGCGAAGGCAAGTCCGGTCTGCTCCTTGACTGGCAGAGCGTCCATGTCGGCGCGGATCAGGAGCACCGGGCCGGGGCCGTTCTTCATTACCGCGACCACGCCGGTCTTGCCGACATGTTCGGTCACTTCGAAGCCGAGCTTGCGCATTTCCGGCGCGAGCTTCGCCGGGGTGCGCACCTCCGCCATCGACAGTTCGGGGTTGGCGTGAAGGTCGCGGTAGAGCGTCATCAGCATCGGCATGTCGGCGCGGATCGCGTCGGACAGTGTTGCGGCGGTTGCAGGCGTGGATACGGTCATCGCGGCGGCGGCAAGCCATAGCAGGTTCTTCAACGCGGTGCTCCTTGGGGGACCAGCTCCATCACATCGAGCCGGGATTCGAAATGGGGCTGCGGCATCAGCAGCCGCCAGCGGTTCGGACCGATGCGCTCGACGTAGCCGGCGACGTCGCGCTGTTCGTCCTGGCGGTACTGAAGCGCGCGGATCTCATCGCCGAGCACCAGCGTTCCGAGGAACAGCTTGCGGATTGCGTCGCCGGGGAAGATCAGCCCGACGTAGCGCTGCGAACCCCTGAGCTTGGTCAGCCGCTGCAGCGTCCGCTGGGCATGAACGCGGCAGGCAAACGGCGGATAGGTGACGAAGTCGAGATTGCCCGGGTCCCTGGCGCCGAGCTTGATCACCCGGCACCGGTACGAGCCGTTGGGAATCGCAGGGCCGGGAATTGCGGCATCCGGATCGAGCAACGATCCCTCGCGTGCAATCTCGGCTCCGTGACCGGATTTGCGGGCTGCATCGAGCGCGTCGACAAACGTCTTGCGCCAGTCGCGCAGGCGGACACGGTCGCTTTCGCTGATCACTTCCTTGTAAGCCGTGGTCCAGTGGGGGATCAGCCCCTGCGGCTGCTCGATCACGTCGCAGCCGGCAAGACAGGCGAGCAATAGGACGTGTAGGAGCCTCATCGTCATTGCGAGCGTAGCGAAGCAATCCAGCCTGGCAACCGGATTGCCGCGGCGCTTGGCGCCTCGCAATGACGGTTCACGCCGCGGTCCAACCCCCGTCCATGCTGAGGTTGGCGCCGGTAATGGACTGCGCCTCGTCGCGGCAGAGGAAGACCGCGAGCGCGGCCACCTCGTCGGGCGTCACGAACCGCTTGGTCGGCTGCGCGGCGAGGAGCACGTCGTTCATTACCTGCTCCCGCGTCAGGCCGCGCGCTTTCATCGTGTCGGGAATCTGCTGCTCCACCAACGTCGTCCAGACATAGCCCGGCGAGATGCAGTTGACGGTGATGCCGTCGCGCGCCGTCTCCAGCGCCACCGTCTTGGTGAAACCGGCGATGCCGTGCTTGGCGGCGACGTAGGCACTCTTGTTGGGCGAGGCGACGAGGCTGTGCGCGCTCGCCGTATTGATGATCCGCCCCCACTGCTTCCGCTTCATGCCCGGCACCGCAAGCCGCGTCGTGTGGAAGGCCGAGGACAGGTTGATGGCGATGATCGCGTTCCATTTCTCAAGCGGGAACTCGTCGACCGGCGAGACGTGCTGGATACCGGCATTGTTGACGAGGATGTCGGGCCCGCCAAGCTCGTCGGCGCAACGCTTCATCATCCGCTCGATCTCGGCCGGCTTCGACATGTCGGCGCCATCGTGGATCGCGCCGAGCTCCTGGCACTCGCGCTCGATCTCGGCAGCCTCGCCAAAGCCGTTGATCATCAACTTCGCTCCTTCGGCGGCGAGCGCCCTGGCGATGGCGAGGCCGATGCCCGACGTCGAACCGGTGACCAGCGCGACTTTACCTTGAAGCATCATTGAGCGAATCTCCTTGGTCGAGTTCCCTCGCGGTCATGCGCTCGAATTGCAACCGCAGTGCCCGCCAAGCATTACGGCCATGCAACCGGAGGGAATCCTATGCGGCTTGGCGATGGCGGCGACAACTTCGAGGACCGCACCGGTCAGAGTGGCGGGGGCTTCGGGTTCGGCGGTGGGGGCGGCAATGCCCTCGGCTGCCTGTTGCCCCTGGTCGCTAGCCGCTTTGGCGTGATTGGGGTTGTCATCCTTCTCCTCGGCTACTGCGTCCTCACGCAGATGGGGGGCGGGGGTGGCGGCGGATTGCTGCCTTCGGGGCCGACAACGAGCGCGCCCAGCGGACAATCGACACTGACGCCCGAACAACGCCGTCTCCTTTCGAGCGCGGTGGCATCCACCAACTCGGTTTGGAGCCAAATCTTCACAAGCCCAGGCGCGCGATACACCCCGCCGCGGCTAGTGGCCTACACGCGCGGTACCCAGACGGCGTGCGGAGCGGGCCAAGCCGCGATGGGCCCATTCTATTGTCCCAACGACCAGCGCATCTACATCGACCCCGAATTCTTCACCGAACTCAGCCGCCGCTTCGGCGCGCCGGGTGACTTCGCGCAATATTACGTCATTGCACACGAGGTTGGGCACCACATCCAGAACCTCGAGGGTACGCTCGATCAGGCTCGCAATGCCCAGGCGCGTCAGAGCGAAGCCGAAGGGAATGCGGTCCAAGTGGGGGTCGAGCTGCAGGCCGACTGCTATGCGGGCGTGTGGGCGGCGAATGCGAAGGATCCGCAGGGTCGAGCCGCTCTTGAACCCGGTGACGTTGAGGAAGGCATGCGGGCAGCCGAGGCGATCGGCGACGACACGCTGCAACGCAAAACCCAGGGCACTATCGTACCCGAAAGCTTCACCCACGGCACATCGGCACAGCGAATGAACGCGCTGCAGACCGGGCTGAAATCGGGCAACCCGGCGGCCTGCAAGTTCAACAGCTAAAGCCGGACCAGCATCTTCCCGACATTCGCCCCCTGGAACAGCCCGAGGAAGGCGTCGGCCGTGTTCTCAAGGCCGTCGACCACGGTCTCGCGGGACTTGACCGTGCCGTTGGCGACCCAAGGGCCCATCTCGGCGTAGAACTCGGCCATTCGCGGGAAATAGTCGAAGACGATGAAGCCCTTGAGCCGGATGCGCGCGGCGATGATCCGCATGATGAAGCGCAGGCTGGTGGGCTCCCCTTTGTTATAACCCTCGATCATTCCGCAGATGGCGAAGCGCGCGTTGTTCCTGGCGAGAGCGAGAGCGGCGTCGAGATGGTCGCCGCCGACATTGTCGAAATAGACGTCGATGCCGTCGGGCGCCGCGGCGGCCAGGCTCTTAAGAACGGACCCGGACTTGTAGTCGATCACCCGATCGGCGCCGAGTGAACGGACGAACTCGCACTTCGCTTCGCCCCCGGCCGAGCCGATCACGGTCATGCCCTTCGCCTTGGCGACCTGGATGACGACCGAGCCGACGGCGCCGGCTGCGGCCGACACGAAAACCACGTCTCCGGCCTTTGCGCCGGCTGCGTCGAGCAGGCCGAAATAGGCCGTGATGCCGGTGACCCCGAGCACGCCAAGGAACTGTTCGGGCGGAGCGCCGAGACCCGGCAGCTTCTGCGCAGTTCGCGCCGGCACGATGGCCTCGTCGCGCCACCCGGCCATGTGCTGGACAAGATCGCCGGGCGCGAAGCCGTCGGCCCTGCTCTCGACCACCTCGCCGATGGCGCCGCCGTCCATCGGCTCGCCCACCTGGAACGGCGGGACGTAGCTTTTGACGTCGTTCATCCGCCCGCGCATGTACGGGTCGACCGACAGCCAGCGGTTGCGAACGCGCAGGCATCCTTCGCCGAGCGGCGCCAGCTCAACGTCCTTGAGCTCGAAATTGTCGAGGGTAGGCATGCCGCTCGGGCGGCTCTTGAGGTGCCAGGCGCGGGCCATTTCGATCTCCTTCTCCCCTCCCTTCAAGGGACGGGTCGGGGGGTTGGTACGAGCGAAGCGAGGTCTCGTACGTTCAATCCACCCCTAACCCCTCCCTGCCAGGGAGGGGAAGCACGGCCGGCGCGAAAGACCCGGCGGTGAAGGGGACGCACCGCCGGGTCTGGATAGCCTCCCGCGCCTCGGGAGGCTCAGCTCAACACCGCTAACGGCGGTAGGTGCCCTCGAAGCTGCGATCGAGCACGCGCGGGCCCATCTCGCCCTGGTCCTCGCGCTCGAACAGCGCGCGGCTGCGGCTCTCGTCACGCCAGGCTTTGCGGGCCTGGTCGGCCGAGCAGTCGAGGATCACCCGGTCGCCATCGACCCGGTCGATGTCCGAGCAGCTCAGCGAATGATGCACGCCGCCGCTTTCCGGATCGGACTTGGTGAGGATGATGCGGTCGCCGGCGACCTTGTCGACGGTGCCGACGTGCTGGTCGTCGTTGCCAACCACTTCCATGTGCTCGCGGATGGTGCCGAGCAAGCCGCGCTTCTGCTGGCGGCGCTCGCGCCAGCTGCCGAATTCGCTTTCGAAGCGCGATTGGTGCTCCCGGCGATAGTCGTCATAGTCCCGGTCGAGCTCGCTCATCTGCCGATCGCGCCAGCTGCGGTAGTGCGGATCGTCGTGTCGTGAACGGTCGGACCAGTCCGACGTCCCGGCGCGGCTGGTGTTGCGATATTCGTCGCGGCCCCATGGGCCTTGCGAGCGTTCGAAGTCCCGGTCGCGCTCACTGCGGCCGACACCGCTGGCGGCGAAAAACTGACCAGATTCATGCTCGGCGCGGCCGTAATCGCCAGTCATCGGGCGATAGCCACGCTCTCGTTCGCGATCCCAGTCGCGCTCGCGGTTGCCCGGGCCGGACAGCTGGCTGCGCCATGAGCGATTATAGTCGCGCTCGCCGAAACCGCCGCGTTCGTTCATCCCGCGGGTTTCGAACCAATCGCGACGGCCGCGGTCGCGGTCATGATCATGCCGCTGGCCGCTGAAGCGGCCCTCGCGTTCATCGCGCATGCGGTCCTCGCGGCGCCGGCGTTCGGCGTCCTCGTCACCGAACCAGGACGAAATTTCGTCGCCGGCGCGATCGAAGAACCCTCGTTCGTCCGGATCGCCGCGTTCATTGCGCCAGCCGCGGTCGCGGTCGGCGAAGCGGTCGGACTCGCGTCCCTCGGGCCATCGGGAACGTTCGTTTCGCGTGTCGTGGCGGTCATAGGCCATGGTAATCTCCCAGCAGGAACAAGGCCGGTCAGGCACCGGCCGGAAACCATTGGAAGAAACGAACAGGCGCTCGCCGCCGTTCCGGTTGTAACGGGGCGACAAGGACCCAAATCGGCGGGCCGACGCTCAGGCGGGACAGGCGATTGCGCGGGCAAAAAATCGCGGTTAGGAAGCCGCTTCCCGAGGCCCGATCCCATCGGGCCGGCATCCGGCTGGAGGCGCGGGGCTGTAGCTCAGATGGGAGAGCGCTGCAATCGCACTGCAGAGGTCAGGGGTTCGATTCCCCTCAGCTCCACCAGCCTTCGCGGCTGGAGCCGCTTCGGCTGGCGAGCCAGCCTAGCCTCCCTGCACAACCGGCACGTGATAGGCTGCCAAGAGCTTCCGGATGTCGCCTGAACGCCGAGCCAGCACGCGGTCGATATCCTTGAGCAGCTTCCGGTTGTCCTTCTGGACCCCGACCGAGACGTCGAACTGCATCGGCCACTGCTGGTCGGCGAGCCATGGGGTCACCGGTTCGAGCCGTAGCGGCACCGGCGACCTCGTGGCGAAATAGCCCGCTAGGGGACCCCAGACGAGCGCGGCATCGACCTCCCCCCGTTCAACCGCCTGGACGACTGCCGAGGGCGGGTCCGGCGCCGCATAGTCGCCGTACAGCATGTAGCCGCGGACGTTGCCGACGATCCCCCGCGCAGCGAGCGCGTGAGCGGGAGGCGTGTTGCTGGCATCGTCGCCGACCAGCTGGACTCCAATCTTCAGCGACTTGAGGCGCGGATCATCGAGAGTCAGTCCGGCGAGATTCGTCTCGCGCCGGGTGACGAACATGTAGGTCGAGCGGTAGTAGGGACGGCTGGTCGCGACCATTTCGACGTTGCTGGCGATGCCCGGCCAGAAATCGCACTTCTGCTCATTGAGCGTGTTGCGGACATAGCCGCGGCGCTGCGCCCACCAGATGTAGTCGAGCCTGGCGTGGAGGTCGGCGGCGATCAGCTCGGCGAGCTTGTTCTCGAATCCCTCGCCGGCCTTGTTGGAGAAGGGCAGGTTGTTGGGATCGGCGCAGGCGGTCAGGGTTCGCTGCGGCACCAGGCTGCACGAGCCCAGCAACAGCGCTGCAAAGGCGGCCAGCCGCCTCATCGCGGCGCAGCGATCGCGCCCCATGGCTTGCCGCCGAGCTTGACCGTCGCGATGACCTTGTTGGCTGGCAAGTCGATGATCGTCAGCGTTCCGGCGAGCCCGCTCGCCGCATAAAGCCGGGTTTCGTCGGGCGAGAGGCCGATACCCCAGGTGCGAAGGCCGGTCGGCCACCAGCGCAGCACCCGCCCGCTGACAGGGTCGAGCTCGGCGACGCGGTTGGCGCGGCCCATCGCGACATAGACTCGGGCTTGGTCGCGGGTCGCGCGCATCTCGACCGCCTGCACCGGCTCGTCGATGTTGAAGCTCTCGGTGAGGTCGATGGTGCGGACCAGCTTGCGTGTCGCGGCGTCGAACATGCTGATCGTCCCGCGCTGCTCCGACGACACCCAGACCTCGCGGCCGCCATTGAGGAACAGCACGAAGCGCGGGCGGCTGCCGACCGGCATGTTGGCCAGCAGCTTGCCCGAGGCCGGGTCGAT
>Ga0070664_100003520_pt1 | contig 12644 bp, 11 predicted proteins | sample KBSC73metaG_FD_65863 | JGI IMG/M metagenome (GOLD analysis project Ga0070664, IMG submission 65863) | Corn rhizosphere microbial communities from Kellogg Biological Station, Michigan, USA - KBS C7-3 metaG | ecosystem: Host-associated > Plants > Roots > Rhizosphere > Soil ... | reverse complement strand
CTAAAAGAGGAACTACCAATATAGAAAAAGCTACAGCAACTGTTGATGCAACAGGCACCTTTGCTGCAGCACTATCAGCCACCTCAATAAACTTGATGACCAATATGGCATTTACCAACCCTAGAAGTAGGGATCCTGAGTCACCCATGAAAATTTTGGCAGGATTGAAATTAAAAACCAAAAATGCGAGAAGACTGCCCGCCATTCCAAACGCTATTAAAGAATATGCTGGTAAGTCGGCCATGAAAAAATATACACCAAAGATAGACGTTGCTAATACGCCAAGGCTACCAGCTAATCCGTCCACTCCATCTATCAAATTGTACGCATTAACAACGACTATGATGGTAATATAGGAAACAATATAGCTCAGCGGTTCAGGTAAGGTGCCAAGTCCCAAAACACCATGCATGCTTTCTATCCGTATGTTAGCAAGATGAATTAAAATAGCCGCCGCTGCCAATTGTCCGAAAAATTTTTTAAGGGCCGATATGATAAGAATGTCATCCTTTAACCCCAGAAAAAATATCACGATAGCCGATGCAAAGAAAAATTGTATTTCTGAATGCTGTTTGCCAGAAATGGTTAACAGGCAAGAAAGAAAGAATCCCAAAAAAATTCCTATTCCACCTAAAGATGCAATTGGGCTTGTATGAAGTTTTCTTGAGTCGGGGAGATCAAAAAGTTTTTTTTCTTTGGCTACTTTCATTATGGCAGGTATCACCAGAAAAGTAACAAGAAAAGCAAGCGAGCCTGTCAGTATCACACTCAACATTCAGTATGGATTATGGGTTGTACAATTGGTTTCATCGGCAAATCATTCTCAGCGAATAGGATTCAGGGGTACAAATGTAATAAGTTCCGAATATAATTCTTAATAAAAAAGGTTGCACATTTGCAACGCAAAAAAGCACTTGGATTTTTATCTTTCAAAAAAGTTTAAAGAACAACAAAATTTTTATGCCAACACTAGTTGAAACAGCAACACAGATAAGACGAGATTGTTTACGTATGGTACACGGTGCACAAAGTGGTCATCCTGGTGGTTCATTGGGTTGTGCCGACTTTTTCACCGCTTTGTATTTTCATGTGATGAAACATACACCGCAGCCTTTTGATATGGATGCCAGGGAACAGGATGTTTTCATCTTATCTAACGGTCATATATCTCCTGTGTTTTATTCTTCGCTTGCACGTTCGGGTTATTTTGATATAAAAGAATTATCAACTTTCCGAAAAATTAATTCTCGTTTGCAAGGCCATCCTACTACACATGAAGATTTGCCTGGCGTTCGAATAGCAACCGGTTCATTAGGCCAGGGCATGAGTGCTGCAATTGGGGTGGCATTAGCAAAGAAATTGAATAACGATAACAATGTGGTCTATTCTCTACATGGCGATGGGGAATTGCAGGAAGGTCAAAATTGGGAAGCTATCATGTTTGCGCCTAACCATAACGTTGATAACCTAATTGCTACAGTTGATTGGAATGGACAACAAATTGACGGACCTACCTACAAAATCAACGATCTCGGCAACATCAGGGCAAAATTTGAAGCTTTCGGTTGGCATACACTGGAAATGAACGGTAATGATATAGATGAAGTGCTTCATACATTAGAGGAAGCACGATCACTAACCGGTAAGGGAAAACCCATTGCCATCATTATGAGAACCATCATGGGTAAGGGTGTTGATTTTATGGAGAATGATCATAACTGGCATGGTGTTGCGCCAAATGACGATCAGTTGAAAAAAGCATTGGAGCAATTACCAACAACTTTAGGGGACTATTAAACCCTGACAAAAAAAACTTATATCGTAGTCAAAGCTGTTAGTTCAATGTTTTGAAGTTTGCATCAGTATATTTTTTGATGTCTGAATAAACATGGTTATTCTTCTCTGAAAGCAAATTGTTGAGACGCAGCCTTTCGTGCCGGAATCCATGATGCAATTAAAGCAATCACCAGTACTGTAAAACTGACAAGCAAAAAATCTGACAGCACCATTTTAACGGGGAAGTAGTCGATCATAAAAGTACTTCCCTGCAGAGGAACCAGATGCAATTTAATTTGCAAAATACCTATAATGAATGCCAGCAACATGCCTACCCCGCCACCAATAACTGCCAACAATAAGCCTTCACTTAAAAAGATTTTTTGAATAAAGTTTCGGTTGGCTCCCAGCGCATGCAATACACTAATGTCCTGTTTCTTCTCAAGCACCAACATGGTTAAGGCACCCACCATGTTGAAGGCGGCAACTATTAATATTAAAGAAAGGATAGCGTAGATGATCCATTTCTCAATTCTCATTACGGAAAACAAACTCAGGTTCTGCTCAAAACGGTTTTGCACCAAATAATTTTTCCCCAGTATGGTTTTCAGTTCGTCTTTCACATCATCAGCGTCGGTGCTGTTACTCACGGCAATTTCTGCCCCGCTGTAGGAATCTGCAGCCATTACTAACATTCGCTTTATAAAATCAAGATTGGTGATGGCATATTTGTTATCAAAATCAGGTTGAATTTCAAATGTTCCCGACGTATTTACAGCCTCATTGCTTAATGATTGAAGCGGGTCATCAAGGTTCACCGCATCTTTACGAGGCATATAAACAGCTAGTGGTCGAATATTACTTTCAGATTGCACATGCAATGCGTTTTCTACGCCATAACCTAAAATCAAAAGCGGTTTATCTTCAGTGCCCGTATTAAAATTTCCGCCCAATAAATGATTTGCAACAGTGGTAACAGATGTATAATTGCTATCAACTCCTTTCAGATAAGCAATAGATTGATAGTCGGCAGAATCTGCATCGTTCGACTTATTTTGTAGCAGCGCTTTTTCTTCCACAAAAAGTGAAATGGCTTTAACTCCTTTCACTGATCTTATTTTCTCCAACTGTTCTTGGGTCAATGCAATTTGTTTTCCTGAAACAGGGGATATTTTTACGTCGGGATAGAACGAAGAATACAGTGATTTGACCAGGCCTTCAAAACCATTAAATACGCTAAGCACAAGTATCAATGATGTAGTACCAATAATAATGGCTACAATACTGATCCAGGAAATGATGTTAATAGCATTGGTCGTTTTTTTTGCTTTAAAATAACGCCATGCAAAAAGAAAATTCAAAGTGAAAAAATTTTAGTCTATTTAGATTGATCTCCTTCGGTGCTTTCTTTGTTTTCGTCAGATTTTATCTGTTTGAACAACTCTTCCATTTTAAAAGCATGATCTAGCGTATCGTCCAGGAAAAATTTCAATTCAGGAATTCTTCTGAGTTGATTTTTCACCCTTGCTGCAAGTTCCTTTTTTATTTCCCACGCCCTTTCCTGGATTTTTGTCAAAACATTTTGGTTGTCTGCTGCATTAAAAACGCTTACATAAATTCTTGCCTCCAAAAGATCAGGAGTAATTTTCACAGAAGAAATGGAAACCATTCCTCCATTAATCATATTCAATCCTAAACGCTGAAAAATAAAATTGATGTCTTCCTGGATTAATCCACTTATCTGCTTCTGTCTTTTACCTTCTTTCATCGAATGTCATTTATTTTATTTTGGCAACATACCTTGAGGTTCATACAAGCTATTAACATACTCGCCTCCGTTAAAACTGCTTCGGACGCTGTAAAATTAGTTACTTTGCTGCTTCCATATTTACTGCAGCAGATACAATGAAGAAATACGCAAGAGTTTTCAAATATATAAGCGAATACAAGAGTGAAGCCTTTCTTTATATTTTGTTCATTGTTCTTTCCATAATTTTTTCGCTGATTTCACTTGGGATGTTGTTTCCTTTCCTGGAAATGTTGTTTAATGGAGACAAGGGTGTATCCGGTTTGGTGAGTAGCTCGGATAGTACTGCAGTTCGGTTTGTACGAAAAACTTTGGTGAACAGTATTAATAGCCCAAGGGGTAAGGCAGGAACTTTAGGATGGATTTGCATTTTTATCATCATTTCCATTTTTCTGAAAAACATGTTCCTGTACCTGGCTTATCGTGTTCTCAATCCTTTAAAAAACAAAATCGTCAATCGGCTTCGCGATGAGCTTTACGAAAAAATTCTTCATTTACCTATTGGATTTTTCACCGAAAAAAAGAAGGGTGATGTCATCAGTCGGATGACCAATGATGTTGGGGAAGTGGAAGCTTCCGTAATTGGAACGCTGGAGGGATGGGTTAGAGATCCGTTGAATATCATTATTACTTTGGTTACTCTTTTGATCATTAGCGTACCGTTGACTTTATTTGTTTTCGTATGCATACCGGTAGTAGGTATTGTTATCGGGCGAATTACTAAATCACTTAAGAAACAATCGCAGGATGTTGCAATCCACTACGCAGAATCGGTGTCTATCCTGGACGAAACCCTTTCGGGATTGCGAGTGATAAAGGCCTTTAACTCCGAGCCCTTGCTGAAGAAGCGGTTTTTTGAGAATAATGAAACTTTGTTGATAGTAAAGAATAAAATTGGATACAGAAGGGACTTAGCATCACCTGTATCAGAGTTTATGGGTGTCATCATCTTTACAGCGATACTTTATTTCGGCGGTGTCCTGGTTTTAAGTAATCAATATGCGCTTACCGGTTCATTGCTTCTCACCTACCTTGGCGTCTTTTATAATTTAATCAATCCAACAAAAACACTCAGCACTTCCTTTAGCAATATGCGCAAAGGCGCAGCGGCCATTGATCGTATAGAAGAAATTTTAAAAACTAAGAACACTGTCGATGACAATGAAAATGGAGAAAAACTAACCGTTTTCAATGGGAGTATTGAACTGAAAAATATTTCCTTTGCCTATGATGGTGTGGATGTACTGAAAAAGATCAATCTCAAAATTGAAAAAGGAAAAACCATCGCTCTTGTTGGATCTTCTGGTGCAGGCAAGTCAACACTTGCCGATCTCATTCCCCGTTTTCATGACGTTACCAGCGGAGAACTTTTAATTGATGGTGTTAACATCAAGAATTATTCATTAAAATCTGTCCGCGAGCAAATAAGCATTGTAACACAGGAACCTATTTTGTTTAATGATACCATTGCCAATAATATCCGCATCGGTAAACAAACTGCAGCAATGAACGAAATTGAGGAAGCTGCAACAGTTGCCAATGCCCACAATTTCATTTCTAAAAAAGAAAAAGGATTCGAAACGAACATTGGCGACCGTGGAAGTAAATTGAGCGGAGGCGAACGCCAGCGCCTAACCATTGCAAGAGCTGTTGTTAAAAATCCGCCGATCTTAATTTTAGATGAAGCCACATCGTCACTCGATACTGAAAGTGAACGTTTGGTGCAGGATGCCATCAACAATATGATGCAACACCGGACTTCCATTGTGATTGCCCATCGTCTCTCTACCATCCGTCATGCAGATGAAATTATTGTTTTACAAAAGGGAGAAATAGTAGAAAGAGGCAATCATGATGAATTAATGAAAAAACAAGGGTATTACTACCGGCTGGTACAAATGCAGGAATTAAAATAAGAGGCCGGCCTCCCTAAATCCCTCCGGTGGAGGGACTTCGCAACAACACAGATCCTAACGGTTCATTATTCATTGCATAAATCAAAAGCTGTCAAAGTTGAAGAATGTGATATCTTTAGTTTTCATCAAATAAGTGAGGCTTGTGCGATGGTGGCCTTCCCACCGGGAAGGTCGGGATGGGCTTTGTTTATTTCAAAATTTCTCTGGCAATAACAATCTTTTGAATTTCACTTGTTCCCTCTCCTATTGTACAAAGTTTTGAATCGCGATAATGTTTTTCGACGGGGAAATCTTTGGTATAGCCGTAACCGCCGAATATCTGTACAGCATCATTTGCAACCCGTACTGATACTTCGCTTGCATAATATTTTGCCATAGCCGAAACCTTACTCACTGGTAATTTTTTTTCCTTTAAATGACAAGCTTCCAGTGTGAGTAATTCAGCGGCCCGGATTTCTGTTGCCATGTCGGCAAGTTTAAACGAAACTCCCTGGAATGAGGAAATTGGTTTATCAAATTGATGTCTTTCCTGCGAGTATTGTAAAGCAGCTTCATATGCTCCCTTTGCAATACCTAATGCCAGGGATGCAATTGAAATTCTACCTCCATCCAATACCGCCAACGCCTGCTTAAAGCCTTCACCAACTTGGCCCAAACGATTTGCATCCGGCACTACGCAATTTTCAAAAATCATTTCTGTCGTTTCACTGGCTCTCATTCCCAGTTTATTTTCTTTTTTGCCTCCACTAAATCCTGGAGTACCTCTTTCTACTACAAATGCTGTTGCATTATTTTTTGCCCGCGGCTCACCCGTTCTACAAATTAATACGGCTACATCGCCTGTTTTACCGTGCGTAATCCAGTTTTTTGTTCCATTGATAATCCAATTATTACCATCTCGTACGGCAGTACATTTCATGTTTCCTGCATCACTGCCGGTATTTGGCTCTGTTAGCCCCCACGCCCCGATCCATTCTGCCGTGGCCAGCTTTGGTAAATATTTTTGCTTTTGGTCTTCATTGGCAAATAATAAAATATGGCCGGTACAAAGCGAGTTATGCGCAGCTATACTTAATCCTATAGAACCATCCACTTTAGAAATTTCCTCGATAATGGTTTTGTATTCGAAATATGAAAGTCCGGCGCCACCGTATTTTTCGGGCACTAACACACCCATCATCCCTAACTGTCCTAATTCTTTGAAGATGTGTACGGGGAATTCCTGTTTTTCATCCCACTCCATTACGTGGGGTTTAATCTTTTGTATTGCAAAGTCTCGGGCCGTTTGAGCAACCTGTTGTGTTATTTCAGAGGTTTCGAAGGTCATCAGCAATCATTTATTGGCGCGAAGATAAGGAGCAAATGTGCCAGTAGAAAATGGAAGCATCTTGGGTTGCAACCAGCATCTAAATAATTAAGGGGTCAAAAGGTAATTTTTAAACCATCGTAACTTAAGTGAATTCCTTCAGGTAATCGTTTTTCAATTTCGGCATGTTTACCCAACTGATGCGAGATATGAGTGAAATAAGCTTTTGGCACTTTTAATTCGAGAACCAGGTTAACCGCCTCTTCCAGGTTATAATGTGAGATGTGCTTTTCCTTTCTCAATGCATTTACCACTAAAACCTTACTGCCTTTAATTTTTTCCTTTTCATCATTTTCAATTCTATTGGCGTCCGTGATGTATGTAAAATCTCCGAAACGAAATCCAAATACCGGCATTTTCATATGCCATACTTCAATGGGAGTTACTTGAATATCACCAATAGTAAAGGAATCAAGAACAATCGTATTTAAATCAAGGCTCGGAACTCCCGGATATTTTTTATCTGCAAACGCGTAGGCAAATTCACGCATTAATGCATCGATGGTCATTTGGTTGGCATACACCTGCATGGGCTGTTCCTGAAAAAAATTAAATGCGCGAACATCGTCAAGTCCTGCAATATGATCTTTATGAGGGTGTGTAAACAGAACTGCGTCCAGATATTTGACATTTTCACGCAGCATCTGGTAACGAAAATCGGGAGTGGTATCAATTACAATTCTTGTCTTTTCGGTCTCCACCATAATACTACTTCGCAATCGTTTGTCCTTCTTATCGGATGAAGTGCATACTGCGCAGTTGCATGCTATCATGGGTATACCTGTGCTAGTACCTGTACCAAGAAAAGTAATTTTTAGCGAGGGAGAACCCATCTGACAAATGTAGAATGCAGAAATGAAATAAGGTAACTAAGATTGTTCTTCTTCATTATTGGTGGCATGAAACCGCCCCATGATGTCAGCAAACCATTTTTTGCTTTCAGGTGTTAGCGTTTCCACTTGTATTTTTAAGTGGGGAATCAGGTCAATAAGTGTATTAATACGGCCTTCCAATTGAAGGAATTTATTCAATACAACAACTTTTCTATCCTCGAGAATGCAAAAACCACTTTGAAAACTGCCACGTTCATAACGAACAATATAACCAGCTTCTTCGATCAATGCTTCAATTTTATTGAGAGTTGTTTGCGTGTATTTCATCAGTAATTCAAAAGTAAAATTTAAGAACCTGCAGAACCTGAACTTTGTGAGCTATTTACTAACCATTTGCACAACCGGCACAATCATCTCCTCTAAACTAACACCGCCATGTTGAAAAGTGTTGCGGTAATAGTTAACGTAATGATTATAATTATTGGGATAACACAAAAAAACATCTTCTCCTGCAAAAATGTAAGATGAATTTACTGTGGGTGAAGGAAGCCCGGCTTCCTTTGGTTCACGAAACGCAAAAACTTCTTTTGGGTCATAATTCAGATTGCGTCCATGTTTATAGCGAAGGTTTGTTGTAGTTTGCTTGTCACCAATAACCTTCACCGGTGTTTTAACGCGTACGCTGCCGTGATCAGTTGCAAGAACAATCTTGATGTTTTTATCTGCAATTTTTTTCAATGCCTGGTGTAAGGGCGAGTGTTCAAACCAGGAAGCTGTAATACTGCGGTAGCTTACTTCATCGCCTGCCAGCTCCTTTAATACTTCCATTTCTGTACGTGCATGACTTAACATGTCAACAAAATTGTAGACGATTACATTCAAATCATTATTCAAAAGATTGTGAACGTTGTTTACTAAATCCAAACCCGCCTGGTTGTTTAAAACCTTTGTGTAGGATGTTCTTAAGTCTTTACCCAACGCTTTTAATTGCGCCTTAAAAAATTCCTCTTCGAACATATTCTTCCCTCCCTCTTCATCATCGTTTTTCCACTGCTGCGTAAATTTCTTTTCGATGTCAATTGGCAACATACCGGAGAAAATGGCATTTCGTGCATAATGTGTTGCGGTGGGAAGTATACTATAAAAACTATCCTCCTCTACTATTCGAAAGCTTTCTGCAAAAATGGGTTGAATAGTTTTCCACTGATCAAAGCGAAGGTTATCAATCAAAACAAAAAAAGTGGGCACTCCCTTTTCAACTTGTGGAAACACTTTGTCTTTCATTAATGTATGCGACATTACAGGTTTGTCCGTAGCCTTTTCTTTTATCCAGGATGCATAATTTCTGGATATAAATTTAAAAAACTCGGTATTGGCTTCAGCCTTCTGCGCTTGAAAAACCTCCTGCATTTCCGGACTATCGCTTCTTTGCAAGCTGAGCTCCCAACGTACCAATTCTTTATAAATGCCCATCCACTCGTTATGGTTTGGATTACTGTTCAGCGCCATAAACAAATTGCGGAACTGTTGCTGGTAAGATGTAGTCGTTTTCTCGGCAACCAATCGCCTGTTGTCGATTATCTTTTTCAATGAAAGCCAAACCTGGTTAGGATTTACTGGTTTTATCAGGTAGTCCGAAATCTGACTCCCAATGGCCTCATTCATTAGGTTCTCGGTTTCATTTTTAGTGATAAGGACAACTGGAATTTGTGAATTGTGTTCTTTAATTTTTGCCAGCGTTTCCAACCCTGTTATGCCAGGCATGCTTTCATCGATCAGAACAACATCTACAATGTTTTCTTTAATATAATCGATTGCATCAAAGCCATTTGTCAAAGTTTGAACGTCATATCCTTTATTTTCTAAAAATAATTTCTGTGACTGCAGGCTCTCAATTTCATCATCCACCCAAAGTATTTTTGCCAGGCTCATACAAGTAACGATTTAGCGAATAGCAACAAATGTAACTCTTAGCAGTTGATAAATTTTACAGACATTCGCTCCCCGGTTTTATACAAATTATAACAGGTAAATCCAAACAGAAATCGCATGACATATGTACGTAAGATCATTAATGACCCGGTGCATGGATTTATTACTATTGACGATCCATTGATTTTTGAAATCATTTCTCACCCCTATTATCAACGGCTTCGCCGGATTCACCAGATGGCCTTTGCTTCGCTGGTTTATCCTGGTGCTGTACACACCCGTTTACATCATTCGTTGGGAGCCTATCATTTGATGGGTTTGGCTTTGAACGAGTTACGAAACAAAGGCATTGAAATCACAAAAGAGGAAGAACAGGCAGCTAAAATTGCCATTCTTTTACATGATGTAGGACATGGTCCCTATTCACATGCTCTTGAAAAGAAGTTGATCAGGGGCGTGCACCACGAAGACATTTCCATCCTTATTCTACAATTATTAAATGAACAGTTTAATGGAAAACTCAAAACAGCAATAGAAATATTTACCGATGAGTATCCTAAAAGGTTTCTTCATCAGCTGATATCCGGCCAACTGGACGTGGACCGAATGGATTACTTAACCCGGGACTCTTTTTTTACTGGCGTCATAGAAGGTGCTGTTGGTTACGATCGCATTTTAAAAATGCTGACCGTTCATGAGGGAGACCTGATGATTGAAGAAAAAGCCATTTACACAGTTGAAAAATTCCTGGTTTCAAGAAGATTAATGTACTGGCAAGTGTATCTGCATAAAACAGTGATGGTGGCCGAAAAAATGCTGGTAAATATTATTCAAAGAGCCCAGGACCTGATACTTAATGGAATTGAACTGCAGGCTGCTTCCAATAATCTGAATTTTTTCCTGAAAGAACACAGGCCAGAAGATAACTTTATTAAGCACCTGGAAAAATTTGCTCAGCTGGATGATACCGATGTCATGTGCACACTCAAAAACTGGTGTGGTCATTTTGATCCTGTTATTGGTCGGCTGTGCAAGGGATTGGTTGATCGTAAATTACTTAAAGTGAAGTTGCAGGCCGAACCTTTTGATCCTTTGCTTGTTGCTGCACTCAGGAGCGACACAGCAAAAAGGTTAAACATTTCCGAGGATGAAGCGAGTTTTATGGTATTTACAGGCGAGGCGGTAAATACCACTTACAATCCTTATGACGAGCACATTAAAATTCTATTCAAGGATGGAACCGTGTCTGACATTTCAAAGGTGGATAATGCCCTGATCCACCAACAGGTATCAGCCCCTGTTAAAAAATATTACCTTTGCTACCTTAGATAAGAATAAAATGTGATGTACATCCGTTTTGTTCGTGCTAGTTTGTGATACCGATTTGAAGAACCAAAATATTTTATGCAGTTTACAGCCACTCAGATTTCGATACTCGTAAACGGAAAAATTGAAGGAAATGCTGATGCCGCCGTTACCTCTTTTGGAAAAATTGAAGAAGCAGAACAAGGCCAACTAAGTTTTTTGGCCAATCCTAAGTATGAAGATTTTCTCTACAAAACCGGGGCTTCAATAGTTATAATTAATGACGGGCATGAATTGCGTCAACCCGTAAAGGCTACTTTAATCCGCGTAACTGATGCTTATTCTGCTTTTGCCCAGCTACTTGGCAAGTACCAGGAGATGGTTACGCAACAATTACAGGGAATTCAACAACCAAGTTTTATTGCTTCATCGGCGAAATTAGCCTCCGAAGTTTTCATTGGGGCATTTTGTTACGTGGGAGAAAACGTAAAAATTGGAAAGAACACGAAAATTTTCCCAAACTCGTATTTAGGCGATAATGTTGTGATCGGTGAGAATTGCATCGTTCATCCAGGTGTAAAAATTTATCACGATTGTATTTTACAAAATCATGTAATTATCCATGCCGGTACTGTAATTGGCTCGGATGGGTTTGGTTTCGCACCACAAGTCGATGGCTCCTTTAAAAAGGTGCCTCAAATAGGTAATGTTATCATTGAGGACAATGTAGAAATTGGAGCCAATACCACTATTGACCGCGCCACTATTGGATCTACCTGTATTCGCGGAGGCGCTAAACTTGATAATCTTATCCAAATTGCACACAACGTTGAAGTTGGGGAAAGTACAGTAATTGCTGCCCAGGTAGGTGTCTCCGGTTCAACTAAGATTGGCAAAAACGTAATGATTGGAGGGCAGGCCGGTTTGGTTGGACATATTCAAATTGCAGACGGATCGAAGATCAATGCGCAAAGCGGGGTCAGCAAATCACTAAAGGAGCCATACACTGCCGTGACCGGTTCTCCAGCTGGCGACTACACCAGCGCTTTACGAAGCCAGGCTGTTTTTCGCAACCTTCCACAACTTGAAAAAAGAGTACAGGAGCTGGAAGAGCTTGTAAAGCAGCTGATGGCCGAAAAAGTGAATAGTTTATAATTCTTCAGTTTTCCACATAAAAAATTCCACAGTTTTTAATTTTGCATTGTGGCGCTTGCGAATAAATTTCCAGGCGATTTAGAAACATCATCCTTTATTTTGTTTAACTAACGATTGCCACATGGGCCGTATATTCAACATATGTTTTGAACATAAGAATAAATCCTATTCTGCATTGGTGTCTGTAAACGGAAAAGCAGATGCTTCAGTAAAAGTTGCTACCAATAGTGACACCATCCAAATAATTCTTCCAACAGGCCAGCTTATTTTTACCATTGCAGATGTATTGCAAAGAATGCATGTCACCACTAACAACTCGGGGTCCGATACTTTTTATGTAACTCCAAATATTTCTTTGCAATTATTAAACACAGACTGGTGATTATAAATTGGCTCAAATGTTTAAATGATACAGGGCCAATAACAAAATTCACTATTGCTCTCTAAGAAGTATGACTACTCAATGCAATGGGCTTTTAATAGCAGAACAACCAATCGAACGGAACTTTTGTATTAAAGTGTTTCAAAAGATAACCTTTATCAATACAAAAAGG
>Ga0070664_100003512_pt1 | contig 12661 bp, 8 predicted proteins | sample KBSC73metaG_FD_65863 | JGI IMG/M metagenome (GOLD analysis project Ga0070664, IMG submission 65863) | Corn rhizosphere microbial communities from Kellogg Biological Station, Michigan, USA - KBS C7-3 metaG | ecosystem: Host-associated > Plants > Roots > Rhizosphere > Soil ... | reverse complement strand
CCGGGAATCGCGCTCGCCGAGCTGCCGCACATCGACGCCGTCGTCGTCTCGCACAACCACTACGACCATCTCGACGAGGCGAGCGTCCGCTCGCTCGCCGCGCAACCCGGCGGCCCGCCGCTCTTCGTCGTGCCGCTCGGCGTCAAGTCCTGGTTCGCCGCGCTCGGCATCGAGCGCGTCGTCGAGCTCGACTGGTGGCAGAGCGCGCGCGTCGGCGCGGTCGAGATCGTCTTCACGCCGACCCAGCACTGGTCGGGACGCGGTCTGAACGACCGCATGACGACGCTCTGGGGCAGCTACGCGATCTTCGCGCCCGACTTCCAGGTCTGGTTCGGCGGCGACACCGCGTACTCGCAGGACTTTGCCGACATCCACCGCCGCTTCGCCGAGCGCCAGAACGGTCGCGGCTTCGACCTCGCGCTGATCCCGATCGGCGCCTACGAGCCGCGCTGGTTCATGCGTGCCCAGCACGTCAACCCGACCGAAGCGGTGCAGATCCACCGCGACCTCGCCGCCGAGCGCTCGATCGGCATCCATTGGGGGACGTTCGAGCTCACCGACGAGTCGCTCGACGAGCCGCCCCAGGCGCTCGCGCACGCCGCCCGCCAGGCCGGACTCGCCGACGACGCCTTCACGGTGCTCGCGGTCGGCGCGACGCGCCGGTTTCCGTCGCGCGCGCTAGCTCCTTCGTCTCGCCGTTCGCTCACTTCAGCTCGGCCTTGAGGTAGTGGGCACCGGGGATCGGGTTGTAGTAGTAGGGCGGGATCTCGACGAAGCCGAGCGTCGCGTAGAGCTCGCGGGCGGCCTCCATGGCGTCGAGCGTGTCGAGCAGCATCGTCGAGTAGCCGATGCGACGCGCCTCGTCGAACAGCGCCTTCGCGAGGATGCGGCCGAGGCCGACGCCGCGAAACGCCGGCCGCACGTAGAGCCGCTTCATCTCGCAGGCGTTGCCGTCCTCGGCGTCGGCGAAGGGCCGCATCGCGCCGCAGCCGGCGAGCTCGCCATGCACGTAGGCGAGCAGCAGGTGGCCGCGCGGCGGCGCGTATTCGCCCGGCAGCGACGCCAGCTCGGCGGCGAAGTCCTGGAAGCAGAGGTCGACGTCGAGGCTCGCCGCGTACTCGCGAAAGATCTCGGCGGTGCTCGCGAGCTCACCGGCCGTCGCCGGTCGCCGCAACTCGACCCCCGCTTCCGCCTTTCGCCGCTTGGCCGCCGCACGCGCCATCCGCCGCCGTTCCCCGCAGTGTTCCGACACCGGGACAATAACCGCAAAGCAAAGCCGAGTCCGACGCTGCCGAACGGCGCTCCCGGGGGCGCTACCATCGGCGGCCGCGACCGCGGCCACGCCGCGCCTCGTGCGGCCCGCGTTGCCCGTCCTCCGATGACCGTCCTTCTTTCGCTCGCCTGGCGCCGGCATCGGCTGCCGCTCTGCTTCCTCGCCCTGCTCGCCGCGGCGCTGCCCGCGCGTGCCGCCGACGAGCCCGACTCGGGCGGCACCTTCACGACCCCGTCCTACCCGCCGCGCGGAACGACCCAGACCGGCAATCCCCCGCTGCCCCAGGGGCCCGGCTCGCTGCAGCAACCCGGAGCGACGGGCCGGTTGCCGGGACAGCCCGGCACGATCGACAACAACGGCGCGCCGCGCAACCGCACACAGCCCGAGACGACGCTGCGCCGCACCGAGCCGCTGCCGCCGCCGCGACCGACCGAGTTCCAGCGTTTCGTCGAGGGCGCGACCGGCCGGATGCTGCCGATCTTCGGCTCGACCTTCTTCACGCAGGCGGCCGACACGTTTCAGTCGCTCGACAACGTCCCCGTCTCGGCCGATTACACGATCGGCCCCGGCGACGAGATCATCACCCGCGCCTGGGGATCGATCGACGTCGACTACCGCAGCACGGTCGACCGCAACGGCATGCTCAACCTGCCGAAGGTCGGCAGCTTCAACGTCGCCGGGGTCAAGGCCGCCGACCTCGAGCGCAACCTGCGCGCGCAGATCGGCCGGCTCTACACCAACTTCGACCTCTCGGTCTCGCTCGGCCAGCTGCGCGGCCTGCGCGTCTTCATCGTCGGGCCGGCGATGCGGCCCGGCGTCGTGACGCTCTCGAGCCAGTCGACGCTGCTGTCGGCGATCGTCGCCGCGGGCGGGCCGAACCCGTCGGGGTCGATGCGCAAGGTGCTGCTGCGCCGCGACGGCAAGGTGATTTCCGAGCTCGACGTCTACGAGTTTCTCGGCCAGGGCGACAAGTCGAAGGACGTCCAGCTCGTGGCCGGCGACGTCGTCGTCTTCCAGCCGGCCGGTCCGCGCGTCGCTGTCACCGGCGCGATCGACACGCCGGCGATCTTCGAGCTGAAGAGCGAGCAGGAGCCGATCCGTGACGTGCTCCGCTACGCCGGCGGCGCGCCGGTGCTCGCCAACCCCAACCGCGTCCAGCTCGAGCGCATCGATCCGTCGCAGCCGCTCGCCAAGCGCTTCGTCGAGACGTTCCGGCTCGATCCGACCGGGCTCCAGACCGCGCTGCGCGACGGCGACGTCGTCACGCTGTTGCCGATCTCGCCGCAGTTCGCCAACGCGGTGACGCTGAAGGGCCACGTCGCGCAGCCGCTGCGCTATCCGTACACGCCGGGGATGAAGATCCGCGACCTGATCCCCGACCGCGACGCGCTCATCACGCCCGACTTCTACCGGCGCAAGAACCTGCTCGTGCAGATGATCGACGACGACGATCGGCTGCGCTTGCGCGACGAATCCGATCGCAACACGTTCACCGGCAACGATCGGACGGCCGTCCGCCAGGGCAACGATGCGCGCAACGCAACGACCGACTTCAACCAGCCGCCGGGCCAGGACGTGATCGGCAATGCCCCCGCCGGCACGCAGCGAAGGACGGCCCCCGATCGGACCAACTTCGATCGCCAGTCGGCGCTCGAGCGCGAGCTCAACGAGCGCAACCGCCTCGACCGCAACCGGCCGCCGGACACGCTGCTTTCGATCGCACGCGGCCAGCGCACGCCGGCGGCGCTGTTCGACGAGCTGAACTGGGACTACGCGACGATCGAGCGGCTCAACCCCGACCTGACGACGCGGGTCATCCCGTTCGACCTCGGCAAGGCGGTGCTGCAGGGCGACGAGGCGAACAACATCGCGCTCGAGCCGGGCGACGTCGTCACGGTCTACAGCCAGAAGGACGTTCGCGTCCCGGTCGCGCGCCAGACCCGCCTCGTCTCGCTCGAAGGCGAGATCAACGCGCCCGGCATCTATCAGCTGCAGCCCGGCGAAACGCTCAAGCAGCTGCTCGGCCGCGCCGGCGGCTTCACGCCGCAGGCGTACGTCTACGGCCTCGAGCTCAGCCGCGAGGAGACGCGCGCGCGCCAGCGCGAGAACCTGCAGACGGCGATCAGTCGCCTCGAGGCGCTGTCGGCGGTGCAGGCCGCACGCGACGCCGCCAACCGGCGCGACGACCCCACCGGCGCAGCGTCGACGACCGTCGTCAGCAACACGGCGACGCAGGCACAGCTGTCGCGGCTGTCGCGGATTCAGCCCAACGGCCGCATCGCACTCGAGCTGACACCCGACATCCACACGATCGACGCGCTGCCCGACCTGCCGCTCGAGAGCGGCGACCGCATCAACGTGCCGCCGCGGCCGGGCTTCGTCACCGTCGCCGGTGCGGTCGTGAACAGCAATGCGTTCGTCTGGAAGCCGGGCAGGACCGCGGGCGACTACCTGCGCCTCGCCGGCGCCGACGAAGCCGCCGACACCGAGAACATGTTCATCCTGCGCGCCGACGGCACCGTCAACACCGCGGCGGACCGGCGCGGCTTCTTCGGTCGCGGCGGCCTTGAGGCGCAGGTGCTGCAGCCCGGCGACGCGCTCGTCGTTCCGAACCAGCTCGACTTCGAGACGTGGGGCCGAGCCCTGGTGCGCAACCTCAAGGACTTCGCGCAGATCTTCTCGGGGTTCGGCATCGGCATCGCCGCGATCCACTCGCTCAACCAGTAGCCATGCTGAGCGCAGACTCGACGACACCGCAGGCCGCATTGCAGGCGCTCTACGACACCGACGAGGACGAGGCACCGGCCCTCTCGCTGACCGAGGTGCTCACCTGGCTCGGCGAGAGCAAGCGGCAGATCGCGGCGGTGACCGTGACGATCGCGGTCGCTGCGCTCGTCGTCGCGCTGCTGCTGCCGCCGATCTACACGGCGCGCGCGTCGTTCCTCGCCCCCGGCTCGCAGCAGCAGAGCGGCTCGGCCGCCGCGCTCGCCGCGCTCGGCTCGCTCGGCGGCCTCGCCGGCGGCCTCGCAGCGAAGACGCCCGACGACCTCTACGTCGCGCTCCTGAAGAGCGACAGCGTTCTGCGCGGCCTCGACGCCAGGTTCGACCTGAAGAAGCACTACGACGTCGAGACCCACGAGGCGCTGCGCCGCGTCGTCCCCGGCTTCATCCGCGTCAGCGCCGACAAGAAAAGCGGCGTCATCAACGTCGAGGTCGACGACAAGGACGCGAAGTTCGCCGCCGACGTCGCCAACGCGCACGAGGCCGAGGTCACCAGGCTGCTCGGTCGGCTCGCCGTCTCCGAGGCGCAGCTGCGCCGCGTCTTCTTCGAGAAGCAGCTCCAGGACACCAAGGAGAACCTCGTCAAGGCCGAGCAGGCGCTGAGGGGCGTGCAGGAGAAGTCGGGCGTGATCGTCCTCGACAAGCAGGCCGAGGCGCTGATCACCAACGCGGCGCTGCTGCGCGCGCAGATCGCCGAGCGCGAGGTCCAGCTCAAGGTGCTGCGCACTTCCGCCACCGAGCAGAACCCGGCCGTGATCCGCCTCAACTCCGAGCTGCACGCGATGCGCAGCGAGCTCGCGCGGATGGAGTCGGCGCAGAGCAGCTCGCCCGGCAGCGCCGTCGACCTGCCGGTCGGCAAGCTTCCGGAGGCGGCGATCGACTACGTGCGCGCGCGCCGCGAGCTGAAGCTGCAGGAGACGCTGCTCGAAAGCATGGTGCGCCAGTACGAGATCGCCAAGCTCGACGAGGCCAAGGAAGGGCCGACGCTGCAGCAGGTCGACGTCGCACAGCCGCCCGACCACAAGTCGAAGCCGTCGCGCGCGCTGATCGTGCTCGCCAGCGCGCTCGCGGCACTGGTCGCGACGAGCGCGCTCGTCGTCGCGCGCCGCTGGTTCGCGCTTCGTCGCGCGCGCGACCCGATCGCGTCGGCGGCCTGGCGCGGGCTCGTTCGCGCCTGGCGCATTCGCCGCTGACGCTCGCGCGCAGTCGGCGAGCCGCTCAGAGCTCGACGTCGCCGCGAATGCAGGTGACCGACTCGCCGCCGATCCAGAGGCGATCGCCTTCGCGCGCGACGCGAACGCACCCGGCGCGACCGACCCGTGCGCCCTGGGCAGCGACGTAGCGGTCGGGCGCTCGGCCACTTGCGATCAGCCACTCGGCGATGCCGGCATTGAGGCTGCCGGTGACCGGATCCTCGTGCAGCGACGGCTGCGAGACGAAGCCGCGCACTTCGAACGCGCACTCGCCGCCGGCAGGGTGCGCGCCGACGACGCCGACCGTCGCGAAGCGGGCCATCTTCGCGGCGTCGGGTGCGAGCGCGAGCACCGTCGCCGCCGAGTCGAGCAGCAGCGTCAGCCAGTTCGGGCCGTTCTTCAGCCACTGCGCCCCGACCAGGCGCTCGCGGCCGATGCCGAGCGCGGCGAGCACCGCGTCGAGATCGTCTTCTCCAACGTCCTTGCGCGCGAGCGGGGGCGCCGCGAACGCGAGCGCGTTGCCGTCGCGCCGGATGCGGACGAGGCCGACGCCGCACTGCTGGACGATCTCGCCGCTCTTCTTCGACGCGCCGCCGCGCCCGAGCCATGCATGGCAGCTGCCGAGCGTCGGGTGGCCGGCGAACGGCAGCTCGCCGGTCGGCGTGAAGATGCGAACGCGGTAGTCGGCGTCGCGATCGGTCGGTGCGAGCAGGAACGTCGTCTCGCTGAGGTTCGTCCAGCGCGCGAAGCGCTGCATGCGCTCGTCGCCGAGCGCGTCGCCGCCGTGCACGACCGCGAGCGCGTTGCCGAAGAGCGCCGTCGCGGTGAAAACGTCGACCTGGTCGAACGCGAAGCGGTTCATCGCCTGCCCCCGGCCGCAGCGACCGGCGGCGCCGCGGCGTCGTCGTGCAGCTCGGCGAGCGCGGCGGCGATCGCAGCGACGCCGCGCTCGATCGCCGCGGGCTCGAGGGTGACGAACGAGAGCCGCATCGCATTGCGGCGCGGCGTGCCGGCGAAGAACGGCGCGCCGGGAACGAACGCGACGCCGCGCTCGATCGCCTTCGCGAGCAGCAGTTCGCTGTCGACGCCCTCGGGCAGCTCGACCCAGAAGAACATGCCGCCCGCCGGCGTCTGCCAGCGGCACGCGAGCGGACCCGAAGTCGGCAGATGCGACGAGAGCGCGGCCGCCATCGCGTCGCGCTGCGCGCGGTAGCGCGCCCGGATCGTCGGCACGTGCGCATCGAGAAAGCCGTCCTTGACGACCTCGTGGACGACGCGCTGGTTGAAGACCGGCGTGTGCAGGTCGGCGGCCTGCTTGGCGTGGACGAGCCTGGCGAAGACCGCTGGCGGCGCGATCACGTAGCCGAGCCTGAGGCCGGGCGCGAGCACCTTCGAGAAGCTGCCGAGATAGACGGTGCCTTCGCTCCAGTGGCTCGCGATCGGCGCCGGCGGCGGCGTGTCGTACCAGAGCTCGCCGTACGGGTTGTCCTCGACGATCGGCACGCCGGCGGCTGCGGCGGCGCGTGCGAGCGCGGCACGGCGCGGCGCATCGATCGAGCGCCCGCTCGGGTTCTGGAAGTTGGCGAGCACATAGAGGAAGCGGGCGCCGCCGACATCGGCAATCGCCTCGGGAATCGGCCCGCGGTCGTCGCAAGCGACGGCGACGAAGCGCGGCTCGTAGGCAACGAACGCCTGCAGTGCGCCGAGGTACGTCGGCGACTCGACCGCGACCGGGCTGCCCGGATCGATCAGCACCTTGGCGACGAGGTCGAGCCCCTGCTGCGAGCCGGTCGTGATGAGGACATTCGAAGCGTCGACGTCGAGCCCGTGGCCCGCCATCCGGGTCGCGACCCACTCGCGCAGCGGCGCGAAGCCTTCGCTCGCGGCGTACTGCAGCGCCTCGCGCGGCGCGTCGCGCAGCACGCGGGCGGTCGCCTCGCGCACCGCCTCGACCGGAAACGTCGCCGCCGACGGCAGGCCGCCGGCGAGCGAGAGCGTGCCGGGTCGCTCGGCGAGCTTGAGGATCTCGCGGATCGCCGACGCGTTCATCCGCGCCGTGCGGGCAGCGAGCCGCCAGGGCGTTTCGGGCAAGTCGTTGCGCATCGCGGCCTCCTCTCTGATCGAGTCCAGTGTAGAGTGTTGACCAGCACACGACCAATACAGATCGGACGATGCGCGCGAACGCTGTATCGGTGGCACGGCCGGCACGCCAGGCCCCGTCGCGCCGCGCCGCGACGGCCGAGCCGCCGGCGCTCGCGCGCGCCAGCGACACGACGCTTGCGGATCAGCTGACGCAGCGCTACGCCGAGCAGATTCGGCAACGGCTGCTCGCGCCGGGCGCCCGGTTGCCGTCGGTGCGCGAATGCGCGCGCAGCCACGGCATCAGCCCGGCGACCGTTGTCGCGGCGTACGACCAGCTGCAGGCGCGCGGCCTCGTCGAGGCGCGGCGGCAGCGCGGCTTCTTCGTGCGCGAAACCGAGCTGCGGTCGCCTTTCAGGGACACCGGCGTCGCAGCCGCACCGGTGCGGCCGCTGCCGAACAGCGCGACGGCGCTGATCCGCGCCATGTTCGTTCGCCCCGGCGACCGCCCGATGCCGGGGCTCGGCACGCTGCCCGCCGAGTGGCTCGACGCACCGATGCTCGGCGCCGCGATGCGGCGCGCGACCGCGGCGGTGCAACGCGACGCGACGGCGCTGCACTACGGCGACCCGGCGGGCGAGCCGCGCCTGCGCGCCGCCCTCGCCGCGAAGATCGCCGAGTTCGGCATCGCCGCCGCGCCCGAGCAGATCGCGACGACGGTCGGCGCGACGCACGCGCTCGACGTCGTCACGCGAACGCTGCTGCGCACCGGCGACAGCGTCCTCGTCGACGAGCCCGGCTGGTCGGTCGAGTACGCGCGCCTCGCCGCGCTCGGCATGCGCGTGCTGCCGGTGCCGCGCGGCGGCGACGGCCCCGACGTCGCCGCGATGCGCCGCCTCATCGAAGCGCAGCCGGCGGACGCGCGACCGCGTCTCTACGTCACCGTCTCGGTGCTGCACAACCCGACCGGAGCGTCGCTCAGCCTGCAGGCGGCGCACCGCGTGCTGCGCCTCGCCGCCGAGTTCGACCTCCACATCGCCGAGGACGACACCTACGCGCACCTCGCACCCGCGCATACGCCGCGCCTCGCCGCGCTCGACGCGCTCGAGCGCACGATCTACATCGCCGGCTTCTCGAAGATCCTGACGCCGAACTGGCGCGTCGGTTTCCTCGCCGCGCCGCCCGCGCTCTTCGATCGCCTCGTCGACACCAAGCTGCTGACGACGCTCGCGACGCCGAGCAGCGGCGAGCTCGCGCTCGCGCACTGCCTCGAGCACGGCTGGCTGCGTCGCCACGCCGACCGCGTCCGCGATCGCCTCCAGGCGGCGCGCACGCGCACCGTGCGCCTCGTCGAATCCCACGGCTGTCGCCTCGCCGCGCCGCCGAACGGCCTGTTCGGCTGGGTCGACACCGGCGTCGACACCGAGCGGCTCGCGCGCGAGCTGCTCGACGACTGGCTGATCGCTCCGGGCGCGCTCTTCCACGCGCAGCCGCGGCCGTCGACGATGATGCGGATCAACTTCGCGACGTCGCAGGACCCGCGCTTCTGGAAGGCACTCGTCGCCGCGCGCACGCGCCTGGTCGGCGCGCGCTAGGCCGCGTTCACGGCGAGGCGATCGTCGCGAGCGCTTCCCAGCGCTCGAGCGCGGCGAGCAGCTCCTCGTCGATCTGCACGTAGCGCATCTGCGCGGCTTCGGCACGCACCGGGTCCTCGGCGTAAAGCTCGGCGCTCGCGAGCAGCGCGGCGAGGTCCTTCTGCTCGCGCTCGAGCGCCTCGATCCGCTCGGGCAAGCCGTCGAGCTCGCGCTGCTCCTTGTAGCCGAGCTTGCGCGGCCGCGCGGTCGCCGCCGGCGCCGGCTTGGGCGCCGCTTTCGCGGCCGGCTTCGGCGCAGTCGCCTCGCGCGCCGCGCGCGTGCGCTCGCGCTGGATCTTCCAGTCTTCGTAGCCGCCTTCGTATTCGCGCCATGTTCCCGGCGAAGCGTCGCCTTCCCACGCGATCGTGCTGGTGACGACGTCGTCGAGGAAGCGGCGGTCGTGGCTGACGAGGAACACGGTCCCGGGATACGACTGCAGCATCTCCTCGAGCAGCTCGAGGGTGTCGATGTCGAGGTCGTTGGTCGGCTCGTCGAGGACGAGGACGTTGGCCGGCAGCGCGAGCAGCCGCGCGAGCAGGACCCGGTTGCGCTCCCCGCCCGAGAGCGAGCGCAGCGGCGAGTTCGCACGCTCGGGCGCGAACAGGAAGTCGGCGAGGTAGCCGATGACGTGCTTCCTGCCGCTCGCCGTCTCGATCCATTCGCTGCCGGGACTGACGCTGTCGGCAAGCGTCGCGTCGAGGTCGAGCGCGCTGCGCAGCTGATCGAAGTACGCGACCTCGAGACGCGTGCCGCGCCGCACCGTGCCCGCGGTCGGCGCGAGCTCGCCGAGGATGAGCTTGAGCAGCGTCGTCTTGCCGGCGCCGTTCGGCCCGATCAAACCGACCTTGTCGCCGCGCAGGATCGTCGCCGAGAAGTCGCGAACGACCGTGCGCGCTTCGCTTGCGGATCGGCCGGGTGGCGGCGGATACGCGAACGAGACGTGCTTCAGCTCGGCGACGATCTTGCCGCTGGGCACCCCGGAGTCGACCTCGAGCGCGATGCGGCCGAGCGACTCGCGCCGCGCGGCGCGCTCGGCACGCAGCGCCTGCAGGCGCTGGACGCGGCCGACGCTGCGGGTGCGCCGCGCCTCGACGCCCTTTCGCACCCAGACCTCCTCCTGCGCGAGCAGCTTGTCGGCACGCGCGTTGGCGAGCGCCTCGGCGGCGAGCTGCTCGTCCTTGCGCGCTTCGTAGGCGGCGAACGAACCGGGGTAGCTGCGCAGGACGCCGCGGTCGAGCTCGACGATCCGCGTCGCCACCGCGTCGAGAAACGCGCGGTCGTGGCTGACGACGACGATGCTGCCGCGAAAGCCGACGAGCAGCTCCTCGAGCCACGCGATCGCGTCGAGGTCGAGGTGGTTGGTCGGCTCGTCGAGGAGCAGCACGTCGGGGACGGCGACCAGCGCGCGGGCGAGCGCGACGCGCTTCCGCGTGCCGCCCGAGAGCTCGCCGATCGCCGCCGCGCCGTCGAGGCCGAGGCGTGCGAGCGTCGTCTCGACGCGCTGCTCCCAGTTCCAGGCGTCGAGCGCTTCGATGCGCGCCTGCAGCGCATCGAGCTCCGCCGCCTTCCGCGCCGGATCGAGGTCGCTCTGCGCGGCGAGAGTCTCGTAGCCGTCACGGACGACGCGCGCCTCGGCGACGCCTTCGCCGACGGCGTCGAAGACGGTGCCGGCGAGGTCGAACTCGGGCTCCTGCGCGACGTAGCGGATGCGCGCGCCCTGCACCGTCTGCAGCACGCCGTCGTCGAGGTGCTCGATGCCCGAGATGACCTTGAGCAGCGACGACTTGCCGGTGCCGTTCCGCCCGATCAGGCCGATCCGCTCGCCGGCGTCGAGCGCGAGCGACGCGCCGTCGAGCAGCGCGACGTGCCCGAACGCGAGATGCGCGTCGACGAGCGTGAGGACGGGCATCGTTCGCGATCCGCGCGCACGCTCACGCTGCGCGCGGCCGCGCCAGCGCGCGCTCGAGCGCGTCGACGAACATCGCCGCGACGTCGAAGCCGCTCTGCTGCGAGATCTCCTGGAATCCGGTCGGGCTCGTCACGTTGATCTCGGTCAGGCAGTCGCCGATGACGTCGAGGCCGACGAGGAGCAGCCCGCGTGCCGCGAGCATCGGGCCGAGCGCCTCGGCGATCTCGCGGTCGCGCGCCGACAGCGGCTGCGCGACTCCCTTGCCGCCCACCGCGAGGTTGCCGCGGATCTCGCTGCCCTGCGGGATGCGCGCGAGCGAGTGCGGCACCGCAACGCCGTCGATCAGGAGGATGCGCTTGTCGCCGGCGGTGATCTCCTGGAGATAGCGCTGCGCCATGACCGTCGTCGCGCCGTTGCGGTTGAGCGTCTCGGTGATGCTGCCGAGGTTCAGGCCGTCGGGTCCGACGCGAAAGATCCCCATCCCGCCCATGCCGTCGAGCGGCTTCAGGACGATGTCGGCGTGCTCGGCGTGGAAGCGCTTGATCGCCGCCTCGTCGCGGGTGACGATCGTCGGCGCGATGAACTGCGGGAACTCGAGGATCGCGAGCTTCTCCGGATGCTCGCGCAGCGCGCGCGGCGCGTTGAAGACGCGCGCGCCCTCGCGCTCGGCCTGCGCGAGCAGGTGCGTCGCGTAGAAGTACTCGCTGTCGAACGGCGGGTCCTTGCGCATGACGACGGCATCGGCGTCGGCGAGCGCGTGCCACGCCGGCTCGGCGGTCTCGACGAACCACGCCGCGCTGCTCGGCGCCGCCAGCGCGATGCTGCGCGCGCGCGCCTCGACGCGACCGCCGCGCTGCCAGACGAGGTCGCGCGGCTCGCAGGCGAGAAGCGCGTGGCCGCGCGACTCGGCCTCGCGCATCATCGCGAAGGTCGTGTCCTTGTACGTCTTGAACGTCTCGAGCGGATCGGCGACGAAGAGCAGGCGCATGTGATCGTGATGGCGGCGGCTAGATCTCGACCTTCGAGCCGAGCTCGACGACGCGGTTGGCCGGCAGGCGGAGGAAGTCGGCCGCAGCCGAGGCGTTGCGGTGCATGCTCGCGAACAGCTTCTCGCGCCAGTCGGCCATGCCGCTGCCGATCGTCGGGATGACGATGTCGCGCGACAGGAAGTACGACGTGTCCATCACTTCCATCGAGCAGCCGACCGCGCGCATCTTCTCGAGCGCGGCGGGAACGTCGGGCTCGTCCTTGAAGCCGAAGTTGAGGACGACCTGCCAGCAGTCGTTGTCGAGCATCTTCGTCTCGCAGCGCGAGGTCTCGTCGATCCACGGCACCTCGTGGTGCTTGACCGTGACGAAGAGGTTGCGCTCGTGCAGCACCTTGTTGTGCTTGAGGTTGTGCAGCAGCGCGTTCGGCGTCAAGCCCTCGTCGCTGACGAGGAAGATGGCGGTGCCGGGGACCCGGATCGGCGGGCTCACGAAGACCGACTCGAGGAAGCTCTTCAGGTCGATCGAGTCGTTGCGCAGGCTCTCCGCCATCAGCTTCCTGCCCTGCTTCCAGGTCATCATCAGCGTGAACATGAAGCCGCCGATGAGGAGCGGGAACCAGCCGCCATCGATGACCTTGACGACGTTGGCGGCGAGGTACGTGAAGTCGACGATGAAGAAGAAGCCGGTCGCCCCGATCGCGACGATCCACGGGAACTTCCAGCCGTAGCGGACGACGAAGAACGTCATCGTCGTCGTGATCAGCATGTCGATCGTCACCGTGATGCCGTAGGCGGCGCCGAGGT